>Ga0099364_10013317_pt1 | contig 11049 bp, 12 predicted proteins | sample TergutTh196P3_FD_73070 | JGI IMG/M metagenome (GOLD analysis project Ga0099364, IMG submission 73070) | Microcerotermes parvus P3 segment gut microbial communities from Pointe-Noire, Republic of the Congo - Th196 P3 | ecosystem: Host-associated > Arthropoda: Insects > Digestive system > Gut ... | reverse complement strand
AAATCAAGAATGACATTAGCCTATTCATGGACAACCGTACCCGCATACACATAGCCCTCCCGTTTTGGGGCATCGTCCCGCCGGGCATAGCCAAAATCCCTGCTTTCCACGGCGATATGCCAGAGGGCAATGCCTAAGTCTATGCGGGCGAGCCTGTTCGCCAGGGCGGCCATGCCGAACTTGCCACCGCGTTCCTTTATATAGCAATGGATGAAGGCTTCCTCGGCGATAAAATACCAGTTCTGGGCATTCATGCCGCTGGGGGCCAGGCGGGCGGCTTCCAGGCGGGCGTCGTTGCCTTCGCTGATCTCGGCCAGGGGCTTTCGCTTGAAGTCGCCCAGATTCCGGTGCAATGTCTCGGCGGGTCGGCCAAAAGCCATGCTGATGGCAAAGGGCAGGGCCGAATCCGCGTTGTCCGTGGGTTTCGCCATCCCCAGCCAACAAGCCCCCAAGCCCATTGCGGAAAAAAATAAATCCATCTGCTGGCCGACAAAGCCGATGTTTTCGCGGCTATAGTCCTTTTCCTCGCTTGAAAAGGCGAGGTAATGCGGGGCCTTTATCCCGAAGATGCCCTTCGTCTTTTCAACAATGTCGATGGAATAGGCGATGTCCGGAAACAGCGGGCTAAGACTATTAAGCTGCGCCCGCACGGCCGCCAGCGTTTCATCGTCCAGCCTTGCCATGTCGTATTTACGGATGGACTTTCTCTTGCGGATGATTTCGTTCATGTGTCACTCCTTTATTGCGGGACTCCATGCCCCGGCACCATAAGACCAATGTACGGCACGCCAGGCGGATTGTCAAAGCTTTTTTCCTGTCTTTGCTGAAAGCGCCTTGACTAGCAAACCGGCATAAGCTATGATAAGCAAAAAAGGAGGTGCCATATGAAAACGTTGGGTAATATTTTATGGTTCGTTCTGGGCGGCTGGTGGACGGGGACGCTGTATTTTCTTTTGGGTTGTCTATTCTGCGTCACCATAATCGGCATCCCCATAGGCAAGGCGCTGTTCCAATATGCGAAACTCATGTATTTTCCCTTCGGAAAAGCCATAGTCCGGGAAACCTTCATAAAGGGCAAGGAAAATGTTTCAGGCATCAGGAAAGTGGGCGGAGTCATTGCCAATATTATCTGGTTCCCCATAGGTCTTGTCACATTCGTCCTGAACATCGGTATCATGTTACTGTGCTTTGTGACGATTATCCTTATTCCCGTGGGAATTGTCATCGCACGCAGTTGCGTGTTCTTGCTGATGCCCATTGGAGCGAAGGTCATAACAAAAGAAGAAAAGCAAGCCATCCTCAATGCCGGCGCACAGGCGAACATGGACGCGGCTGCCGTGAAGGGGACCACGCCTTAGGGAGTCAGAGGGACGGGGATTGTGGCACCTTAAATTCCCAGAAATTAAAAAGAAAAACCTCGCACCCGCCACCCCAATCGTCACCGCAAAACCGCCGATGAAAAGCTGGATTGGGGGAGAGCAATATCTTGTAAATAAAGACATAAAATGATAAAATATAAACAGAAAGGCAGTGCGATTATGGCGGTAACAAAAGTTGATGACAAAATTGTTATGACAGTGGAAGAAATGAAGAAAAAGTACCCCACGAAATGGTTCAGATATGCCATGGTGAGCGAGCCAGATTTCTTCGAGTCCAAAAATAACAGTGGTTATGTTATTTTCATAGGGGACACGGATGTCGAACTGTATGATTTAAGACAACACGGTTATTCGGGAGAATGCCTTGCCTTTGGCAAAGGAGATCATACTAGCAGCGTGCCAGAAGTGGGGAGCATATACTACCATGATTGAACTTAGTATAACTGAGACTGGAAGGATTTACTGTGATGTCTATATAAAACCTTTCAAATCGCAGGCGAGCATATAGGGTTTAAGAAACGGGATTATCGCTTATTATTGGGAAATGATCTCTTGTCATGTTTCAATATCAAAACAGACAGGGTGAACGGCCGGATGTATCTGCATCCACTTCGAATGTTTTCTGTCAACAACCCTGTATTCCCCAACCAACAATTAAGCTTGACAGAAGTGGGGCCATAAATTTCACTTTCGCTAACTTTCGCAAACAGGCAAAATGCCGTACAGCGTCTAGGTTGGAAAGTAAAGAAAACGCCCAATTTACAAGCAATAGCGCCCTTTTCAAACAACGATATTTAACTTGCACGGGAGCTGTGAAAACACCTATGCTTGCGATGATGAAAACGGGAATGATTTGTGGAATTTAGCAGGGTCAAAATAGACGCGTGAAGCGAGAGTTAAAAAGTGGGTTTGGAATGACTCTAATAAAACTACGCCAAACTCAAAAACCCGCTCTCAAACGCAGTTGGATATTGAAACAGTTTTTCTGCTTTACCAAACGTCACCGTTATCTTGTCAGCAGATAAAGCAACGATGACTCCTTCGCCAAAACTCTTATGCTTCACCATCCCGCCGACCTCGATGCCCGCCAAATCCATCTGGACTTTCGGCTGTGGTGCCTGCTTTGAGTAAGGATTTGTCTTTAGCATAACAACAGGCTTATCCTGCGTAGACTTTTTTACAACAGGCGTTATAACAACCTTTTTTTGTGTAGAATCCGAGAACGCATCAACTTCATCGTCCTCATCAATATAATCAACCACTATATCTGTGTCCGGCAACTCACCGAACGCCTGCGCCACATTTGCCATAGACACTTGTTGAGTTCCAAACATCTTATCATACTCAGCACGGGTAATGACCGTATCATATCCACCGATAGCCCCGTCCGCGTGCCTGTCAACGCCTGTATATGAAAGGCTTGCGTCCTCGTAGCGCTTGAATTTGTACACAGCATCATTCATCAAGGCTCCGTTGAACACACCGAGCGATACCAACAATTCAAAGTCTTTGACATCCAAACCCGTGACCCGTTTAAACAGTCCCGGCTCCAGTTGCGTGATTACGTCTTTCAAGCTGTATTCGCGATAATCCGTCAGATACATGAACACCGGTATGCGTGTTGCGAACTTTATCAACTTCTCCTGTACCATCTTTCGTTTGGATTTGTATTCTTTTTCTTCCTCAGTAAGCTCCTTCTTTTCTTTCACTGTCAGCTTTTCACCCTTTGCCTTGGCCTTTTTAACCTTCTCGGAGCTGATGATAATGTCGTTAATCTCCTGATTAAGACTACGAAAACCCTCTATGTTCATCAGCGCTCGCATGGCTTCCTCGCTTGCCATTAGCCGTGCCAGTGTTTCATTATCTACGTTGACCAGCAAGGCACTTTCCCACCTGCGGGCGAGCAGGGTCGCGGAAGTGCCCGCCGTCGCAATATCCAGCACATCACTGGCGCTTATTTGTTTCATGGTGCTGCCGTCATAAGCAATAACGGGCAGAAAGCTAATAAACTCTGCCACCTTCTTCTCAGGGTTGCTCTCGTTTATGTCCAGCCTGCAACTGTAATCAGAAATCTGCCTGAGCGCCCGGTCAAGGGCAAAATCGAATATGTAACATTCGTGTTTCATAATCTCCCGTTTGCCCGCCCCCAAATCGACCTCCCATGGGCTTTGCACCCTAAACGCCGCTTGGAAATATGTTTCGGGGCTGGAAAGGTTACGCAGCATAAAAATACCAGTCCACGGCTTGACCGTGACCCCGGTGGTGAGCTTGCCGCAGGTCAGCGTTATACTCTTTGTTTTCAACGGGTCGCCCATAGACTTCTGTATGGGAGCAAGGGCTTGGACGCCGATGCCCGCCTCGCTCCCGGCACAGACATTTATTTCATAGTCATGGAAGAAGGTGTTGTGCCTTAGCCGCAGCATATTTCGCATCGCAAAACAAGAGGCCACATTGGGCAAAAACCAAATCGTATGCGTGAGTATGGACAGCAGACGGCTGTTTGAGTACGGCATATCGGGCTTTTTCGCCCCGAGCTTCAAATCGTCGGTAGTCGTGCCCAGGTGCGCCCCACGTATCAAGTCGAGCCATTTCTGCACATATTCTTCATACTTGAACTTTGCCGTATTGCCCCGCCCTTCCGCAGAGAAAAATACATTCAGGTCAAACTCGTCAAACTCGCCCTGACTGGCTATCTGCCTGATGCTGTCAGGGATTTTATATGTCATCATCACCATGCGGGGCAGTGCGGAATAGGGATTATCCGGCGGCTCCGTCCAGTTTTCCTTTGCCCGCTGCTCGTCGGAGTATGTCCAGTTGTAAATCTGGTCTTCGATAAACTCTCCCGAATTTATCGCCCGAAATGGTGTTCCCGATAAGTATAAGTAACGCGGTGTAGTGATACGCAACCATGTCTCGTTGATGGCGTTGCCTTCCTCATCCCTGGCGTATTTTTCGATGTCTAGCGCATCGTAATCATCCTCGTCCTCTGTTTCAAAGAGTTTTTTGGCACTCTCGCGCCACGCTCCATAATGGTATTCATCGAATATAACCAAGTCCCAATTCGCCGTATGTACCCACTCATTCCTTGCCTTGATTCCGCCAGAGTCGTTTGTGCCGAGATAATCTTGAAAAGAGCCGAAACACACTAGGGGTCTTGACTTGTCGGCATCCTCCCACGTCAAGCCTGATGTCCGGCTGATGAACTGCCAGCCCTCAAAATCCACATGGGTGTTCAAATCCTCTTCCCATGCACTTTGCACGGCAGGCTTAAAGGTTAAAATCAATATTTTTGATAATCCCATCCGCTTTGCAAGCTTATAAGAGGCAAAGGTCTTGCCGAAACGCATCTTGGCATTCCACAAAAATTTTGCCGTGCGGGGGCCGCGCTCCCTCGATGCAAATTGATAATACTCCATCGTCTTTTGGACAGCTTCTTCTTGCTCAGGGCGCAACACAAAATCACGGGTACGGCTTTCGATGTTTTCCACACGGTCACGGACGGCAATGTAAGTAGCCCGCAAGTCATCCACGCTACAGCGGAACCATTCGCCACCGACACATTCAAAACCACGCCGTTTGAGCGCCGGATGGATGGCGCCTTGGTCGGTGAAGTTCCCACCGTCCGCATACATTGCGGATTTCGCAAACACAATACGATATGGAATCATCCCATCTGGCCGCTTCGTCGGGTACTGCTGTGCCACACGCTGCTCTACGCCGATGGCGGTGTAACCAACTTTAAGCAAGCCCTTGTACTGAGGGTTGTTGTCCTCGTATGCGTATATCATCGGGCGCGCTTGCGACCGTAATGGGAAAAATTCCCTGTCCATTCTTGTATTCCTCTGTATTTACAGGCTTTTATATGTTAAACGGGCTCTCTTGTGTATATACGCGCGCCACCTTGACCCGTACATCATCGTGTGCAGTAACACCAGCTTTTGCAAGTTGGTCGCGGACACGTCACCCTCAAGCTGACGGATGAACGAAAGGAGGAGGCGCTAGCGTTTGTATGTGGGTTGGGGGTTTAGTCATTGCTCTCATGTCCGTTTTCCACCTTTGTCTTAACTCTCATAGTCTTACCTGCGTACTTATTAAATTTATCCGTATAGTAATCAAGACATCTTGTAAAATTTTGATTTTTCAATTTATCTTCATCAATAGATGGAGCATACGCTCTTTCTGGTGATATTCTCGCTTGTATAACATCATGCCAAATTCCGCATTGTTTTATTACTTTATCAAGCAATTTTCTATACTCTCTTATATCTTCCTTATGCTCAGACCATTCATTCTCATAATCATGTACAATCATTGAGTTCGATATTTCTAGTATTTCCCTGTTTAGCGAGGTGATAACTAATAACTTTTCAAATAATCTAGTCTTATCTTTATGATTGATGAATAGACTTATGTTTGTCATGTAAATTGTCAGAACACGAAAAGTCATTGCGCAAAAGCCAAGAACGATTGCTCTTTTTTCTCTGTTATAAGTAATTGCTGCAATGACCATTGCGACTATACTACCACTTAGAACACCTGTCAAAAGATTAGTAATAAGCTCTTTGTGGTTAAAATGTGCGAATACTTGGATAAAAATTGTCGCAACGGCAGACGATATAACAAGTATGATGAATAAAATAATTAGCTTTCTCTGAAATTTCATTTTTCCTCCTTAAACTAAATTTACGTGAACTGCGTTTAGTCACCACCCCCATTCAACTCCATCGGGCGTATCATGCTCTCAATAAAGGCAATCTCATCATCGGTCAGTCCGTACTTGGCATAGAGTTTTTCGTCTGTCCACGGTTCGGAGAAGTCTTGGACGGGGACGAACGAATATGTTATCCTTAAGGTGTCTTGTGCTGGCTTATGAAGCAAAACTAAAAACCTGAAAAACTTAGTACAAATATACGAACTTACATTTTCTGCTTCTTCTAATGAGGGAAATGTCCCTATTACAATGTAAGTTTCTGTGCATATATCATTTTTCATCCCGATAAAAGGTTTTCCGAGCACAAATAAATTGTTTGGAATTCGTTCGCCGTAAGCCCTTGGCATAAAAAGTTTATAACCATCTATTAGTTGCCTGTTTTGAATAATTTTGTCCTTTCCAACAAAGGATTTTTCTCTGTTTCGACCAAATACTCTTAAATCAGAATCTAACTTTTTTTGACGGCTACCGCTTGAATAATTTGTTGGAAGTCCAAACGGTTTGGTTCCACTCACATACTGGTCAAATGATTGTTCTTTTAATTTCATCACCTTTCTTAAAATAGGAATTGCTTCATTAAATTATATAAAAATGTCACACCCATCTTCAAGAAGATGGCGGTTTCTTTTGGTTTCCTTACCATTATTGTTTATTGTAACTAAACACTGTCCCTTATTATCTCTATCCCAAAGAAAATAACATATACCACCGGGCACATCCACGCCGACAAAACAATCGGAAGCCCAATTATTATCATATAAATGCCTAATACGAGTATCATTCAACATATCATTTCTGAATTTTGACAACCCTAACCCACCTGAAAACCATCTATCGGGTATTATCATCGAAAGATACCGCGGTTTTAATTTTTTTGCTTGTTCAACAAACAAGTTGTATATGGGCGTTGCTTGGGCTTTTGCCCCAGCGGCACTCAACTGATACGGCGGATTACCCACAATCACATCAAATTTCATATCAAAAATCTCCTCCGGCTTCATAGCATGGATAAACTCATATGCGTGGGACTCCAACGCCACGTCACGGTCATACTCGGATTTACTCGCACCGCAGAACATACATTTCTCACCACGCCATATGTGCTTTGTCCTCTTGAAACGAATATTGCCCTCTGCATCATCGAACCGGCTGACAGAATACTTGCTATTCGGGAACTTGGAGCAGTACACGCTCCGCCGTGCCAGTAGCGAAGTCATTTCGGTAATTGCTATCCCATAAAGCTGCTTGCGGAAGATATGGTCGATACGCTCCTGTAAATCAGGGATTTCAGCTTCAAGCCCCACGAGCAAGCGCTTGGCAATCTCACGCAGAAACACACCGGACTTGGTGGCCGGGTCGAGGAAGGTAACGGTCTTGTCACCAAACAGCTCCTGCGGTAGCATATCCAGCATCTTGTTCACGATGTCCGGCGGTGTGAATACTTCATCGTTGGATAGATTCGCGAGGCAGGAGAGGACATCGGGGTTATATGTGTTCGCGTAAAAGTCACCCATGCTCTTGCACCCTCCTGTAATGTATGGGCGGGAACTCCCTGACGGGCGAAAGGACAACAACCCCTTTCTCGTCGCGCTCATACTGACCCGTGTTACCGAACAAGTCCAACTGCATATCCTCCGTGTTCTCCGCCAACATTTGACTTAATTGAAAATCCCGCCGCTTCAGCATGCAACCGTTGACCGCCGACCACTCAGCGAAGATAATCGGCTCTCCATCGGCGGCCTTCATGGTCAATGCATCACCACACAAAATGTTATGCCTTAGTACATGGCGCACCGCCTCGCGTGTTTCGTCATTCGCGCTCTTTTTGCAAACCGCACTATATTCATTATCAAATATCTCAAACATCCGCTGTCTGCACTCATCCGTATTGTCCGCCAATAGCTCGACCCCATATATACTCGTCATGGCTATAACAGCATAACGCTCGTAATCGTCTGGGTTCTTTCCGTAGCGTGATTTCACGACGGCGAGCTTCCTTCGCAGAATTTCCGCAAGAAAGTTGCCATCGCCGCACGCAGGTTCAAGGAAACGGCTGTCGATACGCTCGGTTTCTTGTTTCACGAGGTCGAGCATGGCATTGACCTCGCGCTCTGCCGTAAACACCTCGCCATGATCAGTCACGCGTTGCCTGGATTTCGTTTGGCCGTCCTTCATCGTGTCCAACCCTGTCCATGAACATACCCCAATAAAAAAGATTCCTCACTGTCACCTGGGCGGTCGCTTTTGCAAAAAAGCATGGAACGACCGCCCCGATAATCAGCGGGGAATCAAGAACGGGGCGCCAGTATGTCTCCACACCAAACGCCCCGTCGATATTCGATAGGCTAAAGATGCGCCGCTTATGCCATGTCCTTGTCAAGTAATGTCCGTTACCGTATAATGAACATGTGTATCGCGGAGCAATCCGTATTGTGTGGTAGTGTGCATACCGCCTTTGCCCGGTAAGGATTGGAGCCTTATCGGGTGGTACACCTATGTCCTTAATTCCTTATAGCTATGTTATCACATACTGCTGCACGATACAAGGGTTTCATTTAAAAAAGGGTATCGCCGACCTCCTGCGGACGAAACCCAAGACCACGCAGCTTTCCCTGTTTGATGTTGCGCATTTTGTCTGGTGCGGTTAAAATGGGGAACCTCAAAATATATAGAGTGTTGATATTATTTTGATAATCAAATATAATCTAGTCATAAAGAGATGCAAAAATATATCTTGTTAAGGAGTAGAATAATGAACCTAATTCAATATGATAATAGCATTACATTATCGGAAGTTCATAACCAATGCCGACATAAAAACAATGTCGTTATCATAAATGATGATAATAATAACGGAATAGCGGTATTAAATAAATCGTTGTTAGTAAAAATAGCGTTATCATCATTTTTATCCAAAGGGATAGATGATGTCAAAAATGGTAATTTTATAGATGATTCGGCTTTCTTTCAAAATTTGAAAAGCAGGTTGATAAATGAAAGCGTTTGATTATAGAATAACAGACACGGCAGCTGATGATATAGAACAAATAGGTTTTTATATAGCGAAAAACTTCTATGTTGAAACAGCAGTATTGTTAGTTAATGATATATACGAAATGATAATAACAATAAGCCAAAATCCCTTTATGTTCGAAAAGAGAGATATATTTTCTGATACATTTGGTGTAGTGCGGATTGCTATTGTAAAAAACTATAATATTTATTATGCGCTAGATGAGGACAAGAGAATAGTATATATTTTACGAGTGGCTCATTGCACGATGAATTTGATACAGGAATTTATTGAAAGCAATGCACAATAAAACTTATAAGTTGAATGAATACTAAAAAAGCGACAAGACATTACACCTTATCGCTTTTTCATTTTCTACCTATAACCTGACCGTTACAGCAAAACCACCGATAAAGAAATATGGGTTTGTATAGGACTTGCCTAGTGGAAACGATTGGGCTCGAACCAACGACCCCCTGCTTGTCGAGCAGGTGCTCTCCCAACTGAGCTACGCTTCCGTGAATGTCAGTATAACATAAACCCTCTCATGGCTTCAAGCCCTATTGTGAAATTTCTTGAATTTTCCCTTTCCCGATTTTCATCCCCATAAAACCAGGACATTTCACTTGACTAAAAAATCGTATACCATCATAATTAAATGGCGCTGTAGTCCGTGTCGGATTAGCCAGGGAAACATCGGCAATTATTTTACCCATAATCTTAACCCATCCCCAGCGTATAATATATGAGGCAAGCTCTGAAAGGGAAATCTCGTGACCAACGCGGAATTTGAAGCCTGCATAATCCGCATGAAAAACGGCGACAAAGAAGGCCTTAAGGACATATACGAGGCTTATTTACCCTATATATTCCGCATCATCTTGGACATCCTGAAAAACCGCGCCAACGCGGAGGATGTCACGAGCGAGTTTTTCATTAAGCTGTGGGAAAAGGCGGATAAATTCCGGCCGGATAGCGGTCATCGGGCTTTTATTAGCGTCATGGCCCGAAACATGGCGATAGATTTTCTGCGTAAGCATGACAAAGAAGAACTGACGGCCATGATGCAGGATTTGGGGCAGGCACCGGATGGGATATACCACGCAGCGCCCGGGGTGGTAGATGAAAACCCCACCGAAGCGGCCGTGGTTGCCGATATGTCATTGCAAGCGGCGCTTTCCACTCTGGGCGAGGCCGAGCGCCAGGTCGTTGGCATGAAGGTCCTGGGTGAGCTGACCTTCAAGGAAATTGCCGAAATACTGGAGTGCCCGATGGGAACTATCACTTGGCGCTACCAGAATGCCATTAAAAAGCTGAGGTATTTGAGTTATGTCTAAGGTTTTAGCCGAAGAATATAAGAAACTGGCAGAAAACGACCTCCCTGACCTGTGGGGGCGGATAGAAGCCGGCCTTACGGAAAAAACGGTCGCCGTGGACGCTAAACCCGTCCGCCGCGTGCATAAGGATTTTACCGTCGAGGATATAAAGACCGTCAAGCTGGATGCCGTGAGCTACGAAAGCCCGAAGATGCGCTTTTCCCGTTTCACGCACCGCTATGGCAGCATTTTGGCGGTGGCTTGTATCTTGGCGCTCATTGTGACCCCGCTGGTCTATCTGACCCGCAATTTTTACCGCGCTGACCAAGAAAGTGCCAATGCTATGCTGGCCTTTGATGAAGCCACGGGCGGTGCCGGTTTTGACACAGTCCTCGAAAGAGCGGTGGCCGCCCCTGATCTTGCGGTTTTGGCCGATGATGCCTTGGATGCCGGTCTGGTCATGCCCGGGAACACGACACAAGCGGTGGACACTGCCGGGCCTGATCTAAATAGCGGGGATTTTGATGTGGCGGGCAGCGGGCAGGGCGAGCCCATACGGCTGGCTCCGGTCCAGGCCAGGGGCCACTCATTCCGGCCGGGGCTAACGGGGGGGGATACCGAAATGCCCGG
>Ga0099364_10013316_pt1 | contig 11049 bp, 4 predicted proteins | sample TergutTh196P3_FD_73070 | JGI IMG/M metagenome (GOLD analysis project Ga0099364, IMG submission 73070) | Microcerotermes parvus P3 segment gut microbial communities from Pointe-Noire, Republic of the Congo - Th196 P3 | ecosystem: Host-associated > Arthropoda: Insects > Digestive system > Gut ... | reverse complement strand
CAAATACAATATGCAGTTCGTGTGATCACCAGGTATGTCGGTGTGCAGCCAACTTGGACGAATTGCACACATGCAGAAATCGTTAATGTAAAGGGATATTTTCGTGAACATACGTTTTTGTGGGTATATTATGTACACATAACCGAATCCAGTGTCAGAAGTATACATCCATGTGCCAGTGTGTATTACATATATGCACTCATATGTGAATTTCTTTGTAAAAATATTCCTAAACTATAATAATTATTCTACAAAACGCTTTTCTGCAAGGAGGAGTTGGACTGTGCTCCAGGTTTACTCTTGTTTGAATACCTTGTGGTGCAATGCCACAAATACAACTCGACAACCCCGGTTCTGCATATCCTATTTAATGCTATGCATGATACCACATTCTAAAAGACAGCAATTGTGCTATTTTAGAAGATGTTTTTTCTACTGAAGTTCTAGTGTTTTGTATATCTTAGCTTCATATCAATACTCACCACAACTACTTTGAACTACTGACTTCTGTGAAGTACCTCATTATGAAATCAGGAGGTATTGAGCACATATAACATAGTGTACTCATTGCAAGCAGAACTGTGACAGCAGTGGAAAGAATTTATTGTTGTATCTCGTTATAAAGAAGGGCAGTACACAGAACATTAATCACTGAGGCACATTAGTCCTATGAACTTATAAAAAATAATTAACAAACATTCCTCCAAGGTTAATTCCACATGTAGATTCACTTACTGGTAGTCATTAATGTGGATTTGATGTAGCAGGTCAACTTCTGACCAAATGCTTTGCACTTGTCATATACTGAAAAGAATATGGGAATGCTGTGGCATACGCCAGGCTATATGCAGACTACGACAGCCTGTGATTCATCTAGCAGAGGAACATTGAAAGTATTGTGATTGAATTTGGTGTACCAATGAAACTTTTTAGGCAAATTAAAATTGTGTTTGAATGATGCCAAGAAGTTTATACTTTTAAACATACGTGGGATGCATTTCTTATTCCAAATGGTGTGAAACAAGGAAATGCTGTGTTGCCGTTACTTTTCAAGTTTGTCTTCAAATTTATGATAGGAAGGCCCAGGGAAATTGGCAGGAATGGAACAGATCAGCTTCTGATTGGAGTATGGTGGTGACAGTTTATTTGATGAGACAGCATTTACCGTTAGAATAAATTAAGTTAGCCTGAAAGTGAATGCATAGAATGCAGGGTAAAGTCATCTATGAAGACAGCTACTGAATCCTTTAAAAATGTGGGAAGTTCCAAGTATTTTGGAACAACAGTAACAAGTCAGAATTACATTTATGTTCTTATATTTGCTCTGCCAACCTGTTTGTGATACATAGTTCTCCATGACCAATAATACTTTTTTCATCTATTTGTCATTTTAAATTATATGTGGTATGGAATATATAATAACTTTTTGGCCATGGTTAGAAGCAAACGTGACAGAATGATATATTTTTTCATTACATCCATTCTTCGATCCTAATTCATTTGCAAAATTGAGTGTGTATGCTTTTAGCAGAAATAAGATGTGGTGGTTGTACTGCCTACCTACAGTGGATAGTACAGAATTCAAGACTGAACTTAATATATGAATGTATAATGTACGTGTAAAAATATTTTTTGTGCATATGCTTTAGGGTACTAAAATGGAAAATATGGAAGTCACCTCAGACACCGTGCATACAATAAAGGAAATGGTAAATGACAAAATTGGAAAGGAAATTAGTGTTGATGAGATGACATCTAGAGATTATTATTTTGACTCATATGCACATTTTGGAATACATGAAGAAATGCTGAAAGATGAAGTTCGGACACTCACATACAGGAATTCCATGTACCACAACAAACATCTGTTTAAGGTTTGTATGATTGATGAGGGTCATGCAGTTTCTACGGTGAGGTAAATGAGTTGCACGTCTGTACAAAGTCTACTCGGTTGTAAAAAGAGAGAGTTTTTTTTCTTCTTCTTCTTTCTTTCTTTCTTTCTTTCTTTACTGAAGACCATGAAACCCTAACCTAAGTGTATGTGTGAGATAGAAGATGTGTATTTTGGAGATATTTCAAGCATTTGTTGAAAAGAGGTTTTGTTTTTTAATAAAAGAACTAAATTACATGGGATGTGCCTTTATAATACTCATTTGAATTTTGTACTGTGATTAAACAGTTGTTTAGAACTTTCTAACATCAGTATCAGTGAGATCCTGCATTTCCATACATGGTAGGAACATAACCCTGAGATCATTGTCTATTTTGACCTTGAGTTAAAAGTTATCCTGGTGAGGAATGCTTTAATTTTACCCTTATATTCAACAGACCTTGCCATTTTCATACAGAATGATAGCAGGTCTGTTGGACTATCTGTATTGTTTTGTGTGCAATCATATCATAGTGTTGAATAGCCCGCAAATCATCTTGATGCCTCATTTATGCATTTCATTCATATCAGGTAAGTCACCAGGAGCTAGTCAGCCACTAATTATTTCTGTGAAGAGATTTGTATTTGTAGTTTATGCAACAACACAGTCAGTATTGCTGTCTTATAATGCATAGCTTATGTGGTCACAGGCTCATTATCTCAGTGTTAAATCCCCTTCTTTTAAAGTATTCCTTAGTTTAGTGTTGAAATCCTTTGTTAACATAAATATCATGTTCTAAAATAAAATTTTTCTTAACAGGGAAAAATTGTTCTGGATATTGGCTGTGGGACAGGCATTCTATCTATGTTCGCTGCTAAAGCAGGAGCAGCTCGTGTCATTGGAATAGAATGTTCCAATATTGTAGAGTATGCCAAGCAGATTGTAGAAGCTAACCAGCTGAGTGACGTGGTGACTATTGTAAAAGGGAAAGTTGAGGAGGTGGAATTACCTCATGGTCTGGATAGCGTTGACATTATCATCTCAGAATGGATGGGTTACTGCCTGTTCTACGAGTCAATGTTAGACACTGTACTGTTTGCCAGAGACAAGTGGCTTCGCCCTGATGGTTTGCTGTTTCCTGATAGAGCTACCCTTTTTGTGACTGGAATTGAAGATCGACAGTATAAGGATGAGAAAATCAACTGGTGGGATGATGTGTATGGTTTCGACATGAGTTCCATTAGACGAGTGGCTATCAGTGAACCCTTGGTTGATGTGGTCGATCCAAAGCAGGTGTGTGTAACTGATGTATGTTTGCCACAGTAGCATTATTGATGGAATACTAGAAAATTAAATTCACACTTCATTGATGTGTGTGGTGTTTGAATTACTGTTTGAACATTTATGAATCATTAGTAGAGCACACTTTTTATGTAACATGTACTGTTTCTTTCAGTAGGTTTCCATTATGAGGGTTTATTAAAGGATAAAATTTCAATATCAAAATACTCCCTGTAGTCTTGGGAGTTGTAGTTGGATTGTATCAAACACAGTCTGTTTGAAATATATCAAACAGATGGTTACTTATTAAAACTCTGCTACTCACATTTTGCATACGTGCTTCAGCTTCTTCAGTATTTTGAAGTGGTAACTGTATATGGAAGTATGTAGCTTATATTGCGGTCTTGTTTCATGAATCTTCCAGGTGGTGACAAATGCATGTTTGCTGAAAGAGGTTGATCTGTACACTGTGACAAAAGAAGATCTAAATTTCACTGCACCGTTCCATCTTCAAGTACGACGTAATGACTACATTCAAGCACTTGTCACATTCTTCAACATTGAATTCACCAAATGTCACAAAAGAATTGGGTTCAGCACAGCACCTGAAGCTCCATATACTCATTGGAAGCAGACTGTGTTTTACTTTGATGATTATCTAACAGTGAAGAAAAATGAGGAGATCTATGGGGTTTTTTCAATGAAACCAAATGCTCGCAATAATAGAGATTTGGACTTCACTATTGAATTAGATTTCAAGGGTGAGCTTGGTGAAGTACATGAGACGAATGTTTATCGCATGCGCTAGATGTGCTTGCAGTAGCAAATGAATTTTTAAAGTTCTTTTTAAGCACAATGAAATATGGGAGAAAAAATATTTAGGATTTTGCATTGGTTGAGAACACCATACTTTTTTCTTGGTCAGTATGCAGCATTAGAGTCTCTAGAAATGTCTGTGATTCAGGAAGAAAGCTACTGTTAGCAAACATGAAACATTTTTTAAGTTTGTAAGAAACATGAAACTTTATGTCACCCATTAGTAATTTAAAGTTTCTGTGAATTATTGCACATTTCATACAGATCTAAGAATATAGACTCCGATTATTGATCAATGTGTACTTTTCCAGTGTTGAGGGAAGGTATAAGAAGTGTAATTATTGGCTGAATTCATAGTTCTCTGCCACCAAAAGAATCTCCAGTGTTTAATTGTATACTTCAGACATTTTTAAAAGATTGGACAGTCTGTTGTGTTTCTAATTAATAATTATGTAAATAACAGTCGACACAATGAAGTGTATATGTATTTTTTATTGCTTCAACATGTTTCTACCTTTTAACAGGTCATCATCGGGCTAAAGTACGTTTATGTATATGACAGGAAAAAGGGGATATTTGAAGTGTAAAGTTTATACACAAATGTATTTTAGCCTAATGATGACCCGTTAGATGGTGGAAACTTGTTGCGGCAGTAGAAATACGTATACACTTAGTTTTGGCGACTGCTATTTATGTAATTATTACTTCAGACCCTTACCCACCTATCTGTTGTACTCTAAGACAGGTGTTATGAGAGGGTGTTTTGTGCAGGAAAATGAATGTATAATTTTTAAGTGTCTTATATTAGAACATGTACTAACTGATATCCAAGTCATTTACGTGTACTCTTTACATAACTCGACGTGAGATGGTCATGTTACAAAATTTACACCTGTTCTCTGTTTTGTGTAGTTTAGGTTACTGCATCCCAGCGTCTCAAAGTGCAGTGAGAAAAAAATAATGAAATATAAAAAGTTCCAAGCTTAAAAATTCAGTTTTGGTTTATTTTATAAAAATATTAAGGATCTTAATGTATGTTGTGTGTTACAGTTGAATGAGAAGAAACTTGTGAAAACATGAGAACTCTGTTTGTATAGGAGACTTCACTGTTACACTATGTAAATTGTCAGTATTTATAACAATATATTGGTAGAACTGTGTACTACCAAACATTGGCTTTGCTTTTTACCATCATATGCTTTTGTTTTTAATGCCACTGAAGAAATGTTGATCCTGGTATTTTTGTTTATTACACCTGCAGTGATATTTAATCACTGGTAGATTTACAATTTAGAATCTTTACACTACCTAATTCATACAGTATATAGATGTGCTAAACTATACACCCAGGATATTAAGAAAAGATTGGAGAGTCCCCTAGTTTGATGAAGGAGTTCATTACAGTTTGCATAGTACCAGTTGTAACAGTACAGCATGTTCACTTCATTTTCAACATTATGTTATTGATGTCAGTTTTAAGGCCTTTTGATATTAAAAAAAGTATTGCAGAGTAGTTCATTCCGTTGCAGCCTTGTTACGACTTGTTTACAAAGGCAGATGCCAACCAGGAATGGCCTTTCTTCAATTTAAAAAACCTACTACTAGGTTCCACTCATGCTCAGAATATGTTTGCACTAAAACCACTCTACTTACCCCATACTACTATAGTTGCTGAAAAGTATCCTCCAACAGCAATGCGCATTTCTCACATATGTAACAAATTCCATGACAAGTTCAAGTTTTGTGTGTTCTGGAATGTGGTGCTGTGTTGGGCATTTGGTGTGTGATGTTTGAAGAGATCGTGGAGGTCTCATCTTCGTGAGCCAGGTGCCCACTGAATAACTGCACATTGTTGACCCTCTGTGATTTCTAGACATTCTAGATTTAAATCTATATAGCATCCAAAGTTCATGTATTTGTTTCACGTTTCTCCACAAAATTCTACACATTCAAATTCTGAGAGTACAATGGCCATAGTCCTTTACTGATTGCTGTTCATTCATTAAAAATGGCCAGTACCATACTGGACATTCTGCTTTGTGTACTACCTAAAATGTACACAACTATTTCCTTTGGTTGATTTTTGAAAGAAGGGCTTTTCAAGTTCATTCACATACTATTCTGCATTGTGTACGTGATTCTTTTAGCATTTACAGCACACCATACTTATAGATTTTTGGTACAAGTGAATGGAGTATCAGTTTCCCAGTGGCCTGTTGTGAGAGTTTATGTAACAACTGAGATGAAACCAGTCTACATCCACCATGTAAAGAAGGTGAAGGTCAGCTATAGTGGCATGAATATTTTCTAAAAAGCAAATTACAGAATGTCTCAGAATTGAATTTGCAGGATGGACATAGTACATAGTACTGATAAGACTATAGATTTTTTGTGGCTATTAAAGAGTGGATGCTTCAGAGATCAGTTTCATAGGACAACCTATGTTATGTTCCTGGACTTCATTTTGGATGTCTTGGGAGATTTTCTGGTATTAACACACTTTGGTGTCTCTTCCTGTCCATGTCACTTTTTATACTATTCACTGGGTAATTGTGAATCCAGATACTGCTGATGAAATTTATGAGCATGTGTCAAAATGTTAATTCTGAACAAGAAACGTGCATTGTTCAATATTGTATGTGTTGCAGTTGAATGAATTCTTATGGTTGATCACCAGCAAATGTGCAGTTATTGACCAAAACAAACTCGTGTATCACGGTGTCAGTGTAACAGGAGATTGCTTATGTCACTGCACAAGGTGATGTTTGCTGACTACCAACCAGTTCACTCATTGGTGACAGGCCATTACAAGTATTGAATTCCAGCACAAAACAGTTAAATCAGTGGTTCCAAAATGTGCTGTGCAGAGCCCATCAGCTACACAGGGATTTTCTGTAATGATGAATTTTATTTTCACAAAATTCCAGTATAAGTGATACATGTTAATTATGCAGTGCAGTGACAAGATATGTTTTAGAGAAATAGGTTAATCACGCAGTGCACTCACCTGGCTAGCTTCTATTAAACTGTAGTTATTGAAACACTGGGGAAAGTAGTGGTTTACAAACATAACAAAGAAATGATTGCACACAAACCAGATATGACACAATAAACTTCGTTTAAAAGTACTTCAGCTCAAATACACTGTGTTTTATGTGTTCAGTTACAGTTTTGACTGTAGATCAGTGTAAAGTTTTACCAATTTTTTAGTACTGTGTGTACATGTTAGTTGGGTGTCTGTCAACAATACTTTTCAAAACAAAAAGATTTTCCACCAAAAAAAAAGTTTCAGAAACAGTGGTGTAAATGATTGAACAAAATGTCAACTGTTGGCTGAACCCCTCTGAAGTTTTGTATTAAGAGTTATGAAATTTGCTCGTTGCTATTATGAAATTTGCTCGTTACTAGAAAAGAGCAAAGGTTATACAGCAGTTGTGACTTGCCACCTAATTTAACATATAAAGGGTAAAGTGAAATGAACTATAATTTCCTGTAATTCTGCCAAAATTTAATGAGAAAAAAAAATTCTGATTTGTAACTTCATAATTGAACAAAGAATAATGTAAATGCAAGCATTACGTAACACAAAATTCATAATCCTCATTTAATACTGTCATCGTCCTTCAGACAAGGACAGATTGTTTTGCATATGTACCACTCACTGAGGACACAAAATTTACATTAAGTCCAAATATTTCTGATGATGGTGATACAGTGAACATGAGTATTATTTTGGACATCTCCATCTTGGGATTTTCCAAACTTGGTTTCAAAAACTTGATCAGTTTTCATAATCAGGTATGAAGATTCTGCCGCAATGGATTGCATACAAAGAGCTACTACAATGTTGGAAAGCAGTCAAATACAGACAATGGTTAGGTGTCACTTTCCCCAACTGTTGCCACCCAAGCAGAGCAGTGTTCAGGAGCAGCATATGTCAGCGGTTGCAGTACGTGGCACCAATTCATTCTGTGCACCAGGATGTGTGATATCCACCCACATTCAGGAAGAAGTGTTTGCCAAATTGTCAATCACATGCAAGCACCTCAAATACAAGTACAGTAGGATCTCGTTTTGCAACGGTTCATTTTATGACCGTTCACTTTTATGACCCTTGTCGAGTCGGACCGAGCACTCCCAACTTGTGGTGTAACACTGTCGCAACTCGTTTCCTTTCTCTAATTAATGTGCTTCTAGTTCTTTTCCGGTGTGCATGTGTTTCTTCTTTTTCTATTCTATGTGATTTTTCCAACCATGACGTCCATCAAAGAGACAGAAAAGAAGAAGAAATCAAAACAGTCGACGTTAAATTCTTTCTTGATGTCTTCTGAACCACGGCCTGGACCTTCTTCATCAAAATAAAAAGTGATTTGATATTTTTTCAATTATATGTGTAATTTCCTATATACTTAATTCATTAAATTAAAACTGCATGTCATAATGTAAAGAAATATTGTAAATTATAAAATTATTTGACTAATTTGTTGGGTCCATGAACCTATTTCAATTTAAACCATTTAAATAATACTCGGTTTAAGACGATTCAATTTACAACCAAATATTCGGGAACTTAATCTCGTCGTAAAACGAGATCCCACTGTATTCAACTGGGGAAAGCCAAAGGTCAGCATCCTAGACCACTCAAACAAAACAATAAAAAAGAATAATAACACGCTTAAACTTTGAAGTGCTATGTTCATTACATTCTTGGCTTGTCTAGTGAAGGTAATTAAAAACAATGACGAAAGCACGGGTAAATTAAGGTATAAAGCTAGGGGGTCTCCTTTACTGCACGTGTCTGAACACGTGCGCTTAAACAACTACGTTAGTAAAATGTATTTACCTCCGTGAAAGTAATTACCTTTGCTGCCTGCTACGAAAATTTAGCTGTACTGAGAATCGCTCAGCTGAGCTACAACGTTTATCATTCATAGCTGACGGTTTTATCTGATGTGACCAAACTGCTTTATCTGACTTTTTAACAAGGCTACGCAGAGCAGGTTACATCATACGGCATAGTTACACATGAACCAAAGGATTTGCAAGCAAAGACCCATAATATTTTGAAGCCGTCTCATAAAGAAGTAACAACGTGACAGTTTTCCCGAGTTTTGCTTCCTTGAATGCAAGGACAGTAAAAAATTTAAGAAGTCTCAAAGAAAGCTCCCATCAAGACCGTGACGTAAAGGTGCTTGTTTGCAGAAAGCGTCTAATTTAATTAGTGTGACATACAAAAAGAACACTGCATGTCTGCTTGTGCGTATACAAGCTGTTATTCAAGAGTCCATCACCAACCTGAATGTTACAGGAGAAATACCTCTTGCTACCACCCCGGCAAAGATCCGTCCCGGTATTGCTGCAAACAGAAAACAACATGTTACATATAGGCCTTACAGTGGTACTACTGATCAAGCTACAATTTTTGTCAATTAAGTCATTTATTCGAAAACTAATTACAAAGACACACACATTTATCAAGCCGTTACCTGAACGGTAACGTTGAATTGAGATATTACAGTTGTACTGATAAGTCCTTAGCCCAACCAATTATGATTACAAATAGGATACATGAAAATCAAAATCTACTGTCACTGTAGCTTGTTTTCTTCCTGATCGGGCTAAGGACTTATCAACACCACTGTACAAATTTTAGCAATTTGCAGGAGGCATGATTCAATGAATGTCTGTAATATTCAGTCAGGAAAGAGATTGTAGCTCATGTCGAATAATTAGACTCTCTTGCACATGGACTTTCTGAGACTGGAAAACTATGTTTCTTGGGCACTTGTTAGCAAGCAATTTAGAAGCAAAATAATTAATAGAACGGGGAGCTTTTCAGATAAAAAAAACAAATATTTTAGAGCCGCCACTAAATCTGCAGTCACTGCTGCTTTCTATATTAGAACAGATTGTTTTTATTATTTATTTATTTATTGTATGTATTTTCATTTTTTGCTGTGGTGCTGCAGCCTTAATCGGGCCTAGGCCGCCTTAGTGTTGATGATTATAGATCACACACAACTAGACACACTGACGGTGGGACACATCTGAACGATAGATCAGCTCATTGCACAAAAACGCAAGAGACGAACACCCGTGCCCTCCGCAGGATTCGAGTCCGCGATACCAGCAATCAGTCGGGTGCGCACTTAAGCCTTACACGGCACTACCGCTTATATCGACCTGCACAGGCACACAGCCTACAAACATTACTCGAAGTAGAAGTAAAACTGATTTACATAATTCCTCTTTTCCATTACGTTCAATTTTTAACGGCATGTAATGATCCAGCAGACAGCAATCCTGCACTGTAATCAGGAGGTACCGCCTGCTCAACTCTTCCCGGTTGAAATTTTTGTGGCCTTTCGCAGCCGCACTTGAAAGTGACTACAAGGCACGTCAGAGAGTGTTATGACCACATCCTTATACATAATTCTAACTAATTACTTACTTACTAATCATCCTACCACACTCTGACTCAGTGACTGCGACGTTAAACAATAATACAGCAAACGAAAAATGAAAAATTCACTTATCAAATAAATCGACAATCTAAGAAATGTCAGCTTTCAATTAATTGGCACAGTCCACATTCTACTCTAATTAAACACTTGATGTACACAGGCTGCAGAACTTCTCGCGACTGTCCATAATCGATTAACATATTTCGCAATTTATAACTAACGACCGAGCTAAAAACAAACCCATATCTAACAAGAACTAATAAAACCACGAATATAGCAAAATTCAAACAAATGGTAATGACAGAAACAAATTTATATTAATTAAGAAATTAAAACGAGATTAAATTTTGTCGAGTGCTTCTTTACCACTTAATTCTGAAAAATTTGACTTCCTATGTTATACTCAAATTATACACTTTTGCCTATTCCGATGGCCGTACGGTATAAGGAGTAGATACGTGACGGTTTGATACGTGGAATCGCGGGTTCGTATCCCGCTGAGGGCAAGAAATTTCGTCTCTTTTGTTTGTTGTGTGTTGTGTAGGCACCGGCCTCTGCTACGAGCTGATCACTTGTGCAGATGAGTCCGATCGGGTGTGTGTGTGTGTGTGTGTGTG
>Ga0099364_10013315_pt1 | contig 11049 bp, 10 predicted proteins | sample TergutTh196P3_FD_73070 | JGI IMG/M metagenome (GOLD analysis project Ga0099364, IMG submission 73070) | Microcerotermes parvus P3 segment gut microbial communities from Pointe-Noire, Republic of the Congo - Th196 P3 | ecosystem: Host-associated > Arthropoda: Insects > Digestive system > Gut ... | reverse complement strand
TTTATTTTGAATGAGTGAAAAGCATTTTAAAATTATATGTTGTCCTTACAATAAAGTTATCAAAAACTCGTTAATAAGCATTTTCTTCGCAAAACACGCTGAAGGCTGGAGCTGATGCGCCTGCCTTTTTTTTATTTTAACCGGCACGCAATAATAAAATTAAAAATTTTTCTTAAATTCGTTTAAAAATTTATTATATAATATATACAGATTTTATGAAAGGCTTATAATCCTGAATGAAAAAATTAATCATATATATATGTTTCACGCTAATCTCCGCCGTAATTTTATCAGTTAATACGTTTGCCGCGCCTTTAATATTATCAGAGGCGGTTATCCTGATTGACGGAGATTCCGGTCAGGTTCTGTTTGAAAAAAATATGCACAAAAAAATGTACCCGGCAAGTATCACAAAAGTCATGACTGCGCTGATTGCTCTGGAGCGCGGCAATTTGCAGGATATAATTATAATGTCGTATGACGCCGCGTTTTCGGTCGGCAGGGATACGTCGAACATTGCCCTCGGCGAGGACGAACGGCTGACGCTTGAACAGGCTTTATACGCGCTCGCTATCGCATCGGCAAACGACGCGTCAAACGGCATAGCCGAGCTGATAAGCGGCAGTATGGAAAACTTCGCGGAAAAAATGACGGAAAGAGCGGCAGAGCTGGGAGCGTTCAACACGAATTTCACAAACGCTCACGGTTTGCCCGACGTCGAGCATTATACGACGGCTTATGACATAGCGCGGATAATGGCGGCGGCGGTAAAAATCCCGGAATTTAACGAAATATTCAGCACAGTAGTATATCAAATGCCCGCTACAAATATACAGCCGGAACCGCGTGTTTTCAACCGCAGAAATTCGCTGATAGAAGGTCCTAACCAATACGGCGGAGTTATCGCCGAAAAAATAGGCTGGACGGGAGCTGCGGGGCATACATATATTGCGGCGGCAAAACGAAGCGGCAGAACTTTGATAGCGGCGGTAATAAAATCGCCTGACCCGCTGTCACGTTGGCAGGATGCTTCGGCGTTATTCGATTACGGGTTCAATGAATTTATACCCGTTAGTTTTACTGCGGACGAATTCAGGAAAGAGCAGTATACTATTGATTATACTGACAGGGATAAAATATCCGCGAATTTAATCCCCGCCGAAGATTTTACGTGCCTTATTCCGAAATATTTGAATAAAGAAGACATAGAAATCGAGTATATAATTGATACTGAAAATGCAGCCGGTAAAGCGGTATTTTCAATTAAATCTGATTTTACGTTTACAGAACTGGGAGAAGTCAGCTTGCAAATAGAATTTAACGCGCTTGACATTCCGATAAATAATAATATAATAAGAAATGACGAACAGGAAACAAAGTCAAGAATAACTGTAATTTTTCAGATTATCGGCTGGATAGTACTCGGCGTATTATCTTTATATATTATCCTGTTTGTCAGATGTAAAATTATCATAAGGCAAAGGAAAAAACGGAAACTTGATTATTATAACGCGATGTACAAAAGATAATCACTTGAAATTAGTCTAGCATACATAAAAAATCGCCGTCAATTAACAGCGATTTCTCAAAACTTTTTGTAAAAAACTCTTGACGTTTTATCCATTTTGTAGTAAAATAAATCTATGAAAAGGCGCATATTTTCAGCGGTTCGGATATTTTTTACCTTGACGCTCGCCCCGCCCGGCAGTTCGCCGCGTATATTATAAATCTTGGTCCCGTCACCGCTTTTTTAGCGGTCTGTTCACGGGCGGATATTTTAAATCCGCCCTCCGCGCAAATATTTTACGCTCTCGTAACAAGCCCCGACTTTAAACAGCGCGCACATACGCTGACCGTTTTCGGCGTGCCGTTTACCACAGCTTTTACATTTCTTATATTCGGCTTCCAAGGTCTGTTCGTTTTTCTTTCAGAGTGCGAAACATTATGACCGAATGACACGCCTTTGTTACAGATACTGCATTTTGCCATTTTTATAAACCTCCTGATTTTATTCTGTAAATCAACACTAAAGCATATTATATCATATTTTATCGTTGATTGCAAGCATTTTTTTAATTTTTTACAAAAAAATATATTGTCACGCGGATTTATATCTGCATAATATATATTAATAGCAGAAAAATATATATTTGTGAAAAAAATAAACGTCCGAAATTTTTTATTAAACATAGTTCTGCTATAAATTTCAAGAAATATAAAATTTTAGGAGGATATATATGCCCGAAAGAAATGTAAACTTCGGCGGTCAGGCTTCGCACGGATTTAAAGAAACGGTTTGCATAACCTGCAACAAAATCATGGACTCGTGCCGGGAATAGGATTATCAATGTTTAATATTTAAAGATTCAAAACTATCTGCAAATCAAAATCGGTGTCCCATTGTTTTTTAGTTTTACTATAAACAACATAGTTTATTATTTTTTTTAATATCTTATTTTTATCTTCGGGCATTAAAATATCATAGTTTTCGAGCATACCAGTAATTTTCGGAATTAAATCTCCAACCGATTCATTTTCTTTTTCTAATAAAAATCTAAGATTACCGATGTTTTTTATATGCTTCGCAGTTTCACTGTCTATATGTTTCTTGCGTTCCGTAAATATTGGAATATCATAAACTTTTTGTTCCAGCAGGTCATACAGACTATTTAACTGTGTTTGCAATTTTTCTAATTCGGTTTCAGATTTATTTATAGCCCCTTTGATAATATCTATATTTGATATTGTGTTTTCGGTCAACGGAATATCATATTTGTATTCCGCTACAATATCTTTTAATCTCTGAATTATAACCGCTTCTACTTTATCGACTCTCGTTCCCCGGCAACAACCTTTCGTTGTGCATAATAAATGAGGCGGCAGCTCTTTGTTCTTGCCATCCTGCATTTGCAGTTTTAATCCGCACACAGCGCATATAAGCAGCCCCGCTAACGGATTTTTAATCACGCCTGTATGGTGCGGAACACAACCCTTATTTAAGCGTATCTCTCTCGCTCTATTAAAAATATCTTCGCTTACAATAGCCTCATGCACTCCATCAGAGATACTCCATTCGCTTTCAGGATTATAAATTATTTTATTCTTTGAATTTTCGCTGCTTTTCCGTGTGTGTTTTTTTCTATCCCAAACTATTTTTCCTGTATATACGGGATTTTTAAGAATATATCTAACCGTGTTTCGATTAAATTGCTTTCCTCTGCGTGGTTTCGCTCCCAGAGAGTTGACGTAATCCGAGATTTGCACAGAACCTTTTCCGTCTATATACATATCGAAAATTATTTTAATTATTTCAGCTTCTTCCGGGTTAGGTTTAAGGGAGGGCTTTTTATCTATAATCGCTTTTTCATATCCGTATGGGGCATTAGCTATATAACCTCCGTCTGATATAGTTTTTTTAATACCTGCGCGAAGTCTGCGTTTAATGATTTTCAATTCTTTACGAGCCATGAACGCTTCAAATTCGCTGTATTCTTCGTCAAACTCATCGTTTAAATCATAAATTTTTCTCGGTGTAATAATTTTAGTGTTGGCGGATTTAAACGCTTCTAAAATCATTCCCTGCTCTTTCATGCCTCCGCGTCCAAGTCTGTCTATATCCATACAGATAACCGCATCGTATATCTCATTTTCAATACCTTGAATAAGCCGCAACATTTCCGGGCGTGAAAATAAACTTTCGCCCGACACTACTTCTTCAAAAATCTCAACTATGTGTAATTTATTATTTTCTGCAAAATCTAATAATTGTTCTTTATGGCGTGATAGCGTTTCTTCGTTCGATTTTAATTCTTCCGCTCTTGATTTTCTTAAATACATTGCCGTTTTCAATACGTTCACCTCTTAAATATATATACTTGTTAATCTTATTATAACATAAAGCATATTTTTATGCAATATAAATTCGTAAAAAAAAGGGAATTACCATAAAATAACTTATAGTAATTCCCTTTGATTATTTATCTACTCCTGAATATATCCAAATAATTATCGTAGACCCTGTAATGCCACGCCTCATTCTCCCTGTATAACGCCCAGCCGACATAATCGCAGACGAATATAAAAAACGGTGTCGCTATAATCCACAGCAGAGAATTAAACAAACAAATTTGCCCCCATAAATTCAAAAATTTATCTGAATAATCCCATAGATATAATCCGAAGCCAATATTTAAAATAACCCCGAAAATTAACTCAACAACGATAAGAGCAAACCCCCCTATAAGCATCTGCCATATCATTTTCAAATTATAATATTTAGGCACTTCATTTATAACGCTCAATACCATTCCACCGAATCCATATACTGTTATCATCCATACAGACGTATAACCCATGAGCGACATATATGATAAATTCTCATAAAATCCGACCATCGAGCCGTAGAACGCTCTGTAAATTATTTCGATACATAATCCAATCAAGCCGAATATAAAAAGCGGCAAAATAATCTTACCGCTTTTATTTCTCAATATTTCTGATATTATTTTTATCATAAACTAAACTCCTGTAAAATTCCGTCAATGTCCGCATCTTCAGCCGCGTTTATCTGTTCTTCAACTTCCTGCTGTTTAACTACCATTGGCTCAACATAATCATGTATATCCGAAGATAACTGGCAAAGTAGCAGCCTTGCTTTTCCTCTGTAATATTATATTTCTTGCCATCTACCCAGACCATACCCTCTGCAAGTTTTCTTTTTAACAAGCGTTTGGTTTGAGCTATAGCCCTGTCTTTTTATCCCGCTAATATTAACCGCTAATAAAACTTCGTAAAAAAAAGGCTATCATAAAATAATATGACAGCCCCCGCTTGTATCATTCAATGTTTTTTGGCATACATTGAGAAACGCAATATATCATCATTGACACTCAAGCCTTTTATCAGCCGCATACCGGGCAGCGGAAAATATCTATCTTCCTTTAAATATATCCAAACGTCGCTTGTAAGCGATGCTTTTGATTGATTTCATATTTCGCAGTTAGCGTGTGCCATGTCCTTGCCTTCTTTTTTTAAGGGCAGCTCTCTTAAAAAAAGGAATTGTTAAAAATGAAAAACAGCATAGCCGTCTATACTATGATTATAAATACTCCCCGGCGCGGATAAGCTATATTCGGCTTAGAAACACAGATTTTTGAAAGCGAAAACTGCATATTTTACGTTTCATGTGAAGGTATGAAACAAAAACAGTTTTTATTCCATGTGATTGAAGTTTTTCGCTGCGCCGCCGAATATAATTTACCCACGCCGGGGGATTATGTGCGTTATATTTTTTATAGGGGGTTAATATCCTCCTTGAAGTGACCTGCTCTCTCATTTCCTGCCGGAAACAGAGCTTCCCGCTCAAGACGCTCTTTCAGCCGTCAGTATCAACGGGCTATCTCCGTGAGCCCCACGGTTTGTGTTTATGTTATTTTTATATGCTATTGCTAAAACTTAATTCCTAATATTTACAACGGTGGTTGCTTATTTCATATTGGCTTGACAAAAACGTGACTTGTTCCTACTTCTACTGTTTTTGAATAATTAAAAACCGGAACTTCTCGCTCAAGACGCTTTCGAGACGCCAGTATCAACGAGCTATCTCCGTGAGCCCCACGGTTCGCGTTGCTTTTATATGCTGCTGCCACAGCTTCATCTCTGATACTTACAGCGACATTTATTTCGCAGTCCCCGTCCTGCCAAAATCGCTTGTTTACTTTAATAAAATACTTGCCTTGTTCTTCCAGTTTATATTTCAGAAACGTCCTGAACATACCCCAAGATTTATCCGCAACCGGTTTGCCGAAGTTAAGATTTTTAGGTACGGCTATCAAGCTGAAATCTTCCACGCCAACCAAATCATAGGCATTGGCTATCTGCCTTGACTGTTTGTGCAAAAAATCCCTGCGTCGATTCGCTGTTTTTTCATGTAATAATGTGATTTTTTGCTGTTGCTTCAGCCAGTTTTTACTCTCCTTCTGCATTTTCGATAACGAACACGACATTTTTTTCATCTTTTCAAAGCTGCGCTGATAATATGCGTTGTATTGCACTCTTTCGCCTTCGCTGTCAACATACAGCCCGTTTGCGGAATAATTTAAACCTATAGCCTTTTTGACTTCAACATATTCAATTGTATGCTCATATTCAAAGAGTATCGACACATAATATTTATCTCGCAGGGTTTGGCGTTACCTATAACAGCATTTCCCGAAATCTCCAACGCCGTTGCCGGTGTAGATGTTACAGAGATTTTGTCTGTACGCAAGTGGGAAATGCCTGAAGTAATGGGGACATGGAATCCAGAGAAACCCGCTTAAACTCGCAGAACCTAATTTATTTATATTTGATATATTAAGATTAGAAGAAAATGGTGCGCGTCCTAAAATGGGTTTGAGCGATTTACGAAGCTATTGTGAGCGTCTGGAATTGGAGATGGTTCCTGTCGAGGAAATCGGCGACAGCTTCTCGTATACGCTTGATGAATTATTAGAAAAAGCACACGGTAAATATCCAAGCGGCGTTTTAAAAGAGGGGATAGTTGTCCGCACACAGGATTTTTCACACAACAACGATTTACAACACATTCTTGAAAAAAGAAAAAGATTAGGGTATGTAAATAGAAAACTTAATAGGAATAAATAGTTTGAGAAGATTTCGCATAGAAGAGCTGGTTTTATTGTGTTTTCGTTCAAAAATACGGAATATAATATTTTAGAAAAAAATACAGGTACCCGTGAAGCAATGGCTAAATATCAGGAAAATTATCTAATAGCTCAAGATGTATATAATGATAACGGAATAATTCGCGGTGGTATAATAGCTATACTAACACCGGAAGAATTCGATATATTAGGTTTAACAGATTATCAGGCACCTGAATTTTTTTGAGAAGTGCTGTCATAAAAAAGAAGAAATGAATAGTAAATTCGGATATTATATCTGAATTTGTTGTTAATAAAACAAGTTATGATCGTTGTCCGGTGTCATTTAATTTAAAATATCGATATTGCTGTTAAGGAAGAAGAACTTAATTAAAATATTACGTTCCCGGGCAGGAATTGAAGCTGTTCTTTTGTTATATATCCGCTATAGAGAAGAATTGAATGGGATTCTGTATATTGGCTCTGCCATTTAGTTAGGCTTTATAGGGAGGATGAACAATGTCTGAAAAAACGGATATTTATTCCACGCACGATAATAATAAATCTGCCGAAGTTGGTATGACAGTCACAGAAAGCGTCCATACAAGGAATTCGTCGAAAATATTGTTAGAGGCGGGTACTATTCTTACTCCGCATATTCTTAAAACTTTAGCATTGCATGGTATAAGATATGTGAACATTAAAGAATCTAAAGACCGTGTCACGGTTGATGATATCTGGATTTCTTCAGTTATCACAGATTCAACTGACTTTATAAAATTTCTTGCCGATTATAATGATGTACGTTCTGTAATTAAATATGAGATGGAATTGTCTGCGGACGGACAACAAACCAATTTAGACTTGGTTAGCCGCGAAGTATTTAAGCTTACTCAAAGTATTGTTAGAACTTCGCAAGTTCTGAATTACTTACGGTACATAAAACAAGGCGATGACGCCACATGGTCACATTGTTTAAACGTCGGCATTTTATGCTGTTTGTTTGGTATCTGGTTGAATTGGTCCAGAGATACGATAGGGCTTTTGATTATATCCGGTATTTTTCATGATATAGGAAAAATGCAAGTACCTTTTGATATATTATATAAACCGGGGCGTCTAACTGATGATGAGTTTAAAGAAGTAAAAAAGCATACGCTGTATGGCTATAAACTTCTTGTTGACCCTAACCTGCCGAGAGAGGTTAAGAACGCGGCACTCATGCACCATGAAAAACAAGATGGTCCAGGATACCCTTTAGGAAAATGCGACAAAGCAATTAATCTCTATGCTGCCGTAGTTGCGATATGTGATGTTTACGAGGCAATGACTGCTGACCGTGTTTATAGGGGGCGTATTTCTCCTTTTGAAGTTTTAAGGAAATTCAACAACGGAGATTTCGGAGAACTTAAACGAGATTATTTATATATATTTACCAGACGTATTGCAGATGCTTTTTTGAATTGTTCTGTTCTTTTGAACGACGGAAGAGAAGGTACAATTTTTATGATAAATCAAAATGACCTTACATTACCCGTTATAATATGTAAAGATACGCGGGATGTCATAGATTTATCAAAAGAAACAGATATTTTTATTTCACACGTTTTATAGAAACCACTTATTTTTTAAGTGGTTTTTTGTTGTCTTCGTTATAGATGTCATATTGAATAGTAACAATTTTACCATTAAGAATAACATTAACAAATTGGAGAACTAATATGAAAATAGTTAAATTAATTTTTGTTGCTGCTATTTTACTATCAGGATGTACGGCGTCATCAGGAATCGTAGAACAAGAAATGCAAATAATTACCGGGCAGACAATATTGAATGAAATAGAAGAAATTTACGAATATGTGGATATTTTTATTAATAGACAAAAACAGTCTATTCAGGGCGTCTATATTGATTCAGTAGTTTATGTACCTTTTTATATGTTGCTAAGAAATGTAAATCTAATTAATAATGCAACCTTTAATGCAGAAACTTATTGGTTCACTCTGATGCTTTCTGCTTATACGGCAGACAGTCAAGTATTCTATAATATATTACAATTTAAGGAAGGTGAAAATTATTTTATTTATCAACCGGCAGGACATAGAGCATATAAAATTGAAATGTTAGGCAAAGCTATATCAATAAAGGGTATCTTATATCTCCCAATTCGTTTATTCCAAGATATGAGAGTGCAGACCGGAACAGTTGTCGGACAGCCTTATTTTGAAGAATTACGTTGGTTCGCAATTGAATGGATTACAGCTACTGAACATAATAATCATATTATTAATATATTTAATATAAATCAATGGGTTATAGATTATAAATAGCAACGTGTATATTGGTAAAATAAACATTAACCACCTGATTGTATTGAGCGTGGGATGATTCCGTATGGCTTGTAAGGCAGCCGTAACAAAAACTCCTGGATATGAGTATAAACTGTCCCTTTTGTCGATTAAATTCTCATTAACAAAGCAAAAAAAAAACAGAAACAAACATAATCCGCGTTTGTTTCTGTTTTAAAAATTCTAACAACAAATTGAAGGGAAAAAATTATTTAGAGTTTCTAATGATGTGAGTCCAAATACACCTTGATAACCGTTCAAATTGTTAAAGACTGTCAATATGTTCATCACATCAGAATCACATGTTATATAAGGTGTATCTATTAAGTTAGATTTACATGAATCGTCAGATTCTTCCATAGGATATATTTCATAATTATCACCGCACATCCATACTGTTCTTGCCGCGGCTAAGGCTTCATGTTCTGTAAATTTTTTATTCTTTCCTAAAATATTCATAAACTCATCATGTTTTTCCGGTTGACTGTGCGTCATTTTTTTATATTTCTCTGTAAAAATATACAGCCAAACATCTTCAATTGAAAAAAGAGAAGTTTCCATCTCATCTTGATTTTTATTCCAAATAAAATAACAAATCATTTTATATACCTGATTTCTTTCTTAATTTTATTAATATATCTGTTTGTGAACAGATATTAAACTAATAAAAGAGTAGTAAACTGTCGTTTTAGTTGACAAACTTTTAGTAGTTTTCTTTATCATAAAAAAGGAGCTTTATCACTTGATAAAAGCTCCTTTTTTATATTGGATTTATTACCGGAGTTCAGCATACTTTATATTTTTGATATATGCTCAATGCCGTTTAGCAGGGCAGGGGAGTTGATTATTTACTGTATACATCACTTCTTATATTTTTTTCCGCTTCCGCAGGGACAAGGTTCATTTCTGCCCACTTTCGGTAAATTAGCAGACGGCGACTTCTGTATTGAAACAGTATAATGTTCTTCATTACCTTTTATTTTTGGCAGCGGCTTTACATCATACTCTTCTTTAATTTTAACCGGAGTTTGACTGTTATTCGACCATTTCCTTGAATTGTTATACATTTCCGTAAGATATGGCAAAAACCTCTTAACCTGCTGGTCATCTTTAAAGATAATCTGATGTTCTTCAAAAATATCAAAAAAGGCTTGGAATTTTGCATCAATCATACATGTAAAGGCAATCTCTTTCATAATCGCGTCAACCAAGTCAGCGTTCTCAATAATGTATACATTTATATATTTACGTAATTTACGAGTGGACGCTGTTTCTTCAAAATAACTCCAATCCGCATATTTTAATAATTCTTCTTTTTCCGGAATATACTTCGAAAAACGGTTCGCTGATTTTATAAGGCTCGTTACGTCTTTGTAGTTGCTTTTCTCGAAATAATCATGCACGATGTATTCGTCCCAAAAAACATAGCCGTACCCTATAGAAACGTATTTTAACAATACTGAGAAAGCTTCGTCTATGTTTATATGACGCTTGTTTTGTCTGTTAAACAATTTTACGAAATCATCCTGACTTATCGCTCCATATAAATGGGTCGTCGCTAATGCGTATTGATGTAAAAGGCTTTCATGTTCTTTTTCAGCAATAAATCCGGTTGCCTCTAATCGTTTATATGTTTCTTTCAATTCATCAGGAACGATGCAATAAAATATATCACCATGAAAATAAAGTCCTATAAGATTTGCTTTTACAGGCATTAAATATGAATCAATAACTAATTTATCGGGAGTTAAGTGTTTGGCTGCGGCAGCTTCTTTAAAAAAATTCCATTCAGGTTCTTCAAGAAGCATAAGATATGACGCCATTGTTTCATCGTCAGTCATTTGCGAAACCAGAGCTTGAATAAGCGGTTGTTTGTTCATACCGGAATAACCGTTCACTTTATATAACTTAGCAAGTTCGCGCAGAGCGGGCATATTTTTGCCGGCAAGCATATCAGCCAAAGTATAACAAGGTTCTGATATAATAGCCTGTTCCATAATTATTTCGTCTGTCGATTGTACGTTTGCATTTTCGTTCCCCATAAATTCGCTCCAATA
>Ga0099364_10013314_pt1 | contig 11049 bp, 10 predicted proteins | sample TergutTh196P3_FD_73070 | JGI IMG/M metagenome (GOLD analysis project Ga0099364, IMG submission 73070) | Microcerotermes parvus P3 segment gut microbial communities from Pointe-Noire, Republic of the Congo - Th196 P3 | ecosystem: Host-associated > Arthropoda: Insects > Digestive system > Gut ... | reverse complement strand
CTCAAACTCGCTACCGAAAACCACATGAACATGCTCACCCAACACCCTGATCGCGTCCAATCTTATTTCAATGATCCTAAAACCAAATATGCCGCATAATATTCAATACTTAATGGCCGGGTGAATATATTGCGATCATTGATAACAAATTTTGCCGCGCCATTAGCAAGAATCACATGAACAGCATCAGTCGAAAACCCTTGAAACGCCTTGCCGGCAGGTACATCTGGTGGAAAACGCCGGATGAGGCTGTGACCATGCCGGAGCGGGTGGTCGCGCAGGTCATGAACATCGGCGACTACGCCGATGTTCAATTGCTCGTTTCAGAGGTGGGTGACGAGGCGCTACGTGAGGTCTTGACACACGCAGAAGCTGGACAGTTCAACGAGCGTTCCTGGGCATATTGGCACTACCGCCTTGGCTTGGCCGCTGTGGATCAGGTTCCTGCTCTTCCCGCACGGAGGTTCGCGTGACTCGCAAGTTCAAGCCTTGCCTGAACATATTGCTGCCCGCGCAGCAATACCTGTGGCCTCTGCTACGCAACGCGCCAAAGCTCGACTTTACCCCCATAAACAGGTTTTCGTATGATACATATTGCGACACGGTTTTTCGACTATTTTTAGGGTAATTTTTTGCCTGATTCAACGAGTTGCCCAAGCATGTCACAAAACAGTTGTATTACGACACCTTGTGGGAAATTATTCTTGTCGTTTATTTCGGAACTGGTATAAAATGTAGCGATGATTAACGAAGAAAAGCCAATCCTCTGGATCGGAAGCAGCAAGAAGGATTTGATGGCGCTTCCTGTGGATGTGCGGAAGTTCTTCGGTCATGCCTTGGACTTTGCTCAACATGGCGACCAGAACAGTGCGGCAAAACCACTCAAAGGATTTGGCGGTGCAGGAGTTCTTGAGATCATCGAGGACGATGAGGGCGGCACGTACCGAGCTGTATATACAGTTAAGTTCGAGGAAGCTGTTTTTGTGCTGCATTGTTTCCAGAAGAAGAGCAAGCACGGTATCGAGATGCCGAAAAAAGACATTGACATCATCCGTGACAGACTCAAGGTGGCTGAATTGTGGGCAAAGGAGTTGCGTAATGGAAAAACGAATTATCAACGACATTGAAGTACACAGCGGGTCTGGCAATGTGTTTGCCGATTTGGGTCTGCCCGATGCGGATAAGCTGAAAATCAAGTCAGGGCTGGTCATTGAGATTACCCGCGCAGTGCGTAAGCTGGGTCTGACTCAAGAAGAAGCCGGTAAACGTATGGGCATTCCACAGCCCAAAGTGTCGGCCATGATGCACGGCGACTTTACTAATCTGTCAGAGCGAAAGCTGATGGAATGCTTAAGCCGACTTGGGTACGACATTGAAATCAAAGCGCGTCCAACCAGGGAGTCTGTCGGGTATATAACGTTCGCAGTTGCTTGATTTTTGAGTTCTGGAGCCAAAACGAAGCACTTGCTGCTATCTCAAAAAGAAGTGGCGGCTGATTGTACGACTGTTGGGTCTGCCCTCACAACAGGCTCGCCAGCCACTTTTTCGCTTCCTGTTCCGACATCCGGTTACGCTCTGCCCAGTCACTCAACTGATCCTGACCGATTTTGGGAATGGCAAAGTAACGGGATTCAGGATGCGCGAAATAAAAACCCGCGACGGAAGCGGCAGGAGTCATGGCGCAGGATTCCGTCAAACCCATGCCGATTCTATGTTCCGCCGCCAGCATATGGAAAATCTCACGCTTGCCAAGATGGTCGGGACAGGCCGGATAGCCCGGCGCGGGACGGATGCCGACATACTCTTCCTTGATTAACTCCTCGCCATCCAGATTCTCCGCCGCCGCGTAGCCCCAGAAGTTGGTCCGCACCGCCCGATGCAGCCATTCGGCGGCGGCTTCAGCCAGACGATCCGCCAGCGCCTTCAACATGATAGCGCTGTAATCGTCATTTGCCGCCGCAAAAACAGCGAGTTGCCGCTCAATACCCAATCCGGCGGTAAGGGCGAACATGCCCGCCCAATCGTCTTTTTCCCCGACAAAATCGGCAAGCGCCAGATTCCAACGTCCCGGCGGCTGTTTGTGTTGCTGGCGCAGCCCGATAATCCGCCCTTGTTCCTCCGTCCGGGTCTCGTCCCGATAGAACACGATGTCGTCCCCATCTCTACTGGCAGGCCAAAGCGCAAACACGCCTTTTGCTTCCACCCACTGCTCACGAATTATGGTCTCCAGCATGGCCTTCGCGTCGGCATAAAGCGGGCGCGCCGTCTCTCCCATAGTCCGGCTCTCCAGAATTGCCGGAAAACGTCCGCGCAAATCCCAGCTCTGAAAGAAGGGCGTCCAGTCAATAAGCTCGGCAATCTCGGCGAGATCGAACCGGATTTCACGCAAGCCCGGCTGTTTTGGCGGAGGCGCTGAAGCCTCCAGAAGCAAAGCATTGGCGCGCGCTTCAAGCAGCGAAACCAGGGTGACGCCCTTGCGATTTGCGTGCTCTTCCCGCAAAGCCTGGTATTCATCCGCAATCTCCTGCGCGTAGTCGGCCTTTTCCGTCGAGAGCAAACGCGCGACAACGCCTACCGCCCGCGAGGCGTCCGGGACATAAACCGTCACGCCATTTTCATACTGCGGCGAGATTTTGAGCGCGGTATGCGCCCGGCTTGTCGTTGCCCCGCCGATCAAAAGCGGCTGGGTCAAGCCCTGCCGTTCCATTTCGCTTGCTACCTGGCTCATTTCTTCCAGCGACGGCGTAATCAGTCCTGAAAGTCCGATGACTGCCGCGCCATGTTCCTGTGCCTTCCGCAGAATTTTGTCGCAGGGAACCATCACCCCCAGATCAATGACTTCGTAGCCATTGCAGCCAAGCACGACGCCAACGATGTTTTTCCCAATATCGTGCACATCGCCCTTCACAGTGGCAAGCACGATTTTGCCTTTGCCTGCCAGGCCAGTCCGGGCTTTTTCCGCTTCAATATAAGGAATAAGAAAAGCGACTGCCTGCCGCATCACGCGGGCGGATTTGACCACCTGTGGCAGAAACATTTGCCCCTTGCCGAACAGATCGCCCACCGCGTTCATGCCGCGCATCAAGGGGCCTTCAATGACCTCTAGTGGCGCTTTGCCTTCAGATTCCAACTGCTGCCGGATAGCTTCGACATCTTCCGCAATAAAATCGTTGATGCCGTGAATGAGCGCATATTCCAGACGTTCTTCCAGAGGGCTTTTCCGCCAGGCGTGTTCCTTTTCCGCTGTTTGCGGCGCATCCCGATTCGTTTTTATCCGCAAGGCAAAAGCAACCAATGCCTCGCTGGCGCCCGGATGGCGGTTCAACACCACATCCTCAACCTTTTCTTTCAATTCGGGTTCGAGCGCGTCGTATACGCCGAGCATTCCGGCGTTGACGATGCCCATCGTCATGCCGGCGCGAATGGCGTGATAGAGAAAAACGGTATGAATCGCCTCGCGCACAGCATCATTGCCGCGAAAGGAAAAAGAGACATTGGAGACTCCGCCGGAAACCCTGGCGTCCTGAAGATGGGCGCGAATCCAGCGCGTCGCTTCGATAAAATCTACCGCGTAACCGTCATGCTCCGCAATGCCGGTGGCTATCGCAAAAACATTCGGGTCAAAAATAATGTCCTCGGCGGGAAATCCGTTTCGCGTCAACAACTCATAGGCGCGTTGGCAAATGGCGATTTTGCGCTCAAAGGTGTCGGCCTGCCCTGCCTCGTCAAAGGCCATGACGATAACCGCCGCGCCATAACGCCGCGCAAGAGCAGCCTGGGCAAGAAATTCCTCTTCCCCGCTTTTTAGCGAAATGGAATTAACGATCCCCTTGCCTTGCAGGCATTGCAGCCCGGCTTCCAGCACCTCCCAACGAGAAGAATCCACCATTACCGGCACACGCGCAATATCCGGCTCGGAAGCGATGAGATTCAGGAATTTTCGCATTGCGGCGACTGAATCCAGCATGGCCTCATCCATGTTGACATCAATGATTTGCGCCCCGTTTTCCACCTGCTGGCGAGCGACCGACAACGCTTCATCATAGCGTTCGTACAGAATCATCCGGGCAAAGGCGCGTGAGCCGGTCACATTAGCGCGCTCGCCGACATTGACGTAAAGACTATCTTCCCCGACATTGAAAGCCTCCCACCCGGAAAGGCGAAGAGCGGGCGGCAAGACCTGTGTTTTACGCGGCGGGATGCCCGCGATTGCCTCGGCAACCGCCCGGATATGTTCCGGCATAGTTCCGCAGCACCCGCCGACGATATTGATGAGCCCGGCCCGCGCCCATTCCTCTAATTCTTCCGCCAGCATTTCCGGGGTTTCGTCATAACCGTCCAAGGCATTGGGCAAACCAGCATTCGGATGCGCGGAAACAAAACAATCGCAAATTTCCGCCAGCGTCTTGATATGGGGACGCATGTCCTTTGCGCCCAGCGCGCAATTAAAGCCAAAGGACAGCGGGCGGATATGGCGCAGGGAATTCCAGAAAGCCTCCGGCGTTTGTCCGGAAAGGGTACGTCCCGCCGCATCGGTAATCGTGCCGGAAATCATTACCGGCCAGCGCCGTCCGGTACGGGCGAAAAACTCCTCCAGCGCGAACAGCGCCGCCTTGGCGTTCAGGGTATCGAACACCGTTTCCACCAGCAGCAAATCCGCTCCGCCTACCAATAAGCCCGCTACCGCGTCGAGATAGCAGGCGAACAATTCCTGAAAGGTGACATTGCGGGCGGAAGGATCGTCAATGTATGGGGAAAAAGACGCCGAACGCCCGGTCGGCCCCAACACCCCCGCGACAAAACGGGGTTGCTCCGGCGTGGACGCCTCGTCACACGCCGCCCGCGCCAATCTCGCTCCAGCAAGATTCAGTTCATAAGTCAGATCGGACAAGGCATAGTCTGCCTGAGAAATCGCCGTGGAGTTGAAGGTGTTGGTTTCCACAATATCCGCGCCCGCCGCGAGATATTGCCGATGAATCTCCTTGATAATCTCCGGGCGGGTCAGGGAAAGAAGATCGTGATTCCCTTTCAGGTCATGCGAATGCGCGCAAAATCGTTCCCCCCGATAATCTGCTTCGCTAAGGTTATGGCGCTGGATCATGGTGCCCATCGCGCCGTCCAGCAGTAAAACGCGCTGGCGCAGGAGCCTGGTCAACAAATCGGTATGGTCTGGAGCAAACATGAAAACCCGTAAAAAGACAAAAGCAAGGCAGTTTACCCGATGATGCGCTTATCGGGCGCTTATCATTGCGCCAACGCAAAAGGTAAGCGGACAGCTAGAGCATGCTGTCTTTCAATAGAATTATAGTGCTTTCCGCAAATAAAAGGACGTAAGCCCAGCGACGAAAATAGTATTAACTAGACACTTTGTGTCCTTTTATCTACGAAAAGCACTATACTATACTGAACTTACGAGAGATAGGATTCGAAATTGGAACGCAGCGACATGATCGAATCAATGCACCCTGTGTCATCAATGGCCCAATCAACGGTACGCTCTTTACCGCCTATGTCGAGCAGTTTTTGGCACCCACACTACTACCAGGCGATATCGTCATTCCTGACAATCCGGGCTCGCACAAAAGCAAGCGCGCACGAGCGGCCATCCGTGCACGCGGCGCGCATCTGATCTTCCTACCTCCCTACAGCCCTGATCTCAATCCGATCGAACAACTCTTCTCCAAGCTCAAGCACTGGATGCGAGAGGCCCAAAAGCGTGATCATGAAAGCACCTGGCGGCGCGTCGGTGAAATCCTGGATATCGTCTCCAATGACGAATGTGCCAACTATCTACGACATGCTGGATACGGTTCTGTCTAAATGAAGCGTGCTCTAGACGCAAGGCCAACCGGGAGCGCAACACCTGCGTGAGTACCTTATAACCACCGCCGCACACGCGCTTGATACTCTGTGTACGTACTGCCAAACTTGGCGTGGAGCGATTTTTCCTCTGGTTGAATCTGGAAACGATTGATATACATGATGAAGGCTGGCAAGCCGACAAGGGAGCTCATTCCCCCGAAAGCTAAAAAACAGCCGAGCAAGGCGAACAGTAAGCCTAAGTACATAGGGTTTCTGGTGAAGCGGTAAATGCCCGTCGTAACGACCGACGAGGCCTGTTCAGGATGAAGTGGGTTGACCGTGGTTTTTGCTCGCCGAAACTCACATATTCCCAGGATACTTATTACGCCACCGACCGACGCGACGAGCAGGCCAACAAGTAGCGGCGATGGAAACTCAAATCTCCAGAGCGGCCACCAGCGTGCCAAGACCCACATAATTGCGGCGCTGAACAGAGTTACGACCGGCGGAGGAATTCGGTTTTCAAGTACGCGCATACGTCGCTTTGTGAGGCCGGGAGCGGTTTCGGCTCAAGGGGGTATATTTTACGAATCCTCTCCCGACCTGTCTTGCATACGGCAATTTTGCAGACGGCAATTGAGGTCGAGTGAGAGGGCTTACCGCGTCGTAATTGCTTCCAACCTGGAGAAAAAGTGTAAGACGCTCTTAAATCAAAACCGCTCCAACGCCGCCCTGAGTTTGGCCTCATCCAGAAAATGATGGCAGATTTCCTCGCCGTTAAGGAGCAGTACCGGCACCAGTTCGTCATAGCGTTCCAGCGCCGGATCGCTGTCCGCGTCCAGTACTTGCAGGTTTGCGTCATATTCAGCCAGCAATGGGCGCAGGGCGACCTCCATGTCCTCGCAAAGATGACACCAGGTACGCCCAATCAGGACTAATTCAGTCACCGATGCCCTTGAGCGTAACAAATATCTGCTGCTCTCCCCGCCGAATGAGCAACGTTACATTGGCGTTCTTGCCCAGGGGAGCCAGCAGTTTATTGATTTGCTCGACGCTTTTTGCCTCATGGCTGACGCCTTTCTGCACCACAGCCAGAATTATGTCGCCAACGCGCAGGTCGGCGCGGGCAGCGTTGCTGCGGATTTCCTCAATGACCAGTCCGTTTTCGACGCCCAGTTGCCGCCGTTGTTCGGCGGAAAGCTCGCTGACCGACAGGCCAAGCCGGGGCGTTTCCCGTTCCGCTCGCGGCGCGCGTCCGCCGCTACGCGGGGCTGGGGTTCTTTCTTCCTGCATTTCGCCCACGGTAAGCGTAATCTCACGGTTTACGCCCTTACGCCAAACGTTAACCTTAACCTTGCTGCCCGGCTTGCTGGCGGCAACTATACGCGGCAATTCATCGGAACGGGTGATGTCCTTGTCGTCAAAGCGCAGAATAACATCCCCGGCTTCGATACCGGCCTCTGCCGCCGGGCCGCCTTTTTCCACCGAGCTGATGATCGCGCCCATCGGTTTTTCCAGGCCGAAGGATTCCGCCAATTCGCTGGTTACTTCCTGAATCATTACCCCAATTCGCCCCCGGCTGACCCGCCCGGCGGCGCGCAATTGCGCCTGCACTTCCATCGCCACGTCTATCGGAATGGCAAAGGAAAGCCCCATATAGCCCCCGCTGCGACTGTAAATCTGGGAGTTGATACCAACCACTTCGCCATCCATGTTGAAGAGCGGGCCGCCGGAGTTGCCGGGATTGACCGGCACGTCCGTCTGGATAAAGGGAACGTAATTTTCCTGCGGCAAGGCGCGTCCCTTGGCGGAAACGATGCCTGCCGTCACCGAGTTTTCAAAACCAAACGGCGAACCGATGGCGACAACCCATTCGCCGACTCGCAGCTTGTCCGGGTTGCCCAGTCGCGCAACCGGCAGGGCAGAAGCGTCTATTTTGAGCAGCGCCACATCGGTACGCCGATCCGCCCCGACAACATTGGCGCTAAATTCCCGCCGGTCATTCAGGCGTATTGAGATTGCGTCCGCGCCATCCACCACATGCGCGTTGGTCAGAATGTAACCATCGGAACTGATAATGAAGCCGGACCCCAGAGAATTCCTTTCTGACTCGCCGCCCGGCATACCAGGCATTCCCCGTGGGAAAAAGCGGCGAAACAATTCGCTCATCGGATCGTTTTCATTGAAGGGGAAAGCGGGCAGCGCCTGCCGACGCACGATCTGGGTCGTGCTGATATTGACCACCACCTGTCCTTCCTGTTCGGCAAGGTCGGCAAAATCCGGCAGACCGCGCAGCGACGGCTGCGTCTCCGCCCATGTCGCGCCTGTAGCATAAAACAAAAGCAAAAGAAGGGAAAACAGGGACTTCATGTCCAATCGCATGATTTACCTCCAGGAGAAGAATTAACAACGACTTTCCCAATTTTGGGTTCAACTGCCGGATTTGCAAGATAGCGCACCCAGATTTTTGGCGTGAGCCAGAATGTTGCGCCAAAGGCTAACATTCCCCCCGCCAGTGCGCCCCCCTCGTCCGCCAGAAATTTTCCCGCCAATGCGCCGAGCAACAGGGCAGCCAGCGGCCAGAGATAAACCAGAATACTTTGCGTAAGCAGACTGTCGGCGGGAAGAATGATAATGACTTCATTGCCCGGCTGCGCAAGCGCCGGATTTTTGACCAGAAAACGCCGGGGGGAAGCGAACATCCGGGTCAAATGCGCCTTTTTGCACCCCTCGGTCTCATGACAACGACCGCAGCCCCCGCCAACAGGCTCTACCCACGCCCGCCCGTCCTCCGTCAACGCCACGACCCGCGCGACTTGTTCTATTGTCTCGGCGGTGCGCTCTGCAGAATGGTTTTTAGCAAAATTTGCGTTCATGGCGTTTTTGACGCTTTCTGATCTTGCGCCGCGTTCCGGTTATCCTGCTCGGCAAACGCCAACAGGCGCACTCCTTCAAGTACCAGTTGCGGCACAGCCTGCACCGGCAAGCGCGAGAGCCTGGAAGCAAGGATCGGAGCCGCGCCGCCGGAAACAAGACAGAGCGCCGCGTCCGGCAGGCGCATGAAAGCGCGTTCAATCGCCCCCGCCTGCGCTTCCAGACAACCGCCGGTAATAGCGCTTTCGGTATCTGTCGGGAACAGGGGCATGTCGTCAGGCAGGGCTTCCCGCTCGCTTTGCGCCACGGGAAGATTCGCCGTGCCTTTTGCCAATGCCTCTTTCATCATGGTAAAGCCGGGCAAAATCATGCCCCCTAAAAAATTGCCGTCGCCATCAAGCGTGTCCAGAGTCGTCGCCGTGCCCAACATGACCACAAGACAAGGGCGCTTTTCCATCTGGCGCGCGCCAATCAGGGCACACCAGCGGTCGGCCCCCAAAGTTGCGGGCTTGGCATACCCATTGTTAACGCCGGGAAAGGCAGAAGCGCCGGTAAAGCGGGTTATCGGGATGTTGCCTATCGCCTTTGCCAACGCGGCTTCGCGGACTGCACCAATAACACTCGCCAGATAAACATGGGAAGGTTGCCAGCGCACAAGTATCTGGCGCAACTTGGCAAGCTCTGTCCACGCCAGTTCTCCCCGCACCTGCCAGTCGGAAGCAGCGACGATACCCCATTTCAGGCAACTATTTCCCGCATCCAGACAAAGTATCACAGTACGCTTTCCTCCGGTTTAGGGCGCAGGCTGAGATCGCCAGCGAAAAAACGGGAGAGTCCGGGCTTGCCCGCCATTTCCAGCAGCAACGCTCCCTCTTCATCCACACCACGGCAAACGCCTTCAGCTTCGATGTCATCAGCATCATGAAGGCGCACGGCGTAGTTCTGGTAAGCATGGCGCGTCTGCCATTCCTCGCGCAAGGCGGCAAATCCATGTGTTTCCAGAGTAACAAGCGCTCGTCGCGCCTCAATTAAAATCTCTGCCAGCAGCTTGTTGCGGGATGGCATGATGGGAAGGCAGTCCGCCAATCCTGCGGCAGTAACGCCCTGCGGCGCAAAAAGATTGAGGCCGACGCCGATCACGACCGCTGTTTTTGTTCTTCCGTTTCCGGACGCCAGCTCTATCAGAATGCCGGCAAGCTTACCAGCTTCCGCTCCGGGCAGCAGGGCGAGCAGATCATTCGGCCACTTGAGAGCCAGATGTTTCGCGCCAAATTTTTCCAGCGCGCGCAGGAGAGCCAGCCCTATTGCCAGACTCAAGCCGCCCATTCTGGCCGGGGCAAGCCGCCAGAGCAGGGAAAAGGTCAGGCTGCCTTCCGGCGTTGATTCCCATGTTCTCTCACGTCTGCCGCGTCCTGCCGTTTGCCGGTCAGCTACCAGCACCAGGGCAGAAGGCGCGCCCTCTCTGGCGCGCGCCAGCAAACGGGCGTTGGTGGAATCACAGGTCTCCACGCTTTCGATTAGAAAGGGAAAGTCTGCATCCGGCAATGCTTCCCGCACACGAACAGGATCAATCAGCGCCATAGAACACCACACTGAAAAACTATGCGTAGACGATAATGGACTGCCATCGTGTGTAAAGCCACAGCCGGAAAGTCAGCGCAAAGAGGAAAGTTCCCGGTTTAACGCCTCAATGTTACGCTCGTGCCGTGCGACTTCATCTTTATAAGGTTGCAGGCGATCCAGCACTCGCTGATAATTTCTTTCATTGCCCAGGCGGACGCTCTCCTGTTCGGCAAGCGCCTGTCTCGCCGTTGCCAGACTCCGCTCTTCATTGGCAAGCTCCTGCGCGAGGATAGCGCGACGACTCTCATCCCGCGCTTTTTGCGTGTCCTGGCTCACCTTGGGAAAACCCGCCGGTGTTGCTGCCGCGCCTGGCTGGCGATCAGTCACCCTTGCCGAACCGGTAGGCGTAACGGGAGTTTCAACCTGCAATCGTTTGCAGTTTTTGCTCTCCGTCGCGACATTGGTGTAAGTCACATGCTCATCGGCGTCCACGCACCGGAAAACCTGCCCCCAGACAGGTGTTGTGGCGCAAAAAACCGCCAAGCAGAAGGGGAAAAACAATTTGCGCATGACCATAACTCCGGGAAAGGGCTTTTAAGTGTAACAAAATTGCCAAGGTGAATAAAGAGTACAACAAAGATTGGCACGAATTTCGGATATAAAAACAACAAATTAACCACTTCCCGCCATCCCGCAAATTTCTTTTAGAGCATGCTGTCTTTCAATAGAATTACTATACTGAACTTACGAGAGATATGATTCGAAATTGGAACGCAAGGAGAGAGCAGATGACACGACCTTATTCAGAGG
>Ga0099364_10013313_pt1 | contig 11051 bp, 7 predicted proteins | sample TergutTh196P3_FD_73070 | JGI IMG/M metagenome (GOLD analysis project Ga0099364, IMG submission 73070) | Microcerotermes parvus P3 segment gut microbial communities from Pointe-Noire, Republic of the Congo - Th196 P3 | ecosystem: Host-associated > Arthropoda: Insects > Digestive system > Gut ... | reverse complement strand
TAATACCTCCCTGCATAATCCCCGCAAACAACACTCCCCGCATTTCGGATTCCGTGCCGTACATACAGCGCGGCCATGCAGCACTAATCTGTGGCAGAAATCAGTTGAAGCGTCCGGCGGAATGATTTGGCGCAGCTTTGCCTCGATAATTACAGGGTTTTTATCCCTGACAAGCCCTATACGATTTGACAGCCTGATGCAATGCGTATCTACCACAACAGACGGCTTGCCATAAACATCACCCAACATAAGATTCGCAGTCTTGCGCCCAACTCCCGGCAGCCTAAGCAAATCGTCCATCGTATCGGGAACTCGCCCATCATACTCCGCGACCAGCATACCCGCCGCCATCACGATATCGCGGGCTTTAGTCCTAAAGAAACCGCATGAATGAATAATAGCCTCTATATCCGCTATATCACCATCGGCTATAGATTCAAGCGTAGGATACTTCTCAAACAGCGCGGGCGTTATGGTATTTACACGCGCATCTGTACATTGCGCCGCAAGCCTTGCCGCAAAAAGCAATTCGTAGTCCTTTTTGTACACAAGAGAACATATTGCGTCCGGATAACACTCCGCCAACAGATTTATCATTTTGTCGATTTCAGAACTTGTAAGCATTATCTCACCCACATTACAAAAATACTACTTGATATTACAGATAGATTATACTACAATATTTGCGAAAATAAAGACTTGGAGGCTAATAATGTTAAAGGAAATTATGGAATCAATCTCGTCTCATGATGCGGAGATCGGCGATGCGATAAAACAGGAGTTTGATCGCCAATGCAGGAATATCGAACTGATCGCTTCGGAAAACTGGGTCAGCGAAGCCGTCCTTTTAGCCGCCGGCTCAGTCCTCACAAACAAATACGCGGAGGGTTATCCCAATCGCCGATTTTACGGCGGATGCGAGGTTGTAGATATTGTGGAAAACATAGCGGTCGAACGCGCGAAGAAACTGTTCGGCGCGAATTACGCGAATGTTCAATCTCATTCCGGAACCTCCGCAAACTTCTCCGCTTATATGGTTCTGGCGAATACCGGAGACACTATCCTCGGCATGAATCTTGATCAGGGCGGTCATCTGACACATGGCCACCCCGCCAACTTCTCCGGTAAGTATTATAACATGGTTTTTTATGGTGTTGACCCCGTCACACATCAGATCGATTATGACGAAGTGCTAAAAATCGCCAAAAAATGTTCACCAAAAATGATTATCGCGGGAGCGTCCGCATATCCCAGAACCATTGACTTCGCGAAGTTTTCTGAGATTGCGAAAGAGGTCGGTGCATACTTGATGGTCGATTTCGCGCATATCAGCGGTTTAGTTGCCGCCGGTGAGCACCCCTCCCCCCTGCCCTACGCGGATATTGTCACAGGCACCACACATAAGACACTTCGCGGCCCGCGCGGTGGTTTCCTTCTCACTAACAATCCCGAGATTGCCAAGAAAATAAATTCATCCGTCTTCCCCGGTTCACAGGGCGGGCCTCTCATGCACATCATAGCCGCAAAAGCAATCGCGTTTGGCGAAGCACTTAAGCCGGAGTTTAATGAATATCAGAAACAAATCCGCAAAAACGCGAAGGTCTTGGCGGAGTCTCTGCTCGGATACGGTTTTGACCTCGTTTCAGGCGGAACGGACAATCATTTGATGCTCGTAGACTTGCGGAAATTTGATGTGACAGGCATTGACATGGAGAAAAAACTAGACTCCGTGTACATCACCGCAAATAAAAACATGATTCCTAACGACCCGCAAAAACCCCCTGTGGCAAGCGGCATACGCCTCGGCACCCCCGCCGTCACCACACGCGGTTTCCGTGAAGAAGAAATGAAGAAAATCGCCCATTTCATCTATCTTACCGCCTCCGATTATGAAAACAACATTCAGAAAATACAAGCGGGAGTAAGCGAGTTATCCGCAAAATTCCCGCTGTGCTGACAACTAAAGTTTCGCAGTAACGAAACTTTAGAGGGAATAGGGAATAGGGAGTAGGGAATAGTCGCATATTTGAAAACTAATTGAAATGTATGTAATAGGATTTGCTCGCCAAAAGGGCTTTTCTCTCTCGAATAATCCCCAATCCCTAGTCCCCAATCCCTAATCCCTAAAAACATAAGTGCGAAACTTGAGTTAATAATATGAATATTGAGAAAATCAGGCAAAAACTGCCTGAGTATAAGTGTGATGCGATAATGCTCACGGATAGGATCAACAGGTACTTTGCCACGGGTTTTCCATCGAGTGCGGGAACATTACTTATCTCCCGAAACGGCGCTCAATTCATCACTGATTCGCGATATTTCGAGGCGGCAAAACACTGTATCAAAGATGCTGAAACCCTGTCAGTTACGTCAAAAATCACATATGCTGATTTGATAAAAACATTTCTTGAAAAGCACCGCGTCAATAATCTCGGCTTTGAAGATGAAGCCTTGTCATATGCCGTGTACCGAGACCGCCGCGCAAAACTGAAAGTTAAAATGATTCCGGCACAAAAACTGGTTTCCGAGCTGCGGATGTATAAGTCTTCGTTTGACTTGGGAAACATCAAAACCGCACAGCAAATAGCGGAAAAATCATTCAATGAAATTCTGCCGCTCATCGGATTTGATATCACTGAAAAGCAATTAGCTGCGGAACTTACGATCAGGATGCTAAAAAACGGGGCTGATGATAAAGCCTTTGACCCCGTTGTTGTTTCCGGTACTAAAACTAGCCTGCCTCATGGTGTCCCGGAAGATATCAGGCTCAGCGAAGGTTTCTTGACATTGGATTTCGGAGCGCGTTACAATGCTTGGAACAGCGACACTACGCGCACCCTTTGTATCGGCAACCCAAACGAGCAGATGATGTATGTTTATGATACCGTCCTCAAAGCGCAGGAGACGGCGATAGTTTCTGTTCGCGGCGGTGTTTTGGGGCAAGACCTTGACACTATGGCGCGGGCGGTCATTGACGATGCGGGTTACGGCGATTATTTTGATCATGGTTTGGGGCACGGTGTCGGGCTTGAAGTCCACGAGCTGCCGCGAGTCTCACAAAACTACCGGGATGTCATTCCGTCAGGCTCTGTCATTACAGTAGAACCGGGAATATACATACCCGGTTGCTTTGGAGTAAGGATTGAAGACCTCTTATACGTAACAGAAAACGGTTACGAAAATCTATCGACACTTACAAAAAAAATGATAATTATCTGATTTTTCTTGCATTGTCTGTTGGTTTGAGATAAAATACAAATATAGATTCTGAAGGGGGATTTTTATGATTTCTGCAGGAGATTTTAGAAATGGCGTAACATTTGAATGGGACGGAAAAGTTATGCAGGTCGTGGAGTTTCAGCACGTAAAGCCCGGTAAAGGCGCGGCTTTTGTGCGGACTAAGGTTAGGAATGTCATCACAGGCGGAATTACAGAGACTTCTTTTAACCCTGCCGACAAGTTTGAAAACGCTTTTGTCGAACGCCGCGAAATGGAATACAGCTATAGCGACGGAGATATTTTCTATTTCATGGATCTCGAGACCTATGAGCTTGAGCCTGTTGACAAGAGCCTCTTGGGTGACAGTTTCAGATTTGTCAAAGAGAACATGAACTGCACGATTTTGTCTTACAAGGGTAAGGTATTCAGCGTCGATCCGCCGAATTTCGTTGAATTGATAATCACTGACACTGACCCCGGTTTCAAAGGCGACACCGCTACAAATGTTACAAAACCGGCCAAAGTGGAAACAGGAGCCGAAGTCAAGGTTCCCCTCTTTATTGAGGAAGGCGAGAGAATCCGCATCGACACACGCTCAGGCGAATACATGGAACGCGCAAAAGGCTAACATAATATTTTTATGGAGGAAAAACTATGACTATTCTGGAAAAAGTCGCATATCTCAAAGGTCTCGCGGATGGTTTAGGGCTCGATGCTGATTCAAAAGAAGGCAAACTAATGCTGGTTATGATTGACACAATATCCGATATGGCGTTGGAGATTGCCGACCTTAGCGTAAATGCGCTTGACCTCGGCGAAGAAATTGACGCGCTCTCGGAAGATCTGGCTGATGTCGAAGATTATATCTTCGATGAAGAAGACGAAGAAGGCTTTTTCGATTTCGGATACGATGAAGACGATGACGATGATGATGAGGATTTCGGATGTGACCTTTGCGGCGGCGACTTCTATCCCGAAGTGATCGAATGTCCGGCTTGCGGCGCGGATATCGACTTAGACCCATCCATTCTCGCCGCCGGCTCGGTTACGTGCGTTTGCGGTGAAACGATAGAATTTGAATTTGACGATGATGAGGATGACGATTAAACAATGGCAGGACACTCAAAATGGGCTAATATAAAAAGGACGAAGGGTGCGCAGGACGCGAAAAGGGCGAAAATCTTTACGAAGATCGCCCGTGAGATTACTGTTGCCGTCAAAGAAGGCGGCGGCGGCGACCCTTCCGTAAACACGCGCCTTGCCACTGTCATCGCCAAAGCCAAAGCGGCGAATATGCCTAATGATAACGTAAAACGTACCATCGATAAAGCACTCGGCTCAGGTGGCGCGGATAGTTACGAAAGCATGACCTATGAAGGTTACGGGCCTTCCGGGGTTGCGGTCATTGTCGAAGCGATGACTGATAACCGCAACAGGATCGCCTCTGAGATGCGGTTGTATTTCGACAAATACGGCGGCAAAATGGGCGCGGCGGGTTGTGTTTCTTGGTCTTTTGACCGCAAAGGCGTTATAGTAATTGACAACGAAAACGGCGATATTGACGAAGATGCCGTCATGCTCGAAGCGCTTGATGCCGGAGCTGATGATTTAGTCGCCGATGAAGGCGTTTTTGAGGTCTATACCGCGCCGGACGATTTCACTGCCGTAAATGATGCCCTCGAAAATGCGGGTTATGTTTTCCTTTCTGCTCAAATCGAGATGGTTCCCCAAAACTACATCGCCCTGACAGACCCTACCGACATCAAAAACATGAACAAGATGTTGGAGTTGATGGAAGACAACGACGATGTTCAAAATGTTTGGCATAACTACGAGATGTGATATACCACACGACATATTTTAACGGCGGGCAGATTATCTGCTCGCCGTTTTAGTTCACTAATCAATTACTTACTCTTGTCCCCCCGCTTGAAACATCTCCGGCGGCTGAGGTTTATTTTCCTCGCTCTTGCCTACAGATACCGTACGCGCCGTGCCGCCTGTGGGGTACATGACATTACATTCCGGACAAATAGCGTATTTTATTGAGACTGATTGGTGAATGATTTCCCGGTCATTGCGGAGCGCATTCGCCCGTTCATTGGTGATATGCTCTCTCTCGTGCGCCGCAACTGCTACGGCGGCTGTCTGAGGGTTAATTTTGGTTGGTGTTTGGTAACTGACCGAGGCATCGGATGACCCGTCAACATATCTGCGGCTTTCGCAAGTGCTGCACGGCTCTTTTGGTTCGAGCGGGGATGCGTTAGATACTTCATCATCCGGGGAAATGCCGAAACTATTGCGTGCGCGGCTGGGATTAAACTCGGCTCTGTCGCCGTCATTGCTGAAAAATGATGCCCTGCCGAAAATATCCGCGACAAAAGGTTTCTCCGCACCAACACCAAAAGGCTTCTCTGTGCCAACAGCAAAAGGTTTCTCCGCGCTATACGGCATATCTGTGCTAACTCCACCGGGTTGAACGGAGGGTAAAGGTAAACTCTCCGCAAAATCGCGACTACGCCCCGGAACAAGCTCTGAATTGGGTTCTAAAAACCCATTTATACTGTTGTTGGCAACAATTCCATCTGAAATACGCATAATACTCACCACTGAAAAAAATTATATGATATATATGGTAATAATACCAAATTTCAGCAAATAAATCAACTGTTTTTTGTTACTTTTTACTTCGTTTTTACTTTTTAACTCAACTCTATAAGCATTTCCACAAGTTCTTCAAAGCTAACGCCAACCCCATTCATCATTCTCGGGAAACGGCTGTGCGGGGTGAAACCGGGGATCGTGTTTGCTTCGTTAAACAATATGCCGTTGTCTTTTGTCAAAAACATATCCACCCTCGCATATCCCCTACAACCCAAAGCCCGATAGATAATCTTTGCTGTATCTTGAATCCGCGCTTCTGTCTCGCTGTCTATACGCGCAGGTGTGTGGATTTTTGATGTTTTTAGAGTATATTTTTCTTCAAAATCAAAGAAACCGCTCGATAACTCGATTTCGTCAATTCTGCCCGTCTTGATATCATGGTTGCCCACTACAGCGCATCCGACTTCAAAGCCGTCAACGCCTTCTTCAATTATAACAACATCGTCAAAAGTGAAGGCATACTCTACAGCCTCGGAAAGAGCTGAATATTCATCGATTTTTGAGATTCCAAAAGAAGAACCTGTCTTTGAAGGTTTTACAAAGAGCGGCAGTTTCAAATCCCGCGCTCTGTGAAGCAGCGTTTCATCACTCGGCGGCTGCTCAAAGGAGATTGATTTGGGAACGTTGACACCGGCAAGAGCGACTATTTTATGTGCCCTGTCCTTATCCATGCACAACGCGGACGCGGCGGTTCCACAGCCCACAATCGGTATCCCCGCAAGCTCACATAAGCCCTGAACAGTACCGTCTTCGCCATATTTGCCATGCAATACAGGAAAAACCACATCTATAGCTGTCTTAATGACATTTCCTTCATCAAATTCAAGAAGCCCTTCCCCTCTCGACGGCGAAATAACCGCTGATTTCAAAAAACTCGGATCAGTATGCCACGTATCATTGAGAATATGCTCCGTTGCGCCTGTATACCGAAACCACTCACCGTCTCTTGTGATTCCAAGAAGGATAATCTCATATTTCCCGCGATTTATCGCATTGATGATCGAATGGGAAGATACAAGCGAAACCCCATACTCCGGCGAATACCCTCCAAAAATAACCGCGATATTTTTCTTCATAAATTAGCACCCTCTGTTTTCAACACTTCGCATAATCGTATTCAAACCGCTGCAACAACAGTGTTACGGCGGTTTGAACTTTAGCGGCTTGTGCTTTGGTGCCTCCGGTCGGAATCGAACCAACGACACGCGGATTTTCAGTCCGCTGCTCTACCGACTGAGCTACAGAGGCAAATATAGGATTTTCACGGATTTGGAGTTTGGAACGGAAGCCTTGAGATTTTACCTCAAGGCTCCCGTGCATGGCGACCCAGAACGGACTCGAACCGTCGGCCTCCAGCGTGACAGGCTGGCGTTCTAACCAACTGAACTACTGGGCCTTGCTCACAAATTTAGCGGCGGAGATAACTTTACCACAATATTCTTTGGCTGTCAATATCAAAAAAAGCAATTTTTCAAAACGATTGGTTAATATCGTAACAATTCAGAGGTTGCCGATTTTGGTAGCGTTAGTGGAGCGCATTAGTCCGCTCACGGCAAAAGAGGGGAATCAACCTCTAACCCCTACACCCTAAATCCTATTCAAACACATAACTTCCGCTCCAGCGTCCGTAGGAGCTTGACGTGATGCCATTGGATGTCGTGCTCTCGTAGCTGTCCTCTCCGGGTAAAATCATTATGCGTACAGTCGCCGCTTCTCCGACGCTCACAAGCCCTGCGTGTACTGCGGCTGTGGCGATATTGGAATCATCCGTGTAAATATAGCTGCCCCAAACAGAACCGCTGTCGCTCCCTACAATGTCAAACGTGAATACCTGATAGTCCTCGCCTCTGAGGTGTGTAGCGTTACCCGTGTGGAATTCCATCGCGTCAAGGTCATACTCATTCCAATCTTCCCACTCCGCAGGAGCAGCGTCACCCTCGGCAGATTGGGCGAGATAATATCCGGCATTATTGACCTCAATAATGTCGTAATATGCATTTGAGGCTATCATGCCATCCGGCACAAATGTCGGCTCAGTACGCAAATAAATGACAATATACTCAGGCTGTCTGCCTTCATTGATATAATACTCGTCCACCATCAAATCTACTTCGATTCCGCCGTCTCTAAAATGCCGATTGTCTTCCCAGCCTATTTCATTGCCGTCTGCGTCAAGCGCCCTGATTTGCCTAATTAATGAACTGTCAAAATCCCCTGTTATAAAATACTTTACCGCGTTATAAGAATAATCAGGCGACCAATCAGGATACCGAATCTCTGAACTCATAAACTGCGCTGAGTACAAGAACGGCTGCCGCCAAACAGTCACCCTCGCCCACGCTTCAGTCGTGGCTTTGCGGCTGTCCGGCATTTCATCAAAACTCAACCATTCACTGTCTTGTGAATACATGGAAGCGCCTATGCGTAACGCGGCTTCACCCTCATATGAAGGCAGCCCGATTGGCATACCATACTCATCATAACCTTGCTCGCGGAATAGAGTGGTTCCCACCCAGTCAAGATTATTCTGATGGATTCGCGGTTCCAGTTCGGATGACATCCCGCCGCCAAAACTAGACCAGCTCCCTGCTCTTTGACCGGCAGATGCGCGATACCAGAGGTCTGAATAATATGTACCGCTCACTCTTGGCGTGATCCAACGTATGACGACCTGTTCAGCCCCCGACCAACGTTCACGCTCAATGGCTGTGCCGAGCATGATTGGCTTAGGCTCAACACCCGGAGACGGTTCCGGCCCGGCAGAAAAAAGCAAGTTGACCATTTGCAGATTCGTATCATAACCATAATTTATTATCAAACCTTCAGGCTGTGCATTGCTATGTGTGGCGGCAAAACCATATTCCATATCTCCGGCTTCCCTGAGTGCCGCAAGCGCGTCAGAATAAGTCCAACCCACCAAATCCGGGATCCGATACTCGTTAAACGGATTAGCCGCCCATGCGCTCAGACGCGAAAACTCCGCATAACCCACGCCTGCCGTTTCGTCAATGATGAACCTAATACATTCCATAATCTCAATGCGCCTCGGAATATATCCCGCTTGTTCATTTCGCGGATTCAATTCACCCCAGCCGTAGACCTCTAATTCTCCATTGATTTCACAGGTAAACTCCCCGCCTATGTTTAACCCCTGCGATGATGAAGACACATAATAGCGTTCACCTTCCCAAAAATCGCCTGAAAGCAAATATTTAATACTACCGTAATTATTATCGTCATTTTCGAGTTCAGGGCCTGAGACATATCTGACAGCGTTGATTTGAGGCGCGACATTTTCGCTGAAAGAAACATTTAGCGTAATCGGAGATATGTTGACACTGCCTACTTCTTGCCAATTATTATTTAAGCTCTGTATCGCCGGAATAATATAGGAGTTACTATAACTTAATCTGCCCGCGCGAGCGGAATTAATAAACTCTGAGTGTACCAAATTGCTGACAGTCCATGTCCGCACCACGGGAATCCTCGGTTCCAATCCGCCCCATGTAACTAACTCCCTAAAATCTCCATCATTCGGATTTTCTGAGCGGACCCTAAGCCCGGTTACACGCGAATCGCCATCTGTCATAATGGCAAACGAACCCGACTTCCCTTCTGGGGCGTTTCCGTAATATGTCGTATATCCCAAAATCAAAGGCGGCTCGGGGTCTCTCAGCTCTGACGGTATCTGCCCCGCGCTGATTATCAGCCATATCCGCTCCTCGTCTTCGTCATAACTGTATGATATGACTGTCCCCGGCTCCACATTCGAATCGTACTCCGCGTCTGTTACAAATGGAATATCCAGCCTGCCCAATATCTCCCCTGCCTCCGCGTAAGAAAGTGCTGTGAGGTCGGGGATTTCAGAAAGGTTTATAACCACGGGTTCATGGGTATCGCTCCGTTCGCTTATTGGATTTCTCGGATCCCAAACTCCGCTTCCGCTATCGTTCGCGCCCCTGTCGCCTGTCAGGTAGACAATCATAAAGATAAGCGCGACAGCCACGCAAGAGACGGCGGCAATCGTGATGACTCTCTTTTTCTTGTCCGCAGGGCTAAGGGGGGCGGCTTCCTGTGGGGCTAACGGCTCAGCATCCGCAATAGCAGGGGTTGAGAGCGGTGCATCAGCGGGCGCATATGAAACTGATACAGGTTCAGGCGCGGGCTGCACGGGCGGAGTGGGAGTATAAGGTACAGCCGGTTGAACGGGCGGCGGCGTTGGTTGCACAGGCGGTGCATACGGAACCGCTGCGGGATGCATTGGCGATGGAGCGGGTGATGCCGTGTACGGAAACGCTGTATGCGGCGCGGGCGTGACAGGGCCGGGCGCATACGGAAGCGCTGCGGGAGGTGCTGGCTGAGGCGCGGGCGGCACATACGGAGCCGCAACAGACGGCGCGTATGTTTGCCTTGTCTCGCCTTCGAGCCTAAGATCAGCAAAAAGCTCACCCACTGTCCGATACCTATTCTCCACCCGAACAGCAAGCCCCCTCATCAATGCCGCTTCCTGATGAGCCGGAATAGCAACGCCAAGATAACTCGGCGGAGCAAGCCTGTCATCCAAGACCCTATCCATCGAATCATCCGGCGTCATCCCTGTAATAGCTTTGTAAATCGTCGCGCACAGAGCGTATACATCTGTATACGGCCCCTGTACCCCTTTGGAGCTGTATTGCTCCGCCGGGGCATAACCATGTTTGAGCATGACGCTAAGACTCTTATTGTCCGCATCGGTAAACTCGCGAGCAGCGCCGAAATCCAGCAGTTTTACACTGCCATCGAGCGATATCATAATATTGTCGGGGCTGATATCCCGATGTATGATACCGCTCTCATGCACCTGCGCCAAAGAACGGAATACAGGCAGCAGCATTTCAAAAATCTGATCTGCCGGGAACTTGCCTCCCACATGGGCGAGGCAGTTTTTTAGCGTTGTCCCCTCAACGTATTCCATGACAATATATGCCGTGCCGTTTTCGACAAAGAAATCGTTGACCATAACGATACCGGGAAGTGTGCGGAATCTGGCAAGCCGTTTTGCCTCATCAACAAAACGCTCCCTGCCTTTTACAAAATACTCCCCTTGTTCGCCTCCCATAGGCTGAACCGTCATAGACATTGTGGTGGCGCGCATTACTACACCGCAAGGGTAAAACTCTTTTATCGCA
>Ga0099364_10013312_pt1 | contig 11051 bp, 10 predicted proteins | sample TergutTh196P3_FD_73070 | JGI IMG/M metagenome (GOLD analysis project Ga0099364, IMG submission 73070) | Microcerotermes parvus P3 segment gut microbial communities from Pointe-Noire, Republic of the Congo - Th196 P3 | ecosystem: Host-associated > Arthropoda: Insects > Digestive system > Gut ... | reverse complement strand
CGGCGCCACATTTTTGGCATACGAAAACCGATTTTGTTTTTGACATGGATTTTACACTAATTTATTTGTGGCAGTGTCGGGAAAAATGATTGAAGGAGTGAATTTTTTTGCTTCTTCAAAATCCATTTGTGCGTAGGAGACAATGATAAGAATATCGCCCGGTTGCGCTTTGCGTGCCGCTGCGCCATTCAGGCAGATTGTGCCGCTGCCTTTTTTTCCTTTGATTACATATGTTTCGATACGTTCGCCGTTATTATTGTTTACCACATGTACTTTTTCGTATTCAATAATATTGGCTGCATTCATCAAATCTTCGTCGATAGTAATGCTGCCGACATAATTCAGATTTGCCTCCGTAACCGTTACACGGTGAATTTTCGATTTTACAATTTCTATAAACATAATTTTAGTCGTTAGCCATCAGTCGCCAGTCGTCAGTCAACTGTCAACTGTTGACTATCGACTATCGACTAATATGTTATGTTGTCGATAAGCCGCGTTTTGCCGCAAAAAACGGCAATACAGCCCACAATATAGTCGCAATCGCTCCAATTGTTAATGGGCAAAAGGGTATTTCCGTTCACAATTTCAAAGTATTCGACCGCCAGCGTATCAATCGCGTTGAGTTGCTTTGTAATCCATTCGGTTAACTCTTTGGGTGATTTGCGGGCAGCAAAGGTACGACTTTCCCTTAATATTCGTGCAATATTTGTTGCATTTTTGTGTTCGATAGCCGAAAGCCTCCGGTTGCGGCTGCTCATTGCCAAGCCGTTGTTTTCGCGCACAACAGGACAGGCTATTATTTTTATTGGATAATTCATCACTTGCACCATGCGGCGAATAATGGCTAACTGCTGAAAATCTTTTTCGCCGAAATAAGCTGTGTCGGGTGTAATTATATCAAACAGCTTGCTTACAATTTGCACCACGCCGTTAAAATGTCCCGGACGAAAATGCCCTTCCATCACCTCGTCTAACCCTCCGAAATCGAAAGAAAAGATTTTTGTTAAATCTTCTTTGTGGTACATTTCGGCGGCTGCGGGAGCAAAAACAAGGATATTTTTATCCACATTTTTCAATAAATCCACATCTTTTTCGAGTGTGCGGGGATATTTTTGCAAGTCTTCGGGGTTGTTGAATTGTGTAGGATTTACAAAAATACTGACGACACACACATTGTTTTCAGCCAAGCATTTTTTCACAAGACTGATATGTCCTTCGTGCAGCGCACCCATTGTGGGAACAAATCCGATGCGTTTTCCCTCGTTTTTTAATAGCGAAATTTGAGAAATAACAGCTTGTTGGGTAGTGAAGATTTGCATTCTTTATTCGTTGAAATTCGAAGGCAAAGATAAGAAAATTTATTTAGACTATTTGGCATTTACACTATTGAGTTGTTGATTGTTTGAATTTGAAAAAAGTTTGAAAAAAGTTTTTTTTTGAATTGTCGAAAAAATTGAACTTTGAAATGTTGTGTATTAACGATTTTTTTTTTATATCTTTGCAACGGCTTACCAAATAGAAGTGTTGAATTCTGTTTTAAGAAATGAAAGAAAATCTGAAAGTGCTGTTTATTTCGCAAGAAATAACGCCATACGTCCCTGAAAATGAAATATCAAGCATTTGCCGCATGTTGCCCGAAGCGGTACAAACGCGCGGTTATGAAATGCGTGCTTTTATGCCGCGTTTTGGAATTATCAACGAGCGGCGCAATCAATTGCACGAAGTAATCCGTCTTTCGGGAATGAACCTGATTATTGACGACACCGATCACCAACTGATAATAAAGGTAGCATCGATACAATCGGCTCGAATGCAAGTGTATTTTATTGATAACGAAGATTATTTTCTGCGAAAATCAATGGTGGTTGACGAAAACGGCAAAGAATATGAAGACAACGATGAGCGCACCATTTTCTTTGTGCGCGGCGTGATGGAAACTGTCAAAAAACTGCGTTGGACGCCCGATGTTATTCATTGCCACGGCTGGATGACCGCACTTGCTCCGCTCTATGTGAAACGCGCTTTTAACGATGACCCGTTTTTCAAACGTGCAAAAGTTGTGTATTCGGTATACAATAATTCGTTTGAAAAACCGTTTAGGTCATTGTTTGCCAACAGGCTCAAATTAAGCGGAATTACGAAAAAAGACTTGCAGAGTATTGCCGGAAAAGAACTTGATTTCGACATGCTTACCAAATTTGCCATTGATTTTTCAGATGCTGTTGTGCAGGGAAGCGAGCAAATATCTTCCAATGTGATGAAATACATCGAAGAAAAAAACATTCCATTCCTTCCTTATAAAACAAAGGAGGAAATAGCGGAAGCTTATTGCGATTTGTATAAAAGTCTATTAAATTAAAAAAATTATATACAGATGAAAAATCCATCGTATTTTCTTATTTCACTCTTGTGTTTGTGTAGTGTTTTTTCTTGCAAGAATGATGAAATTGGAAACACCCTTCAACCCGAACAAGACAAAATCATAGTTGAAGCCGACACATTCCACTTATCTGTAACATCTTACGACGAACTGGCTGTAATTCCATTGAAAATTCGCTACGACACGTTGCTCTTGGGAGCCTACCAAGACCAGACTTTTGGTTCGACATACGCTGAAATTTTGGCACAAGTCAATTGCCCGATAAATTATGAATTTCCAAAAAGAGAAGATATAACTAACGAATCTCTGCGCTTATCTATTTATTATAAGGGAATTACGGGTTACACAAAAACACCGTTCAAATTGAAGGTATATCGAATGACTGAAAAACTTATTTATTCCGAAAGTTACAATTCGGGTATTGATATTGAGCATTATTGCGACAAAACGGAGCTTTTGGGTGAAACGCCTACGCCTATTTCTCTTGATACGGAAACAGGAGTAATTAATATCAATCTTAATAAAAAATTATTGGACGAACTTATGAATGCGCCTGCGTCGGCGTATGCAAGTTCAGATGCATTTACCGATTTTTTTAAGGGATTATACCTCACTACCGAAGAATACGGCTTATCCACAATGCTTTATGTCTATAAAATCAATATGCAGCTAACTTATGAATATCCATCTCCAACAGGCACAGACAGCAAAATAGAAGTGGCGGTTAATTATCCGGCGAGCAAAGAAGTACGTCAGGTAAACCACATCGAAACTGCTAACACTATTGTAACTCACGATAGTGTGCAACACATACAAGTGCCTGCGGCAACGCTTGCAAAAATTACTGTCCCGCTGCAACGCATGAGAGAGCAAATGAGCGAAAAAATTTCGGGGAAGAAAATGAATGTTAACAGCGCATTGACAAATATTGAAGTTGCCGCAATTGATACAACCCAATTTACGCCGCCCCCACACATGCTAATGATTAAAGAAACGGAATTTAAAAAGTTTTTCGAGGAAAATAGAATCCACGATGGCATCACTTCTATTTTGGGTGAATACAATTCTTCTTCAAATTCATATACTTTTAATCTATCATCGTACCTCTCTCAAGAATTTAAAAACGGCACAGAAGAAGACGAAATGGTATTAGCGCCGGTTTCGGCTATTTATGGAAGCAACGGTATTCAAAGCGTAGATCATGCATTAAAATTGCGGGCAATGACTATCCGGACAGGTAAAAATCCCCATTCTCCTTTAAGGGTAAGCGTTGTATACAGCGGATTTTAACTGCAAACTACGAACACAAGCTACAAGTATTTTTAAAAACTCTAATATCTAAACCCTATTTATTATGCAAACGATTGAAAATTTCAACTTCGCAGGCAAAAAAGCCATTGTACGTGTGGACTTTAATGTTCCATTAAACAAAGAAACCGGCGCAATTAGCGACGACACCCGTATTCGCGGCGCGTTGCCGACTATCAAAAAAATCCTTGCCGATGGTGGCTCGGTAATCCTAATGTCACACATGGGTCGCCCAAAACAAAATCCCGACCCGAAATACACGCTCAAAGTGGTTGTTGACCACCTGTCGAAACTTTTGGGCGTAGATGTACAGTTTGCTCCCGACTGTGCCAATGCCGACGAAAAAATAGCCGCTTTGCAAGCCGGCGAAATCTTGTTACTGGAAAATCTTCGTTTTTACGAAGAAGAAGAAGGCAAGCCTCGCGGCGAATTTGCGACCGATGAAGAAAAAGCAACAGCAAAAAAAGAACTCAAAGCAAAACAAAAAGAATTTGCCCAAAAACTCGCTTCATACGCCGATGTGTATGTAAACGACGCTTTCGGAACGGCGCACCGCGCCCATGCTTCGACCGCTATTATTGCAGAATTTTTTGCAAGCGAAAACAAAATGTTCGGCTTCCTTATCAACAGCGAACTGGCGGCAATGGACACAGTGTTGAAAGATGCCAAAGCGCCGTTTACCGCTATTATGGGCGGTGCAAAAGTATCCGACAAAATTTTGATTATCGAAAACCTGCTCGACCGCGTGCAAAATCTTATCATTGGCGGCGGCATGACTTACACCTTTGTGAAAGCACAAGGCGGAAAAATCGGAAACTCGCTTTGCGAAGACGATAAATTGGATTTGGCGCTTCAACTTTTAGAGAAAGCAAAAGCAAAAGGAGTAAACGTATATATCCCGACCGATGCCGTCAATGCCGATAAATTTGACGCAGAAGCCAACACCGCTATCTCAAAAACCAACGAAACGCCCGCCGGCTGGATGGGATTAGACATTGCCGATGAAACCATTGCGACATTCAGTCAAGTAATTGCCAACTCGAAAACAGTGCTTTGGAATGGTCCGATGGGCGTTTTCGAAATGGACAAATTCTCGAAAGGCACATCTGCCATTGCGCATGCGGTAGCACAAGCCACAGCAAATGGAGCGTTTTCGCTCATTGGCGGCGGCGACTCAGTGGCGGCTATCAACAAAAACAAATTGGCAGACAAAGTGAGTTATGTTTCGACCGGCGGCGGCGCCATGCTGGAATATATGGAGGGAAAAGTGTTGCCGGGAATACAGGCGATACGCCAGGAATGAGAGGTCAACGACTGAGGAAAATTAAAGAGAGGTGAAGAGTGAGTGTTTTCTTCACCTCTTTTCGTCAAATTTCGAAATTTACATCATGATGAAAATCATAAAAAACAATGAATAGCAAAGAATTAGCATTAAGAAACGAGTTTGTCTCCGAAATTAGAAAAATTATTGTTGTATCGAAAATCAATGCCATACGGAGTGTTGATTTTCAGCGTGTCATGATGTATTGGAAATTGGGCGAACGCATCGTTGTAGAAGAACAGCAAGGAAAAGAGCGTGCTGAATATGGTTGTTATTTGTTGCGCAATTTGGCAGAGCGGTTGGAACCTGAATTTGGAAGTGGATTTTCGTATCGGCAATTAGCTTTTTGTCGACAGTTTTATTGTACTTATCCAATTGTGAACGCACTGCGTTCACAATTCAGTTGGTATCAGTATCGCCTTCTTTTTCAGATAGATGACAATGACAAACGCGAATATTACGAATACGAAACCTTGCACAATGCGTGGACAGGTAGAGAATTGGAACGACAAATTAATTCAGGCTTGTATGAACGTTTGCTGTTGAGTAACGACAAAAAATCTGTGCTTGAAGTGGCACGCAGGGAACGGATACCTGAAAATCCGACTGAAATCATTAAAGACCCGATGGTGTTTGAATTTCTTGGGATAAAACGTGAAGCAACTTACTACGAAAAGGACTTGGAAACACTGTTGATAAACAATTTACAGGAATTTTTATTAGAGCTGGGCAACGGGTTTTCATTTGTTGCTCGTCAAAAACGCATTTTACTTGAAGACGATGAATTTTCTGCCGATTTGATTTTCTACAACCGCTTGTTGCGTTGCTTTGTAGTTATTGACATCAAAACTCGAAAAATTACTCACAAAGACATCGGACAATTGCAAATGTATGTGAACTATTACGACCGTGAAATAAAATTATCCGATGAAAATCCGACTATCGGAATTTTACTTTGCGCCGACAAAAATAACACATTAGTAAAATATTCGCTTCCCGAAGACAACAATACCATTATGGCAAGCAAATATCAATTATATTTGCCATCGGAAAAACAATTGCTCAATGAACTGAAACGGGAATTGGAAAATATCGAAAAACAAAAATTTGATAAACAAATAACAAATTAAAGGTTCGTGTTAGACTTGTATTTATACTTTGAGATTGAGAATTGTTTACCTTATTTTGTGTAACTGCACCCGAAATTATTGGTAACAATTGTATAAGGGCAGAAAAAATAGGAACAATAACTTTAACTCCCATTGGTCGTTGACCTTCGGTTCTAAAATTATAATTTGCAGATAATTTTATGCGCTATTTTATTTACATTTCCTACGCCGGCACAAACTACTGCGGTTGGCAGGTGCAGCCAAACGGTGTTTCGATACAGGAAATGGTCGAAAAAGCCCTTTCTACCATTTTGCAGTACGAAGTAAATATTGTGGGCGCAGGTCGTACCGATGCCGGTGTACACGCGCGATTGATGGTAGCCCATTTCGATGCGTATAACCTAAACCTGACAGGTTTTCCTATTGATAGGCAAAACCTGACGGCAAAACTCAACAGTTTATTGCCAAAAGATATTGCTGTTCAACGCATTGTGCCTGTTATTCCCGAAGCGCACGCCCGTTTCGATGCTGTTTCGCGCACGTATGAATACTGGGTAACGTGTTGCAAGAATCCGTTTCTAAACGATTGGGCTGCACGAGTTAGAAGCGACATTGACTTTGGCAAAATGAACCAAGCGGCAGAAATATTGCTTCATCACAGCGATTTTACCAGTTTCAGCAAACTGCACACCGATGTAAAAACCAATAATTGCAACATTGCGTATGCCAAATGGATACAAAATGACGAAAAATGGGTTTTCTGCATTCAAGCCGACCGTTTTTTGCGCAATATGGTTCGCGCCATTGTGGGCACTTTGTTTGAAGTCGGGAATGGAAAAATATCAATAGAAGATTTCGAAACGATTATTCGTGCAAAAGACCGCTGTAAAGCGGGCACGTCAGCGCCTGCAAAGGGTTTGTATTTGGTAGATGTGTTGTATCCGGCAACTGTTTTCGAAGTTTAATAAATGGATAAATTTCGAATAATTTTATCTTTTTATCAAAAAAATCGGATTCGTAATTTGTAATTCGTAATTATTTCCTATCTTTGCGAGCCGAATTTTGAAACAGACTAAATTTATTAAGATATAATATAACGAAATTATGAAAAGTGGTATTCATCCGGAATCATATCGTCCGGTAGTGTTTAAAGACATGTCGAATGGCGATACATTTATTTCTCGCTCAACAGCGCCCTCAAAAGAAAACATTGAGATTGACGGTGCAACTTATCCTTTAATTAAACTCGAAATTTCGAGTTCATCGCACCCTTTCTACACAGGAAAATCAACCCTTGTGGATACAGCGGGTCGTGTAGATAAGTACATGAGCAGGTATGCAAACAGAGGCAAGAAATAAAAAAAGAGGTTTTCACCTCTTTTTTTTATTTCTTATGATATTCTATCAAACCTTGCATCGGATTAACTTCGACCGCGGCAATCAAAATGCCGAACTCCGCCGCAACTTCTTCTAAAATTTCCCGAAAATAATAGGCTATAGAACCTGTAAAAGCAATCCGATACTTCCGGTAATCGTATTGATACACATTCCGGTAAATAAAATCTTCAAAACTTGTACGCACCAAACGCCGCAACTTCGGTTCGTGGATATTTTCGAGAATAAACGGCAAAAATTTTGCTAAAAAACGGTTGGGCAAGGGTTTCCGGTAAACCGCGTCTAAAATATCGGCAGATGTAAGTTTGTATTTTTCAAAAAAGCGACTGCGCAAATCTTCCGGCAACTGATTTTTGAGTAAATCGCCAATCAGTTTTTTGCCCAATTCTGCTCCTCCACCTTCATCGCCCAAAATAAAGCCAAGCGGCGAAACGTGCTGCACAATTTCACGCCCGTTGTACACACACGAATTAGAACCAGTACCGAGAATACAAACTATTCCGCTATCGCGACCGAGCAATCCTCGCGCTGCCGCCAATAAATCGCTTTCAACCTCTATCTTTGCTTGTGAGTAGGATTCACGAATGGCATCGGCTACAATTTGTTTTTTTTCGGGAAATGCACAGCCGGCTCCATAAAAGTAAACCGCACCGGCATCTTTCCCCAAAAAATTAACAACTTGATTTTTAATTATTTCGGATATTTCGGCTCCCGTTTGATGATAAGGATTGATTCCGTCTGTATAAATTTCGTGTAGAACGTTGCTGTTTTGCAATAAAGACCATTGCGTTTTGGTCGAACCGCTGTCGGCTATTATTGTCATTTTTAGCGCTTAATCAGTTTCGTTGCATACACTTCGCCGTTTACAACCAATCGCAAGATGTATTGACCGCTTATTGTGAAACTCATGTCTTCTTCAAAACTTTGTGCTCCGGCATTTAACGCTTTGTTGTTCACGATATTTTTAACAGTTTTTCCGTTTACGTCTAAAATTTTCATATCTACTTGCGCATCATCTTCCAAATAGAACCAAATTTGGAGGTCGTTTTTGAATGGATTTGGCGCAACGCTGTATTCAAAGCTAGTGAGTTTGCTGCTTTTCGGAGGAATTATTTCCTCTTCGAACACAACACTCGGCGCTTCGTAGTACATTTCGTTAGATTTCGATGAGCAGGCACAATTGCAATCGGTTTTAATATCGTTTTCCAATACAGTTACTATCGGATAACGAACTCCTTTTTCAAAATATTGATAACGAATGCTTTTAATCTGGTATTCTTCGTCCGAATTGCTTATTGAGCTATAAAATTTTTGTGTGTAAATTTTCTCAATTTTTACGCGCAATACATTTTTATACACATTTCCGTCCGGAGCAATGAGCGTACCCCACGCATCGGCTTGTGTGATGTATGCGCCATTTATCGGATTTGAAATGCCATTTTCGGTATAAGAACCGTCCATTACGCCTTCGATTTTTTCGCCATACGAGAATGGGAATTTCAAATCAACCACAGGTGCGTTAAAGGCGATTTTTACGTGGGAAGTTTCTAATCCCCATTGCATTTTTTGAGTTGCGCTGATTTCAAACAGGCTGCTTTTTTCGCCATTTTCGTCGCAAGCCAACTGCAAGTTTTTACTGTTGGAAACAACTTCTTTTTCTGCTTGGTTGATGTAAAAACTCCTAATTTCTTTCGAATTTGAAAAATCCCAGATTTGATTTGCCCCGCTATTTCCTTGCGGAAGGTATTCTACTTGTTTCAACTGACGCACATCGCCGGCGCGTAATGCATTGACATTGTGCGAAATAGTTGTTTGTCCGAAACTTGCCGCTGCAACCAGCAACGATACTGTGAATAAAGATAATTTTTTCATGTGTATATAAATTTTTATTTGTTTTTCATTGAAAATCGGAGGCAAATGTACAAAATATATTTGAAAAATAGCCTTTTCGTGTTTTTTATTTCAGTTCTTGTGTTAATAATTCGTAAATAATTATCTTTGCAAAAAGAATTGGGAAATGAAAGATGTCTTGGTTGAAAAAACGTTGAAAGTGATAGAAGCAGTTTCTTTTATGGCAGAACGCATAAAAAGCATATATTAATCAGGTTAACAATGGAAAATTTTATTCAGAAAAAAAATGACGGATTGCTGTCATGCTTTATTCCTTTTGGAGACGAACAATCGGTGCAAAAAACCGTGAAATCCTTGCGCGAAAGTCCGCTCGTAAAAAATATTTTTTTACTTTATTTCGATGAAAAACCAAATTTAACGGACTGCAAAACGCTAAAAATCAACAGTATTCAAAGCACGGAAAGCGCACGTACAATCGCAAGAGAGGCAGATGCCGAATATTGTTTGATTTATACAAAACACACGCCTCTCGAATTGGGACAATTTGCTTTGGAACGCTTCGTAAGAACAGCAAACGACACAGATGCCGGTTTGGTTTATTCCGATTTTTATCAGATGCAAAATGGTGAACGAAAGGCAATTACAACGATTGATTATCAATTTGGCAGCGTTCGCGATGATTTTAATTTCGGCTCGCTTTTGTTTTTTAATTCTGAAAAAATAAAAAATGCGGTCGAAGTGATGAATGCGCCGTATCAATTTGCGGGATTGTATGATTTGCGGTTGAGCATTTCGCAACAAAGCGCAATTTTTCATTTAAACGAATTTCTTTATACCGAAATAGAAATAGACGACCGGAAAAGCGGTGAAAAGCAATTCGATTATGTCAATCCGAAAAATAGAGATGTGCAAATTGAAATGGAAAAAGCCTGCACCGAGCATCTGAAACGTATCGGCGTTTGGCTGCCGCCCGATTTCAAACCTGTAAGTTTCGATGCGTCTTTTGATATTGAGGCATCGGTAATTATTCCTGTTCGCAACCGCGTAAAAACGATTGAAGATGCTATAAAATCGGTGTTAATGCAAAAAACGGATTTTAAATTCAATCTTATCATTATTGATAATTATTCTGCCGATGGCACAAGCGAAATTATCGCTCAATACGCTAAAAACGATGCGCGAATTATTCATTTAATACCAAACCGCGCTGATTTGGGAATCGGCGGCTGTTGGAACGAAGGCGTACAATCGGCATATTGCGGGAAATTTGCCGTGCAATTGGATAGCGACGATGTGTATTCCTCGCCGGAAACGTTACAAAGCATTGTAAACTGTTTTTACAAAGAGCAATGCGCGATGGTTATCGGTTCGTACACAATGACGAATTTTGCAATGGAAACTATTCCGCCCGGACTTATCGACCACCGCGAATGGACGTCCGAAAATGGGCACAACAACGCGCTGCGCATCAACGGATTAGGCGCACCGCGAGCATTTTATACGCCAATTCTGCGCGAAATAAAACTTCCCAATACAAGCTACGGCGAAGATTATGCGTTGGGTTTGCGTTTTTGCCGCGAGTATCGAATTGGGCGCATTTACAATTCCATCTATTTGTGCCGCCGCTGGGACGAAAATTCAGACGCTTCGCTCGACATTGCCAAACATAACAGTTATAATGCCT
>Ga0099364_10013311_pt1 | contig 11051 bp, 7 predicted proteins | sample TergutTh196P3_FD_73070 | JGI IMG/M metagenome (GOLD analysis project Ga0099364, IMG submission 73070) | Microcerotermes parvus P3 segment gut microbial communities from Pointe-Noire, Republic of the Congo - Th196 P3 | ecosystem: Host-associated > Arthropoda: Insects > Digestive system > Gut ... | reverse complement strand
GGGGGTTAGCGCGGGGCGGCTTTGTGGCAAAGTGGCGTTCATACACGACCGGCCTATTCTCGGGGGAAACAACAGTTCCGAAGTCCGGGTGCATCTTCAAGGCCGGATCGGGTATCCTCCCTTCCCGAATCTTGGAAACCTTGTGCATGAACTTGACCCGCAGCGTGAAGGCAATGCCCATCCTGCCGACAACTATAACGATGCCTTAAAGCACAGCGTTGTTGAGAACGAACCGAACATTACGTTGTATCTTAATACTCGGATGGTTGCCGTCGAGACGGTGAAAAATGAAGACGGCTCGATAACGATTAAGTCGGTTGTCGGGCGAAACATCGAGTCGGGCAAAGAGACCAAATTTGTCGGTAATATGTTCGCCGACTGCACCGGGGACGCCAACCTTGGTTATCTTGCCGGAGCAGAATATCGGATGGGGCAAGAGTCGAGAGAAGAGACTGGCGAACCCACAGCACCGGCTGAAGCCAACAAAATCACAATGGGGTCGTCCGTGCAATGGTACACCGAACCGGCAACAGATGCGGAAGGCAACCCTGTCAAGACTGAATTCTCTGAGGTTCCTTGGGCATTCCAGTTTACACCGGAAACGATTCGGCCTTCTCTTGCCGGAGAATGGGACTGGGAGACCGGGATGAATTTCAATCAGATTTCGGAATTTGAACGTATTCGGGATAACGGACTTCGTGCGATTTTCGGGCATTGGTCTTACATGAAAAACCAGAGTCCCCCCGAATGGCGTGAACGTGCAGACACACGCCGACTCGGCTGGGTGGCATACATTGCCGGCAAACGGGAATCCCGGCGTCTGATGGGGGATATTATGCTCAAAGAGCAGGACATCGTGCAGCAGGAGATATTTCCCGACGCCAGCGTGGTAACTTCGTGGACGATTGATTTGCACGTTCCCGAACCGAATAATGCCCGGAATTTCCCCGGCGAAGAGTTCAGGGCGGTTGCCATACATCAACGTATTCATCCCTATGCGATTCCGTATCGCTGTTTCTATTCAAGGAATGTATCGAACCTCTTCATGGCGGGGCGTAACATCAGCGTTTCCCGGGTTGCACTGGGGACGATTCGCGTGATGCGGACAACCGGTATGATGGGAGAAGTTGTCGGTATGGCGGCGTCGCTTTGCCGGGAACATAACACGACTCCTCGAGGGGTCTTCGAGAATCATCTTGACGCATTACAAACCTTGATGGAGCGCGGTGTCGGTCCGAAACCGGACAAGTATTGGCACTCAGCGGAGCCGCGTTATTATGAAGACACGAGCGTCATTCGTCCTGCCGTTGCACCGGTTTGGCTGCCTCAGGCAGGCCGGAACTTTGCGCTGGATGCCAAAGTCGCCGTTTCCAGCACACGAGAAGGAGCCGGATTCGACGCCAAATTTATCAACGACGGCAAATTCAATGTCGGCGACAATGCGGGACGTTGGGTCAGTGTGACTCCGACGGGCGACCAAAAGGTTGAACATTGGGTTGAGTTGAGTTTTGACGAACCGGTGTCAATCAATGCAGTGCGCATCCTTTCGGGGCAGGCGGGACCGAGAACGCCAATTCAGGCGTTCGTGCTGCAACACAAAGACGGAGACCGTTGGGTTGACATTGCGGAAACCAAAACGGAGGGCAATACGGCGGCAGATATTGGCCGGCATTTTTCGGAGACCGTAACGAGCAATGCTTTCCGGCTGTTCATAACGGCAACGCCCGAAAACCTCGCGAGAATTTGGGAGTTGGAATTGTATCACGTAGAGTGATACGCTGCCCAAACCGAAAATTGTTCTTTTCGGTTACAGCGCTGACGGTAAAAATTGACAAAGTCCGGAGTACGCTCCGGACTCTGGCAACTTTTATACACCGGAAAATACTTGACATCCTCGCCGAAGACCGTTATACTCCAACGCAATGCGATGCTTCTTAATCTCAGTGCCAATCGCCGTTGTGCTGCTCAGCACAATACTGTCGGCCCAAGTTCCCGAAACGGCCTCCTTCTTGCCCGTCTCCGATGAAAGTCCGCTCTTCATCGAACGATACTCCGAATTGCAGCCAAGCGAACGAATCTCCATCAGAGTCTATGAACGATGCAATAAAAGCGTCGTCAATATCGATACGCAAAAAACGTATAACGTATTCCTCTTCGGGCAAATTGATGAACCCGGTGCCGGAAGCGGAATCGTACTCGATAAAGAAGGACATATCTTAACAAACCTGCACGTCATCGCGAATGTCGATGCCGCAACAATTACACTCTTTAACGGCGATGCATATGAAGCCCGATTGGTCGGGATGGATCCCATCACAGACCTGGCGGTCGTCCATATTCACGCTCCGCCGGATGTCTTGTTCCCGATTCAATTCGGCGATTCGTCGAAACTGTTGGTAGGGCAACAAATTTTCGCTATCGGGAATCCCTTCGGATTGGAGCGGACATTGACCGGAGGATTGATTTCGAGTTTGAACCGGTCGATGCCAAGCCGAGTGGAAGGACGCAGCATTCGGGGACTTATTCAGACCGACGCAGCAATCAATCCGGGGAACTCAGGCGGTGCCCTCTTGGACACGCAGGGCCGATTGGTTGGGATCAACACAGCCATCAAGAGTCGAAGCGGCGGAAGTCACGGCGTCGGGTTTGCAATCCCCACCAAGACAATCCTCCGAATTGTACCGCAACTTATCGCCAACGGCAAAGTCCTACGCGGCGAGACGGGAATCGACGCAGTTCGTGAAGTGTCCCGGGAGTTACCCGGAGGGGGGAGGATGAACGGCCTGTTGATATTGGAACTGGCAGAAGGCGGCGCCGCAGCAACGGCAGGAATTCGCGGAGCAAAAACTGTCAGGGAAAGAAACATACTGCGCCGGGATGTCAGTGCGGCGGACATTATTGTGTCGGTCGAAAACGTATTGACGAGAACGGCGGACGACTTCACGACGGTCATTGACGAAAAAGTACCCGGCGATAGAGTTGTTTTGGATGTCTTTCGGGATGGCCGGATGATCAAAGTGCCGATTACGTTAAAATGATAAACATACGCCCGCTGCCAAGACACGCTCCTTGAAGCGTAACATTTTGCTATTATAATAAAGCAATGCTCGACGCCATACTTCAATGGGGTTTTATTGGCCCCGCCGCTCTCATCGCCGTAGGAATGATCGTCCTCGTCGGCGGCGGAGAAGCCCTTATTCGCGGTGCCTCCCAATTGGCCGTCGCACTAAAAATACCGCCCGTCATCGTAGGATTAACCATCGTCGCATTCGGAACCAGCGCTCCCGAACTCGCCATCTCGCTCAGTGCCGTACTAAAAGGAAGCGCCGACCTCGCCGTCGGAAACGTCGTCGGAAGCAATATCTGCAATATCGGTTTAATCCTCGGAATCGCCGCCCTCTTGAAACCAATCGCCGTCTCGTCCACTTTAATCAAAAGGGAAATACCTCTAATGGTCGCCTTGACGGTGCTCATGTTCATCCTGGCAATCCTCGGAGCAACAACGCCAATCGTCTCAATATTCACCGAGCAGTTTGAAGGGGGACGATTTCTCCCATGGATGGGCGGAATGTTGATTGCCATACTGTGTGTGTATGTAGGATGGACAATCTACGAACTACGATGCCAAAAAGAAAGCAATGAAGTGTATGCCAAAGAACTGGAAGAAAACATCCTGTCAGATGGTAAGGCAGACACTTGGAAAAACATCGCCATCAATCTGGGGCTGGTCATCCTGGGGATGGTGCTGCTCGTCGTTGGTTCCGACCTGATGGTACAGGGAAGCGTTCAAGTTGCCCTGCTGCTGGGGGTGAGTGAACTCTTTATCGGGCTGACCATCTTGGCAGTCTGAACATCGTTACCGGAACTGATCGTTACCGTTATGACGGCGTTTCGGGGACACTCCGATATTGCTATCGGAAACGTCATCGGAAGCAATATATTCAACGTACTGAGTGTTTTGGGAATTACGGCATTGTTTTCAGGCGGCACCGCGGCGGGCGGATTGCTGGTCTCAACGCAAGCAATCCTGTTTGACATGCCGGTGATGATTCTGATGTCGCTGTTTTGCATCGTAATTTGCATCACAGGGCATCGGGTAACGCGAGGAGAGGGAGTATTCCTGCTATTGTGCTACATTGCGTATGTTGCCGCACTGTGTATGATGTCGGGAGAGTAGCACATCACAGCCCGCAGGCATCCTTAACCCGGCGAAGAACCTCACTCCCCTTACGCCGCGCAGTACGCGCTCCCTCGGCAAGAACTTCACGAACATACTCCGGCTTCGATGTAAGTTCATCACGCCGAGCACGCGCCTCCGAAAAAAACTGTTCGGCAAGGAGAACCAACTCCTTCTTCACAGTCCCGTAACCGAAACCGCCTCGACGATACGTCTCCGCCAATGTTTTCGATTGCTCCGCCGAAGCGAACAACGAATAAAGCGTAAAAAGATGATCGCCATCGGGTTCCTTCGGCTCCTCCATAGGACGGCTGTCTGTCGTGATACCCATAATTTTTTTCTTTTGGACATTCAACGGCTCGAAGACTTCGACCGCATTATTATAACTTTTGGACATTTTCCCGCCGCCGTCCAAGCCGGGAACTCTGGCGGAATCCTTAACAATGTACGCCTTCGGCATGACGAACGTCTCGCCGAAGGTATGATTAAATGAACCAGCAATGTCGCGGCACACCTCAATGTGCTGATCCTGATCATCGCCGACCGGTACAAGATCAGAATCGTAAAGCAATATATCCGCCGCCATCAAGACGGGATAGGTAAAAAGACCCGCATCGGCGGTTAATCCTTTCGCTTTTTTATCCTTATAGGCATGACAGCGCTCAAGAAGTCCCATAGGAGTTGTCGTCATCAAAATCCAGCAGAGTTCGGAAATTTCGGGGACATCGGACTGCACAAAGAGCGTTGCCTGATTGGGATTGAGTCCGAGTGCGAGCAAATCGAGGGCGGCATCGAGTGTGTTTTGTTCGAGTTCGTTTTTATTTCGGACTGTCGTAAGAGCATGCAAGTTAGCAATAAAATAGAATGCTGTGTCTTGCCCGTTTTGCAGAGCGATGTATTGACGGATGGCTCCAAAATAATTACCCCAGTGGAATCGGCCTGTCGGTTGAATACCGGATAAAATACGCATTGATTTGACTCGAGTTTCGTATAAAGCATTTCTTATTTTACTCTATTTTGCAAAGGGAAATACAGACCGACACAGCGGACCGACGACTCTCGAGAGCCGACGACTTTGTCGGCGCAATGCCGAAAAATGCAAGAGGGATTTCCAATCTCCGGGCGATGGGGTAGAATGGGCGAATACCTAGTAAGCATGTGCAGAGATTACAGGAAGCATGGTGTGCTAAAAATGTTATTATCTCACAGCAATTGAACTATTGATACCAACCAACAATCCCGCAATCGCAAATCTCGCATACGGTACAGGGACGCCGATCACGATTATCGGCAACGAACCCATACGAAAAACATTTGACGAAAAAACACTCCAGCAAGCCGTCAACTCGCGCGGATGTCCCGGCGTTACCGACGTCATCATCAATCCCGACGCCCACGTCGGATTCGGTGCGCCCATCGGATGCGTGATGGTCTCCCCGACACACGTCTATACCGGCCCAGTAGGAGTCGATATTAAATGCTCCATGTCCCTGTTGCAATTCGAACTCCCAGCCGAAGAAATTGTCGAAAAAACCGTCCGCCGGGCATTGATTAAAGCAATCTGCGAACGTACGCCAACCGGACCAGGCAAAGGACAACGCAATGTCAAAAAGGCCAGACAATTCTCCAAAGAACTCCCTCGGCAAGCCGTGATTCGGGGAGCAACCGAATCCGTGTGCGAACAGTTCGGCATCCCTATAGAATGGACGAAACGCTGCGAAGACGCAGTGCATTACGGACATGACCGATCGTATCGTGCACTGGAAATACGACTCAATAAAATCGTTAAGGAAAAGTATTTATCCAACTTCGGCGAAAAAATGTTGCAGTTCGGTTCATACGGCGGCGGGAACCACTTCGGAGAATGCGAAATCGTCAACGTCGGAAAAAATGAACACGCCCAAAAAGTTGCCAAAGTGTTCGGACTGAAAGACGGATACGTCGCATTCCTTTCCCATTGCGGCTCTCGGGGATTCGGCAACATCTTGGCAACGCAACAATTCAAGATATTGCAACAAAAGTTCAGGGACTGGCATAGACCTTTTCCAAGCGGGGATAGGGAATTGGTCTATGCCGAAGTCGGTTCGCACGAAGCGAATGATTATCTCGACGACTTGGCACTGGGGGCAAACTTCGCAACGGTGAATCATCTTTTGATTAACGCATTGGTCATGGAAGCATTTCAAGAAGTTTTTCCCGGTGTGCAGGCAAACTTTGTCTATTATATTAGCCATAACATTGTGCGCCGGGAAAATTGGCGGGAGCAATCGGTGTTGGTACATCGCAAGGGGGCGACGCGCGCGTTTCCGGCAGGGCATCCAGCATTGGAGCGGACGCCGTTCGCCGAAACGGGACATCCGATATTGTTGCCCGGCAACCCACGCGATGGTTCCTGCGTAATGGTCGGCCTGCCAGGTGCTGATTTGACGGCGTACAGTATCAATCACGGGGCGGGACGGGTGATGGGACGCCGACATGCTATGAGAACGCTAAACCAAAACACTGTCGATAGGGAAATGCTCGAAGACGATATTTTGACGAATTGCAGGCGTTATCCCTTGGATGAAGCTCCGGCAGCCTATAAAAACTTTGAGGACGTATTGGACAGTGTCAAGACGGCAGGCTTGGCGGATGAAGTTGCACGTCTTCGGGCGGCGTTCGTTATCAAGGACGGCGACTGCAACTGAACCGCCGACACCGAACCGCCTATGCAAAACCAGCCTTATTTGCCGCCGCCAACAACCTCTTGACCGCATCGAGTACGGGATTCGTTTTGATTGAAAATTTTTATACACCCCTTTTGGTACTTTAGTACGAGTTCTTGCGGTTGTTTTGTTTTGTAAAATAAGGTAAAAATATCGTCGGTACAGTTTGCTAATGTTTCCCTATCCCTATGCTCCAAACGGACGATATTCTCTCCACTATTCGTATGTTGCACGACGAACATCTCGACGTGCGCGCCGTAACGCTCGCCCTTAACCTCAACGATTGCGCCAATTCACATCCCGACCAACTCTGCCGAAAAGTCTATAACAAAATTATGGAATACGCCCGAAACCTCGTTGCCGTCTGCGATGACGTCAGCGAAAAATACGGCATTCCCGTAACAAACAAGCGCATTGCGATTTCTCCCGCCGCGACGATTTTAGCGGGACACGGTCAAAATGCGGCATTACAACTTGCCAAGACGCTCGACCGAGCCGCCGGCGATTGTCGAGTCGACTTCGTCGGGGGGTACTCTGCCCTAGTTCAAAAAGGAATCGCCGGCGGAGCCCAAGTCGTGATGGATTCACTGCCGGAAGTTCTCGCTCAAACACAGAGGGTTTGTGCTTCCGTCAACGCCGCCTCGCGGAAAGCGGGTATCAATATGGACGCCCTTCGGCAACTCGGCACCATCATCCGACGCGTTGCTGCCGAAACCGCCGACTCGCAGGGGTTCGGAGCAGCTAAGCTGGTCGTCTTTGCGAACATTCCCGAAGACAATCCCTTTATGGTAGGGGCCTATATGGGTGCCGGAGAACCGGAAGCCGCAATTAACATCGGCGTCAGCGGTCCCGGCGTCGTCGGTTCCGCCCTGAAACGGCGAATTGATAACGCCAAACAGAATGGCAAAAAATTAACGCTCGGCGACCTAGCCGAAGAAATCAAGGTAACAAGTTTTCGCGTTACCCGGGCAGGGGAACTGATTGGACGCGAAGTGGCCGACCGGCTTAAAACAGAATTCGGTATCGTCGATTTGTCGTTGGCGCCGACTCCGACCGTCGGCGATAGTATTGGCGAAATTTTGCAGACGCTCGGCATTGCGCAAGTCGGTGCACCAGGTTCGACGGCGGCAGTTGCCCTATTGAACGACGCGGTGAAAAAAGGAGGCTTGTTTGCTTCGAGCAGCGTCGGCGGGTTGAGCGGAGCGTTTATACCGGTCTCGGAGGATTCTTGTTTGGCCGACGCGGTGGAACGGGGACATCTGAGTTTGGAAAAATTGGAGGCGATGACTTCGGTGTGCAGTGTTGGTCTCGATATGGTGTTGTTGCCGGGAGACACGCCTCCAGAGACGATTTCTGCCATTATGGCGGACGAAATGGCGATTGGGGTGATTAACAATAAGACGACGGCAACACGGCTGATCCCGGTGCCGGGAGCGAAGGCAGGGGACAAAATCAGTTTCGGCGGCCTGTTCGGTGCTTCGCCGGTCTTGGAGGTTCGCAATGTCGGTGCAAGTTCGGAATTCGTTAACTTCGGCGGAAGGATTCCTGCACCGTTGCAATCGTTGGGGAATTAAAACGAATCTCAAAAGACTGACTGTTAACGCAAAAAAGCCCGAAACGGAAAATCCTCCGGCAACGCTCGATCCAACGACCGCAATACCTCTGCATAGTGACGAACCAAACTAACAATGTCAAAGTACGCCGAATTCGTCGGATCATGCGCAATGATCGGATAGCGATCCAATATCGCCGACCACGCAGCCGCCGCCTTATCTAATTCCAATAACGCCTCCTCATACTTTTCTTCCTGAATGAGCGGAAGGGCTTCGAGCAAAATTTCATTGGCCAATGCAACCGCCGGATCATGCTTGAGCATTAACTCAATGTAAGAGCGCAGCATGATCGGCTCCGGCAACGGTTTGCCCTGCGACTCCAGCGACCTAATGTAATAAGCGGCGGCCTCGAGAGTCCGGTCACGAACATCGAGAAACGGTGCGTACTCCATATACTTCTCACGAGAATTGATGTCGGCGAACCGCCGCATGACAATCTCAAAATAACGCTCCGCCGTTTCCAACGCTTCGCGACGCTTTACCGAATCCGATTCCGCCAACGCCTTCTCATATTCCGTTTTGGCGTATTGCAATGCCGTGATTGTACGCTCGACAATATCGTCCGAAAAGAATATCCGATTCCACATAAACCGATGAAACGGTACCGGATACGTAGCAACGTCCGAAAATATCTTGTTGGAATCATCCAAGATAATCAAGAACCGCTCCGCAAGGTCTATACGGTCTCGGATAAACTCGGAGGAGTTAACCCTTTCCCGGAAATCGTCTCGGTCGAGAAGTTCGTCCCATTTTCTCATAGCATTGAGCCAACCTTCGAGGGCATCGGCCAATCTGCCGTCGTAATAGGCGGCCCGAGCCTCATATCGAAGGCGATGGGCATCGTCCGCCTGCTCGGTAACTTCGACTGCGATTTCACGGAATCGGTTTTCGTAATTGAGAATGTTGCGGAAGAGATTAGACATCCGAGTCCGCGCTTGGTGGGTATCGAGTTCTTCGACAATCGCTCTTGCCCGAGCACGTTGTTCTCGCGGGACATCGTCTAACTCTTGAATTTCCTGCGACATTCGGGTTGGGTTAAGACGCAGCATTTCCAAGGAACGTTGCTGGACCTGAGCAATTTCGTTATCCGTATTATCCAACATACTGCTGTCTTCCGAATCGAGAAACATCCTCGGCATCGTACGCAGTTCTCCTTGCTCCTCTGGAATGAGCGCATTTCTATCCGAGACCAGCCGAGTCCGCCAATCGGGTTCATTGTCCTCAAGCCAATCCCGAATCATTGTTAGTTCAACGACGGGGTTGAATCGGGCATCCACAGTTTCGATATCGTTTAAGAGCGGAAACAATGAACCCTGTTGCCCAACGGCGTCGCCGAGTTGCCGCCAAATCTCGACGGCAAGTTCACGCCGCAAATCGGGGGAAATGTTCTCCAATTCGGCAAGAAGTTCACGCTCTTCCTCATTAACAATATCGGTTGTCTCCATGATTACTTTATGGACTTCGGTACCCGGCAAAACTCGGAACGTCCCATCCGTCGGAATGGCCGTACTCAACTCCAGTTTCCCGAACTCCGTCCATTCTCTGTGAGCCCAATTCCAAGCATCGATTGCTTCTTGCCCGAAAATTCCATCACGCCGTTTCCATTTGGAATAGTTAAAGAGGTTTAACCGCGAATTGGCAAAATAGACGGGATCGGACTCATTCCCCAAACTGATTCCCCGCATTACGAGGGCTTCGCCGAGGTGATACCAATCGCGCCCCATCAACCAGTTGTCACGCTCCGATGCCAGAGGATAGCCGTGCCGGTCGCCGAAGTCTTCGTCGTCGCGGAGCAAACGCCGATACTGCTCCACTTCGTCGGCGATTCCAATCTTTTGGGAGACGGTCCAGCCGGTCGCCTTGTGCAGCCGCGGCGAGTTCTGGTTCCTTTTCAAACCGTTGAGAAGAAAGTCGATACCGCGAATCACCCAGCGGTATCGTTCGCGGTAGTCGTCGAAGTCGGCGGACGCATTGTAGGAAAGGGTCCAACCCAAAAATTCCCAAATCGTAACGAAGTGAGGCTCAAGAAACGTAATCTGGTTCCCCGTCGCAACGACATCGTTCCATTCATGTCGTTTCTGTTTTTCCATGGTTTGATGCCAGAGCATGGCGATGGCGACGCCCCGCATACCGAAGGTCGCCAACTTGAGCGTTGTGCCGGCGGGATCGAGTTCTCCCATCTGGGCTTCGGTCAAACCTTCTTGGGTACGGTATTGTGCGAGTAAGCCTCCCTGGGACAACCGCATATCGCCGTCGGCTTGAACAACGACCTGTGCGGGGCGACCAATGAAATAGAGTAGGAGAAGGAGTGCGGCGAGGGAAACTCCGTAAATAATTTTTCGTTGAAAGGAGGCTGTCATAACAGGATCGAACTCTACGACGGTTTTACGAACGGACGGTTTTACGAACGGACGGTTTTACGAACGGTACGATTGTACATGAAAGGAAAGACGGTTTCAAGAGGTGTGTGTCAACCCCCCGAGAGTCGCCGACTTTGTCGGCGCAGTGCCCCCCAAGCGAACGGGGGGGGTCAACCCCCCGCGAGGCCCCCGCTTT
>Ga0099364_10013310_pt1 | contig 11052 bp, 6 predicted proteins | sample TergutTh196P3_FD_73070 | JGI IMG/M metagenome (GOLD analysis project Ga0099364, IMG submission 73070) | Microcerotermes parvus P3 segment gut microbial communities from Pointe-Noire, Republic of the Congo - Th196 P3 | ecosystem: Host-associated > Arthropoda: Insects > Digestive system > Gut ... | reverse complement strand
CATGGTGGTGGGGGTATATGGGTTCTATCCAGTGTTCTTTTGTGTATATTTCGATTATGGATATGATGCGGATGAACTCCCAGTTGATGGGGCCCAGGGTGTCGGAGGAGTTGATTCTCAGGTTTTCCACGAATGTGAACAGGAGCTGCGGTATCTGGCCCCGGCGGCCGCAGCGGCCCAGCCTTTGAGCGAATGCGGAGACTGTGAGGGGGGCGCCTACCTGGACGGCTTGGTCGAGTGAGCCTATGTCGATGCCCAGCTCGAGCGTTACCGTCGCGCCTGTGACGATTTTCTCGTCTTCGTTTTTCATCTCGTCTTCGGTCGTTTCCCTTATCAGGGCGGATACGTTGCCGTGGTGGACGCGGTATACGTCGGGGGATTTGTTTTTCAGGGCTATTTCGCGCAGGTTTGCAAGGACGAGCTCGGTTTCTTCGCGGCTGTTTGTGAAGATTATCGTCTTTTTATCGAGCGTCATTTTATATAGGTAGTCATAGTGCTCGCGGTTGCCTATTTCTCCGCCGCCGCCCACGTTTATGACGTTGCCGCTGCCGTCGCGTTCTTCTGTGTCCCGTTTGTCGCTGTAGTTGACGAAGCGTTCTACGTGCAGGCGGACGCGTTTTTTTTCTTCGTCTGTGACCGGGGCGGCGCACTCGCGGTCTGTGCCGGTGTTCAGCCATGCTCGCGCTGCCGAAACGTCGCCCAGGGTAGCGGACAGGCCGATGCGCCTGGGGTATGTTTTGGTGAGGTTCTGCAGGCGCTGCAGGACGCACAGGAGCTGTATGCCTCTGGCGTCGCGCATGAAGTGGTGCACTTCGTCGATTATAACATAGCGCAGGTCCGAGAACATCTGCAGACATGCGCCGCGTTTGTTGGTTATCAGGCTTTCCAGCGATTCGGGGGTGATTTGCAGCAGGCCTTGGGGGTTTTTCACCAGTTCGTTCTTTTTTGTCTGCGATGCGTCGCCGTGCCATTTGCATACGGGGATGTTTGAGTCGAGCAGCAGTTGCTCGAGTCTTTTAAACTGGTCGTTTATAAGGGCTTTCAGGGGGGATATGTATATCACGCCGATTGATTTTGACGGGTTGTTGTACAGGTCGGTCAGTATCGGCAGGAATGCGGCTTCGGTTTTGCCTGATGCTGTGCCGGAGGAGAGCAGGAGGTTGTCGTCCGTGCCGAAGATAATTTCGCAGGCCGCTACCTGAACTCCCCTGAGTTCCTGCCATTTGTTTTGGTATATGTAGTCTTGGATAAATGGCGCGAGGCGGGAGAATGTGTCCATTAAGTACCTCGGAGGTTAACTGTTTTCCACTATTACTTTTATTGTTTCGCGGGGGTTTTCGGCGGCTTGGTTGAAGGCTTGTACCGCTTGGTCGAAAGGGTAGACGTGGGTTATCAGTTTGTCTGTTTTTATTCTTCCGTCGGATAGCCAAGCTATTGCCGCAGGGAATACGTTTGCGTAGCGGAATATGCCGACGTAGGATATTTCTTTGTCCATCATTGTCGCTATGTCCAGCGTTACATAGTTGCCTTTCGGGCAGCCTACCTGGACTATGCTTGCGCTTTGGCGGGCCATGTCGAATAGGGTAGCCGTGGCTTGCTCGCTTCCGGCTGTTTCGAACACTACGTCTGCTATATCGTTTAGGGCGGGGTTGCCGGGGGCGTATGTTTCGTCCGCGCCCAGCTGTTTTGCGAGGTTTAGTCTTTCTTCTATGATGTCTACGCATATGGCGCGGCCTCCGCCTGCGGCTTTGAAAGATTGGAGGGTAAGCAGGCCTATCGGTCCGGCTCCTACGATGAGGCCTGTGGCTCCCGGCTGCATTCTTGCGCGGTTTACGGAGTGTATTGCCACTGCAAGGGGTTCTGCCATGGCTGCGTCCCTGAGGGGCAGCGAGTCGGGGAGCGGGAATGCGTGGTTTTCCGGTATTGTCAGGTAGTCGCGGAAAGTGCCGTTTACCGGCGGCTGCGACAGGAAGTGCATTTCTTTGCAGAGGTTGTATAATCCTCTTTTGCAGATTTCGCAGTTGCCGCACGGGATTCCCGGTTCCAGTATGACGCGGTCGCCTTCGCGGAGTTTTTTCACGCCTTTGCCCACCGCCGCTACTATCCCGCTTGCTTCGTGGCCGGGGATGTAGGGGGTTGTTACGATGCAGTTGGCCAGTTTTCCTTCTTTGTAGAAGTGGACGTCTGAGCCGCAGATGCCGTTTGCGGCTATTTTAATCAGCGCTTCGCCTTGCAGGGGTTCCGGGATCGGCCTTTCTTCGATCGTCAGTCTGTGTTTTGCGTCCAGAAATAGGCAGCGGTTGATTTTTGACATGCCGGTACTCCGTTTCTATATGAGCAGTTATTAAATTACTCTTTCGTGGCGCCCAGGAGGTCGTGGATCAGTCGCAGGAGGTTGCGGGAGGCGTTGTCTATTTCCTCCAGGTACATCCTTTGGTTTGCTGCCAGCGGCTGCCTGTTGAGGATTTCGGTCATGCCCATTATGGCGTTCATGGGCGTCAGCAGTTCGTGGTTCATGCGCATGTAGAACTCGCTGCTCGAGCGGTTGGCTTCTTCGGCTTCGCTCAGGGCGACTTCGAGCTTCTTTTCGAGTTTCTTCATTTTACGCAGGTCTCTTGTGTATCCGGCTACTATGTAGTCGTTTTTGTAGCGGACTCTTATGAGCGTGACTTCCGCGGGTATGGGTGTGCCGTCGGGCATCTGGTGCATCCAGTCGAAATAGCAGTAGCCTTCGTCAAAGGCTTGTTTGACAAGCTTCACTGCTTTTTCGCCGGAACGCTGGCCGTCGGGCTGAAACTCGGGGGAACAGGATTCTAAGAATTTGTCCAAGTATTCCTGCTTGTCTTTAAATCCGTACATGCGTACAGCGGCTTCGTTGCATTCGATGGTGCTGAGGTCTTTGGCCCATAGCTGGCAGCATATGGGGGAGGAGTCGAGCATCAGCCTTGTCATTTCCTCGGCTTCTATCACTTCGCGTTCGAGCTGGTCCCTGATAACTGCGTTTGCGAACAGGAACGCTGTGGAGCGCATTATATTGGCGGTGTCGTCGTCGAAAACGCGTTCGCTGTGGTGGTCGGCGTACACAACGAAGCCCCATGTTTCGTTGTTGTTTATTATCGGGGTTATGAAAACTGAGATTACGCCAAATTCCTTCATCTTCGCGGAGGTTGCGTTATTCGGTAAATACCTTACGGGGCTGTTTACGCTCTCGCCTTTTATGTATGTCTCTTCAAAACCTTGCGTGTACACCGAGTATGGTAAGTCGTTCAGGGCTTCATTAATATCCGTCATGCCGCCGGCTCCCCTATCCCAGCGGTACATGTGCGACATGTATACTTCTCCGTTTTTGGTGTAGTTGCGCCATACCGATATCTCGTCTATGTCTATGCTTTCGGCCATTAGGTTTATGCCTGCCGTAAGCACGTTTTCTATCACCCAGTCGCGCTGGGAGAGGAACAGAAAGGCGATTTCGTTGAGTACGTCCGCCATCTTCTTTTTGCGCGTCATGGTCATTAAGGCTTTCGTGGTTGACGCCAGGGATGTGGGCTGCGAGTCCGTCATGGATGAGAATGAGTATTGGTTCTTCCCGTTCTGTTTGGATTGATAGAGCATTTCGTCGGCGCGTTTGACATAGTCGTTCCCGCTTTGGGGGTATTCGGGGTAGCCGGTGACGACGCCTATGGATACGGTGACATAGTCTGAGGCTTCGCTTTTTTCATGGGGGATGCCGCATTGCCTTATGCTGTTGAGCAGCCTGTCCGCGATGGTCCGCGCACCGTCTTCGTCTGTGTTTGGCAGCACGACTATAAATTCCTCGCCGCCGTAGCGCGCGACGAAGTCATCCGCCCTCAGGACGTTGCCCGCGAGGGATTCCGCAATGCATTTCAGGCAGTCGTCGCCTGATTTGTGCCCGTATGTGTCGTTGTATTTCTTGAAGCAGTCTATATCGACCATCAGCATACTGAGTATGCCCCCCGAGCGGGAGAGGGATTTGATGATTCTTTTTATGTTTTCCTCGTAATAGCGTCTGTTGTAGATGCCGGTCAGTTCGTCGTAGTGGACTAGCTCCAGCTTTTTTATTATGGGCAGGGATATACGCTTTGATACAAACATCAGGATCAGCACGATAATTATCAGCAGGATGAAAGTAGCCAGGATGCCTACTGATATGAATGTGCCGACCATGGAGTCTTTTTCCGTCAGAAAGTGCCCTGCCAGCAGCATTCCTACTGCATTGCCGGCGGGGGTCAGGATGGGTATGTACCTTGATATGATATCCTGGCCTGAGACTGTCACAAGGTCTGTATAGGTATTGCCCGCCAGCACTACCTCGCTGACGCCGCTGGGGGCTCTTGTGCTTACCGCGCGTTCGTCTTCTTCGTCATACAGAGTGGTTGCCACGCGTATGTCGCCTTTGAAAACAGAGATTTCGTGACCTGTTATCCTCTTGTGTGTGTCTACAAACTCCTCTGTGTCAAGGCGGAACCCGACGGCAACTACGCCTATCAGCTTTCGCTGGGCGTTGTAGATAGGCGCCCCCGCGCAGGCCATCATGTTTATCGTCGGTCCGCATTCCGTCGCTTTCAGGGTCTCGCCGCTGAGCGCCGCGCTTATGCTGTGCATCGCCGATATGTCGTCGCCGTACACTCCCGGGTTATGAGGCCTGGAGAGCACTATGCCCGCAGTGTCTGTTATGGCCCCGATTTCTATGCCGGTGTCATTGAATATCGCCATGGAACGGGCGGTCAGTTCCTCGCGGTCGCCGCTTTCTATCGCGGCGATGATGTCTTTGTCGTTTGAGAAGTATAGGGAGGCGGAAGCGGCTTTTTCCTGTAGTAATTGAATTTCCCTCTGGATTTTCATCAGCGTCCTGTCAAGTTCGTTGTCAATGCGCGAATCGACGTAGATTGAAAACTGTACTACATTCGACACGAGCACCAGCGATGCGGTCAGCACGGCTGCTGCTATCATTGGGATAAGAATTTTCCACTTTACCGACATTTCTTTACCGCCTTATACGATTATATCCGATGCGGTCTGTGGACCGTATGGGAGAACGCGCAGGGGTCAGGGGGGTAAGTTGCGTTTGCGTTATTATATAAAATTACGGCGGATAGTTCAAGAACAGTTTTTATAAAATCTAAATTATGTTGAGAATAGCGTTTATATCGGTAAATGTGCATTCTATTCCGCTGTCGGTCAGCTGTTTTACTTCTTCGTAGCAATGGCGGATTATTTTCCGGAGGGGTTGGTCTACGGGGACGATTTTGCCTTTGCTTGTGTGCGCGCATTGTATGTGGTGTTTTTTGACGGGGAACATGTCCTGCAGCTTGTATACGACTTCCCTGTCGCCAAACATCCCCAATACAAGCGAAAAACAGTGCCCGTACCTAATCACATGTTTGTCGTGAATGGGTTTGTACTTCCGGATGTTGGCAACTATCGGGATCATCCACAGGAGGGCTGCGGGTTTGTCTATATGGCAGCAGTAGAGGGGGCATCTTCCTTTGCTTGCGGGTAAGCAGATTATGCCGTGATCCGTCATCATGTCATAAAATTCATCTTTCAGATGGTAAACCGAGCCTTCTCGAATTCTCAACATAGAACTGCCCCTTGCGGTCCGCAGACCGCTTTAGTATTTTCCGAAATCCATGCTGATTTCATTATATGTGTTTTCAAACTCGTTTGCCGCTGCGTTCTTTTTTGCTCTCGGCGAGGGCGACGGGGGTATCGGCTGCGGCAGGCTGTAGGCGTTGCCGGCCAGTTTGAACTGCGATATGAGCTGCTGGAGCATGTCGGACTGGCCTTTCATTTCCTGCGACGCGGCGGCGCTTTCCTCGGCTGTCGCGCTGTTTTGCTGCACTACCTGCGCTACCTGGTCTATGCCTATGTTTATCTGCCCGATCGCCATGGATTGAGCTTCCGAGGAACCGGCTATTTCGACCACGAGCCGGCTGCTTTCGTTTATGCCGGAAACTATCTCGGTCAGGCTTTCGGCAGTCTCCCCTGCTATGCGTACACCCAGATTCGCTTTTTCGATGGAGTTTTCTATCAGCGTTCCTGTGTCCTTCGCGGCTTCGGCGCTTTTTGCCGCAAGGTTCCGCACTTCTTCGGCCACCACCGCGAATCCTTTGCCGTGCTGCCCGGCGCGTGCCGCCTCGACTGCTGCGTTAAGGGCGAGGATGTTCGTCTGGAAGGCTATATCGTCGATTACTTTTATTACTTTGCTTATTTTGCCGCTGGCGTCGTTGATGTCGTTTACCGCCGTCATCATGTCGCCCATTTGCTGGCTGCCTTTTTCGGCGCTGTCTTTTATGGTGTCGGCAAGGGAGGCGGCTTTTGTGGCCATTGTTGCGTTTGTTTTGGTTTTTTCGGATATTTCCGCTATGGAGCTTGATAGCTCCTGTATTGAAGCGGCTTGCTCGGTGGTGCCCTGGGCGAGGGTCTGCGCACCGTCGGCAACCTGTTTGGAGCCCTGCGAGACCTGCACGGACGAGGCGTTGATCTCGCTGAACATACTGTTCAGGCTTTCCAGCATGGATTTTAGGGCTATGCCCATATTGTCTTTGGCGCCCAGCGGCTGAAACTCTACAGTCAGGTCGTTGGCGGCTATGCTCGACAGGCAGTTTTCCACCGTTTTGAGCCTGTCTATCAGCCTGCTGAAGTTTGCCATGGTCTGCGCGGTTTCGTCCCTGCCTTCGGACAGCCTGCGCCGGGTTTCGGTTTCGGCTTCGCTGAACTCCAGTTCGCCTTCCGACGCGATCTTTGTGGCTATGCCGCTTATGAAGAGGACGGGTTTTGTGATGGCGTTTTTGATGAACAGGGCGACTGCCACGCTCATGGCGACCGCTGCGGCTGCGAAGGCAATGGCTAGGATCTGCGCCGTGCTTGATGCTGATTCCGCGTCGGAGATGGCGAGGGTCAGGCTTGCTCCAAAGGCTTTGCTTGTCTCGTCGAGGTTGACGAGGGTTTCGGCGCCGAGCCTTTCGGCGTTGAGCCTTTCGGCTGCCACGGTTTCCTGCGCGGCTGTAAAGATGTTTATCGCGTTTTCGTATGCGTCCAGCTTTTCGAGCGCGTTCATGGCTAACGCCCTTGAGCCTTCGGTCCGCAGTATGTTTAGGTAGGTTTCCGTTTCTTCGCGGACGGCGGCTATGCTGGCAATCATGTCGGCGACATTGTCCGCTGTGTAGTTTTCGGTCGTCCTGGTGACGTTGATGCGCATTATTGTGACTAGGTTGTTTATGTTGACCGTGTCTTGTATGCGGTCCATTTTCGTGTTCAGCTCGCGGGCGTCATCGCCCCGGTTGATCTGGTCCCGGGTGCCTGATACCTGCGACTGGTACATGTCGTTGACAGCGTTTACGATCTCAGGCCCGAGTTCGACCAGGTCGAGCCGTGCGGTTTCTGCCTGCGCGTAGGCCCGCCTGACGTTGTCCATTGATGTGTAGTAGTTTTCGAGGAGGCCCGTGGTTTGCGTCCATGAGGCACGGTACGGGGATAATAACGACGTGCCTTCAATCGCGGTCCGGCCTGTCCCGGCTTCTTTGCGCGTTATGTCGAATGCGGCGCTGAAATCATCCCATACGTCGGTTGAGTAGCGGATGTTGAATCTTGTGGCGTATATGCGCGCCGCGTAGAATGTTTCGTACACTTCCGTCACGGTGTTGGTGATACCGTTGTAGATGTAGACGTTGTTGGTCGCTTTCGATATGGAGTTTCCGGTAATCACTACGCTGACGGTGATGATTATTACCAGGGCTATCACCAAGCCGAATCCCAGTAAGATTTTTGTTCCGATTTTTACGTTTTTCATTTTACATTCTTCTTTCTGCTATCCATTATAGTTAACCTCGGGTGAGTACAGTAAACGTTTGATTATGTATATGTAGATTGTTTCGCGATGCCTCACAATACCACACGATACCGCACGATAACACAAAAGGGGTGATACATATAGCAATATGCGGTTTTTTGCGTGTTGAATTTGTAAACTTTTATTTAGTTTGCGCTTTAGTGTTTACTGTATGACTTCACTATATCATGTGAAGAGAAGCATGTCTAGGGCATAATAGCATATAGTTTTGCTAAAGTAAAGCTAAATAGTACCATCTGTACAATTTAATATCGTTTCATAGACGTAGTAAGATATATAGACTTACTGTGGAGGATATGATAATGTACCAGAAGGATAAAATAGATATGTCGCTTTTTGGTCATGCGGTCAGAAAGGCCCGCGAAAAGCGAGGGATGTCAAGGGAGGCGCTTGCGGAGATACTTGACCTTGCGCCCCGGTACGTTATGTATGTGGAAACGCGCGGGCAACACTTGAGCTTGCAGAAGCTTTATGAGGTTGCTTCTTTATTTCAGATTTCAATCGATCAGTTTTTCTTCCCGGATTCGGGTACCGTTAAGTCGACGCTGAGGCGGCAGGTTGACTCTATGCTCGACGGTATGAGCGATGTCGAACTGCGGATCGTTGCGAGTACGGCGGAGGCGGTGAGGGTTGAGTTTGGAGAGAGGAGAGAGGAGAGTTGAGAGTTGAGGGTTGTGAGTTGAGAGAGGAGAGTTGAGAGAGGGGAGTTGAGAGTTGAGAGTTGAGAGTTGAGGGTTGAGGGTTGTGAGTTGAATTTACTATAATCTTTAAGGTGCTGTTGCTGACATCTGTTCGAACGTGTCACTTTATCAATGTGTTGCATCATGGGATATTCCGTTGTTAGAGCAGGGGATTGAATGCGCCGGATTGCCGCGCGTTTGCCGGAGAAATAAAACGCAGGGCTGTAAAACCTTGCAGGCACAAGAAAAACAAGCCAATGTAACACATTGATAACCTGTTACATTGGCGTTATAATAAACCCTTAGTTCCTAATTCTATAAAGGGGGTCTTCTCGTATATGACTACTACGCTTCCGATACGCGACAGCGGGCAGGTTCGCCGGCTTGCGGCTTATTTTCTTGAAATCGGCCAGTTGCGCAACCACGCTCTCATAGTGCTGTGCGTCAATACCGCTCTGCGCATCTGCGACCTGCTCAGGCTGACCTGGGACGATGTCTATGACTTCGAGAACGGCAGGTTTCGCCAGAGCATCTCCGTCTCAGAGAAGAAAACCGGGAAAACCAAGATTCTTACGCTCAACAAACGTGTGGTTGAGGCTCTTACCGCATATCAGGCGGGTGCCGTGGAAGGCGGCGTCATTTTCGTCAGCCGAAACGGGTCCAACCGTGCCATCAGCCGCCAGCAGGCGTACCGCATCATCAAGGCCGGGGCGGAGGCTCTTGCGTTCGCGTTCCGCGTTTCGTGCCACTCGCTCCGCAAGACGTTCGGCTACCTTGCCTTCAAAGCAGGTGTCCCGGCTGTGGTTATAATGAAAGTCTACAACCATTCCTCGCTCGCCGTAACCCTGCGGTACATCGGCATCACCCAGGACGACGTCGACCGCTGCTACCACAAACTAGCGGAACTGACCTGAACCGGCGTTCATTATATACTATGTAGCCATTATCGTCAAGAGCGATGATACGATTATTCAAGGCAATCGCTTACGAAATTAAACAGCCATCCTCACCGGCAGTCATCATTTTGCTTTCGTAAGCGATTGCCCTGCGATTATTGTTGATTTGTGGGGCGAGTTGTTTTATACTGTATTTGGTTCTTAAATTATGCATTATGAATTATGAAATGGGGTTGGTTTTTTGGGTAGGCGTGGGTCTGGGGGGCTGAGGTTTAAGAGGGCGGCGGTTTTGGCGGTTGTGACTGTTATTGCTGCTGTTAGCGTGCTGACTTCGTTATCGTACGGTTATGCGCCGGATGGGGGGTCGCAGGCGGCTTCTTTGGATACTGATTTGCTGCTGGCTGGGTTTGAGGAGCAGGCTGAGCCTGAAGCGGAGTCTGAACCTGAGCCGGAACCCGAACCCGAACCGGAGCCGGAACCTGAGTCGGAACCTGAGCCTGAGCCGGAACCCGAACCTGAGCCCGAACCTGAACCGGAGCCGGAGTTCTTCGTTATTGCTATGATGGGGGACTGTACGTTTGCTTCCGAGCATAACTCGAGGAATAATGCAGGGTCATTTCAAACTGTCGTGGGGGATGATTATGCTTATCCTTTCAGCATGGTCAAGCATCTTTATGAGGATGCCGACTTCGTGGCGGTCAACCTGGAATCGGCGATGTCGCATTATGATGTGCCGGCTAATAAGATGTTCCGGTTCAATGCCAGGGCCGATTATGTGAATATTCTGCATGAGGGCGGGGTGCATTTTGCCGCGCTGGGGAATAATCATATCATGGATTACGGGCAGGCCGGTTATGAGGCGACTATGGAGTGGCTTGCTGAGAACGGCATCGGGTTTGCGCCGTCCGGCGGCTGGAATCTGTATGTCACCGAGCGCGGGCTAACGATTGGGGTTTATTCCAGGAATTTCCCGGGGACGGGGGATATTTCCGTGATGACGGGGGCTATTTCCGAGATGAAGGCGGCGGGCGCCGAGGTCGTGATCATGGCGCTTCATTGGGGGACTGAGGGTTCGTACCGCGCTAATGCCGCGCAGAAGCAGATAGGGCGCGCTTTGGTGGACGCGGGAGCGCATATAATCATGGGAAGCCATCCGCATACTGTTCAGGAGGCGGAGGAGCATAATGGGGGGATTATTTACTACAGCCTTGCCAACTGGAGTTTCGGTGGGAATGTAAACCCGCGTGACAAGGATTCGTTTATTGCGAAGGTTACGGTCATGCGCGATATTGACGGCTCTATTTCTGTTGTTGGGATGGAGAATATACCGGCTTCGGTCAGCGGCAGCCAGTCGCGCAATGATTTCAGGCCTGTGCCTTATGAACCCGGCTCAGCGGAGTACCTCAGGGTCCGCAGCAAGCTGGAGGGTACGTTTACCGGCCCTGATTTGGTTGTTAATTACGATCAGTTCCGGCAGCCAGCGCCGTCGGAGGACGCTCCGGCTGAGGGTGAGGCTGCCGTGTCTGAGGGCGATGGCGCGGCGGGTGCTGCCGGGTCTGATGATGATGGCGGGGCGGCTGTTGATACGCCGGTTGCTGATACG
>Ga0099364_10013309_pt1 | contig 11053 bp, 13 predicted proteins | sample TergutTh196P3_FD_73070 | JGI IMG/M metagenome (GOLD analysis project Ga0099364, IMG submission 73070) | Microcerotermes parvus P3 segment gut microbial communities from Pointe-Noire, Republic of the Congo - Th196 P3 | ecosystem: Host-associated > Arthropoda: Insects > Digestive system > Gut ... | reverse complement strand
ACCTGACAAATCCTCGGCTGAACGCCACGCTTAGACCAACTGTAAGACACTGTCGCCGTATTAGATAAAGATGCCTCATCCACAAATACTAAAACACTATTCGTATCTAATTCTGAAACTTTTTTTTTAATAGATGCTATTTCATCGCTTCTATCGGATGCCTCAGGATAATATCCCTTACCCTTCTGATAACTGTAACCTAAATCCGATAATAATTTGTAAATATAAGTCCTGCTATAAGAAATATTAAAACATTTTTTTATTATTTCTAATAGTAAGGGGCCAGTCCAAGTAGCACTATTATAACCATAATCTGAAGGACTGTTATCAATTATTTTTTCTAATTCTAGCTTTTCTTCTTCGTTCAAGGAAGCAGGACGACCTTTTATTGATCTGTTGCTGAGTCCTGCTAATCCATCTGCATTGTAGCGATGAACCCAGTTGCATATTGATTTATGACTGACAGAATAATACTGATGGACTTCGCTGACACTCTTACCTTGGGCTATTTGATATACTGCATGAAGACGAATACATTGTGAAAACTTTTCATCTTTTCTTAATTGAGATTTGATTAATGACAAATCTGCTTTAACTTTTAATTTAGTTTTTGGCATAAATTACTAATAAAAAAATACAAATATAAGAAAATAAAATGTAAATGTTTAAAAGACTTTATATAATTATGCAATAGACAAGTTATTGAATTATTGGTTTCAAAACTTAACCGAAAATAATAAGTTATTGGATAATGTTACTTTAAATGATAGAAAAGATGATTTAAAACAACAATTTCAGGAATGCGTTAATCGCTTGGATAAAGTTTTAAAGCATAATGCTACTATTAAGAAAATTCCGTTTGCAATGACTGATAAAAGATGGAAACAAAAAATGAGAGAACAAAAACATAAAAGTTTTTACGTGATTGTTTTTAAAAATAAAAAAATGTTGTCTAAAATAAGAATTTCAGACCATTTGGAGTATTCTGATGTTGACAGAATTTTTGAACAAACTATCAGAGAAAACCCATTAAATTATTTATTTATTGACATATCTAAAACTTTGGATGGCTATAAAGAGATGATTGTTTATGTTCAAAAAAAATTGCCAAAAGTAAAAACATTTTATAATCGTTTTAAAGTTTTCAATTTGGAGATTTTAATGATTAGCATTATTAATTTTTTGATGCAAACAAATTTTATAATTGCAAATCCGTTAGAAAAAATAGAGGTTATTAGTTATGATGAAAAGTGAAATGAAAAAAGAAAAATTGTTAAAGAAATTAAAAGAGCAGATGTTGGAAACACGAATAGAATTAATGAAATTGAAAACCTTTGATATATTAGAAAATGAACATTTAGAAAGAGAAGTTAAAAATTATGAACATGAATTATTAGAAAAACTAAAAAAATCTAATGTAATAGCGATGTCTGATTTTGATAAGATGGAAACGTTTCAAGATAAAATAATTGAAAAACGATTAGAAGCAGAATTTGATTATTATTTGCAACAATTTTTAGAATATTGTTGTTTAGATGAAGCGTTTGATAATTATGTTCAAGATAAAAATGATTTAAGGTCGGAACTTTTAAAAACGAGATTAAATTTAGAGAATTTTTTTAAAGGTTCTTTATTAAAAACAAATAGACGATTGGGAAAGTGTGACCCTAAAAGACACTCTTTTTATATACATGTTCATAAAACAAAACAGCATGTAGCAGAAATTAGAATTAGTGGACATTATAATGTTAACAGAATTGGTAATGAAGTATATAAAATCAATAGACATAAGTATAATGTTTTGTATATTGATTATTCTATTTATTTTGGTATGCCAAAATATGAAGGGATTGTGAATATTGTTACGAATAGTGTTACAAGTAAAATAGATTATGTTTGCTTAAAGCAGACATCACGGATTTCTATAAATGTGCTTGTTAATGCTATTATGAATGTGATATTAAATTATTTATTAAATAATAAATTGGCACAAGCATCAAAAGATAGATTACAAGTTTCTTGGTTTGTGATATAAAATGAATAAGAAACAAAAAATTAGTATATAATACATGAACACTAATAAAAATTTGCAAATATCAAAAAACAAAGGCGATGATGAGTTTTATACTTTGTATGAAGATATAGAAAATGAATTAAGTAATTATAAAGAACAATTTAAGAATTGTATTATATATTGTAATTGTGATGATTACAGAGTTAGTAATTTTGTTAAGTATTTCAAAGATAATTTTAATGAATTAAAAATAAAAAAACTTATAGCAACGCATTATGCAACAAAGAATTTAATTCGGAAGGAAATATCGCATCATTATGAATATGATGGTAAAAATGAAGTTGTAAAAGAATTGCGAGGGAATGGTAGTTTTAATAGTAAAGAGTGCATTAATTTATTAAAAGAAGCAGATATTATAGTTACAAATCCACCATTTTCAAAATGGATTGATTATATTAAAGTGCTTGTAAATTTTAATAAGAAGTTTTTAGTGATTAGTAATTTTAATGCTTGCACTTACCGACATTCATTTTCTCTTATGAAAGAAAATAAGATACGTGTTGGGTATAATTGGGTAAAACAATTTGAAACACCTGAAGGAAAAAGTAAGAAATTTGGTAATGTTTGTTGGGTTACAAATTTAGAAGTTAAAGAGAAACAAAAATTAGTTTTAACTAAAAAATATGACCCAGAAATACATAAGAAATTTGATAATTATGATTGTATAAATGTTGATAAAGTGTCTGATATACCTTATGATTATGATGGTATTATGGCAGTTCCTATAACATTTTTAGACAAATATAACCCAGAGCAATTTATAATAATTGGTGATAGTAGGTATCATAGTGGTCAAGAATTTCCTGATGATATAAACTTTATTGATGGTAAAGAAACATATCGTAGAATTTTAGTTAAACTTCTTGGAAATTCTGATATTAAAGATGATTATAAGATTTTTGGTAATAATTATAAAGGTAGCATTAAAATTGGCGATAGATTTCTTTATAAAAGATTATTTATACAACAAGAAAAATTAAAGAAAAACAAATAACCAACAACAATATAGATATATGGCTAAAGAACATAAAATAGAAACTCTTGATGAGTTATTAGAAACATTAGAAACATTAGAAACTAAACAAACTGCTTGTCAATCTCAAGAAATTCCTGATGAGATTTATGAAAATTATTCTTGGCAACAAGCAAAACGTGATTGGGTTGCTTCATCAAAAATAGATGAAGAAGATTTTGATGTTTTGCTTGATATAGCAAAAACGAAAAACATTAATGATGTTTGGCGACTTTGTGATTTTTTTTATGATGGAGTTTATTCCAATAATAGAAATTTAAGAATATATCGTGATGAGCAAAGTGCTTTAATCAAATTAGAAAGGAATTATCTTTTATTTAATAAAGGAATAAATAAGGGGGTTATAACAGGATTTGAGAAGAATATTTATAACAAATATGTTTATAAAAATGTATTAGATTTTGAATATAAGATGGATGATATTGAATATAAATTAGATGTAGAATATCGTAAAATTCCATCTATTAATTCTTTCAATGTAGCAAAGGGTAGTTTATTAATTTATGAAGATGCTAATTGGGTGATATATGAAATATCTAATTTTGATGCTTCAAGGCATTATGGTAGCGATACAGAATGGTGTATAAGTAGAGATGATAGCGAAGGTTTAGCCAGATATGATATTTATAAGGGAAATGGTCAATTTTATTTTATAATTTCTAAAAGAAAAAGAAATGATAAATATAGAAAAATAGCAGTTCAAATAGATAAGTATGGCAAGCGTGAATATAACAATGCTAATAATGAAGATGATTATGAATATAATATTAAGAGAATTACGCAAATAGATTTAGATAAAGTAAATTGGTAATATTTAAAAAACTATATACAAAAAGGAGAACAAATATGATAGGTGTTTACGTAGAAAAACAAGAAGAACCTAAACAATCAAAAGGTAAAAAGTTATTAAAATTTGCGGGCAAATTATTAGTAATAGGTGCATTTGCTTTTGCTAAATATAAGATTGAAAAAATTTTTAATTTAAATGACAGACCAAAGAAAAAGAAAGTTATAAATAAGCAATAAATAAAAACAAACAATCCTCAACAATATAAATAAGAAACTAATAAGAAACTATAAATTAAAAAAGGAGAAAAAATGCACAATCAAAAAACAATTTTTGATAAAATTGCTTCAAAACTTGAGTTGTATTTTGATGAATGGCATAATACTAATTGTATCTACGATACTGAATACGATAACCCAAACGAAGCAATGAATAAGATAGTCAATATGGTATTTAATTTTGAATTAATTGATAACATGCTTATCTCAAATTTTACTCTTAGAGATTGGACAGAACTTTTAAAGAGTGCAATGCTGATTCATTTGGAACGCTACTATCAAAAAATAGAAAACGAATAAACACAAAAATTAGAAACTAATAAGAAAATATAAACAAAAACAACCACATTTTTTCAACACTATATAAAAAACAAAGTTAAAAAATGCGATGATTTTTCGTTCCTAAAAATCAATAAAAATTAAGGAGAAATAATGTTAAAAATTGATTTGAATGCTCATAATAATTATGCAAATATGAGATATGAATGCAAGACCAGATTTGATGATTGGTTTAAATCTAACGAATATCATCAAAGTAACGCTTATAAGCAAATTAACAGAATAACAGAAGAGGTTACTTTTCTTGTTTTTGATGGTGATATATGGGCAATAAAAGTATTAAGAGAAGCGTTAGATGAGTATTTGCGTGATTACTATTACACAATAAAATAGAATTATTAAATATTTAGTTATAAATATGTCAAAATTAAAAAAAGAGTTGACTGCTCAACAAGTTCAATTAAAAGAATTGACTAAAATTTGGGTAGATAGTGGTAATGAGATAACCTTCAAGCGTATTTATGATATGCTATTTCCAATGATTATGAATTATTATCATAGAAGATTTAAAGATAACGGTGCATTTTTAGATATGGCACATGATACTTTGATTGACATCTATAATAATAGAAATCATTGGAAAGAAAAAGGTGAATATCCTAATTTACAAAATTGTTCTTATCATTTTGCAAGAAATAAGATGTGTAATCATATTAAACATGTTTATGCAAAAAAACGCATATTTGAAAATATCAGTTTTCATAATCCAGATAGCATAAGTTTAGATATGTATTATGATGATGATAATGAATTGATTGATAAAAACAATTATATTGAAAAGTTTTGTTTTGACAATGATTTGTTTGATGATTGCATTGAAACAGATTTGGAAGTCAAAGAAAAAGAACTTGCACAAAAAGAATTGTTGCAAAAATGTATTAAATATATGATTGATTGGCAATCAAAAAAGAAAGAAAATTCACGAGAACATCATAGTTTAAATGTTTTTATGGATTTTGTTGATGGCTTGACTGCTTCAGATATTGTAAAAAAGTATGAAATGCCTGATGATGTCAAATCAAGACAACATGTGCAACATATTTTTTATCGTTATAAGACAAAATTAAAGAATTTATTTCAAGATGAATACAATGATTTAATGATAAATTATGGCGATATAGAAACATTTGATGGAATTAAAGATTTATCTATGTAAATTTTTCAGAAAATACGATTAATTAAATAAATCTATTTATTTTTGTAAATAGATTAGGGATTTTTTATATAAAAATGGTTTGGGGAATAAATGACAGAATACAGAAAATTTAAAAAATTGCAAAAACAAAACCTGTTAAATACTATTATTAGTGTCTTTAAGTGTATTTATTATGATATGCAAAAACACGGATTTAATAATATAATATTTGTTATAAGTAAAAATATTAGAAGTATCAGAATACGATACCATCTTATTAACGTTATAAAATTGCAATATAAAATTAAGCATCATTCAACAATTTTATTAGATGATTTGAATTATGAAGAATTTTATGGTTTATATACGGAAATTGCACAATATTATCATTTAAATGATTTAAATTATAATCAAATTGTGGATTTTTATGGTCTGAAAAAAGAGATTAAAGATATAATTAATTAAAAAAATAAAATGATTAAAGAAAAAATTAAAAAGAACGATGTGCAGAACAACAATGTTTCTGAAAACACATCAACACAACCGAATAAGGTTGATTTAGAAAGTATTTTAAGTATAAAGAATTTTAATTTGATATTGAATTCTTTAACGCCTGATGTATGTCGCAATGACTTTTATAATTATGTGGTCAAATTAATAATGCGAGATGCACCTACTCCTAAAAATAAAACAATAGAGCGTTTGTGTCATTGGAATGACGCAATAGCACAAGCATTGAAACGATTTCGTAAGGAGATTGATGACGGGTCATATATAAAATATGTGACAGAAATTGATGCGATTAGAGTTATAGCGAATGTGGGAGGTATTTCTATTGAAGATGCAAGAAATCAGAATACACAAGCGATTAGTGATTATCGGCTTTCACATGGAAGTTCGCATGTATATGTTCAAAAGGCACGAGAATACATAATGAAAAATAAAGTAGAAGTAGAGGCATCTTTCACTCGTATAGTATCTATTTTGTGGGCTTATATTGGCTATACTTCAAAATTTAAAGACATAAATGGAAGTATGGTGAAGTATATTAAGTTAAATTATTTTCCTCGTTTGGATAGGACAAATGAACATCAATATACTGCAAATATTAAATTTATTGATTTTGATGGAAATATTATAATTGATGAAAATTATGATGGCGTTATAGTTGCAAAAGCAGATAAGTTTGCCAATCTTAGTAGGGAAGATTTTATAAGGGAAGCGTTAAATAGCGTGTTAAAGAAATATGCGGATGATTTGCCTAAAATATCTAATTTAGATTTTTATGCGGGTGATTTGGAGTCAACAGATTTAGGATATTTTTTTGTTTTAGAGAACAAAAAGAATGATTTTTTGCTTATAAATTTAGCAGTTCCAACAGAGCCGTTATTAAGTGAAGTTAAAGAACTTAATGTAGAAGATTTAAAAATTAAAGAAAAATAAAAAATACACAACAATGTAGGTGTAAGAGAAGGATTAAAAAATGAATGTAAAAATAATTAACCATTTTGAAGATATAAATCCGTTGGACGATTTTCAAACCTTAAAATATCCATCTTCTAATGTAAATGAAGGATGTATTTATAAGATATTAGAAGAAGGTAAACAAGCAGAGATTTCGTGGGTGAAATCTCCACAAATAAATCATACTTATTTTTTAGCAGTTACTATTGGTAATGCGAGATATTCTACGTATCCTAATATGCTGTACATTAATGAATTGTATGATAAATTGCATGAACTTGATAATACATTGCAAAAAGAAAGTGAATTTAAAAGATATTTGTCGCTTTATCCTTTGAATAAAGTTTATGAATTTAATGTGTTTAAGTATATTCATAATTCGTTAGAGGAATTATCAGAAGCATATTATAAGGAATTAACAGAAGGTTGGGATACAGAGGATTTGTTTTCCAGCATTACGCCAGATTGGGTGGTTGAAATGTGTATGTTTGATGAACAAGTTAATATTAAAAAATTAATAGAGTCACCGTTAAATGAAACTATTATAAATGCAATAAAAGGGCATCCGAAATTTGAAGTTAATTTTAAAAAGTTTGCTTCAATAGTATATGCGATTTTGGAAGATACTTATGCTAAAAAGGGAGGATTAGTAACTATAAAGAGTATTGATGATTTGTTAAAACAGAGTAATATGTGGAAAATAGTTAGGCGAGGTAATCATATAACTGCAGTAGTTTGCTATAAATTCAGAAAAGGTTGTAGAAAAATATTTTTGTGTGGAACTAATAAAAAATTGCCACATCAACAAAGAATAAATGATTTACGTATGATTTTAAGAGAAGATTTGAGGGCAAATTTAAACAGAAATGCTTTTGCTGAAGTGGATGAACAAATGTCAATAATAATGAAATCGTGTGGTGGTGTTCCTATACCTAATGAGTATGCACCATATTTACTTGCTCATAGTAAATCATTAGTGCTACTTCCAGATGGAATACATTATGCAAGAGATTTAATTAAAAATGATAAAAATGTTGAAAAAGAAATAATTGCAGTATCAAATTTGTTAACTAATTTAGATATTAGGATTTAAAGAAAATTAAAAAATAATAAAGGAGAATTAATAATGTTTGTAAATAAATATGAAAAACTATTAGATAAAGTTAAAGAATCTGTCGAAATATATTTAAATAGTATTAAAAACGGATATGATAATTATTCTGTTGATGAGATGGAAGGTCAGATTAGATGTGGTATTATAACAGGTATTATTGGTGAGAAAGAAGTATCTAAATCATTTAAAGATCCATTTAAACCATTTATTATGGAAATTAAATTACATAAATTATATAAAATTCTAAAATGTGTGGATGATTCATTTTTAGAAGAAGTGATAGATTTTAAAGATATGCATCCTGAATATATAACTCTTAAAAACATTATGATTGATTTTATTGCAGAAAAAATCCGTAAGGATGTGTATAAAATATTTGATACTACAATTAATAAAGTTAAAAGTATAGATAATACTGCGAATATTGAGTATAGGCGTGATGTGTGTAATATAATGCGAGAGATTTATAAGTGAATTACCCACGCACCTAAAGGTGCGGGGCTTCCAACAGGAAGTCGATTTACCATACTGAGTTATCAGAAATGTTAACTATACAAGTGATTACGATTTCATAAGAGATAAATTTACAACGGGATTTGAAGATGGTTAATATATCGTATTTGTAAAATTAAAGAAAATTAAAAAATACACAACAATACGGGTATAAGAAAAGAAAAATGCAAAAGATGATAAATTTGCATAATAATGAATAGCAAATTACATCGATTACAAAAAAAATTTATTAATAGAATATAATTTAATGAAAATAATAAAGACACTAACAGCAATACAAACATTAGACTGCAAATCTTGATAAATAGTGTCTTGTAATCAGGGAGAAAATGAATTTTGTAAAAAATTCTAACAGCAATTAAATAGGTTAAATTGGTTCGATTCCAATCTCCCTGACAAAAATAAATTGATAATAAAGACACTTACAGCAATATATTTCCAACTGCAAATCGGAGAGAAATGTGTCTTGTTATTCGGGTAGTAGCTTAGTGGTAGAGCAAGAAAATTGAAAAATGAATTTTGTAAAAAATTCTAACAGCAATTATAAAAATGTAAACTTCTGTGCCGTTGGTTCGAATCCAACCTACCCGACAAAAATAATTTTAATAAATAATGAAAGACGCATACAGCAATTTTAAATACATATAATTAAGGGTTATAGTTTGTAAAAAAATGCGTCTTGAGGAGTTTTAATATGTTCAACAAAATGGTTGAAAATCACTTAAATAGTGATACAGAGTATAATATTAGCATAACGGAAAATGATGCTTACGGATATGCACGAACATCATCCAAACTTTTGGATTTCAATTTTAATATTTCGAGTTATAGAAATATGACGGAACAAGAAATCGAAGCAGATTTTATAGAATGCTTAAATGAAGATTTGGAATTATCAGCAAAATTTCTTTTCTACATTAGAGATTGTAGAGAAGGATTAGGTGAACGAAGATTATTTAGAATTTGTTTGCCTCATTTATTTCAAAAATTAGAAATGGACTCTATAAAGAATTTGATGTTTCAAATTGCTGAATTTGGGAGATATGATGATATAATTTATTTGTATTCATATTACCTTAATAAAAAAGATGAGCATAGTAATCAAATGTGTTTTTTATTATCAGCATATATTGAATATATTCTTATTATTGATGATAATAAAATGAAAAAGGGTGAATCAATTTCGCTTTTGGCTAAATGGTTACCGTCAATAAATACGAGTTCGAAAGAAACAAGAAAAATAGCAAAACAACTTGCAAGGGATTTTAAAATTTCTGAAAAGGAATATCGCAAAAAACTTTCAAAATTAAGGGAGTATATTGATGTTGTTGAAAGAAAAACATCAGCAAATCAATGGGCTGAAATTAATTACAAAGGTGTTCCTTCCAAAGCAAATTTGAAATATGCTAATGCGTTTTTGAAACATGACGAAGAAAGGTGGAGAAAATTTTTAGAAGAAAACCAAAAGGAATTAAAGGCATCAGTCACATTTCCCCATGAAATATTGCATAATTTGATAGAAGGTAAAGATGAACAAACAATGGAAGCGTTGTGGAAGAATTTACCAAATATTGAAATTGCAAATACGATGGTCGTTGCAGATGGTTCAGGTTCAATGGAAACTTGTGTAAGTGGAACTAAAATTAGAATGCTTACTATTGCTAATGCACTTGCTATTTATTTTTCTGAAAGGAATTCGGAACATTATAAAAACACTTATATAACATTTAGCGAAAAACCACAATTTGTAAGGTTTAGTGAATCGAACACATTAAAAGAAAAATATTTGATTGCCAAAAAATATGATGAAGTTGCAAACACAAATATAGAAAGAGTGTTTAAATTAATATTAGATGTTGCTATACAAAATAATTGTAAACAAGATGAGATAGCTCAAAATATTTTAATCATCTCTGATATGGAATTTGATGGATGTGCAAGATATGCAGATAATGCAAGAGTAGATGAAAAAATATTCGAATTAATCGAAAAATCGTATTTAGATGCGGGTTATCAATTACCGAGATTGATATTTTGGAATTTAGCGTCAAGAAGTCACACAATTCCGATGATTCATAATAATAATGGAGTTATTTTAATGTCTGGTTTCAGTGTAAATACAATGAAAATGGCAATGAGTTGTGAGATGAATCCGTATAAAGCACTGATAGAAATTTTGATGTCAAGAAGATATGAAGAAATAAAAATATAGAAAAAATTTTACATTATATATTGATGGATTTTAATTAATATTAATGTAAAATATGGAATTTCCCATAATTAAGGAAATTAAAGAAAAAATAACAATTAAGAATG
>Ga0099364_10013308_pt1 | contig 11053 bp, 9 predicted proteins | sample TergutTh196P3_FD_73070 | JGI IMG/M metagenome (GOLD analysis project Ga0099364, IMG submission 73070) | Microcerotermes parvus P3 segment gut microbial communities from Pointe-Noire, Republic of the Congo - Th196 P3 | ecosystem: Host-associated > Arthropoda: Insects > Digestive system > Gut ... | reverse complement strand
CGGAGCAAACAACGGCATCGAAGGAGCGGCTCTGGCATTCGCGGGCAAAACCGAGGCAGGATTTGGCAGTTTTGAAGAAAACTTCGATGCTCCATCTGCGCGAGTAGAGGGAAATTACCTGCTTCGGAGACAACGATAAGTCAGTAGTGCCAATGGCCAGCCAACCACGCTTGTTGTCTTTGTCCTGAACGAAAGTGATTGAGAACGGCGTTCCGTCTTTGAAGACGACGCCAACGGAGGCGAAAGCCTGGTCGCGGTGGATAAATGGCTTAACCAAAGAGTACAGCGATTCCAGATTGCAATACTTGCCTTTGTAGTAGTACAGCCTGCCTTTTTTTGCCGGCAGCATACCCACGCCGTGAAAGCCCATCCCGCATAGGGTCTTAAACATTATGGGTTCAGAAAACCAACTGTCGAACAAGACGTGCCGAGCCATGCCGCGCAGCCGGGAAAGCATATCGAAGGCCATCTGGAAGGTATTGCTGACTGCAAACTGGCGGATTTTGTAGCCGTTAGTGCGCTTATCCAAATTCGTGCGGCTGCCGTTGATCCTTGTTTTCTCGCTGACGGAGCTCAGAATACGGAAACCGACCGGGACTATGGCGTTGGCAATCTGAAAGCAGATGGTGAGGCAACGGAATCCGCGATAGTAGCGGCCGTCGTTGTGATCCCGAACGCGTGTAAGCAGTTCAACGTTTTTACTGCGGTTGCGCTTATGGAGCGTGTCGTCAAGGACGAGGACGCCAGTGTGATCAGAAAAGAAGACATTGAGCCGAGCAACGAAATTGGATGCCAAGAGATGGATGAACCTGAGCCAATTTGCGGAGGTTGAGTTCATGAAGCGATAGAAAACATCCTTTTTCCCGGCAAAATCGCCGTTGCCAATGAGCTGGTTGAGGGACTTGCCGGAAAAAGCGACCATAAGGAGATGGATAAAGACCGCGAGTACTCCGACTCCCTTTGCTTTGCGGATGTTGGACTGTTCCAGCAGGCGACCGAGGTTAAACTCTTTAGAAAACTGCGAAATACTTTTGCTGCGGCACTGTTCATCGTAAAAATCTTGTGATAGAATAGGCATATGAAAAATCTCCTTTGGTGGATTTGATTATGGTTTGAGCATCACAATCATACCACAGATGAGGGGATTTTTCCAGTGTTTTCAAGGGTTTGCGGAAAACAATCAGCAAGAAAGCAGACGGACAAGTGAGGCGTCTCGCTGGGGTGGGCGCAGAGTGTTATGTGTTACTGCGCAGTTGACGGGGTGGGCGAGGTGCCGAACGGTGAGGCTTCGTTTCCTCGGAGCCTTACATAAGAAATTTAGCGTTATTTGTGCAGTTTGACTACTGCGAAACTTGAGTTATAATTGCGCCCTTTTTTGGCTGGTTTTTAAATTATCATATACATCCGGTTAAACCAGCTATTTCAAATGCCTTTGCCAATCCGAAGTCCGCAACTTTTGCCTTTGGTTTATTCGTGCTGTCTGAAAGGAGGATGTTCGCTGGTTTTAAGTCCCGGTGGACGATACCGCGTACAGTTATGCTTTCTCCGTTTTCATCTTTGGCATCTATTGTTGTTCCGTGTGTGTAGATTAACCCGTCCAAAGCTTGCAGAATAATATCGGTTGCTAATTCCAGACTGAGTTTACCGTTATTGATACGCATAAGGTTGTCTACACTACCACCGTCGCAAAACTCCATGAGTATGTAGTAAACATTGCCTATGCTTCCGATGTTGTATGCTTTTACTACATTTGGGTGATCGAGTTGCGTTAATAATTGGGCTTCACGCCGAAACATCTGGCAGTTACTATCATCTGTTGCTATATGAGGAAGCATGAGCTTTAGTGCATACTGTTTTCCAGATTGGTCGGACACACGCCAGACTTCACCCATTCCGCCCTTTCCAATACTCTCTGCCTTTTGAAATCCGGCTAAATCCTGCATGAATAAGTCTTCAAGACACTTCGGGATGTCTGTTAAAGCTATATCAAAACAGTCCTCACTATCTTGGGGGCATGTAATATCCACCGTTATTTCACAGTCTTTTCCAAGCCTTAGGCGATCACCGGATTTTACTTGGAACTCATTAGCGCGCTGTTTGCGGGCTTCCTCTATGCTCATACCTTTCGGGCGCTGGCCGATGAGTTTGTCGTTCAGATATGTACCGTTCAAACTGCCAAAGTCGCGTACCATTACTGAAGGCGGTGAAATATCCATCAAGCAATGGTAACGGGACACAGTGCTTTCCGCTAACACTAAGTTGCAATCATCAAGACGCCCTATAAGCAGGGATTCCTTCTGGGTGTATTGAAACTGCTTTGGACTAAGTTTGCCTTTTGTGACTGTTAGCGTGACTGTTATTGGCATTGCCGCACCTCGCAAAAGTATGTCAAATAGTGCAAAGAGGAAAGTTAAAGGATGTCACGATACAAGAAGATGCCTTTTTTGAATACTATCAACAAGTTCCGGAATACCCATCATCGTCGCGTCGAGATATCCATCAGTTGATCCAAACACCCCTTCGACTCTGCCTTCCCCAAGTTTTATAAACATAATTCTGTTATTCTCGATCTTATTATTCATGAGGTTACGAATAGATCTCCATTCAATACCGCACCATATTTTGTCATTATATTCTTTGCACACGAATACAACAATAAGTTCAGATTCATTGCCATATAGTCTCTGCAAATGAATATCCAGATTTGGCATAGCGAACTCCGCACTATGAAACTCATCAAATAGTATAGATTCTTCTGAATAGGTTTTCGATAATCGTTGTGCAATATCTCGGACTAAACATCGATACTCGCCAGGAAAAGAAAGGGCGATTTTGAAACGTTTCGCTTTCATATTTTCAAATACCACCTTTGAAATAATAGCGAAGTAGGTTTGCCCATGTGCAACAGCAGCTTTGCTCGAGTCACCATTTTGTATTATGAGATAGCAAGCATAGCGGGAAAGCTCAAAATCACTAATGCTTCTTTTTATTTTATCCCCTATCTCGACCATTTTGTTGAGCTCAACAAAATGGTCATCAATACTAAAACCGCTATTTTTGCAGGCAAGCCGGGCTTTGTCAATCACTTTTGTGAAATATCGCCATTCGTTATAGTCTAGTGCTGCTGAAAGTTCGCGAGCAAACCAATATTCGCTACCATCTTCGTGAATATGTTTAATACCCTCAAATCGTTCGAATCTTTTTGCGCTCAGTTCGCTCATAATGGCTCCCTCACTGTGATATCCTTCGGTTTGCGACCAGGTTTAGATTTTCCTGTGCGTGTGGGCTTCGGTGTCTTTTCTGGTATAGCCCATGCAGGACCAAATTTCGATGCACCCTTTATCTTTCCGTTTTGACAAAGTAACTGAACTTGACGTATAGATACATCCCAACGCTTTGCCATCTCGTCGGCTTTAACATACCCGTCCACATCACACCTCCATAAAATGGTGACTACACGTAATTATATTCGTACTCTCGTAAAAATGCAAGCATCAAGTTTCCTTTGCTTGCATTTACGAAGTGCGTATTATTCCAACCAGTGATTATTGATGTTTTGCTTCAGACTCTCTCCTTATAACTTCGCAGATACGAGCAGTCTTTAGAAAAGGAATCCTGAAGTTATGTAAGCGTCAAATACGGGGATACCTGTACCATGCACAGCCCTTCTGCTAAAATAATGTCAGGAGGGCTAAAAGTATGGAAAAAATACATACACCAAGCCAGAAGTTATAGAAATTCATACCTTGACAAAACGGTTCTGTTGAAGGACAGCTCCGCGAGTGCAAAGAATTTGCCGAGCGCCACAACATGACAATAATCTCTCATTTGGAAAGACGGCTCGAAGACTGTGACGCTGGCAGCGCTTGAAGCTGCTGACGGAACTGCTGAGGAAAGCACCGAAGCCGGGAATGTCTTGAATATCAACGATTTCAAGAGTTCGCATTTGGACGATAATCGCCCGCCAACTTTATGACAAGGCAAAGCTAAAAATACTCTTTAGCTTTGCCTATGACTTTTTCATGGTATAATATCCTGACTTTTGCATGTAGAGTTGTTATCGACCGCCGCAATCATTTTTCAACTTCTTGTGGATAAGCTGCAAACATTCTGTTATAATACAGCTATTGCTTGTAAGAGCAGCAGACGGCTGGAACTGATATTTCAAGGAATTTGTGATGAAAAAACGCGGCGGAAGCATAACGAATCGAATACTGATAGTCTCCTCGCTGGTGTTGATCGTCATAGTTGGCATAACCCTGCTTGTCATGAGTTTTTCCATGATTTCCCTGACAGATAGGGTGATGCTTGATATCACGCGGCCTATGGCTAGGACTGCGGCGCATAATATCAGCGAAAACCTGAACAATGTTGCCGAGCGTCTCTACCTTATCAGGACGGACAGGATCATAACTTCGGCGGTTGCGACTGATGAAGAAATGAGTGATTTTGTCGAAAGCACGCTAAGGAATATGGATTTCGTATGGGTGGGATTATACGATGCGCATGGTGAAATGATAGCAGGAAGCGCCGGCAGCCCGGAGAGTATCTCCGATCACGGCGTGTTTCCAAAGGTGCTAAGCTCGAATAATCTCTCCATAGAGAATACCGACATCGGCCGCTCCGAATTGGAAATTGTCGTGGGCCTGCCGATCCATAGGGAATGGCTTCCGAGCATTTACCTGGTCGGCAGCTACAGATACGGCGCCCTGAACGATGTATTGCAGAATATCAGCATCGGCGATAACAGCACCGCTTTTGTCATCGACGGCAACGGGGCGCTGATCGCGCACAACCGCGATGAGGAAGTAATCGCCGCCTCCGGCTTTGGCAGCGCCGGGGAGGTATCTCAAGCCATCGGGGCGATGCTTTCGGGCGTGGAAGGTTCACAGATTATATCCCTTGGCAGCAGTCCGGCTTATATCAGCTATATGCCTATCCAGGGGACGCCCTGGACATTGGGGATCATCGCGATCCGCAGCGATTTTACCGGAGCTTTGAACATAGCTTTGATCAGAAGCATTGTCCTGGGTATCGTCATTCTCGTTGTTTCCGTGGCTGCGTTCAGGTTTTTGCTCTCGCGTATGCTCACAGACCCGCTGCATGTGATTACCGAAAGCGCCGCTTTGTTGGCGCTTGGCCAGTTCGATATCGGCGCGCTTGAGGATATCTCGGACCGGGACGATGAGATCGGCCAACTGGGGGCAGGCGTCAATACCGTGTCCGCTTCCATACATCAGGTTATAGGCGAAATCTCTATGCTGACGCAGCTTGTGAGCAGCGGGGTGCTTGGGATACGCGCCGATATTGACAAGTACTACGGTGATTTCAACCTGATCATGTGCGGAATAAATGCCGCCTTAGATGCTTTTTGTTCGCATCTCGACGCTATGCCAGATTCTTTTGCGCTGCTCAACGAAAATCGTGAGAGTATTTTTCACAACGCCGGCCTGAGCGACTTGCTCATGCGTCACGGCGATTACTTAACGGGCAGTGACTGGCTGGCGCTGCTCGTCACTTCCGGGCAGTCGGAAGAGCTTCCCCCGGATGTTTCAAGATTATTCACGGGCGATTGCAGCAGCGGGGAGGTTTTTACGGCGGATGTTGTAGTAGACGGTGGCAGCGGGAACGAAAAAGACGCCTCCTTCTATTCCCTGATCCTGAAGCGAGTCGAAATCCGGCAGGACTCAGTCGGCGATGCGCACGGTTTTGTCTGCGTCATGCTCCTTCTTACGGATACTACCCAACTGACCAATGCAAAAATAGAAGCCGAAGCCGCCAGCCGTGCCAAGAGCGAGTTTCTTTCCAATATGAGCCATGAAATGCGCACACCGATGAATGCCATCATCGGCATGACCACCATTGCCCAGTCCGCTTCCGAGATACAGAGGAAAGACTATTGCCTGAGCAAAATCGAAGGCGCTTCCGTTCATCTTCTGCGTGTGATCAACGACATACTGGACATGTCGAAAATTGAAGCCAGCAAATTTGAGCTCTCATACAGTGAGTTCGACTTAAGGAAAATGCTGCAGTCGGTGATCGAAGTCATCAATTTCAACCTCGAAGAGAAAGCTCAGATCCTGAGCGTCAGTACCGATCAGAGTATTCCGAGGACACTTATCAGCGACGACCAAAGGCTTTCACAAGTACTCTACAACCTGCTCTCAAACGCGATAAAGTTCACGCCCGGAGGCGGGAAGATCAGTCTTGACACCGTTCTTATGAGCGAAGAAGATGACGGAACTTGCGTCATCCGCTTTGAAGTGACCGATACGGGCATCGGCATCAGCGAGGAGCAGCAAGCCCGCCTCTTCGTTTCCTTTGAACAGGCGGAGAGCAGCACTACGCGTAAGTTTGGCGGCACCGGACTTGGGCTTTCCATCTCCAAAAGCATCGTCGAAATGATGGGCGGGCGTATCTGGGTGCGCTCGGAGCCGGAGCAAGGCTCTACTTTCTCTTTCATTATCCGCGCAGAGCGTGGCAGCGATTCGTCATCCGGAGGCGATTTGCCTGATTCGGCAAAATCATGCCTTGAGGCAATGCGGGATAGCTGTTTCAGCGGCCGACGCATTCTGCTTGCCGAGGATATCGAAATAAACCGCGAGATTGTTTTAGCGATGGTGGAAGGCACCGAACTCACGATCGACTGCGCCGAAAACGGTTTGCAGGCGTATCAGCGCTTCCTTGAAGACCCCGATCTGTACGAAATGATTTTGATGGACGTCAATATGCCGGAAATGGACGGCATCACCGCCACCAAAAACATCAGGGCTCTGGATTTCCCGAAAGCCCGTGAGATTCCCATCATTGCGATGACCGCAAATGTATTCCGCGAGGACGTCGAAAAATACATGGAGGCGGGGATGGACGAACATCTGGGCAAACCTCTGAATTTCTCCGATGTCCTGAATGTGCTGCATAAGTATCTGAAGTAAATAATTATATTATATAGGGGTGTTTTTGATGAAAAATGTTTTATGCTGTTTATACTCGCGAGCAAAAAGATTTGAGGAATTATTGCGTAGGATTTTTACCGCTAGGTGGTGCGGAAAAACCGCAGTAATGCCGGTGGCCTTTCAAGGTTTTTACGTGACGCATAGCGGCAAAAAGACAAGCAAGAAACTGCAAATCATTTCGCTTGCGAGTATAAGTGTCCTGCTGTGCCTCACGTTGTTTCTGTCAGCCTGCACCGCCGGCTCTGACGACTCCGGCGGTGCCCTTGCGCCCCTGCCGCCGCCCGAACGTGATGGCGGCATGTTCGGGGTGGACGTGAATATAAATCAGGCCACGATCGATGACTGGCTGGAGCGGCCGGACGTCACCTATGTCGATGTGCGCATGCTATACGATCCGGCTGACTTTGCCTCTATCGGCGGCCAACCGAATCTCACCCGGACTCTGCCGGGGTTCCGCGTCGTGCCTTTGCCGTTCATCGCTACTCTGGACGCTATGCCCGTGAGCAACGCTTATGACGGGGATAAGCTTTTCGACGTCGTTTGGGGTGAAGACGGCGATATACTTTCGGTCACGCCAAACTACATTGAGTCCGAACTTATATTAAGCGAAGTCTTCCCTAAGGACAAGGTGGTTTTCCTAATGTGCGGCGGCGCCGGCTATTCATTTCTGACCAGGCAGTTCCTCAACCACATGGGTTGGGATGAAAGCATGATCTACAGTACCGGCGGGAACTGGTACTATGAGGGCAGCATGGGTCTGGATATGACTATAGATAACGACGATGGCCGTATCGCTACCTGGCGGGTGGACTATGCTTGCATCGACTTTAGCAACCTGCAGCGTATTGGGTGAGGTTGGGGGGACGATGGCTGACATAACGGGCGGATTAGAAAAAGAATTATTACACCTCGGAGCTGATATTGTTGGATTCGGCGACATTAGCGAATTGCCTGATAATGTACGGTCAGGTATGCCGGTTGGCATAAGCGTTGCTGTTTTGTACCCGAAAGAAATTATACGGGGAATATCGGTACTTCCCACACAGGAATACCGCGCTTGGTATGATATGCTCAATGAGCGGCTTGATTCGATTGTTACAAACGGCGCGGAAACAATCCGTCACATGGGTTTTAACGCAATTGCGCAAACCCGCGAATATGTCGGCAGCGGAGAAATTGGCGACAATACGGTACTGCCGCATAAAACAATCGCGACACGCGCCGGAATCGGCTGGATTGGCAAAAGCGCGCTGCTTGTCACTGCCAAATACGGTTCTGCGATTCGCCTGTCGTCGATACTGACTGACGCCCCGCTTGATACAGATCAGCCAACCGACAAATCGCTCTGCGGCGATTGTTTGATATGCGCTAATGCTTGTCCCGCAGGTGCAATATCAGGAATACTGTGGGAGGCAGGTCTATACCGCGACGAGTTCTTTGACCCGGTTAAGTGCCGAAAGACAGCGCGTGAACGCGCCAAACAAGGCTTCGGCGGTGAAAACATAACCATTTGCGGCAAGTGCATTGAAGTATGCCCTCATACGCGGAAGTATATCTGAATTTGCCGTTATCGTTCAGGTACACGGCAAGTACCCGAAAGAATTTACGCGATGGATTTTGACGTAATCGAAAACGATGGGATTGAACATCTCAATTGGTGTAAAAGCAAATTACCGCCAGTTGACCGGCGTCCATGTCTTTACGCATATATCATCCGGCCTTGCGTAAAATGTTGCTATGCTTTCGGCGTCGCTGCCGTATATTTCACGCGAGATTACGGGCTTCCCCTCGTGATCGAGTTTTCTTGTTTCCACTATCAAAAACGCGGCTCCGGGTTCTGCTGCGATTTCCTCCGGCATACCGCCCGGAGCGTATTCATGCCGCGAAATGAGCCGCGTATCATGATCCATCTGTAAGACCGAGACCAATTCCGGCGCGAACATAACGCTGACGGATATAGTGACAGAAACGCTGTCTGTTTTTGTCCTGCCGTTTTCTGTGGCTGTGTATACCATTTCCAACGTCTGCGACATCATCGGCCCTTCGCTGTGTACGCCCGAACCCGATATGCCGCCGCCCGACATGAGGTACACGCTCCCGTCCGCGCTTTGATATACGGGATTTAAGTAGAATGTCCTAATGCCCGCGGATACGGCAAAAATAGTCCCTTCCATAACTATGCTGCTTTCGTCGTCGCCGTGGCTGACGTGAAAAGCGCCGTTGCTAATAGCCTCGTCAGATGCGGACGACCAGTAGCTTTCATTGCCGTTTGTGACATTGAAGGAGAAAAACGGGATACCCTCAATGCCGTCAAACACGTACTCTTTTATTTCGGTCGTTTCGCCCGTGTCGCTTGTAAGCGTTCTTGATACGTAAGTCGCATAAATGCGTCCCTGATAATCCTGCGATGCGCCGTTTATGGCGGTCGCGCCGCCCTCGGCCCTGCCCCTGTTATTTCCAAAAAACTGCTCAAAGTCAAAAAGGTCAATGAACTCAGTTGAGATAAACACACCGGCGAGCCTGTCCTCACTTGTGTCCGTGGCAAAATCCTCACGCGCCAGACGGCATCCCGGCAGGCCAAGTATCATCACAGTGCAGAGCGCCGCTGTAAGGGACTGTCGAAAAATAATGTTGACATCTTGCCTTGTCAGCATTATTTCCCGACAGTTCCTAAGTATTTTACGTTTCATCATCGTTACCCTCCGATTCTCCGTCGAATTTCAATATGTCTCCTACGTCGCATTCGAGATGCCAGCATATCTTGTTTATCGTACTGAACCGGACGCCCTTTGCCTTGCCGCTCCGCAGTATGGACAGATTTGCCTCCGTGATGCCGATCAAGCCGCACAGCTCTTTGGAAGTCATGTTTCTGTGTTTGAGAACGTCCTCCAAATACACCCTTATAGCCATAGCCCGCTCCCTCAAATAAATGCGTCGTTTTCGTCTTTGAGGCGCTTGTTATCCGAGACGAACCGCGTCAGCATCAAAGCCGCCAGCAGGAAAACAATGGATAGTACGGGGATGTTTACCGATACGTTTATCGTCCTCAATGTACTGAGCATCATCAACTGGAGCAGATTAAAGCCGATACCGGATAGTGTGGTCACAGCAAGGGCAACGGCGCAATACCCGGATATACGATCAGACGCCCGGACGGTTTCAGAGGAGTAGGGGTCTTTTTTGAGTTCTTCCAGCAGCAGGAGCGTAAGCATGATCAACCAAATGTTAAGCACATAAGGGGTGACCTCCACCGCATAACGCATAACGAGAAACACGCAGCTTGCCCCAAGCAAATGCTCATTGCCGATATTACCCGCCCTCAGTTCCGCGACGGATGTGATCAGGCTGCGGAAGCCGTAGCCGAAAGCCATATATGTGAAGACCGCCCCCAAGACGCCCAGCATGAGAGACATGTACCGCGTAAGCGTTACCGGGCCGCTTCCGAATGACAGCCGTATTACCCTTAAGACAAAGTAACCGCATATAACAGAGTATACAATGACCCCTAAAACAGACTTGCCCACAGTCAAGCCGGGTGCGCCACCTGTCATCGCGCCTAAAACTCCGGGATTTACCATCAAATAAAGTACCGCGAATAACGAGACGCTGAGGAAAATAAGCAGCACATCCTCAGGAAGCATTTTGCGCTTTTTACATATAAAAAGCAGCGCTGCCGCGGGAGATAAGCCGGCCGCAATGTATATAGCGACGGCAGCGGCATTGCCCGGTCCGCCTGAAAGCGACAACGCCCGCAACCCTCTCCCTATTTGCTCAAACGGGAATGCCGTCACTGCGCTGAAAGCGCCGGCAAAAGACGTCTGAACTATGGCGAAAACAATGCATACCACCGCTTCCGCCGCCAACAAACCCAAGAAAACTTTCCGCCTCATAGTCCTTCTCCAATTATTGTTTTTCGATAATTTAAGGACAGTATACTCCGATAATTATCGTTTGTCAATAATTATTTTGCGGCGGGAAATATTTTTCTCTTGTAACTGCTCAGTACCCCGCTGATAAAACCTTCCAAGCCTCGTCATTGCGGCCTCCGAGCCGCAATCCCCTCGAAATCCGCAGGGGATTGCGGGTCAAGCCCGCAA
>Ga0099364_10013307_pt1 | contig 11053 bp, 8 predicted proteins | sample TergutTh196P3_FD_73070 | JGI IMG/M metagenome (GOLD analysis project Ga0099364, IMG submission 73070) | Microcerotermes parvus P3 segment gut microbial communities from Pointe-Noire, Republic of the Congo - Th196 P3 | ecosystem: Host-associated > Arthropoda: Insects > Digestive system > Gut ... | reverse complement strand
TGAAGCGAATCGTGTGCATGAGGAATCATTTCCCTGATTTCTTTTTCCGGTCCCGTTTGACGGTATGCTTGAATTTAAGCAGGGCGAAGTTCAATTCAATCGTTGTTTCGCTTTCCAGCGGCTCAAGATCGTCGGCGAAAATATCGGTGATGAGTTCGCCGGTTTTTTGCATGAGTTGCTTCTTGTCGGCGTCCGAAGTGCTGGAGGAAAGTTCCTTGATACTCCGCCCAAGCCGCCGCATTTTGGTGAACGTTTCGATGATCGCCAGCGTTGTTTGCGTTGCCTGGGGACTTTTCAGGATTGTCGCCAGCATGTATAAACCCTGTTCGGTAAAGGCTTTTGGAGGGTATTTTGCATGTTTTCCCCATCCGCCACTTAAGGTCAAAATTTTTGACCTTAAGATTTCCTCTCCATCGTCTAAGGTCAAAATTTTTGACCTTAGAAACTCCCATTCTTCATTTGTCAGCGAAATAACGTAACCGGGGGGGAATTTGTCGGGATTATTGCGGACGGCCTGGTTGACATGTTTTGTTTCAACCTCATAAAGAGCCGCAACATCGCCGTCAAGAATCGCCGGGACGCCCTGAATCTCAATAATGCAGTTTTCAATCACCTGGAGTGTGGTCATGGTTGGCAAGTTGGTAAAAATGTTGTTTCGGGGACGCAATCCGACGACATCACAATAATTCAGAACACACAGAGGAAATCAAGACCTCATTTTTACCTTATTTCTCTGACGAAACAACCTCAGTGGCAAAGTGTCCTCTCGTAAGGGTGTGTAAAACTTTGGGAGGAGTTTCTTTCATCGCGTCGGACCTGTTTTTCTCAAAACGTTCAGCCCGTTTTTCCTGCTTGTGCCGAATGATCTTTACTTTTTAGCCCCCCCGGTGCAGGTATCGCGGCAATCAGGTCTTCCAGTATCGCCGTACCGCGTTCGACCAATTGAGCGACTTGTTGCGGTGGGAGCGCACCGAAACGGATCGCGTCAAGGTGATCGAACAAATCGCCAAGTTCCTCAAGCTGCATTTCCGGCAATCCCCATGTTCGGGCGATTCCAACCACCTCCGTCGGCGTGATACCTGCTACCGTCCCTGGAGCAATTTGTGAAACAAAATCAACCAGCGTGTTTTGCACTTGGACGCAAGCCTCGTAAGGCTTGTCGGCGGCAAGAAGCTCCGGCAAATCGGTAAACCGGTTTCTTGCCCGCTCGATAGTAAGGGCCCTTGGTGAATTGGACCGGAACACCTTTTTTTGAAGTCCGAACAAAAACGCACCAACAGCAACGGCGAGATACGTAACGCCAAGTGCGCCGAACAGGGAAAAGTAAAATACCGGGCAAACCCGTTGGTTTTGGCCGTCACCCGGTCCGGTCAGATTGGCGAAAATCCCGCTCTCCGTCAAAACCGGTTCGTTCCACTTTGGAGCAAGGGCTTCTCTTCCCTGGGTGATTGCCGAAACTTCCACTTGCTCCGCCTCTGAAATCGCCGCCGCAATCGGGAGGCTTTTCAGTTCGAGAAATCGTTCCTGATCGACATTGAAATACGAGACGGTCATTTCGGGAAAGACAATATTTCCGCTGGTTTTTGGCCGTACCGCATAAATGAAACGGTAAAAATCCTCCCCTTTTTCTTCCGTCGCCGGATAGGTTTTGAAATGTTCGGTGATCCGGGGATTTTGGGTAAGGTCCGGGGCTTTCGCGTGAGCGATGGAACCGACGCCTCGGAACGTGATCGTCAACGTCAACGGTTCACCGACTTTCGCCGTTGTCGGAATCAAATCGACACTCCAATCAAACAGGCCGAACAAGCCGACATCGTTTTTCGGGCGGTTTTCCTTCGGTACATCGAGAATCGTCAGGCGAACCGGTTTGCTTTCAACGGAAACGGCAACCGGTCGGGGCACCGGTTGCGAATCCGAATCAAGGGCGGTTCCCAGCATGATTCCCCAAAATCGGGCTGGGGGAATTGTGATCTTGTCGGACACCGTCGGCACAAGCCGTCGCTGGAGCGTGTATTTCCAATAGAGAATTTCTTTTCCTTGGTCGTTTTTTCTCAAAACTTTTTCCGGGACTGGAAAGAAAAGCGGGACCGAAAGGTCATAGTTGACCGTAGTCGCCGCACCGGGGAGGGCGAAACCGACGCGGTTTTGGGGAAGGGAAGCCACCCAAAGTTCCCTCGGTTCCGCAGGGTAGAGCGGCTTGGGAATTTTCTGGTCCTCCGCCCAGGGAAGGGACAAAACCGGGGCATGTCCCCGCTGATGAGAGGTAGCACGGGTAAACGGGTCCAAGCCGGTTGTATTTTTGGGCGTTTCTTCCACGTAAAGCGAAACACTTAATTCCACCGGTTGTTGCGGGTAAACCTGGGAGCGGCTAATCGACTGCTCCAGAATAACGGGCACCAATTTCGCCGATTCAGCCGCAAGAAGGGTATGGGAAATGAGAATTGAGAAATGAGAAATGAAGAATAGATTTTTCACTGATTGCGTTAAACGGCGAGAGAACATCCGATTATTTTCTCTTGAAAGTTGGAGAGGAAAACCCCATGAAAAAACTCGCATCACCATTTGTAACACTCTTCACAAACCCGGTACTTCTCTGCAATTGACGGGGAGGTATTTTTCCTGTTGAAATGCTTCTTCACTGAGAGCACCCCGATCCCGAAGTTCCGCGATTTTGGCGAGGTTGTCATATTTTTTCATAGTAAACCTGCAAAGGAAATGGTCCTATCGGCGGCGGGGTGATCCAAGTGAACGGACATACTAACGGGAAAACGCTTTTTCGAGTTCCCGGTTAAGCCGGTCGTCGTCGCTGCCGACCATGCGAAACAGGACTTTGCCGTCGCGGTCCAAAAGGAAGGTCGTCGGAATCCCCTGGATGCCGTAATGCCTGTAATAATCGACCAGACCGGCCTCACGCGACTTGACCAGCGAGCCGACAAGCCAGGGATAATCGTTTTTTTCCTGAAAATCAAGGATCGTTTCAACTTCGGCATCCGTGCTCAGAGCGATCATTTCATAACCGTGCGGCTTGTACTTTTCGTACTGCGTTTTCATGTTCGGAAACTCCCGGATACACGGGCCGCACCAGGTCGCCCAGAAATTGACCAGCACAATCTTGCCGCGAAGGTCTTTCACGTTGATTGTCTCGCCATTCATCAAAACAGACTCGAATTCAAACTCCTTGCCGACGCTCCCGCTTCGCCGGGCGACGCTACTAAGCTGTTCCGCTATTTCCTGTAATTCATGGTGGCCCGAATCTTCCAAAAGCGGGGCCAGCTCCTCGCAAAACGCAACAACCAATCCCAGCGAACCGTCCTCGTCAATCTCCTCCATTGAGTCCATCAACATTCGCGGAAACATATTGTTGTAATGATTCAGAAAAAAAAGATTTCGCTTGTCTTGAGGTTGGGAATTCTGGAAATCAATTTCCTTTTTGTTCAACGCAACCCACCGTTTTTGAATTTCCCTCGCATAGTCGGCCTTGGAACCCGTCATCCGGTTGAGATACTGGTTCATTTCAAAAAACAGAGTGGCTCTTAGGTTGGAGTAGCTACTTGCGTTGGGTGATTGTTCCAATTCGTCAATCGCCTGCTCCCAGTCTTTGTAAGCCTCCTCCGGTCTCATTTCCGGGTGATCTTTGAGCTGTTGCCCGGCCAGGTCGCGTAATGCCAACAACCTTGCGGAGGCACCCGCCGCCCACTGCTCCTGCGTTGTTTCAGGAGTCGAGCGCAGGGTCTCCCCCAACTCAAGTACCGCCTGGGCATAAATTTGCGGCGTCAACACGTCCGGAAAGCGGTTGGCTGCCTGCGGAGCGACGGCACCCATGAGATTTACCCGTATTTCATTCAATTCATTCGCCAATGGGTTCGGACTTTTTTTCCGCCATCCCGCCATTTCTTCGTTCCACGTCGCTTCTTTTTGAGCGAGTTCGGCGGCGGTTTCCAAAAGCGTGTTCTCCTGCTCCGGGAAGAGTTTTTTCAACTCCTCGCAAGCCGCCGAACAAAAACCATTCGACCAGGAGTGAATCACCTTTCCATCCCGGTCAATGAGGAACAAAGCCCTGGTGAGGCCCCAGTTTTCGTAGTAATCTTCGAGATTCTTCTCATAATGGGCAGAACGGCAGGTGATGATCCAGGGAATTCCGACATCTTCCGCCTTTTTCCGGGCGACTTCCCGGGAATCCACAACGTCGTGTGTTATCATCACGAATTCCGAATCGTGAAGAGCCTCGTAAAGCTTCTTGTGAATCGCAATCTCTTTTTCGTTTCGGAGAAAGTCAAAATTGAGAAAAATAATTTTGCCGCGATAATCTTTCACGTCGATCAGTTCGCCGGTTGTTGAAACGCCTTCATATTTGATTTCGTTGCCGGTTAATCGAACGCGACGCCCCATCCCCTGCACCATATTGGAATGCGACTCCGTTTTACGGGATTGTTCCTGTTTTTTGAGGAGCGGCATCAGTTTTTCCACGGTCGATTCAACCAGGCCAAACGAGCCGTCGTTATCAATGGACTGCATAACTTGTCCCATGATGAACGTCAATTGCCGGTCGTCTTCCTCGGCACAGTATTTTTCCATGAACGGAATAAACCGGTCGCGGTGCCGAATGAACGCTTCCGCTTTTTCTTTCGGATCGTCAATGTCATAAAGTGCCGACTGCGACGCGAAATAGAGATTTTCCATAATCGTCTTGAAAAGATCGTTCATTTTCGGGATTTCTTCAAGACTTTTCGCAAACGCCTCCAGTTCCCGGTCGAACTCCTGCGACTCAAACCCATGCTTGCGAACCATCCCCCAGTATTGCATCAGAATCGCAAAACGTCGGTCTTCCGGCGAAAGCTCCGGCAGAGCAAGCATTTCCCCGGCGGCTTGAACCAGCGTACCGCCGAGGTTTTGCGAAAACGCCTTGTACTCGCCCGGTGTCCCGGTAAAAGGTTCGGCGGCGATTTGTGTGAGTTTCGCTTTGAGGTTCTCCACTTCGGCGGCCTGCGAGACCGAAACAACGCAAAACAGGCAGACGGCGATTAAAGGGACAAAAAAATTTTTTTTCATAGCAAACCGGCAAAGGAAATGGTAAGGTTAGCCGACGTTGATCCAGGAATCAATCTTGTCAAATGTCCACGGCTCACGGTAGGAACGTTCATAGCAGAAATGCTTGTTCGCGGCTTCCGCATGTTCGCCTTCAAATTTTTCCGCCTGAGGGTTCCACCGGAGCGACGCGCCGCCGAGCAGCATTGAGACATTCGCCAAGTGCGCGATTGTATGGGTACGGTGTCCGCTTTCCGCCGTGTAATAGCATGGCTTGCGGTTTTTAACGCACAGAGCGAAGTCAACATGTTCCCCGCCGGTTCCGGCTGCCGCTTCAACGGTGGACTCAGGTCGTCCGAAATTTTTGGCACCCTCAAACGTGATTTCGAGAAGCCGGTCGTCGCTTGCCCGGAGCGGCTGACGCCATCCGCGACAGAGTAGCCAGCCCCGGGTTCCTTCCACCTTGATCCCCGGCACCTCGGTCCAGATGTCGAGTTTGACACCATTGGCATATTGATAATACGCCTTGAAATTGGCCGGGGTGTTCCAAACGCCTTCTTCCGGAGGTGTTTCTCCTTCCGCCTGAACCGAAACCGGACCGGTTTCGTCCGCATTGATGCACCACTGGGCGATATTCACCAAATGCGCGCCCCAGTCGGTGATGACACCGCCGGCATAAGCGAAATGCCAACGCCAGTTGTAGTGGTTCCGAAACGGTATGTAAGGCAACAGCGGTGCCGGACCGGTCCAGGTTTCATAATCGAGCCCCGGCGGTACATCGCGGACGGTGTCACTTCGGTCCCCATCCTTGTCTGGATTGCGGTCCGACGTGTTGCCGGGCGGAAGAAGTACCTTCAAATGCCGGATTTCGCCAAGATGCCCGTTACGGCACAAGTTGACGATTTGTTGATACACGGTGATCGAGCGGTTTTCCGAGGCGGTTTGATAAACTCTGCCGGTTTGCCGGACGGTGTCGGCAAGAATACGCCCTTCCCGAATCGACCAGGTCGGTTTCTCGCAGATCACGTCCTTGCCCGCCTTCATTGCGAAAACGGACATCATCGTATGCCAATGGTCCGGCGTTACAATACAAACGGCATCGATATCCTTGCGGTTGACCAAATCGCGGAAATCGTCATAGGCGTCGCAAGCGTTGTTGGAATAATGCTCGTTGACTCTTCTTTGGGCTCCGAGCGTTCGCGGTTTTTCGACATCGCAGACCGCGATGACCTGCTGCATCGGGTTGGCGAACATGAGCGGCAGGTTCCAACCGGTGCCATGACTTCCGCAACCGATCAGTCCCATCGTAACACGCTCGCTGGGAGCGACATTTCCTTCCCGGCCTAAAACCGAAGACGGAACGAGAGAGGGAGAAACAACGGCCACAACAGAACCGGCGGCAGTCGCCCTTAAAAAGGAACGGCGTGAAAATCTTTTCATGAGTAAAGCCTTTCTTGAAAAAGGAGGAAAGCGGAAAACAGATGGGGGCATAAAAATTCCCGCCTGTTCAGGAAGTCGTGTTTCATTGAGGAAAATTGTGTAAGACAACGGAACAACAAGGGGAACCGATGAACGCCTGACAACAGAATAACGCACTCACCGCCGAATGTAAAGTTACCCACACCGAAAACGGTTGGGTTGTTGCGTTGTCAGGTTTTCACCGGCACTCTCTATGTCCGGCTGACGATTGATGACCGCAAAAAGCCGCCGGCGATCACCTATTTCGCACCGCCAAATCGATCGACCTGAATATTGAATTCCTTTTGGGTTCCGTCGGCAACAAAAGTCAGGCCGGAGGTGGATTTCTTTTCGTATTTCGGATCAATGAGCGGAGTGACCGTACTGGTGGGCGGCAACGGCATGGAGCTTTGTACGCCGCGCGGCATGGCTGGCATTGGAGTTTCGGTCACTGTAATTTCGACGGCACCGGTGATCGTAAGCTGGTACGTGCCTTTCGGGAGTCCGTCGTTGGTTTTAAACGATCCAACCGTATAGGTGCCGTCTTTTTGGATCGACCCGTGAGCGGCATTGGTACCGTCATCAAACAGGATGACTCCGGCGGGAACGGGAGAACCGTCGTCGGAAAAAGTCACTTTTCCCTTGAGGGGAACCAAGCCCTTGCCGCATCCCGACAAGAGGCAAACACAAAGGAGGAGGAGAAGGGATTTCACGGAAATGATTGGTCGAAGGTTGGGAATGGTTTTCAAACATTCCCTCCCACTCTGGAGAAGGGGGAGGGTGGATTACGTCGAGCGGTGCACGTGCATTACGGCAACGCCACACCGAATCCGTCGCGGACATCGGTAATCAATCGCAAAATTCTTGTCGATGTCGTTACGGAAGCGGCACGAACCGAACCGTCGCCGATTAAGACATTGCAGACACCCTGATGATGGCTTCCAAACATGTTACCGTTGTAATCCGACGTCGCATTGGAAGCAGCGTGGATATCAATGTTAGGCCCCGGAGCAAATATTCCTGTCGGCCCGTCGTCGAATGTGCGGACGATTTGAGATCCCGGCCCCATCTGGGCGGTTTTGGCTCCGACGAGGTATCCAACATCCGCACAATCATTTTCCGTGTAGACGTTTCTGGGGTTGTGCCGCGAATGATGCTTTTCGCTGATTAGGAATTGATTGCTGGTTCCGTCCGCCCATCGGGCAAAGTTAGCCGTCAATTCGTAGGAGTTCATAAAACCGATGACCCAGGGATGACCTTCCCAGGTATAATTTCCCCGGGCTGTTATAAAGGGGCTCCTCAATTGAAAGGCAATCCCCCCTGTCTGTGCGTGAGCATATTTCCACCAGCCGTCCCAAACTTTGGGTTCACCGGAACCCACTGCATAGAGTTCGGCATCCGCGTCAAGATAACCGGCGGTGGACGCGGCGGCGTAATCCGACAAGGGACCGGCGTAGTGCATGGTAATCCCCTGGGAGGCCAGCTCGTTTCCGTTGTAATAGGTTGCAGAGCGGCCCACCGAGGGACACCGATACATTTGGACCGAACCGAACCCTCTGCGGTCCTCATCGGTCAATTGACCTTCTTCCGGACACCACCAATTGGAACCGGCCAAATTTTTGTGAATGCCGTTACCGGTATCGCCTGCCGTGTCCACGGTCGAAACGATTTTGTCGAAAAGCGCAACCTGTTCGATGAACGGATACAACATTCCGAAAAGAGACAGGCGTTGCGGACCGATACAAAGCGGCGGAAGGGCGTTGTGTGCGCTGTGAAAGGTGTGAACTCCCAAACCGATTTGTTTGAGATGATTCGTACACTGCATTCGCCTTGCGGCTTCCCGAGCGGCCTGAACCGCCGGTAAAAGAAGAGCGATCAGGATTCCGATGATTGCGATAACGACAAGAAGTTCGACAAGAGTGAAGGCTTGAAATCTACGTAGATGCCCCCCCCCAGTTTAACATTGTTGTTCATAGTACACCTCGTTGTTGAATTGTGAAAATAAAAAACAGTTCCGCACCCGGAAAACCGTATTGGAAAGTGACGGCAACGCCAACCTCCCCTCCTAGGATCGTACTCTGTTGAAAAACCAAATCAAGTAGGGATGCGGTAAAATTTTGCGGGTAAACAAGGTCACGGCGGAACCAGCCGCCGCCGTTTTCAAAAAGGAGCGGCGTGAGAGTTTGAACAGTAGGGTAAAAAATAAGTTAGCGGCGGGGCTTGCCCCGCGCTGGTCCATGTTTGATGTTACCAGGTGCGAACCCCCGGATAGGGAACTTATTATGCCCCTTTGGGGCATTTTGCTCATTTTGCCTAAATCGACAATAAAATTTGCGTGCACCCCTTTGCAGTTCCCTTGCCTACTGAGGTTGTTAGTCAAAAAAATAAGGTAAAAATGAGGTTTTATTCCACCAGTTCCGAGGTATGGTTCAATCCGTTGAAAATGTAATCGAGGGCGGCCTCTTGGTCGAGTTTTGTAACAACTTCGATGTTGCCTTTCCACTGCGGAAACCGGCGTCGGTCAAAGACGGTCGCACCGCGGCTAACCGTTCCTTCGGTTTCAATCTCGCACGCCATTTCCTGGACCGTACACCATGCCGGATTGAGGACGCAAACATAAGCAAGCAGGTCGTGAATGTGAACCCCTTCCAAACCGTAACATTGCCGGTATGCTCTGAACCCCGGAGTTAAAATATCGCGTAAAAACGCGCCGAGTTTGGTTCCTTCCGGCGGCAACGGTTCCAGCATTCCGAAACGAAGGTAAATCGGGTTCGTCAGATCAAGCGGAATCAATGTTTTAAGGCAGGGGGTCTGCAAAACGGTGTTCGCCGCCTTCGGATCGCAAAAGAGATTAAACTCCGCCGCCGGGGTGATATTGCCCGGTCCACTCACGGTTCCCCCCTGAATGTAAATCCGGTCAATCAGTGAAGGGAGTTCCGCATCCCGACGAAACGCTCTGGCAATATTCGTGAGCGGTCCCAAGCAAACGAGGGAAACCTGCCCAGGGTGTGCCCGAACGGTATCGCAAATTACCTTTTCCGCTGGATGCTGCGAACGCAGTTCGGCAACGGGAAGGGCTGTTCCACACAATCCGTCGATTCCGTGAACATGCCGGGCGTCAACGGGTAAACCTTCGTCTGGTTCCGTTCCGATTCCAAACCGGGGCAAGCGCGGCGGGTCCAGAAATTCCAACATTGCCTGAACATTGCGCGCGGAAAGTTGGGGTGCAATGTTCCCCCCGACGGAAGTGATTGCGAGAACCTCCACTTCCGGGTCGAATAAAGCGATGCAAAGAACCATTGCATCAACGAACCCCGGATCGACATCGAGAATGATTTTTTTCGGCATATTTTTTGCCCGGCGTAGGTTAATGTTCCCTCAAACTGACCTCAGCGGTGAAATATACCGTATTTTCAGGATTTTTGAAAGAGTGCCCTTGACGAGGACCGGTTCTTCCTTTTATACTGTCCTTAATATTTTATTCTCAATCCAACTCGCTCCCAATTTTACAAAGACAGTTCCATGAAAAGTGAACGCCGACAAGGTTTAGCCGAAAATTACCTCGCAAAATGGCTTGCGTCATTTTTGGAAAATATTACCCCCTACAAAAACCATATTTACTGGACCGTTATTGGGGTATTGGCCTTGATTTGTGTCGTATTCATTTGGTCAAACACTTCGCATTCCAGCCGCGCAAGAGCGTGGGGGGAATACTTTGCCGCTCTGGAATCGAACAACCTCGAAGGACTTGAAGCTCTCGCCCATGATTACACATCAGGCGAAATTGCCGCAAGAATCCGGCTCTCCGCGGGTGAACTCCTCTTGGTTGAAGCATGTGATGAAATTCACACACAAAAGGACGCATCCCATGAAAAATTGGAAAAAGCACTCGGTTTCTTTCTCGACGCCCAATCGAAGTTTCGTTCGGATTCTCTCTTGCATGAACAGATTCTTTACGGACTGGGAAAAACCTACGAATCCCTCGCAATGGTACGGACCGGGCAGGATGATCTCGCTTCTGCGATCAAGACTTACCAGCAACTTGTTTCCGGGTATCCGCAGGGGACCTACACCAAAGAGGTGGAAAGAACTCTTAAATCTCTCGAAAGTCCAATGATGAGCCGCTTGATAAACTATTATGCGGCGTATACGCCAAGCGTTCCGACGGAAAGTATTCCGCCGCAGGTTGATCCGACCATTCCCTCTCTGGATAATCCCATCCAGATGCCATCTGAGTTCGAGTTTCCCGAGGGGCTCATGGAAACTCTGGAAATTCCCAACGACCTGCTACTTGAAGAGATTCCGTAGAAAAAGCTACAGCCTTGGTCGTCCCGGCAAAACAAGGTAAAATGTCGAAATAAAACCTTGTTTTCACCTCGTTTTTGTCAAAGAAATAAAGAAATGAGGCTACTTCCCTGATTTTCAAACACAAACGACCGTCTTAATCCTACTACGTTCGGTCGGCGAAGACGTTGACTCTGCGTCCGTTTCGGTCGAATTTGACATACCCTTCGATTAACGAGAAAATCGTGTAATCGGACCCGAGAGCAACACCTTTGCCCGGATGGAA
>Ga0099364_10013306_pt1 | contig 11053 bp, 1 predicted proteins | sample TergutTh196P3_FD_73070 | JGI IMG/M metagenome (GOLD analysis project Ga0099364, IMG submission 73070) | Microcerotermes parvus P3 segment gut microbial communities from Pointe-Noire, Republic of the Congo - Th196 P3 | ecosystem: Host-associated > Arthropoda: Insects > Digestive system > Gut ... | reverse complement strand
TCGCAACTTTGTTGCGAGTGTTTGCCACCCCTCCCCAGAGGGGAATTGGAAATTATAGTATGCAAGCCCCTATTCCCCTCTGGGGAGGGGTGCCGCCGCAGCGGCGGGGTGGTCTTACCCTGGTGCCGCCGCAGCGGCGGGTGTTTTTCCGTAGGGGCGGCAATCTGCCGCCCGTTCACATAAACAAGGCGTTTTTGCATCCACGGTACGCACAGGGGTGCGTACCGTGAGCCTTTTATTTCTTTATAAAACGGTAACTCCTCCGCCTTAGCCCAATCGCCGTCAGCGCCGATATTCCGCCCAGCCACAGCCACAGAATGATACGGCTGTCGTCTCCGGTTTTCGGCGTGTCGGGTGTTGTCGATTCAGGCGGGTCTTGTTGGTCAGTCGAGGTTTCGGGAGGATCGGAGGTTTCGGGTATTACCGCCGCCATTGTGATTGTAACGGTGATCTCGGTTGTGCCGATAGCATCGCCGTCAACATATGATTCGCCCATCGGATTGTATGATACCGTGAGGGTATGGGTTTCGGCCGCCAAGCCATCGAGATAATCGGCTGCGAATGTGATGGTTTCACCGCTGACCGTATAATCAGTGTCCTGCAGCAGAATCTCGGTGCCGTTAGCAATGCCTGCAATGGTGTTGCCGTTGAGCTTGACCTCTGCGGTTCTGTCGTCGTCGCTGAACTTTGTATAGGTCAGCTCGGTCGTGACAGCGGCACTGTCGGTGAAGACAACCACACCGTCTGAGTTTATCACCGTCACATTACCCTCGTTGTCGGTGATTCTTGCATAGACTATGACCTTTCGGTTTGTGTCGATTTTGCAGGATTCTCCCGATTCCCAAGCGATATTGTCCCAATCTGTGGTATCCGGCAGCTCTTCCGGCGACAGATAATACTCTATCACAGCAACGCCGGAATGAATATCTTCGCCCGTGATCTCTATATCAACCGTGTCTTTGAAGAACAGCCCGAATGTGATCGTGTTCAGGAATGTCGTAAACGAGTTGTTCCTTATCGTGATTGTTCCGGTCGGAGGGATGTTGTCGTATACGGCGACAGTTACATCGTTGGTCACGAGATTATAGTTGCCGTAATTGTTCCAGAACAGCCGCATCTCGTGCTGTCGGTCACCCCTGCTTCCAACCGTATCGGTTGGCGACATCCACACAAACTCGCCTATCGGAGCGGCAATTCCCGACAGATTGACATCGGCAACAGATTGACCGACATATGCCGTCAAGCCTGTAGGCCAGTCTATGTCTCCGATATAATTGGCCTTGTATAGTCCCGTGAGTGTGATTGCGATTCCTCCCGATGAGCAGTCGATGGCGCCATTGTTGACAAACCCGCCGCCGCCCGTGATACTGCCGTTGTTGGTAATCTCGCCGTCATTGGTCAGCGTTACGCCGTTCGGGACGGTTAGGCTCGAACCGCTCAGCACGGTCAGAGTTTGACCGTCTTCTATAGTCAGATCGCCCTGCAATGTTACATTGCCGTAGACAGTGCCGTCATCGCCGACAAAGAGTATACCCTGCGAATCCGATGTGGGCTGCATGGGGACGTAACCGCCGCCATCCGATTTTACAACCGATGACGCATACACCACGGCATTGCCGCTTAGAGTGAATGTACCGTTGTCAACATAAATACCGCTGCCCCAAGTACCGCCGGAAATCATGCCCATTTTGGCGCCGTTTATTGTAACACTGCCGTCTTGTGTTAAGATGCCATCGTACAATGTTGCGGTAATGTCGCCTATCTCACCCGAGATATTAATGTCTTTCAATGCACGAATGCCGCCTAAGCAGGCACTTATATCGCCGATTGCGGATGATTCGGTGATTGTAATGTCACCAAACGGTGTAAAGATGCCCTGGCCATATTCGCCTCCTGTACCTGCGGAGATATTGCCTATATTACCGTCGATTGTAATGTTGCCGACTGCGAAAATCCCGTCACCACGGACGGTTGTTATATCGCCCAGCGTTCCGGTGATTATTAGGTCGCTATACGATATAATACCGCCGTTGTCATTGTTGACATTAGAGTTACTCGAGATAACAATATCATCGCCTTTTCCATGGAGAGTTATGGCTTGGTTTAGTGCTAGCGTTAGGCTAAGAGCAGGTTCCGAATCGCTGTTGCTGTTGATCACTGTACCCGCCTCAAGGGTTATATGTGCGGCGCCGATAACTGCCACACTTCTTCCGCCGCTGTTTCCGTGCAGGGTGATCTGCAGATTGTCGGCTTCAACCTGATCGGCTGCAATCCATATACCATCAGGACTTACCTGCCAATGACTGCCGTCAATAGCTTGTGAGTTGTCAGGTTGTGCGGCCAGATAGGTGAGGTCATAGACAAACTCGGAACTCCAGGTCGCCCTATAGCTCCTGTCGCCGGACGATCCTGTAGGAATGGTAACTATCATGGTCGGTTCGTCAAGACCCGTTCCTGTCCAGCCCTTGAATACATGACCCGCCTTTGTCGGGATAGACAGCGTGATAGCATCGCTTGTGATGTTGTAGGACACAGGATTGTCTCCGGTTGCAATGCCGCCGTCAAGGTCATAGTCTATGTCATAGGGGATGGTGATGTTCACCCCGAACAGCCCTGTAGTAAAGCTAACGGGGATCTTGCCTCCCGCAAGCGTTCCGGTTATATCAAGCGTGATGTCGTCATGGTTATAATGACCGCCGAATGTCACGGTGTTGCCCTCAAAGCCGTACAGGACGGTATCGGGGTCTGCCGTAACGTCCGTGATGGTAATACCCGGGAATGTTGCCGTTACCGTACCTGCGTGCGGAGTGTTCGGGTCATAGGTATAGCCGCCTAAGTCGGGTTGATAGCCGTCCAGACGGAAGAGATTGACGCCCGGTTCTAAGTCGCCGCCTTTAACGAATACGCCGTCATTGTCGCCTATATAATATCCCGCTAAATCACCAACAGGCGGGGTAGCTTGAACAGAGGTATAGTCGAGATCCGAGCCGTCTACTACATATACAACAGCGTTTTCTGCTATTGCAATTGCAGCTGCAGCACTGGCTTTGCCGCCTAAGACGGTTAATGCGGTATGGTTTAGCATATATAAAGCTATCAAATCTGAACTGACAGTGCCGCCGTCTAATATCAGTCTTATGGCGCCATGAGCCACAACTGCATATTGCTTATTCGTCTCTATAACCCCGTTCGGGCCGATTATCATAGTGCCTTCGCCATTCACTATAACCACAGTGGCGAGATGGTACAGCAAAGAAGTGTCGATATACTCTATATCCCATATCACAGTTTTGCCTTTGGGTATCCACAACTGTATCATATCTGTAACGTTGTCGAATCTGCCTGTAACCTCAACTTCGGTGACATTCTCATCGTCCAGCTGATCCTGTATGGCTTTCTGAATGTCCTCAGAGGTGGGGTCGGTTACCTCAACACCGCCGACAAAGACGGCCTCTTTGACCTCAAACACTATCTCGATATAAGGCTGATCGCCCTCGGAAACAACGTTCTCATATTTCTCACCCAGCGGTCTGTACCATGCCCTGAATCTATATGTATCAGGTTTCAGTCGGTCGAGATAGTCGCCATATATCGTGAGTGTGTTTGTGTCGGGGTCAAAGTCATAATCAGTACCCTCGGTCAGGTCATTACCCGCCCAGAGCCTGTCGAAGTCGTTATCGCCGAGATCGAGTGTTATGACCAGGTCTCCGGTGGCGTTGGTGTAGTAGGTGTAGCTATCCTCATCCGTCTTGCTTTCGGTAAAGACCACAACTCCGCTCGATGTGATAACGGTCTGGAGATCCACATTGTCGGTGATAAGCGCATATACCGCACCCTTTTGTCCTGCACTGATCATGGGTTTGTTATCGTTGTCATATTCTATCCAGCCTGTGTCGTTGATCGCCTCATCAAAGTCTGTAAACGGGGTTGTCCGGATCTGATACTCTATCGTGGCAACACCTGAGCCGCCTCCGTCTTGGGCCATAATCTCCACCTCAACTGTGTCTTTGAAGAACAGCCCGAATGTGATTGTGTTCAGGAATGTTGTAAACGGGCTGTTTCTTATCCAGATTGTTCCTGTCGGCGGTGTGATGTCGAGGGTTCTTACCACCAGCGGACCGGATGGGCTGCCCGCGCTGTGTGTATCATTCTCCCTCGATCTTGCCCATATATAATATTCTCTGTATTCAACCATCAAGCCTTCGAAGTTCACATAAGTATACCAGTTGCGATCGTCCGGGACAGTGTTTTGGGTGCTGAAGGTATATTCCACATACTGCCCGGTTTCGGTCGTAAGAATCGGGTGAACTTCGATTGTGTCGTGGGTCACTCTTACGAGAGTGTGAGTAGGTACATCTGCACCCGGCAACTTAGCACACGGCTCCTCGCACAAATCCTCTCCCTTGCAGTTGGGGCCGCAGGATACAAAGGGTTTGTCCTTGATCGTTATGTTTATGGCCGTTGTGCCTATCTTGTCGCTGATCTCATTATCGGGTTGTACCGTAACGCCAAGCGGGTAGTAGTATACCATGAAAGTATGCTGACCGTTACTAAGGGTCTTTAGGTAGGCGTTATTGAATGTGATTTTGTTGTATCCGGCAGTGTAGTAAGAGGGGTAGACTTCATCGTCACCCAGCGTTACCCGGTAGACTGCGTTGCCGTACATTGCATATTCTATCTCAAGGTTGCCGGTATCGGTTTTGTAGAATATACCGCCGTATGCCAGCGCCCCGACATCGGTAAAGACCGCTATGTTGTCATGGTAGTAACTAATGTTTCCCGCTTTGTCTGTAACACGGACATACAGGATAAATTTCTCGCCTGCTGTTGCGGTAAATGTAGTTCCCGTTTCCCAATCGGTTATGTTTCGCTCATCGGTGTATTCCTTATCAGCCTTGTAATACTCAACCTTTGCCACACCGGAGCCGCTGTCTGCGGCTTGGATGGTTACATCAACGGTATCCTTGAAGAAGAGACCGACTGTGACGATGTTGAGGAACTGACGGAGTGCATTATTCCGATACTGCACCTGTGCTGTCGGATCGGTCTTGTCGATTTTGTAGGGCAACTTCACCGCTGCCGATACATCCCCTGAACTGACTTCGTCAACATAAACATAGAAGACCGCCTCTCCGGCGTCTGTCTCATCATCCCATGTGAGTGAGGACTTCCTTAAATACCATTCGCTGGGACTGAGATCGACACCATATCCCGGCATTGCCGTAACCACAAAATTGCCGCTGGTCCAGCCATCATCGTCCAACTGCGTAACGGTGTAGTGTTCGCCCTCTTTGGCCGCAAAGTATGTCGGCGTTATGGTACCTTGTTCAAAATTGCTTTGAGGACTAAAGGTTCTGAAGAAATATTTCCAGATATCCTCAGCTGTCGATACAGTCGGTTTAAAGGTGCTGACCATGCCGTTCATTACCCATGTTCCGACAGCGGAACTCGAAAAGAAGAGATCCCCATCAAAATAAACTATAATATTATCATTGCCGACTATGCCGTCTAATGACGGCAGGGTGTCAATCGTTGCAAGGGTACTGCCGTCATATGGTTTGCTATGCACCGTGCCGCTAATCCAGCCGAGTTGCTTCTTGTCGATTACAAAACTCGCACTGTTCTCGCCGTAGTGGGTATCGCTGACCAGCGTTGCGGTGACGGTGTAACTGCCCGGCTGTGTCGGCTTTTGGTCGGAATTGTATGGTGTATTGGTGGGTGTGTTGGCCAGTGTTCCCTTGTAATGATAGGTGAATGTATCGCCGCCCGCATCCGCAACCGCACTCGGGTCGCCGAGGGTATCGCCGTATATGATGTCGTCGGGAGGGGTTACGGTGACATTAGTGGGAGCTTTTGTGACGTTTATGCGGAAGGCGGGCGTTGTGAACTCTATCGGGATCTTGCCGCCGCCAATCGTTCCCTCAATATCCAGCGTAACCATCTCATCATACTCTCCCGCAAATGAGACTACATCCCCGCTATAGGTGTGCAGGGCAGTCGCAGGGGTTGCTGTAACGCTTGTGATGGTAATACCGGTGAAGAGCGCCGTAACCGTACCCGCATAGGGGGTTATCGGGATTTGACTGAACAGAGGGACATAGTTGTCGATACGGAATAGATCTGTGGCGGGGGTGAATCTGCTGACGGTCCCGCTTGTTGTGAATTTTGCCGCATTGCTTTCGCCTTTGTAGTATGCGGTCGCAGTGGTTGCGCCGGATTGTCTCCTAATACTGTCGTCTCTAATAGTCCCGCCCTCTATATAGACAGTCCCGGCGTCACGAAGATTAATGGTAGTAGCGTTCGCCCGATTCACAATACTGCCGCCGTAGACGGCAAGGTTTCCGGGAAGCGATATAGTGCTTTGAGAAGAGCTATTATTCTGTACCAGTCCGCTGTATATATTGACCAAAGAACCCTGATCTGCATATATGGCACTAGCAAGAGCACTAGTGGAAACCGATTCCACAGTACCGCCCTTTATATCAAGCGTGAACGTGCTGGGATTAATGTATATAGTTTGGTCTGCTCCGTCTTCCCCGTAAAGATACCCGTTTTCGGTGATCTCCATCCTGCCCTCGCCCGAAAGCCGTAATAAATTACTCCCGCCTGCTGTACCGGAATAATAGGCATCCCATATGACAGTTTTACCTGCAGCTATGTAGAGGCCATACTGCCTATCCGCACCCGAAAAACTGCCCGTCACCTTGACGGTGGCTCCGGCAGGAGCAAGTGCGTTGGTGATAGCGGTTTGTATCTTGTCCACGGTGGGGTCTGTCACTTCCACACCCTCTACAAATATCGCCTCTATAACCTCGACCGTGATCTCGATAACGGGCTTGTCGTTATTCTCGCCCTCAACATAGGTCATGTCCATCGGATTGTACCACACCTCGAATGTGTACTCGTCCGGGTCAAGGCTGTTGAGATAGTCGCCATATATCGTGAGTGTGTTTGTGACGGGGTCAAAGTCGTACTCATCGTCCGCTTTCAAACTCGATCTGTCTCCCTTGAGAGTGATTTTATCGAAAGTGTTATAGCCCAAATCCAGCTCTGTCTCTATATCGCCGTCAATGTTCTTATAGAACTCAAAGTCTGTTTTGTCTGCGGTGCTTTCGGCATAGACAACAAAGCCGTTGCTGCTGATTATGCTAACATTGCCGTGACTGTCGGTAAGTCTTGCATAGATTATTCCGTCAGAAGCAGCACCGGGGGTTACATATGCACCTGTGTTTTTATCATACGAATACCACATGCCAGATGGGCTGTTTATCAAATCTTGTTCGGTTTGACTATTTGGGGCGAAACGTAATTCGATTTTCACATCATTCCCCAGCATATCCTCGCCCGTGATGGTTATGTCAACCGTATTCTTAAAGAACATCCCGAATGTGATGGTATTCAGGAATGTCTTAAAGCTGTTGTTGCGTATGGTTATCTCACCAGTCGGCGGGGTGAGTTTGAGATTCAGCCCGAACTCAGGCGTGGTAAACTCCACCGGGATGCGTCCGTTCGCAAGACTGCCCGACACCGTAACGGAGACATCGTCTGCATCATACTGCCCGCCGAATGTGACGGTGTTATCGGCATTTATCTTGTACTGCCCCGAACTCAGCCCGTTTACAGCGATGGAATCTATATCAAACGCCGCCGCAAAGGACATGGTCACAAACCCTGCATGAGCCTCGGTCGTGCTATGAGAGTATCCTCCGAAACTCGGGTCGTCCAGCCTGAACAGGTTTGCGTTGTTCCAGCCGTCTGAGCCGCCCATTTTGAACTTTGCCGCATTATCTCCGATATAGTAGGCGGTTGCATTTGATCCGTAACCCCGCAAAATCTTTCCGTCAGCTATGTCTATATCTTCTATATATATAACGGCATTGTCGCCTACGAAAATCTCTTCCTCAACAGTACCGCTCAAAACTATGAGAGTGCTGTCGTCATAGAGACTAATGGGATTTTCCCATGATTTTAAAGTTCCTCCGTTTAGGATGACATTGATCGAATCATTAACGGAGATTCCGTACGAAGCATCATTCTCGATAACGGCATTGGGGCCGATCCGCATAGTTCCCTCGCCCTCGAGCGACATTATCCCGCCTGATTGGCCGTTTCCGATATATTTTGCATCCCATATGACCGTTTTGTTTGCGGGAATATTCAGCTCAAGCCAAGCATCAATTTCCGTAACGCCGCCTGTTACCGTGACGGTGTCTACGCCCGATGTATCGAGCTGAGACTGTATTGCCTCCTGGATGTTGTCTACCATCGCACCCTCATACACATCCGTGGGATAATCCACCAACTTGCCGTTGACCAAGATACCCTCTACATTCACGCCGAACTCGGCTGTCGAGAACTCCACGCCGATCCTGCCGCCCGCAAGGGTTCCGGCTATGTTCAGCTTGATATTGTCGTGGTTATACATTCCTGCGAAGGTGACGGTGCTGCCGCTGCGGGTGTGCAGGGCTGTATCGGGGCTTGCCGTAATGTTTGTAACCGTAAACCCTGTCGGAGCAGCGAACGCCGCCGCAACAGCACCCGCATGGGCATTGTCGGGGTCGTAGGTATAGTCGGAGCCGCCTGCGGTCAGAGCAGGAGCATTGTCGAGCCTGTGGAGATTGGTACCGGGGGTGAAGAGACCTAGTAAGCCGCTTGTTGCGAACTTGGCCGCATTATCTTCGCCGACATAATAGGCGGTTGCGGTACCACCTCGTATAATGCGATCTGTGCCTATGTCGGCATTACCTGCTACATACAAGACTGCCGCATTGAGCGTTCGTATATTTGTACCGCCGGAGGTGTTTTCAATCTTCCCTCCGTATATAGCAAGATGGCCGTTATCCACATTGACTGCACCCTGTCCCGATAGGCTGCTTTCTATATGTCCGTCAAAAATAATCGCACGGCTGCGTGATGATACACTTAATGCGGCATTGCCCGATTTTATCGTACCGCCTCTGATAATAATCATATTATCTGCGCCACTAAATCCGCTGGAATCCAAACCCCAGCCCGTACCATGGTTTATGATATACCCGTCAGAGGTAACCTCGATCGTGCCGGTATTTGTGCCCCCGACGCCGGGATTTACATGAAGACTTACCGTAGCACCGTCTGTGCTGCCGGAATAATCTGCGGACCATATGACCTTTTTGTTTTGGGGAATGTGGAAACGAAGAGGGCTGTTCGCCTCGGTGAATTTACCCGTTACCTTGACCTCGCTAACATTCGCCTTTGCAAGCTCGGTGTCGATAGCAGACTTGATTGCTGATACGGTGGGATCCTCTACCTTGACATTGTTTACATAGATGACCTCGATTGCGTCCGGCAGGTTGATATATATGTTTCCTCCGTTAAGATTAATGCGATTCTCCAGTGCCGTCAAGTCAAATCCGGGGTCGTAATCCCCCTCAATACTAACGTGCATCAGCGGAAATTTCCCGCTGCCGTCCCCTACCCATGCGAACTCAAAATATAACCAATCGCCGCTGTTTAACATATCTAAGACTAAGTATATATTCCCAGTGCCGTAGCCGTTATAGTCACAATCATAGTAATCTATATCCCAGCCGTACTCAACCGCCTCTTTCAGCAGGGCTAAGACCTCGTCGAACGAATCCCATTCAAAATCATCATCAAAATTTAATCCGGAGACACGGACGCTGACAGATTTGGATATGGTATCGAGATCATACTTATAGCCATAGGTGGAGTTACTGTCCAGAAGTGCGAACATGATTATATCTTCTGCGGCGTAGAAAACAGTGACCTTGTCCTCTTTACCCTCTGCAAAGGCACACAGACGGGAGCCGGAGTCGGTTTCGCTAAGAATCGCCGCAATCGCATCGGCATAATATTCCGCATTACTTTCGTATACCCAAAACTCATTATCTAAGGGACTCCACATATCCTCGATAACCACGAGAATCTCCCTCAGCGCTGCAAGAAAACCCGCTTTCCCATCGTCATCGCTGTATGTATGCAAAGCGATTACATCCTTGAGAATGTCAATCGTCTGATCAACATCAAAGCCCCAGCCGCACGGACAGTCGCCGCAGTCTTCACCATAGCAATGAATGTCATTGCGGCATTCATCGCAGATATTCAAGTAGCCGCACCAACAGTCGTTGCAGTATTCTCCATAGCAATGAATGTTGTTATCGCAGTTGTCGCAGATATTCCAGTCGCCGCCGCCGCCGCCCTGAAAATTATAATAGGCAATTGCCTCTCCGTCCTCATCAAGCAGAGCCAACACCCTAAGCGCAAAACTGCCGCCATCGCAAAAGATGTCAAGGTCATAGTAGGTATAGTATTCATTCGGGTCGAAAATCGGGCTGTTTTGCCTGTATTGCATACGATACGAGCCTTCGATCGGTTCCAGACCGGGCGTGGACACATCAAAGGTAACGCTCAGCACCTCATCTCCATCCTCGTGAAAAATAAGCTGTCCCTGTACGGTGTCTATGTCATCCGTATCAAATGCCAGCAAAAATCCGTAAACATCATCAGGGTCAACCCCCATCCTTTGGTTGAAATCCAAAAGCTGATAAAATTCGCCCGCAGTAAGGTAGTCGCCGTCCTCGCTGCTCATGGCTATGAGCGGCATTGTACTCATAAGCATGGTCACGGCCAGCACCCACGCTATAGCTTTTGAGAATATCAATTTAGTTTTCATATGTATTACCTCCAACATAGTGTATACATTCTTATTCTATACATTATACAGTATTTTGTCCGATTTTTCAAGGGGTTTAGAGAAAAAAACTAAGTAAAATTCTCCCGTTGCTGTGGGGGGTAGGGGAAAAACACCCGCCCTTGCGAGGGCACTAGGGGAAAAACACCCGCCCTTGCGAGGGCACCAGGGGAAAAACACCCGCCCTTGCGAGGGCACCCTCTTTACGAAAGAGGGCGGGGGCTTGCATACTATAATTTCTAATTCCCCTCTGGGGAGGGGTGGCAAACACTCGCAACAAAGTTGCGATAGTGTTTGACGGGGTGGTCTGTAGGGTACGCACCCCTGTGCGTACCGTCCTATAACTGTCAATTGTAAATT
>Ga0099364_10013305_pt1 | contig 11055 bp, 8 predicted proteins | sample TergutTh196P3_FD_73070 | JGI IMG/M metagenome (GOLD analysis project Ga0099364, IMG submission 73070) | Microcerotermes parvus P3 segment gut microbial communities from Pointe-Noire, Republic of the Congo - Th196 P3 | ecosystem: Host-associated > Arthropoda: Insects > Digestive system > Gut ... | reverse complement strand
TAATACAGTAATTAAGATAAAAAATGTGTCATTTTGTCAGAGTTTTTTGATGAACGAAAGACTAAAAAAGTGAACGGGTATGACCGAAATGATGAACGGGTATGACCGAAATACGCAATATAGTAATCAATAATAACAAGGGGGGTTCAGACAGAATAATAACGAAAATGATATATAATAGAATTAGGATAGGACAGGATATTAACGAAGTGTGGCTATATGAAAAAGGTAAAATACGGATTATATATAAAAAGCAGTAGGGGAGCAATACTCCCCCCTACGGTGCACGTATCCGCAGAAACGTACTTCCAATCAAAAATAATCGGCGGTGCAAAGATACAACAAAAAAATAATATACAAACAAAAAATGAAAAAAAATGAAAAAAATTAATTACACACTCTTCCACTTATCGCAACATTGGGAAGAAAAAAAAGAAGTTTCAGAACTTTTCCAGTTCGAACTCCCTGAAAAAATTTTTGAAAATAACTTTATAAATAAAATTATTTTTCTATTGTCGCAAGATGAAAACATTGAACCTGTTAATGTTACTGTTTTAGATACCGAAATTCCCGTTCTGTTTCCTGTTTTTAAAGATAAAAATGAGTTGTTTTATTTGGATAATGCGGGTAATCTGATATTTACACACGACTATTTAAAGTCCTCCTTTTATTTATTGTCAGGTTATCAAGAAATAAACTCAACCGACAGAGATTTTATGGGGCGATTTAAGTATGAAAATAGTATCCAAAAAAAGTTGAATTGTGTTGCTATTCCCGTTGTAAACTACTATTTTGAAATAATTTTGCAAGGACTGGAACTCTTTTGCGCCACTCATAACATACCGTTCCAAAGAAAAAGAACGTTTGAACAATTTGGTTTTATACTCAGCCATGATGTGGACCAAATTGCATTTTGGCATTGGCGAGAAACAGCATATAAATTAAAGCAATTGTTAGGTTTAGCACCACTTTCTTTCAGCAAAGCATTAACAATAAAACTTTTTTTCAAAGGCTTAATATTTTTGATAAATCCATTTTCAAAAAAAGACCTTTGGTGGAACTTCGATGAGATGATTGACTTGGAAAATAGACTGAAAATAAAATCTTCCTTCTATTTTTTACGCAAAGAAGACAAAAAGAGGGATTCGCAATACCATTTCAATAATAAAAAAATCAAAAATTTAATAAAAACATTAAAAGAGCAAGATTTTGAAGTTGGTTTACACGGGACAATAAAATCAGCGGAAGACCTTAACAGTATGATTTCACAAGTAAACATTTTCAAAAAAGAATTTGAAATACAGCCACTTGGCATACGACAGCATTTTCTACGTTTTTTTCATCCTCAAACATTTATTTTACAAGAACAAGCAGGCTTAATCTACGATACAACACTCGCTTTTGCCGAACATAACGGCTACCGAAACGGCTACTGCTATCCATTTAAACCATACGATTTTGAAAATGAAAAAATGATGCCCATTTGGGAAATACCGTTAATAATGATGGAAGTAAGTATGCTAAATTACAGAAAATTAACTTTTAATGAGTTAAAAAGTGATGTCTTGATGCATATAAAAGAGGCAAAAAAATTTGGCGGAATATTTACGCTTTTATGGCATAATTCGAGGCTAACAGAATATGAATATCCCAATGTTAAAGCATTTTACGAAGGCTTACTTACAGAAATAGTTGAACAAAAACCAACTTGCACAACAAATGCAAAATTAATTGAAACTTTTTGTAATGATTTTCGTAACAAGTAAAAAAATAACAACAAAATAAATTTATGGAGATTTTTATTTTAATTATTTTAACTTTAATAGTCTTATGTTTTGTCTTACATAGATATTGTTACCCCTATTGTATGGGTTTACGCGGGAAAAAGTTCCTCTACAAAAAACTATTTTTAAACGAGGACGAGAAAAGAAAGGAAGTTTTGGCAACGTTTCATACAATAACCGCTAACAGATTTACCGACAAAGAAGCAATAGATTATTTTATGAAAGAAAAGGGGTTGCAATTAATGTCCATAACTCCCGGTACACCACTAAAATTAAAATATTACCTGTCATTCCCTACAAAAGTCGATTTATCCTATTTTGAAAAAGTAAATTTCAATGAGATGTTTATCAATTATCGGGCGGGAAGTATTAAAAAAGTGTAACTAATCTAACCTGTCAATATGGCTAAAATACGTATTACAAAAGAGTTTCGTTTTGAAATGGCACACATCTTATGGAATTATGATGGCTTGTGTAAAAATATACACGGACACTCTTATGTCCTGTACGTTACCGTTATAGGCGAGCCAAACATCGAAAAAGGCTCTAATTCAGGCATGGTAATGGATTTTGCCGAATTGAAACACATTGTAAATAACGAAATTATTGACAAGTTTGACCATTCGGTAGTTGTTAATTCTCAAATGCCAACATCACAAATAGCAGGAATAAAAGGAATTTCAGCACGATGTATATTAGTTGATTTTCAGCCTACTTGCGAAAATTTACTGATATATTTTGCAGAAAAAATAAAAAACCTTCTACCCAAAAACGTAAAACTGTTTGCCCTTAAAATGAACGAAACCGCAGGGTCGTATGCGGAATGGTATGCGGGAGATAATATATAGACGGGGCACGGTACACGGTGTAATTTCTACCCATCGTTTTCCGCTCAAAGGTTCGTTTGCCACAAAAATATTGGCTACCGCATACCTTATATACGAAATATAATCAACATAACGGATTGATTAATAAAGAATAATTGAAATGGGGTCTGAAATTCCTTACTTTTTCCTCATAAAAATATTTATCGGCACTCCCGACAAGTCCCATTTTTCACGTATCTTATTCTCTAAGAACCTTTTGTAAGGCTCTTTAATATATTGTGGCAAATTACAGAAAAACGCAAATGAAGGCGGCTTACCCGGTAATTGTGTGATATATTTGACTTTAATATATTTTCCTTTGGCAGACGGTGGCGGCATATTTTCGATTATCGGCAAAAGATAGTTGTTCAGTTGCGAAGTCGTGATTTTGAGGCTACGGTTTTGATAAACTTTTACGGCATCTTCTAAAACTTTGAATATTCTTTGTTTGGTAATGGCTGATGAAAATATCAACGGATAGTCAACGTAGGGCGCAGTTTTTTTCCTGATTTCTGCTTCAAATATTTTTAATGTATTTGTCTCTTTTTCAACTAAATCCCACTTATTAACGACAATAACAACACCTTTGCGGTTTTTTTCTATTAGTCCGAAAATTTTTTGGTCTTGCGATTCCATACCGCGCGTGGCATCAATCATCAAAATAACGACATCAGAATTTTCTATTGCTTTTATTGCACGCATAACAGAGTAAAACTCAAGGTCTTCCTGCACTTTTGCTTTTTTTCGTATCCCTGCTGTATCAACTAAATAAAAATCGTGTCCAAACTTGTTATACCTTGTATATATGCTGTCGCGGGTAGTGCCAGGAATTGGCGTTACAATATTTCGTTCTTCACCCATAAAAGCGTTGACGATAGAGGATTTTCCCACGTTTGGACGACCAACTATCGCAAATCGGGGCAGTTGTTCTTCTTCGTCCTCGTCGGGCTGCTCTTTTCGGGGCAGTTGGGCAACTAATTCGTCTAATAAATCGCCTGTTCCTGCACCATTTATGGAAGAAACGGTGAACAAGTTATCCAATCCTAATGCATAAAATTGCGCCGCTTCGGGAATTTGTTGGTTGTTATCTACTTTGTTTACAATCACAAACGCTTTTTTGCCCGATTTGCGTATTATATTTGCTACCTCAGAGTCATAGTCGGTTATTCCCGTTGTTACATCAACCATAAAGAGCAGTATATCAGCCTCTTCGATGGCAATTAACACTTGACTTCTGATAGCGGCTTCAAAATCGTCATCCGAATTAATTGCATATCCGCCTGTATCCACGACAGAAAACAAAACTCCGTTCCATTCACATTTGCCGTACAGTCTGTCTCTTGTAACGCCGCTCGTTTCGTCCACGATAGCCGTTCGGCTGCCCACAAGACGATTAAAAAGTGTGGACTTTCCAACATTTGGACGCCCTACTATTGCTGCAATGCTTCCCATATTTTTTATTTCTAAAAACTAAAAACTAAAAACTAAAAACTAATATTATTCGTATCCGAAATTTTTTAAAAAAATCTCTTTATTTCGCCAATCTTTGCTCACTTTTACAAATAATTGAAGAAAAACTTTTTTGTCGAGAAATATTTCAATGTCTTTACGTGCTTCTGTACCAAGTTTTTTTAGCGCTTTCCCTTGATGTCCTATTAATATACCTTTTTGCGATTCTCGTGTCACATGTATAATTGCCCGAATATCAACCATTTCGGGCGCATCTTTAAAATGTTCTATTTCAACTTCGGCTGAATAGGGTATCTCTTTTTGATAAAACAAAAGAATTTTTTCGCGTATTATTTCTGATACAAAAAAACGTTCGGGTTTGTCGGTCAGTGCGTCTTTATCGAAATATGGCGGCGATTCGGGAATTAAATCAACTATTCTTTTGAATAAATTGTCGGTATTGAATTTTTGCAGTGCCGAAACGGGAAATATTTCAGCGTTTGGCAACATTTTTTTCCAAATTTCAACCAATTTTTCGAGGTCTTCCTGCGTAGAAATGTCTATTTTATTGATAACCAAAAGAACAGGGACGCTCGACTTTGCTACCTCCTTAATAAAATCTTCATTTTTGCCCGCTTTTTCGACTGTATCTGTCAAAAACAGGATTACATCGGCATCTTTTGCCGCCGATTTACTATATTTTAGCATCGATTCCTGTAACTTATAGACAGGCTCAAGTACACCGGGTGTATCCGAAAATATTATTTGATAATCTTTTTCGTTTACAATTCCGAATATTTTATGCCGCGTAGTCTGTGCTTTTGACGTTATTATCGAAAGCCTTTCACCGACCAATAAGTTGGATAGCGTTGATTTACCAACGTTTGGATTTCCTACTATACTTACAAAACCTGATTTATGTGCCATAATATCATCAAATTACAGTATAAAAAATGTCCTTGCCACAAGGATAAACATTATTCCGAAAAGCATTATCATTTTATTTATCCGAGTTGCAAACAGAAAATTTTTGGCTGTTTTTGCCGTATATACGCTCCAAATCAACAATAATAAAGGAAGCGACAGTAAAAAAATAAAATAATACAACGTTATCGCATCGTTTCGCAGTTCGGGTATAACAAAATATAATGCCCAAAGTGCTATTTTCGAGGCTATTATAAGCGTTATTACTACTATTTTAGTGTTAAAAATGCCCATTTCTATCGGCATTGTGCGGCATCCTTCTTTTCTGTCGCCTTTTTCGTCTTCCATATCTTTGATTATTTCACGTATAAGTGTGATGATAAATGCAAAAAATGCAAAACCTGTTGTCCAAAACCAAGCCGTAGAACAGGCTTCTGTTTCAGTTATTGCTTTTCCATAAACCTTTATTAATGCAGAAAATTCCAGCGAAACAACAAAGTAAGGAACAAGCGCCGTCAATAATGAAATAACCAAATTTCCCAAAAGTATCTGCTTTTTCAATTTTGTTGAATAAAACCAGAGTACTATCGGAATTAAAATGAACATTAGCGCATAGTTCTCTTTTTTGTAAATAAAGGAGATAAAAAGTCCAATAAATACTCCTATAAAAGTGAAAAAAACGTGCATCAACAACACCGACCGACGCCGAAAAACATTGCCAACAACTACTTTGCCCGGACGATTTATCTTATCTATCTTAACGTCAAAGTAGTCATTAATAACATACCCCGAAGCCGCCATCAATACGGACGCTACCACAAGCAACGCAAAACGAAAATCTGATAAAACAGGAACAATCCCGTAAAATTCTAACATCGGAACTAACAGCCCATAACGTAAAAGCAACTGAAGCAACGCTATGATAATCAGGTTTTTAATTCGTATTAATTTAAAAAATGCTTTCATTAGTTTGTAAAGTTTATTAAGTTTGTAAAGTTTATAAAGTTCATAAAGTTGTAATTCCACAATTCAATAATTCCACAATTCAATAATTCAAAAACCATAATTCATAATTTATAATTCATAATTTATAATTCATAATTTATAATTCATAATTCACCGTGTACCGTTTTTTTCTAACATCCAAACATATTTACAATTTTTCCGTTTTTATTTTCTGTTTTTTGGTATATTTTATCGTTCCAGTTTTTTTCGGGGTTACGGTCAAAGGAAACGAGCCAGCCTTCGTTGCAGCCTAAAAAATCCATATATTTTAATAATTGTTCAGTTCCTCTTTCCAAATATTTTTTGCCTCTGTCGATTTTCAATTCTATTGGGTATTTTTTGTCGTGGTATTCAACGCATAAGTCTAAGCGTCTTTTTCCTGTAGCCATTTCTCTACGTATATCGCCGCCGCCGTTTAAAACTCGTTGTAAGAATGCTTGTAAAATCAGATGTGGTGCTGCTTCTGCGTATTGAAAACGTTGTTGCCAAATATCTGAGTTTTCGCGCCAAAACTGCTGAAAATCTTGCAGTAATAAACTCATATCAATTGTGCCGTTTTTGTAATATTTGGGCATTTCATATTCTGAAAAACGTTCTTCCGTTTCTAAAATTATCTGCTCATCATAATTTAACATACGGACAATAACTTCTCCATAAATAGGATTTGCAGGTTCAATAATTTTATTGTTTTCTCTTATTAATCCTAAATCTTTTACATAACAATAGTCGTCTGACATTCGTTCGATAGTATCACCTTCCCCCAGTATGACTTGTTCGATAACTTTTTGTACTCTTGGATCTTTCAGTTTGTCAAGGAGTTGGTCAATATGGACATCGCGGCGTAGAATAATTGTATTTATTGCTTCGGAAACCATTTCGGAGGTTATTGGAATTGAAAAATCATTTTTTAGTTGTTCCATAATAATTTCTCTTGCAACGGCATTAACGAGCCATGGTTGTCCTTGTGTCTGTTCAAATACAATATCGACAGCCGATTTTTCAAATATTTGCTTTGTAGCGTCAGTATGTTGTTTGTAAAAAGCAATAACTTCTTCTTTTGTGAAATTGCGAAGTGTCAATGATTTTGTAATAATATTAAATGGACTTGCTGTACCAAGCGTTTTCTGACTTTCGCGTATTCTTGCCTTGTAATCACGAATATTTCGCATACCAACAAGTGCAATAGAAATCGGAAAGGGTGCTATTGAACGGTTTATGTAACCATCTCGTAATTGCCGCAAGAAAGAAATCAACGTAGATTCAGTTAAACAGTCGGCTTCATCAAAGAAAATTACTAATGGCTTGTCAATGCGCCTGCTATACCTTGACAACGCTAATCCAAACGCATTGAGGTAGTCCGAAATATCTAAATTATCTTTAAATTTTTCAAAATAAGGTAGTTGATAATTTTCTAATGCAATTGCAAAAGCATTGATAATGGCAGATATACCTATTGCTGCTTCATTTACTCCGTATAATCTTTCCAATGAACAGTAAACAGCATAATATTTACCCTCTTGGTTGATTTTATTGGCAAGGTCTAACAACAGCGTTGTTTTTCCCGTCTGACGTGCAGCGTGAATTACGTAGTACTGTTTTGTGTTGATAAGTTCTTTCAACTCATCGTACAATCTTTCGGTTGCATCAATCATGTAATGCTCGCCCTCTATGCAGGGACCAGCGACGTTAAAGTATTTCATATCTCTTTAGTTTATAAAGTTTGTAAAGTTTATAAAGTTTGTAAAACATCGTCATGCTGAACTTGTTTCAGCATCCCCCTCGTTTCAGGGGGTTGCGGGTCAAGCCCGCAATGACGAAATTGTAATTAAAAAAACATTCACCCATTTTTCTATAATAGTTTGACTCCTTCGGAGTCGTTCTCCCATTCAATCATTCAATCATTCAATCATTCAATCATTCACAATTAAATTTTTATTATTTTTATTATTTTGTCATAAATTTTCAAAAAATAAATCCCGCTTGATAGGGTTTCAATGTTCAGTTCGGTAATCTCACCCTGCAATTTTCCTTTCATAATTACTTGACCGATAGCATTTGACAAAGTATAATCAGTGTTGTCGGGGATGTCGGATTTTATGTAAATCATATTTGTTGCAGGATTTGGAAATACTGAAATATTATCTGTACCGACTGGAATAATACTCGATGATTTTACTTCTATCTCTAATTCCTGCTCGTAATCTTCACCTATTGCCTTGCCATTTATAATGGTTGCGGTTATTTTTATTGTTCCTTCTGCTGTGGCATACAGAATATTGGCTCCATAAATGACTGCGTTTGTTGTGCCTGGGTCGCTGATAGTCCATTCAATATCTTGATTTGTGGCGTTGGTCGGGATGACGGTTGCGGTTAGTTCAAGGGGGTGGTGGACTGTGGCGGTTGTGGGGGCTTCGGTTAGCGTTGTTACAGGGACAAATTCTGCATTTACGGTTATGTAAAAGTTTTCCGTGTAATTTTCTGTTGCTGTGCCATTTACGATGGTTGCCGTTATTGTTGCTGTGCCGGCGGCTGTAGCGGTAAAAGTGTTGCCTATTATTGTTGCGTCCGTTGTGCCTGCGTCAGTGATTGTCCATTCTATCTCTTGGTTTGTGGCGTTGGTGGGTAAGACCGTTGCGGTTAGTTCAAGTGGTTGGTGGACTGTGGTGACTGTGGGGACGTTTGTTATACTGGTTACAGGGACAAATGCAGGATTTACGGTGATGTAAAAAATATCTTCAAAATCTGTTCCTGTTGCGGTACCGTTTGTAATACTTGCTTTTATTTCTACCGTTCCAGATGCGGTGGTAAAAAGTATGTTGCCACCGATGACTGCGCCGGTTGTGCCTGTGTTGGTTACACTCCACTCTATATCTTGATTTGTAGCGTTGCTTGGTAAAACGGTTGCTGTTAAAGTAAGTGGAACTCCCGCGGTTGTTTCATCGGGGACGTTTGTAATGTCTGTTACAGGGACAAAAACTGCATTTACGGTAATTGTAAAGTTTTCTGTGTAATTTCCTGTTGTGGTGCCGTTTAGGATGGTTGCTGTTATTTCTACCGTTCCTGATCCGGTGGTAAAAAGCATGTTGCCACCGATGACTGCGCCAGTTGTTCCCTGATTGGTTACACTCCATTCAATATCTTGATTTGTGGCATTACTTGGAATAACTGTTCCTGTTAATTCAAGAGGAACGTTTGTAGTTGCGACCGTTGGAACATTGATTATATTTGTAACTGGGACAAATGCAGGATTTACGGTGATAGTAAATGGTTTTTCATAACTTGTTCCTGTTGCGGTGCCGTTTGTGATGGTGGCTTTTATTTCTACCGTTCCCGATGCGGTGGTAAAAAGTACGTTGCCACCGATGACAGCGCCAGTTGTTCCCTGATTGGTTACACTCCAAACAATATCTTGATTTGTAGCGTTGGATGGTAAAACGGTTGCGGTTAGAGTAAGTGGTACTCCTGCTGTCGTTTCGTCAGGGACGTTTGTAATATCTGTTACAGGAACAAAAACTGCATTTACGGTTATGTTAAAGCTTTCTGTGTAATTTCCTGTTGCTGTGCCGTTTAGGATGGTTGCTGTTATTGTGGCAATTCCTGCGGCGGTGGCGGTGAAGGTGTTGCCTGTTATTGTGGCACTCGTTGTGCCGGCACTGCTAACAGTCCAAACAATATCTTGATTTGTGGCGTTGGTTGGTAAAACGGTTGCGGTTAGTTCAAGTGGTTGGTGGACTGTGGTGACTGTGGGGACGTTTGTTATGTTGGTAACAGGGACAAAGGCGGGGTTTACGGTGATAGTAAAAGGTTTTTCATAACTAGTTCCTGATGCGGTGCCGTTTGCGATGATTGCTTTTATTTCTACCGTTCCTGATGCGGTGGTGAAAAGTATGTTGCCGCCGATGACTGCGCCGGTTGTGCCGGCGTTGGTTACACTCCATTCAATTTCTTGATTGGTAGCGTTGGTTGGTAAAACGGTTGCTGTTAAAGTAAGTGGTGCTCCCGCGGTTGTTTCATCGGGTACGTTTGTAATATCCGTTACGGGAACAAAAGCTGCATTTACGGTTATGTTGAAGTTTTCACTATAAGGTGTGCCTATTGCTGTGCCGTCTGTGATGGTGGCTGTTATTTCTACTATTCCTGTTGCGGTGGTAAAAAGCATGTTGCCGCCGATGGTTGCGCCGGTTGTGCCGGCGTTGCTGACACTCCACTCTATCTCTTGGTTTGTGGCGTTGGTTGGTAAAACGGTTGCGGTTAACTCAAGAGGGATGCCGACGGCGGTGGCTGTGGGGACGTTGGTTATGTTGGTAACAGGGACAAATGCGGGATTTACGGTGATGGAAAAGTCTTGTGTGTAAGGGGTTCCTAAAAATGCTCCGTTTGCGACGGTTGCGGTTACTATTGCTGTGCCTGCTGATGTGGCAAAAAAGATGTTGCCACCGATGACGGCACCCGTTGCGCCTGCGTTGCTGATACTCCACACAATATCTTTAAATGTGGCGATGTCTGGCGCAACAATGCCCGAAAGAGCAAGCGGAGTACCTGCTATTGCAACTGTGGGAACATCGGTGATGTCGGTTATTGGAACAAAACCATCCAAGGCGGTAAAATTTTGACCGACAAGATTTGCAACAACGTTGATGCACAATATATTAGGCGGATCAAAGACATAGCCAAGTAAACTCGGTACTAAGTTTACGGTTTCGTAATCGTTTACTATTATGCTGTAAGTGCCGTTTGAGGCTGTAATTGCGGGAATTGCTCCACCGTAATTTATGACTACGCCCGCAAGCGGACTGCCGCTAAATGTTGTTATTGTGCCACTTATGGTGTGGGTAGATAGTATCTCGTCGGCAATAAAATTCTGATTGGGCATATCAGAGGTAATATTTACTAGGGTAATACTTGGCGGAGTAAACGTATAACCTGATAAAGAGGGAGTTATAATGACAGAAGAGCCTTCCCTCATCCTTATTATATAGTCTCCGTTTATATCAGTTTGGGTTACACTGCCTGTATATTCTATTATA
>Ga0099364_10013304_pt1 | contig 11055 bp, 19 predicted proteins | sample TergutTh196P3_FD_73070 | JGI IMG/M metagenome (GOLD analysis project Ga0099364, IMG submission 73070) | Microcerotermes parvus P3 segment gut microbial communities from Pointe-Noire, Republic of the Congo - Th196 P3 | ecosystem: Host-associated > Arthropoda: Insects > Digestive system > Gut ... | reverse complement strand
CAGTTGCATTTTGTGAATATGCGCCTTTGACTGCATATTCCAATAATGTTGCGGTATTGCCGGTTTTTCTTGGACTTCCGTTTATTGCGATTACGTTCATTGAATTTACTCCTTATAATATAAATTTTATTCGCAACCCTGCGAAAGTTGGTTGATGTATTCTCTCCACCCATTGTACCACATAATCACAACAATGTCAAACAAAATCGAAATTCCCCCAAAAACCGGCAAGTCACCCACCGCTACAACGTCTTGGCGACTCCACAAACAACCACACTCTTCCCGCTAATCTCCGCATACTGAGCCGCAAAACCGCCTTCATCATCGGTGAAAATCAGACAACTCCCGTCAACGACTGCTTTCCCGCAAATGCGGCGGCGTGGGCGGCTTTTTCAGAAGGCTCAGCAAGGTTAGTGATTACATTTTTCAAAGACGTACCCACCCTTGAGCCTTTAATCCCTGCATTCGCCATTAAGCCTATCCGAAATTTCAAAAAACATTGACATTTGATGTTAAGTATGATATTATATATGTAGGCAAGGAGTTGAGAGTATGAAATTATCACAAGTAAAATTAAAAAAACAACCCCAAAAATATCTGTCAAAAGTAGACTGTATCACTTATAAAAAGCTTCGTAAAGCTTTAGACGATTTAGGAAAATGGAAAGGCGATATAATAAAGCTTAAAAACAGTAAATTTTACAGATTAAAAATACCGCAATACAGATTCATATTTACATATGATAACGGTATAAATATCATATCAATAGAAGAACTTAATACAAGAACCAACATTAACTACAGGAGGTATTCACAATGAGCGATATTGAAAAAAGATTTAAAAACATATCGGAAGCCCCACCCGATGAATGGGATTTACAAATGTTAGCGGAAATTGAAGCCGAAGCGGACGAAAGCGAAGGGATTACCCTTGAAGAAATGGATAAACTAAGGGCGCGGCGGCAAGTCCGCAGAACGTGTAGCGGTAAAATATCCGTGCGCGTGCCAAAAGAGTTGCATTATGAGTTATTAGAGCGCGCGAAAGAAAACGGCGTAAGTCTCAATCAGTTTATTGTTTACAAGTTGGCGAAGTAGGGCGAGTTTGCCGGGGCTTACTTTCTTAGGTTGAACCACAAAAATGTGTTTCACGCTTACCACAATCGGTTTTCCTGTTGTGGTGTCCTTATCCTGTAATGCGGCGTGCAGTTCTATTTTATGATTGCGCTGTTCGTGCAAAGCATAGTATAGCAAGCCGTATAATTCCCCCACAACACAAAGCCGCCCATAAAATTAAGCGCGGTTGTAATTCCGTTAGCGTTAAGGAAATTCGCCCCTTGAAGGTCAAGCAACACTTCTTGACGTGAGCTGTCTACCATGCTGTCAATTTGTATGGGATTGTTAGAAGGGCTTTCAACCGGGCAATTGCTGTTTTGGGCATCGGTCGCGGCAATTACACCTGCCATTTGTGTTGACATGTGGAAGAGCCTGTCCCCTAATTTGCACATAGGATAACAAAGGACTTGCGTTTTAGAATTTATAAAGCGATTTGAAGCGTGGCGGTGTTTTTGGGGATTGTCCCGTTCTCTAAAATTTCAAGAATTAATGCGTTGTCATCGTAAAAAAGTTCAAAATCTTCTTTGACTTTATAGGTTTCAACCTCAACAGTCCACACTATGCACAGGGGGCAGTCCTGACAACAAAGATAATTCCACTTGTCGCCGTTACAGGCGTTGACGCTGTATACCCATTCCAACCGGAATTTATTTTAGTGGGCGCGTTATTTGTGTCCGAATTGGACACATTCTTTTTGTTTTCTTTAGACATATAAAGTCACCTCTCTTTGAATTATAGGTATTTCCCATATTGTCAGCATTTCGCCTAAATAATACGGGTTTGTTTCGTCCGGATATACTATGTTTTCAAGCGGTTTGCAAAGCAAAAACTGCCCCACGCCGCCCGATTTTAACAACGCTATCCGTATTCGTGTAAGCACATTCAAAAGGTCTTTCGCGCCCTCGCCCGCATCCTCAGAATAGGTTGCCGCGACAATGCGAATAGTGCAGGTGCTATAGGGCGGCTCGCCCGGTGGCTGTTCGTCTTTTCCCGTGAGATATTGCAAAACTATGTAAGGGATAAGATTTGTTTCAGCATCTTTATCGGGTAGCCGCATTAGATAAACTTTGGGTGATTTTTTCTTTCGGTGTGGCGGCTTTTTTTTGCTGTCTTCACTATAAACTTTGTTTTTCACCGGACGAGTAGCAAGAATAATGTCTTTTGTGTTTTCCTCCACAAATTTTTTGAGTTCTTCGAGTAAAACTATAGGACTCATAACTAACCCCCATATCCGTTTAAAATACGGCTTATTTCATGTTCAACGCGTTTTTCAATTGTCTCAAGCACAAGCTCTTTCGCGCTTGATTGAATTTTCGACATGACTTGCGTGTTTTCTATCATGTGAGCTGCCGAAAGCCCCATGAGTTGTTTAGACGAAGCTCGCGCTTTTGTTTTTCTTTCAAACACACCCATACCATACCGCCCCAAATTCGCCACATAAGCGCGAATTAGTTGTTTGCCGCTTGCATTTTGAAGCAGTGACACTGACACAGTCTTTCTTTGGGGCTTTTTGTGACTGGTTTTAAATTTAATTAACGGAATTCTTGTCCCTGCGTAACTGAGTTCACCGACAAAATTATTCCCCGGCGAAGCGCGTTTGAGTTTGATGTTACTGTTTTTTGTGACTTCCTGTTTGCCGACTGTGTATGTTTCGCGAATAAAATCACCCGTTTGTGAGCGTATGGTAGTAAGTGCGCGGTTGATAATAGAAGGAACGGCTCTTTGCAATCCGTTCGGCATACTATGAAGAATCAAGCTTAGTCTGTCAAGGCTTCTGTTATTGTCTATAATCTCTGTCATTCCTCCAACACCTCCAAAGCAAGCGTTATCATTCCTTGTGAAAATTCCGGTTTGACAACCTTAAAATTCTCACCGTTTATAGTTATTATGGTTTCTTTGCGTGGTAGGATTTTAAGGTCAGAAAAAGCGATATAGAGCGTCATGTCGGAAATAAAAATACCGTTGGCGTGGTCGCTTGAAATCCGCCGTCTGTCCTTTGCGCCCTCGTATTCTGTAACAACGGGAATATTGTACTTTTTGCCGTTATACTCAATTTTCGCTTTCTCGGCGTGTTCGTTTGCGTTGAAAAAGACGGTTTTAAGGTCTCTGTTTAGAATATCTTTAAAATTCATTTAAACAACGTCCTCTGCAATAAACCAACTGTCAACTTCGTGCGGAACGGGCAACGGCTTACTGTTAAGCGCGAGAAAACGGCGGTCGGGATTGTGCTTTACCCATGTTTTAGGAACGAGTTTTCCTTCTACTGTCACAAAGCTTTCATTCGCTCCTCCTTTTCCGTCAAGCATTGTTATCGCGCCGTAATACATCGAATACGCCGCACCTGTTGACAACATGGCGACAGTTCCGTCCGGAACGTGAGGTTTTTGCACGGGCGCGCCGGGGTTAGTCCAGTCATCAAGATACCATTCGTTATAGGTGTGAATATCAAGCCCTAATTCTCGAATTGTGCCAATATATGTAGCACCGTTAGGCATTTCACGCGGCTTGATTACGGCAAGGTCATAGCTTTTAATATCAAGCACATTTATAACTTTTTCATGGTTAATAAACGCCGCCGCTACATCATCTGCCATAACGCAAACATCACAATTGACAAAACCTGTTTTTTGAACCTGTTTACGCCACTTTTTAAGGTCGCCGAGAGGGTCTGAATCCTTGTGAGTCCACTTCCTTGCAGCTGTTGTGATTTTTTCCTTGTTTGTGAAATTGAAGTCTATAACCTCGTTAAGTCCCTCGCCGATAACCGGGATTTTACCTGTATAAATCGCCTGTACACAAGCCCATTCTATACGGCGAGTTACCATTTCCCGAAGCTCTAATAAATCGTCCCTTAATTTTTCGACTTGACGTTCAGCCGGGCTTTTTCCGCTGTAAATAGTTTCGCCCGGCAAACGGCTTTCCAAATCGCCCGCCGTTGTAATTTTGTTGGGTGAAATAAGGGGTGGGGTGTAGGTTTGGGTTTTGTAGCCGCTGTTGGCAATTGTTTTTCCACCTATTGTCGGGTGGACGAACGGCGCAAGAGCGCGATTACCTTTTTTGAAGTCAACATCAATGTGTTTTGTGGTGAATGTCTTTTCACGATTGAAAAATGTTGACATAAAATATGTTCGCACAGGCGGTAAACGACTTATCACCTTTTCCATAGTGCGGGGTTCATAAATGCTTATGTTTTCTTTAGGCATTGGGTTGTACCTCCTTTAAAAATATACTTAATTTTCGCAAAGTGGGCTTTAAGTTTTCAGCGTTCACGCCGTCCGGCAAAACAAGCGAGTGGGTAAAAAACTCGCCCGTCAGATAAGTCGCCGTATAAAATAAGCTCTGCCGCCTGATTGTCAGCAGCGGCTTTAACCTCCCAAAATTTGTTGGTTTTTTGCGATTTATTCAATTTGCTCATTCCTTTCAAATTTTTTCAAATTACGTAAATTATGTATTTACATGCAATAGTTTATATGCTATAATAGGATTATAAAGGGGGTGGTCAAGTGAAGCAGAGGGACTTAATTAAGAAATTGGAAGCAGTCGGTTACAAGCTTGATAGAACAGGAGACCACGCAATATATGAAAAAGAAGGTTGTCGCCCCGTGCAAGTCCCCAATCACCGCGAAATAAAAGAAATTCTTGCAAAGAAAATTTTAAAGGACGCGGGGATTAAATAATTATTGCAAATGAAAGGTGGTTTTACCGTGAAATATGTATATCCCGCAATTTTTGAACTCGCCGATGAAGGCGGTTATGCCGTTTCTTTTCCCGATTTACCCGGTTGTTACAGCCAAGGAAATAGCCTTTATGAGGCGTTTGCAATGGCGCAATCTGCTTTGACTCAGTGGATTGAATATCTGAGAAGCAAACAACAACCGGTTCCGAACCCCTCAAATATAAATGATGTGCTGTCAGAAAATGCCGAATTTGTTAATTTGGTTTGCGCTGAACCTAAAGACGGGCGTGCCATAAAGCGAACGGTGAGTATTCCAAGATGGATGGACGAAAAGGTTTCTGAAACCGGATTAAGTTTATCTCGCGTTTTGCAAGATGCCTTGACACAAAGGTTGCAGTAGAGAGTCCCAAAAAATTCAATTAACCAGTTCTGAAAAAAACCGGGGGCTTTTACGCGCCCCTTTGCAACAGCCTCAGCAAGCCATTCCTCAAAAATCGGCTGACAAAAATCATTTATAAGCCATGCACGGTACATTTTCACCGTTTTCCAAAACTCAAGCATTGCGCCGCGCGATGCACTGAAAGATGCCGTGTAGTGTTTTATAAGAACCTCATATGGAATTTCGAGTGCTGAACCGATATGACGTGTTACGGCGGTCACAAAACCGTCAAAATTTGCGTTTGGTCTGCCGGGGCTTACGGTGTGAGGTTTTTCGCCGGGAGCCAACTCAACGATAGAGCCGCTGCCAATTTCGAGTTCAGTTTCTTTGCTTGTTACGCGTTCATGCTCCGGCACAATTTCGCCTATAGCAGGGCCGTCACCGCTGTTTTCACTTGTTTCTATAAGAACGGCAAACATGCCGCTTGTAACCGCCGCATCAATTTCCGCTTGTGTATATCTTCCCAACTGTTTTATAGGCTCAATAATCGGCGCAAGAAAAGGCACACCGCGCCGTTGCCCAATTCGCTCACGACTCATAACATGCAGCACGTTTCGCCGTCCACTCGTTTTCCCGAAAGCTTCAATCCGTTTCCACGCTTGCCCTGTCGTAAGTTCGGCAGATAATGGGTGATGGTTTAATATGTGATATGCCACAACTTCACCGTGCGCATTTGTCTCAACGCCGCCTATAATATTTTTGTTGTCTGTATCATCGGGGGTACAAAGACGGTCGGATTCAATGAGACATATGCGCAAATCATAAGGAGAATTAACCCGTTTTGTGGTCGGTAAAAGCACAATCACATCACCGGACATAAGCCAGTTAAGAAAAGCAAGTTGTTGCAAATCACAAAAGTTGTCAAATCGCTCAATGTCGCAAGCTTCAGACTCTGCCCACAGAGCAAATTCGCGCTCTATGTCGCTTTCTGTTATTTGCGCCTGTTCTTCCGAAAGCTTTAAAAATTCATAGTCTATTTGACTTTTAAGGACAAGCCCTGAACCTACTACATTTGTTCGCATTGTTTTAACCGCGCCCGTGGCAATTGGTACGCCCATGTAAAGGTCGCGGCTTCGTTGCCGCAAAGTTGACAAATTTTCCTGTATGTCTTCTTTCGCGCTTCCACCGTTACAAAACCACCCTAAAAGTGAATTTTTGCTGTGAGAAGCCCCATAATTGCTATAGCCGCTGTTAATTATATTCAGCCGATTACGGGCGTTGGCGCGTTTTAAAGCCGTTTTAGGCGATACGGCGGCAATGGCTTTTTCAAATATATTCAAAATATATCACCCCCCTAAATGTCACGCGGTACGGCGCGGTATGTGCGGTTGCTCCCTTTGCGGCTTAATTGGCTCACTTTAGTTTCCCAAAATTTCACTTGATTGCGAACCTCTTTTAAATCGGCTTTCGTAAGCCATCTTACCCCTATTCTGTAGCTTTGGTGACTTGTTAATTCAAGCTCAGCTTTAAGCCATTCGTCAAGATGTTTTTGAGCCGTCAGTAAATTAATTCCCATTATGCAAAACCCCCTCTTTTACGCCGCCCACGACTATTTGCAACGGGTTTCTCGGTGCTTTCTCTTTTAAGCGTGGCATTGCTTATTTCAAGAGCAGCAAGGGCATAGTTTCGGCAGTCAAGCGGCTCGTTACGTTTAAAGCCGCCATCTTTCAATTTCCATACATACTGCGATTTTCCTCTTTTATAAACTAAAACCATACGCTCTGATGTCAATCCTTTAAAATATTGCTCATCATATCCGCGCCCCTTATCTTTGGGAAAATGACAGTAATTAGCCCCTTCCTCTTCAATCTGCAAACTCTGATATATTGTGTGTTTGCCCGTATCAACACCTAACGTAAACATAGGCGTGTTTGCCCTGTTATTTTTAGAAGCACGGGGAATATACGGCACATCAAAACCGCCCTTGCCGCGTATCGGAAGGACGGTGGGGTAACGCGGCTTGCAAAACGCGCATACTTCGTTGAAAAAATGCCCACCGGCATCTATACAAGCCCGCGAAATTTTAAGTTTCGTGCCGTCTGCACGGGTAAAAACTTGATTCAAAAAAACGTGTAAATCCGTCCATATCTGCTCTTGCCTTAAATTCCCATAAATGATTTTGTATTGTATGCCCCAACTTTCTTTTTCCTCACCCCACCCGACAACCTCAATTTCAAAACGCTCATCTTGCGTGTCAACCCCGGCAGTAAGAAATAAAACCTCGTTAGGAACCTCGGCGTTGTATTTTTCGCGCCGCTTATAAAGCGCGGACGGTTCAATTTCGTTTCCTTCCTCTTCCCACGTCTGCCCCATCTCGGTGTTCGTCCAGACTTTCAAGGGTTCGATATTTCCTTTTTTCTTTTCATCGTTTGCCAAAAGGAACTTTTCAACAATTTCTTGCCACTCAATAAGCAACGAAGCAAGGGAATTTAAGTGAAAACCCCGTACTTTTCTATCGGGGAAGCGCGGTATAAACTTACCCTTTGTAAAGCGTTCTTTCCACGCAACCTCGCTATTTACAACGCCGCATTTCGCGCATATATAATTGATTTCGTTAAGGTTGTCTTTGTCAAAACTAACTCCCGCCCACTCTAACTCCTGTAACTCCCCACAATCGGGACAGGGGACATGCCATATTTCCTGTGTGCTGTTTTCAAATTCAACTTCAATTCTTGATATGCCTTTAACCGTCGGCGTTGAAATAAAAACCTCTTTTTTGTTCCAAAAGGTGGTAAGCCGCTTTGACGCAAGCAAAAGCGGGTCTCCCTCTTTGCCCGCTGTCGGCGGGTAGCCGTCTATTTCGTCCGCAAGCAACACCCGCGCCGAACGGCTACGAAGCCCCACGGGTGAGTTCGCCCCGACAATGGTAACGTAACCGCCGGGGAACTCTTTGTGCAAAATAGTGTTGCCGCTGTTGCGGCTCTTTTCGTTGACCTTGCCCGCCAACACGGGCGTGGTCTGAAGCATAGGCGCAAGTTTTTCTTTACTAAAGGCCTCCGCCATCGGCTTTACATTCGGCTGTACAACAATAATCGGGCAAGGGTCATAATGGATATGATACCCGATTGTATTTAATATCAAGGCGTATGTTTTCGCAACTTGCGCCGCGCTCATAACAACAACTTTACTTGTGTTAATATCGGATATTGCCCCCATAATTTCCCGCATATAAGGAACGCGGCTTGTCCGCCATTGTCCGGGTTCTGATGATGTTTTCGTGGGTAACTTTTGGTATTTGTCCGCCCACTCTGCTATCGTCATATCGGGCGGCGGTTGCAACTCGGCAAATATCCGCTTAAATAAATCATGTGTTGCCGCTTTCATTGTCCGCCCTCCTAAATAATTCATCATATCCCGCAAGCTCATTTAAGGCTTCGTCAATGGAATCTTTTAATATCCTGTGTATTGCCGCCTTGTCGGTCTTTTTAGATAACGCCGGGGAAAGTTTTGCCGGAATCGACATTAAACGGGTCTTAAAGTTTATAAGCATACTCGCCATAACCGTTTCAACGTCATTTGCCGTGTGCAAATCTCGCTCTTTTAAACCTAAGTCAAATTCAATCCCGCGCCGTTTTGCTTGCATGAGCAAAGCTCGCTCGGTGTTATAGTCAACGTTCTCAGCACTGTCGGGATTGCGATTTCGTATATAATTAATGTATGCGTGAATGGTAGGGATAAGCTCATAAAGCCCCGACTTGCCGCTAAACTCACGTATAATATTTTGGTCTTTCATTTGACGAACGCGGCGTTCCGATAAATCCAAAATTCGTGCAATTGCTTTTGCGCTATATAGTTTCATAAGCAAAACCTTTCACAAAAAAATCGCGGAAGCGATAAAAAATTTTTCGTAACTAAACATACGCCGGACTCACGGAACCCGCATCGGGCAAAATCGCCCCGGAAGTACCTTTTTATCTTTTTAGTTTTCTTAGGGAATGTCCGGATTTATGTTATATTCACCTGTGGCTTTTTGTCTTTCGAGTTCTAATTTCTGCCAACCTATATCATATTGCCTTATGCTGTCCTCAGTGCGGCGAATTTCTGTTTGTATTCGAGTTAGCGCATCTTCAAAACGTTGTAACAATTCGCGGCGCGGCTCTTCCTCTTTATTGATTTTAACTAATTTTAAAACCTCTCGCCCGTCCTCTGCCTTTTTCCCGGAAGGTTCAACAAGGCTGTGAGTTCGGCGGGTCAGTAATTCGGCATTACCGCCCCTTATTTCGTTTATGTCTTGCATAAGTCGGCGTTCTCTTATTCGGAATGTCGCTAACAAATGTAAAAGCGAACCGCGCCGTTGCACGCCCTGCCCGACAACCTCATCGACAATTTCCTTCTCTTCATCGCTCAATAAGACACCGTATATTTTCATGTACGCGCCAGTAATAACAGCGTTGATATTTCCGTATGGTGCGCCGCCTTGGGGTGGGTGTCCGGGTTGCGCTCCTCTTTTACGATTTGTCTTTGACATAATCTCCTCCGCTCCTATTCAGTTGTTTCGGAATTAAGGGGGGTGTATATGATTGTTTTTTTGCAGGTTTTAAATGAGCTACTATATTTCAAAGGGTTTCCAGTCATTATCTTGCGTGAAGTCCATATTAGGTGCCCTCTCTTTCCTCTGCTTTTCGCCCCTCCGGTCATACTTCTACGATTTTATTTTACTATATAAAATAGGCGGTAACAGGCGGTTTTTATTTTGGATAATTGAAATTTGTTATACTTTCATTTTTTTCAAAATATTCACCTAATATTTCAAGCCCTGCTTTCCGGTGGGTCTTAGCTTGTGTGTCGCTGTAGTGGATTTTGGTATAAATTTTTGCCCACGGAAAGCCTTTTATATAGAAGTCGTAGATAATTGTTTTTTGAACAATATTTAGCTTGTCAACTTCCTGCGATATTTCGATTTTTAAGTTATTAAGTAAGTCATTTTTTTCACATAGTTCTTTTATGTACTCACTGTTAAGCACAAGGGCGGCGGTAGGGTCAGAAGCGTTATATTTATTTCCCGACATTTTAACAAAAGAGACACTTCTGCCCGCGTTGTTAAGGCGTTCTTGCAGCTCTTTGATTCTAAGTTTATTGTATGCTATTTCCCTGTCAATGCCTTTACAAAATTTTAAAATTCTTATCACTTTTTCCCTCTTCATAAAAACTCGCTCCTTTTCGTTTTCATGGCGTTGGGTATCGTTGGCTATATTGTAGCTCGAGCCTTAGCCAACTCCCCTGATTTAACGGCATTTATTCTTCCAATTCTCTTTAATTCCAATTCGCAACTTGCAAATTTCTCGGCTTTTTCCATGGCTTTTATATATTGCTCTGTACCAAACTCAGACCTTGCCATTACAAAAATATTATCATCGTATCCTTTTGCGCGTTTTGCGGCAATGCCTAAAGCTCCTTTTAAAACATCATAACAATCACAAACACTATTTTCCGCCGCATTATAAGTAAATACCGCCTCGTCAAACGATTCAGCTCTCTTCAACAATAACCGCAAAGCCGCAAGTTCCTTTCGGTCGCTGTAACCCTCATAATCGGAATACGTATAATTTATTACGGCTTGGTTAAACCATTTTGTCATTACACCTCAACCTCCACAATTTGAAATAATTTCAAATCCGTCCGCGTAGCGGACACAATAACTGTCAACTGTCAATTGTCAATTGTCAATTGTTCGTCATACTTACCTCCAAACTGGCTGTTTTTAGTAGACCTGTCCCATAACTCATTTTGCCCTCAGTTTGTGATTGAAAATTGCAGCGATAAGCGTTGTTCGTAAAAGTCCTCGGTTGCCTTTATTGCGATAAGTTTCTTTACAGATTCTAAATATT
>Ga0099364_10013303_pt1 | contig 11056 bp, 7 predicted proteins | sample TergutTh196P3_FD_73070 | JGI IMG/M metagenome (GOLD analysis project Ga0099364, IMG submission 73070) | Microcerotermes parvus P3 segment gut microbial communities from Pointe-Noire, Republic of the Congo - Th196 P3 | ecosystem: Host-associated > Arthropoda: Insects > Digestive system > Gut ... | reverse complement strand
CGACCCCAAGCAGCCCGCTTCCACCTACGCCGAGTTCAAGAGGGAGATTCTGAACGAAATCGCCCGCTGCCTCAACATGCCCTTCAACGTCGCCGCGGGCAATTCATCGGGCTACAACTACGCCAGCGGCCGCCTTGACCATCAAACCTACTTCAAGGCCATCCGGGTGGATCAGGACGAGACGGCGGCGCGGGTGCTCGACCCGCTGTTCGCGGCCTTCGCCCGCGAACTGGCCTATGTCGCCGATGTCATCCCTCCGGCCTGGGTAATCACGGGCGACGCCCTGGCGAGAAACCTTCCCCACCGCTGGTTCTGGGACGGCATGGAGCATGTCGATCCCTTGAAGGAGGCCAACGCCGCGATGATCCGGCTGGCTTCGGGGTGTTCGTCGATTCCGGAGGAGCAGTCAAGAAGGGGGGTGGACTATGAGACATCGGCGCGGGCGGCGGCGAAGGCCCTGGGGGTGACGGTGGGGCAGTACCGGGCCTTGGTGCGGCAAAAGCTGTTTGGCACTTCGGAAGTGCCTGAGGTGGACGGCGACGGCGACTATTCCGGCTATCTGTTGGAGGAACCCGAATGACCAGACGACAGCGGCGAAAACGGAAAACCCCAAATTGCGAAAACCAAACCAATCAGGAGGAACGCCATGACTGAAAACGTTGACACGCCGGCCTTGGCGCCGGCCCGGATAAGCGGCCGGGCCTATTCGGGAGGAGCGATGCGCCTTCCGGGCTGGAAGCATCCCGTGGTGGTGGACTTGGCGGGATTGACCTTGCCGGACAGCTTGCCGCTCCTGGCCGACCATGAGAACCGGGTGGCTTCCCGCCTGGGCGAGGTCAAGGCCAGAATTGAGGCGGGCGGGCTGTTCATCGACGGCGCCATCACCGCCGCCGGGCCGGAGGCGCAGGGCATCGTGGCGCAGGCCAGATCCGGAACCGAATGGCAGCTGTCCATCGGGGCCGATCCCCAGGAGGTCGAGGAGGTGCCTTTCGGCAGTGTTGCACGGGTCAACGGCAAGGAGTTCAGGGGACCGATTTACTGGGTGAAGCAGGCGAAGTTGCGGGAGGTGTCGGTCGTGGCCGTGGGGGCCGATTCGGACACCGGAATGAGAATCGCCGCCCGCTGGCGGCTTGAAAAGGGGAAGGTCATGGACAGCGAAGCCAATGTCATTGAGGAAATGCCCGCCATTGAAGCCTCCGGCACTTCGGAAGCGGTCAAGGCGGAACGGATGCGGATCGCCGGCATCCGGGAGGTCTGCGGCGAGGAATACGCCGACATCGAGGCCGCGGCCATCGAGAACGGCTGGTCGGCCGACCGGGCCGGAAGGGAAGTCCTGGGCCGCCTCCGCGCCGCCCGTCTGGAGCCGGACGCCGGGGTATTGGCCTGGCAGGTCAACCGCCAGAAGCTGGGATTGACCGGCTGTTCGGAAAAGGAGCTCGCCGCGTCGTTTTACATCCGGGCCGGACGCGCGGACCTGGGCGAGTCGGTGGTCGGCAAGGAGCATATCGCCGCCGCCAGGCATTATGGCCCCCTGCGGGCCTTCGACCTCGCCCAAAGAGCCTTGGCCGGGGCTGGCGCCGATGTCCCCCGCGATCCAGGCGATGTCATCCGCGCGGCCTTGAGCACAGTGTCCCTGCCGAACATCGCCGGCGACGTGGCCAGGCGCATCCTGCTCCAATCCTACCAGGAGGCCGACAGCTCGTGGCGCTCCTTCGCGCGGGTGGTGTCGGTGCCCGACTTCCGGGAGCACTTTTACCTTCGGCTGTCGGCCTTGAAGTCCCTGGCCCCGGTCGCTCAGGGCGGGGAGATTGCGCACGGCATCATGGCCGAGGAGCCGCGGATCGCCTTCAGCGCGTCCACCTTCGGCAGAGTGCTTGGCCTGGACAGGCGCATGATCGAGAACGACGACCTTGGCGCGTTCAGCTACACCGTCGACGGCATGGGCCGGGCGGCTTCGAGGTCGCTGTCGGACCTGGTGTGGCGGACAGTGCTGGCCAACGGGGGCGATCATTTCTCCAAGGCCAACGACAATCTGCTGGACGGCCCCGATTCCTGCCTGACCGCCGACAGCCTGGCGCGGGCCATCGAGAAGTTGGAAACCCGACGGGACGGCGAAGGCAACGACCTCGACTTCAAGGCCACCGCCCTTATCGTGCCGCCGTCCCTGAAAAACGCCGCCCTTGAAATCCTGAACTCCGAGGCGCTTATCGCCGTCGGCATGGAGAAGACAGAAAGGGTCAGGCCGTCGGGCAACGCCTTGAAGGGGGCGCTCGACCTGGTGGTGGACGCGCGCATCCAGAACGCGGGGAAGTTCCCGGAGGCGTCGCCGAAGCGGTGGTATCTCGCCGCCAGCCCGGTGCACGTCCCGGTGGTCGTGGCCTTCCTCAATGGCCGGGAGACGCCCGTGGTGGAGACCTTGGGCTTTCAGGCCTATCCGGACAGGCTGGCCTTCACCTGGAGGATTAACCACAACTACGGCGCGGCCCTGGGCGACCCCAAGGCCATGATCGCGTCGCTTGGGGAGTAGGCGGCAAGGGCCGGGCGCGCCGGTCAAAGTGGCAAAGGATCATTTTGACCCTTTGCCAGATTGATCTCCCGCCGGCGGCCGGGGTGCGCGCAAGCCGCCGTCTTTTTCGCATGAAGGAAGCATATGGCAATCATTTCGCCAAACCCGATGCCGCATGGCGGCGTTTCCGCAACCCCCAAAAAATTTAGGAGGCCAAGGCCATGATTGACGAGCCAATCCTTGCGCCGCCGCATGGCGGCATCCCCGCGCAACCCCCGTCATTGCCATCGGCGTCAACCCCGCCGGGTTTGCCCATCCTTGACGCGGCGCTGGCCTACCATCGGGTGGGTTTATGCGTTCTCCCCACCGTGGCGGGTGAAAAACGTCCAGCGGGGTTGTGGAAAACCTACGAGGATACCCGCCCGGACGAGGAAGCGACGGCCAAAATGTTTCAGGGCGCGCCAGGCATTTGCATCGTCTGCGGTCCCGTGTCCGGAAACACCGAGTGCATCGACTTCGACGAGGGCGGCGCGGCCTTTCCTGACTGGTCGGCTGTCATTCCCAAAGAACTGTTTGATCGCCTGGTCATTGAGCGAAGCCCTTCCGGAGGCGTTCATGTTGCCTACCGTTGCCCAGACGCGCCCGCGCTTCCCACTTGCGTCCTGGCGAGAACCGAAGAAGGCCGCAAGCTCATTGAGACCCGCGGAACCGGGGCTGTTTTCCTTTGCGACCCGACGCCGGGCTATCAGTTGTTCCAGGGGTGCTTCACCGTCTTGCCCGTCGTCACGGCGGACGAGCGCGAGTTCATGTTGAACACGGCGGCGGCTTTGAATCGCCATGTTCCGAAATCCGCTCCGGTAACGTTCGGCCGGCCAGCATCAGCCATTCCCGGTGATGGCTTGCACCCTTATGCGGTCAAGGCGCTGGCTGTGGAATGCGCCACGGTGGCACAGGCGGTCGAATCCACCCGCAATGACACCTTGAACGTTGCCGCCGTCAAACTCGGGCATTATGTCGGCGGGGGCCTGTTGCCGGAGCCATTTGTCCGTTCGGAACTTGCCAAGGCCGGATTGTCATGCGGCCTTGAACCAACAGAGGTCGCCGCGACCATCGAAAGCGGTTTGAAAAAAGGCATGACCGAGCCGAAGGGTATTCCGGCCAGGGCGGAGCCGCCGCTGGTCGATATGTCCGCCCTGCTCGCCAAGGCGGGGTCTTGCGCATCGGCGACCGTAGAACCTTCAAACCCCGATCAAACCCCTGGCTGGAGGCTTTCCATCATGACCGCCGTGGAAGAAGAACCCATCCGCTGGCTTTGGCCGAAGCGGATTGCCCTGGGCAAACTCAATATGCTTGTCGGCGATCCCGGTTTGGGAAAATCATTCATCACTTGCGACTTGGCGGCGCGGGTCTCGACGGGAAGAACTTGGCCGGATGAGGCGCCATCGCCGGGCGCGGGATGGGTAATGCTCCTCAATGCCGAAGATGGCGAGGGCGATACCATCAAGCCCCGCCTCCGGGCGGCGCGGGCGGATATGGCGAAAATCGCGGTCATGGCGGCGGTGGATCACGGGCGGCTGTTTTCCCTTGGCAAGCATTTGGACGAGCTGGCCCGGTGCGCCGCCATGCTCCCCGATCTCCGGCTCATTGTCATCGACCCGGTGACCGCGTTCATGTCCGGGATCGACAGCCATAAAAATTCGGACGTCAGGGAGGCGCTTGCCCCGCTGTCGGAACTGGCCTGTCAGACCGGGGCCGCGGTGCTGGCCGTGTCCCATCTCAACAAGGGCTCCGGGCAGGCCGTCTACCGAGCCACCGGGAGCCTTGCCTTCATCGCGGCGTCCCGGTCGGTGTGGGCCGTCGCCAAGGACAGGCAAGACCGCGACCGGCGCGTGTTCCTGCCCGTCAAGAACAACCTCGGCAACGACAAGACCGGCCTCGCCTACTCCATCAACGGGTTTTGCGACCCGCCTTTCGTCGATTGGGACCCCTCGCCCGTCGAAGCCGACATTGACGATATGCTGAACCAGGACGCGCGCCGCCCGCTCCCGCGTTCCTCGGCGACCGCCGCCGTGGACGAGTGGCTGGAAGCGTTCCTTGGAAGCGGGGAGAAGGCGTCAACCGAGATTTACGGGGCGGGCAAGGCGGCTGGATTTTCGGAAGGCCAGTTGCAACGCTCCCGCAAGCGCATCGGCGCCCGCGTCAAGCGGGACGGAATGCCGTCGCGCAGCTTCTGGAGCCTTTCCGGCGACGACGACAATCATGACGCGCCAGTTGCCGCGGAAGCCTCCCCGTCCCCCGGCGACCGCTGTGACTGCGGCGAGTGGGGCAAGTGGGGTGACTTGTCGCCTCAGTCCCGTCAGTTGCCGCAGTCACGTCAATCAAATGGGGACGGGGACGAGGCGCGGCGACTGGAATCCGCCGCCGACCAGCCCATTCCCGCGGAATCGGCCATCGCCTCCCCATCGCCTACGTTTCAGCGCCTGAAAGCCGCCCCCTGGCTGGCCTGATTTTCACAGCACGCCGAGTTGTATCCCCTCCGCATCAAAACCCCGCAAATCGCCCGCAAAGGTCGTTCCCGGCCTTGTCACGGCCCCGTTCCTTTCGCTTTTCCCTCCCTCCCCCCCATCACGCCATCCGGCTCTTGTCCGATGGCGCCCGCCTACTCATGGAGAAAACCATGACCGAAACAACATCCCCCAATCCGCTTTTACTTGATGCCGTCGGCCTCGCCAGGTTGCTCAGCGTATCCCGAAGCGCCCTCTATCAATGGCTGGCCTCCGGCCGCGTACCCTCTCCGGTCAAGCTTGGCCGCCGCGCCCTGTGGCGGGCCGAGGAGATCCGGCGGTGGGTCGCCGCCGGTTGCCCGCCGCGTTCACGGTGGAAGCCGAATCCATGATGGCTGGAAACAACATCGTTTTTCAAGCGTTCCGGGAATCGTCAAAGAATTGGCAAGTCCGGCGACGGCACGGTAAACAACCACCGTCATTGACCGCCGCGGCGACTTTTTTTTGCGCCGCCATTTTCAGGAGGAATCATCATGCGCCTGTATCGCGCCAATTGGAAAGACCCCGAGGGCCAACGGGTTTATTCAACGAACTGGATGGTCGAAGTACGAACCCCAAGCAGCGGACGCCGCCGCATCGGGGCCTTCCGCGACAAGCGGGCTTCCGAGGAGTTCGGCCGCAAGCTTGAAGCCCTGTGCGACCTTCGCCTGGCGGGTCAGCGACCCGATTCCGCCCTGCTGGCATGGCTGGATACCCTGCCGTCCGACACCTTGGCGAAGTTGTCCAGGCACGGCTTCATTGATGGCGAGCGGGCCGCGTCGGCCAAGGGCCTTCCCGGCCATGTGGCCGACTACCGCGCCGCCCTTGCCGCCAAGGGCGGCTGCGAACAGCACGTCAGGCAGGACGGCAACAAGCTCGTTCGGCTGTTCGAGGGATGCGGGTTCGCCTTGCTGTCCGACCTTGACGCCGGGCGCGTCCAGCAATGGCTGGCCGACCGGCGCTCCGAAGGCATGGGCGCTGCCACCAGCAACAGCTACCTTGTCGCCGCAAAAGCGTTTTGCAACTGGGCCGTCAAGAACCGGCGTTTGCCGGAGCATCCCCTGCGGCATCTGGCGAAGGTCAACGCCAAGGTGGACGTGCGAAAGAAACGCCGACCCCTGTCGCCGGAGGAACTGGCGCGGTTGTTGGCGGCCGCCGGGGCCAGCGTCAGGCTGTTTCGGGACATGACCGGACGCGACCGGGCGATGGTGTATCGCATGGCGTCCGAGACGGGCCTGCGCTGGTCGGAGCTTCGTAGCCTCCGGCGGGCGTCGTTTGACCTGGTTGGCATCCCGGCCACCGTCGTCCTTGATGCCGCCGACGAGAAAGCCGGGCGCGGGGCAGTGCTTCCCCTGCGGCCCGAATTGGCCGATGCTCTCCGGGACTATTTCGTCGACCATCCAGCCTTGCCGTCCGCTCCGGCGTTCCCCATGCCCATTGACGACTGCGGGGCGGAAATGCTGCGGCGGGATTTGTTTGAGACCGGTGACAGCCCGGCGGTCGCCGCCGAAAAGAAGGCGCGGGGCGAAACGGTTGTTCCCGCCATTCCCTATCGCGCCGCCGCCGGGCGGGAAGCCGATTTCCATGCCCTCCGGCATACCTTCGGCACTTGGCTGGCGAAAGGCGGCGTTCATCCCAAGGTCGCGCAGGACTTGATGGGGTATTCGACCATCAATTTGACCATGGGCCTCTACACCCATATCACCCTGCAGGACCACGCCGCCGCGCTTCAAAACCTCCCCGCGCTCCCCAGGCCCGCCCAAGCCGCCAATTCCGCCGTCGATACAATGGCGTGACGCCCTATTTCACAGAACAGATTCCCCGTTGCCGAATCATTCCGCGAGAAGCCGGTTTGCGGGGGTTTCCCGTAAACTCACGCCTACCCACACGCCTACTCTGCGCGGATTCCGCTGCGCCTGAGTGGACTTCGGCGGACTTTACGGCGTGTTTTCGGGGCGGCAATTCGCTGTTCATCCGTCCGCGAAAAGTGCCGCAACTCCTTGGAATTGCGGCACTTAGTGACTGGTGGGGAGAGGTGGATTCGAACCACCGTAGGGCAGGGCCCGACAGATTTACAGCCCGCCGCATTCCCCGCGAAACCCCCTGAAAAGCCGATAGTTGCGCCATCGCCTTTTTGCTCACGCATACTCTCACGCCTACACGGCCTTCTCACGCCATTGATTGTATCCATGTGGCCGGCCGCAAGCCCCTTTCCGCGCCTAACATCATCGAAGCTCGGAAACATCAATAAAATCGGGCATTTTCGAAGAAATGACTGGCTAACGCGCCACTGGCACGGTAAAGCAAGCAAGGTCGCGCATCGGTGCGCGAGGCGCAAAAACGCCCAATTGAAAGGGGAAAACATGGCTGCCGCGAAGAAGCCGAAGAAATCGTTCACCTGCGCCCGTTGCGCCAAGGAAACGAGCGCCACGAACGAGGAACGCATCAGCGTCCGCTTATGCGGCGCTTGCGTTCCCGACCTTGCCAATCTTGCGGCCATGCGGTCGAAGTCCGCCAAGGGGTCACGGAAGGCCGAGACGATGGCAATTGTGCCGAAGGCGTCCGTGCCCGCCAGGAAGCGACAGAGGGCCGCGAGGCCAGCCACGGCGAGCTCTGGTAAGGCCATCGCGGCGGTTGCCGAGCCGGAGGGCGTCGAACTGCCGGAGACCGTTCCGCCAGCCATCGGGCCGGAGGCCGCTGTTGGGCCGATGGTCACCGAGATGCCTGTTACACCTGCCAAGAGGCGAAAAACCGCTAACCCCGCCGATTCGGCTTCTGAGGCCGCCGTCCAGCCAGTGGCCGAGACCATGCCCTCCGCCGTCCCGTCGGCCGAGGTCGCCGAACTCGACCAGCGCATCGCCGAGACCCGCGAGGCGATGAACCGCCTGGTGTCCGAGCTTTCTGAAGCGTATCGAACTGACCGGCCTGCGCGACCAGCGGGCCGCCCTCGGTCCCGCGCCGCGTTCCCGGCGTGACCCGGACGCGCCTCGCCGGTTCACCCTACTTGACGCGGCGGCTTCGGTGTTGGTCGATGCTTCCGAGGCGATGCAGGCAAAGGCCATCTGGCGGGCCATCGTGGAGCGCGGCCTGTGGTCGTCGCCGAACGGCGGCAAGACGCCGTATGCGACCCTGCCCGCCGCCATCATGCGCGACATGGCCGCGAAGGATGCGGAGTCGCGCTTCGTGAAGGCGGGGCGGGGGTTGTTTGTGATCATGCGCCCGGCTTGAGCAGGGGCTAGGGACATGATCGCCACACTTCGTTTACAGCCGCCTTCGGAGTCGGATGAAGTAAAATTGTTAAGGACGTTTTTTCTTGACGGCGGGACTCATTTTAGACAAAATGTCGCATTGATTTCCCGCCGTCGTGGATGCTGCCGGGGAGGGGGAGTATGTCCGTTGAACAGAATGTGACCTTACTGCAGTTATTAAGCGAACGCATGGGCGTCCTTCAGCTGGCTTCCCGTCTGGCGGTTTCGGCCAAGACGATTAGCCGATGGCGCAGGGCCGGGGTCAGTCCGCGTATTGAACTTGCCTTGAAAGCGGTCATGGACTCGTTGCGCCCGGATCCCCTCGATGGTAAGACGGACCGGGACTTTACATTCATCGACCTATTTGCCGGGATCGGAGGTATCCGCAAGGCGTTCGAGGGTGTTGGGGGGCAATGCTTGTTCACCAGCGAATGGAACGAGTGGTCCAAAAAGACCTACTTGGAAAACTTTGGTATGGGACACCCCTTCGCCGGTGATATCGTAACCTGTCCAGAGGAAGACATTCCGGAACACGACGTTCTCCTAGCGGGCTTTCCGTGTCAGCCGTTTTCAATAGCGGGCGTGTCTAAAAAGAACTCGCTGGGGCGTCCTCACGGATTTGAATGCACCACGCAGGGAACCTTGTTCTTTGACGTGGCCCGTATCATCAAGGCTAAGCGCCCCGCCGCGTTCCTGCTTGAGAATGTCAAAAACCTAATGTCCCACGACCAAGGAAACACCTTCCGAGTCATCATGCATGTGTTGCGGCAGGAATTGGGCTATCATGTGGACAGTAAGGTCATTGACGCCCGCCATTGGGTTCCCCAACATCGGGAGCGCATCATCATTGTCGGATTCCGAGAGAAAACACCCTTTTCATGGGATTCGCTGGATATGCCTGCCAGCCAACCCGTCATGTCGGACATTCTCCACCCGGAAGACGGATCAGAATCGCCCGAGCCTCCCTATACGTCAGGCGCCAAGGCCGCAGTCAGCCCCAAATATACGCTCAGCGACCATTTATGGAAATACCTCCAGGATTACGCTGAAAAACACCGGGCCGCCGGCAACGGCTTCGGTTATGGTCTGGTTGACCGTGACGGCGTGGCGCGGACGCTTTCGGCGCGTTACTACAAAGATGGTTCAGAGATACTGATCTCTCGCGGTAAAGGGAAAAATCCGCGCCGCCTGACGCCTCGCGAGTGCGCCCGCCTCATGGGCTTCCCTGACGATTACAGGATTCCGGTAAGCGATACGCAAGCCTACCGACAATTCGGAAACAGCGTGGCGGTTCCGGTGATCCGGGAGGTGGCTCGCATCATGAAACCTCACGTCCTTACTGGGAAAAGGGGGGCGGGGTCGCCGTTGGCCTATTCTGAACACCTGCTGACGGTTGGGTGAACCATTCATGGCCGACACGATGGACCGGGTGACTCGAAGCCGAGTGATGGGCGCGATATGTTCCTCAAACACCACGCCTGAGATCATGGTTCGCCGCCTGTTGTACAAGGCGGGGTTCCGTTTCCGGCTTCATGCCAAAAACCTTCCGGGTAGTCCGGATATTGTCCTTCCGAAGTACGGAGCCGTTGTTTTCGTTCATGGCTGTTTTTGGCATGGGCATGACTGCCCGTCTTTCCGCCTGCCCAAAACGCGGAAGATGTTTTGGCAAAACAAGATTGAGAAGAACCAAGCGCGTGACGGATTGGCGGCGACAACGCTCCGGAGAGACGGGTGGCGCGTGGCCGTGGTATGGGAGTGCGCGTTGCGTGGACGGGGGCGGATTAGACCGGAACGAATGGAAAAACGCCTGTCCGCATGGGTGCGCGGCGCAAAGAAGCGTCTTGAAATTTCGGGAAGGGCAAAACCATGAAACTTGGCTATCTGTCGCAGTACTTCGACGCGGTGGCGTCCAAACGGCTTTCTGCCGTCGAGACAGATCCTTCCCGCAGTCATCAGCACGAGTTCAATGGGGTTAAGAAGCTCACCCATATGTTCGGTATACCATCCGAAAAACAAACTTTCCCGGCTACATTTCTTTACTTGTGTGACGATGAGTATGACGCGACCCCTGAATCTGGATTCGTGACGTGGTCTGATTATCGTTCCACTCCGCCAAAAAACACTCGTGACAAGATATGGTTGTCCGGAAAAAGGCGGTCGCCGGAATGCAGGCTCTATTATCCGACGACGACCATGTCGATGAACATGGCGGAAGGCGATCTGCTCGTCATCGCCAAGCGCCCAAACGGCCATATACTGGTGATCGTGGCTGAGGCGGGTTCGGACATCGAAAGGCAGCTCTGCTGGTTGTTCAACCTCGGCAATCCACAATTAAACATATCGCTCCGGGTCGAGCTGGAGACGGAGCAGGATCGCCTCGGCTTTGCCTCGCGTGTTGTATTGGAGGCTATCGGCGTCACGGTCGAGGACAGCGATGAAACGTGGCTGGATCGGATGCTCCGTGATTTCAACGGCCAGTTCCCGGACACGTCCACCTTTTCCCTGTTTGCCCGCGACACCATGCCGGACATTGCCGACGCCGACTTGAAGGGCGATCCTGATCGGGTTCTGCTTGAATGGTGCACCCGCGAGGAAATCCTGTTCCGGACACTGGAAAAACACTTGGTCGCCGAACGGCTCCGGAAGGGATTCTTTGGCGAAGACGCTTTCGACGAGTTCGACGAATTATCCAAGCAGGTCACCAACCGTCGGAAATCGCGGGCGGGACGGGCGTTAGAGAACCATCTTGAACATATGTT
>Ga0099364_10013302_pt1 | contig 11056 bp, 11 predicted proteins | sample TergutTh196P3_FD_73070 | JGI IMG/M metagenome (GOLD analysis project Ga0099364, IMG submission 73070) | Microcerotermes parvus P3 segment gut microbial communities from Pointe-Noire, Republic of the Congo - Th196 P3 | ecosystem: Host-associated > Arthropoda: Insects > Digestive system > Gut ... | reverse complement strand
CCTGAGAAGTTCCCACTGCTTCAGACGGTTGTGCCTGAGTATCGGGGCCCCACTTTGGGCAAATGCCGGAGCCTGTTCGTTGGGATCCGCAGATTGTGCAAAAAGCCATGAAATACACTCCTTTATAAATATAAAAAATACTGTTAAAAATCAATATCGTTCTCAATCGGTATTATACAGATGTATGTTTTGCCTTGCCCCAAGGCAAGGCCAGAGCCGTCGCTTAATTCATAGGCGAATTGCGACGAGTTGTCCGGCCTTGACCATTCGATATCGATATACTTTCCGCCGCTCACATAGTAACCGGAGCCGTTTCCGGTAGTCGCAATGTTGAGCCTGCCAGCTGAGTCGCCCGGAATTCGGGATACACTTGTCTTGAGTATAAGGACGTTTGTGACGGAAACCTGCGTAGAGTCATTTCCATCTCTGTAAGGGACTCCGTATTGATCCAGATAGTAAAGCCCATCATCGTCGTCGTATGAGAATGCAGTCGTTTTTGAAGAAGAGAACCTTACGGAAAAATCTATTGCTTCCTCGCCATCGCTTGGGGTGCCCTCATTTGCGAAGCTGAGGGCGCGTTCATAGTCTTCCTCAAGCTCCAATCTGAAATCGTATGTGGGCAGCCACTGCGTGATGAGTTCTCCGGAGGTTACCAATGTATGCTCAAAAATCATGGTACTCGATCTATGCCGATCCCTGTAGAAAATATGAGTTAACCGCCCGTTAACGCCGTCAAGTCGCGTTATGCCCCTGTTTGCCAATGTATTGTAGGCGCCATCGCTGCCGCCTGCAAAAATGAATACCGCATCGTAGCTTTGCGCAATGTCAACGCAATAAGTCCTCGCACTGCGGATGCTGCCTATGATCCCGACATCCGATACGTCCTGATAAAACGCCATCATCCGTGTTATGCCGCCTTCAACGGGGAACTCATATATGATGTCTGCTTTTGAGATGCCAAGCTGCGGCATCGCGTCTGCGGCATTATTGATAACAATCGCCAGCGGCCTGATATTCATTATGTCTGTCTCGGTTGGTAGGCCCGTCAGCGGATTAATGTATGCTAAGGGTTCAGGTTCCGGTTCAGGTTCCGGCTCAGGCTCTGGTTCGGGTTCGGGCTCAGGTTCAGGCTCAGTGTCGATCGGCGGTTCCTCGGATGGGGTTTCTTCAATCATGGTTGGTTCCGGTTCCTCAATCTGCTGTTCTTCCCGGCGCGCGCATGTCGCGAATGTAACGACCAGCACAACCGCAATGAGTGCAGGAGGGGCAAATTTTTTAATTTTCGGAACATGCCGTTTGAGTTGCGGAATACGTTGTTTGATTTCGTATAGAAAGCGCTTTATATGATTCATTTAATTGCCTCGGCTGTCAACATTAATGTGCTAAAACAGAATAGATGCTTTCTATTATACTGAATACATCCATAATGTCAACTTTATAGGCGCGATTGGCGCGATTATATTGTATACTTTATTGCAGCCATGTGGTACAATATAATCAGCGCTTGAACAGACGAGTTGTGCATGAGGCGGAGTGCGTATGGAAGCATACTATGGATTCATCCGTGAGAAACTGGAAATAAAAATACTGATACTATTCATCTTGCGACGTCTTCCGGAGCCGATTTCGCTTGAGGAGCTAACGGAGCTGACCATGTGCGATGGAGGCATCAGTTACTTCGACTTTATGGAATGCGTTGCCGAGTTAGTGAAAACGGAGCATTTGCAGCTTGAGGATGACAAATACCATCTAACTGAAAAGGGCGCGCGAAATGGCGAGACAACCGAAAACAGTCTGCCTATTACCGTGAGGACGCATGTTGAGAACACAACGTTTGCAAAACGCAGCAAGCACAACCGTAACGCGATGATAAAAACACACCATGCAATAGACCCGCGCGGTAATTGTACAGTCTCGCTGTCACTGACAGACGGCATTGGAGAGGTTGTTTCCATAGAGCTGTTCGCGGTCAGCGACAAGCAAGCTTTGGCGTTGGAAAGAGGTTTTCGCAAGAACGCTGAAAGTATCTACAATGCGCTGATAGAGATGATTTTAGAATAATATTGACGGCGGGGAGTTGCTTGGTGTAAAATGTGTTGGCAACTTCGCCGCCGCACACGAGAAACTAGTGATTGGACTAACAATAAGCATGCGTGTATCTTCATTTTTTATGCCTTTTTTTGCGCTTTTTGCAGGCGCCTCAGGGTATTACCTCAGGTCAATGGAATTAAAAAACGTGTTTGATGCGTACACAGGACTTCCGCAGCGCGGTGCGTTAATTACATATGCGCTTATTGGCCTTTCGCTGGTCTTCCTGTGTATCATACTCATATTCACACTGTGCGCAAAAGCAAAGTTTGCTTCACCGAACGGATTTGTAAATGCGTTTGGCACGGAACCGCTTGCTTATCCATCGGTTTTTTTCATAATTGGCATTGTATGGCTAGGGGCGACAGTTGTGTATTTTCTCAGTATTAACGCACAGGGGAGCATACAGCTATCTGAGTTGTGTTTTTTGATACTGTCGGCATTATCGGCGATTTCCGTATCTCTGTTTGCCATAGAGGTTTACCAAAATCCGAGACGCAAGTCGAAATATGCATTGAGCATTGTTCCAACGATATTCATGTGCTTCTGGCTCATACTCCTATACAGGCAAAACGCCTCAAACCCGATCCTTCTTAGCTACTGTTATCAGTGCCTTGCTATTATTGCGTCAGCCCTGGGGTTTTATTTCACGTCCGGTTTCATATATAACAGACCTGCGCCGGGCAAGACCGTCTTTTCGTTTTTCTCCGCGATATACTTCTGCTTTGTTGCTTTGGCTGACGAACACACCGTGAGCATAAAACTCATTTTCATCGCAATAATCGCAATAAACGTAATCTATTCCTCAATGCTTATCAGAAACATGGCAAGGAAAGACTTCTGAGCATACATTATTGACAGGTAACTGCTCAGAACCGGTGAGGATGGCTATGTTATACTCGCGATCGTAAAGATTTGCAAGAATATCGCGCAGGATTTTTGCCGTCAGGTGGTGCGGAAAATCCGCAGTAATGCCTGTGGCCTTTCAAGGATTTGCCGTACCGCATGACGGCAAAAAGACAAGCGAGAAATTGCAAATCTTTGCGACCGCGAGTATAAGTTCCCGCAAAGCGCAACCAAGGACGGTGGAGCGCTCGCGAGTAGGCGCATGGAGGCGCCACCGAGCGATTGCGGGAGCTTTAACAGAGCCGTCCGAGCGCAAGGTTCTAAGCAGTTACACTGACTGTAGATTATAAGAAAAAGAAGTGACGGCTCTTACCGCCACTTCTTTTTTTCAAATTCAACCTCAGCCTCCGTCCATCGGCCTGATGATTGTAATCGTGTCTCCGTTTGATACAGGGTCGTCAAGGCATGCCCATTTGCCGCCTATCAGGACTGTTGCAGTGCGCAGCTCGTTTTCATCCATAGTTACTTGCCGCTGCTCTAGCAGTTCAAGACACGCGCTCAGTACATCTTGGACTTTCGCGCCATCTTTTAGTTCAAATTCCGCATCTTTAAAGCCGGGCGGAAGATCAAAAACAAAGAACTTAACTAGTATGCTCATAATATCTACTTTTTTTCTTCCGGAGGGTACAAGTCGTTGATAACGCATTCCAGGCCGCCTGTGAGCTGCAGCATATCAAGATATGGAAGACCGTCCTCATAATAACCAAGTGCGTTGTAAAAGTTGTCCCCGAGACGTACCTCGTCCAGCGTCATTCCTGCCATTGGGCCGTCTTTTAGCGGAGGTCTGCCGGCCATGCGCTCGGTGATAGTGAAGTCGTCCCGTCTCAAACCCTCACGTAAGTTGAAAGCCCAGCGCATAGTAAATGAACGCATCCCAAAGAAACGCAGATCGCGCATGCCCATTGGATTGCCGGTAGCATATGTATACGCGTCGAACGTTGTCGTACCGGGAAAAACGCGTGCGGTGAACACGCACATACCAGATGCGTTAATGAACTCAGTCATGCACATCTCCTGGACATCGTGATGGCCTGTTATACGGAAATTATATCTTTGTTCTTTTGTCATGCGGTCATTTGCCTTTGCAAGACCGCCTTTTGTGTGGCGCCCCGGCGTCGGGTCGAGCTGATATGTGCGGATGTATCCCGGTGCGCGGCGTGGGTCGTGTGCCGCTATCTCGACTCCGCTCGCCACGAACAGGAAGTCATGGCCTTTGCCATAGTGATTTGCGGCGTTCCTGGAGCCTTGAGCCAGTATTTTTCCGCAGCCATCCTGATTGCATATTTTCCTTGTTAGCTCCACACCGGCATCGCCATCGCCCCAGAACGGTTCTATGCCGTCGAGGTCTTCTTTTGTAAGCACTCCCGCATTGAAGCACTCAAACGCCCATGCTAGTGTCCCGCCAACGTGTATTATATCGAGCCCGGCTTCGTTGCATAGGTGGTTCATATAGATCAGGGCTTCAGGGTCTTCGTTCATTATGCCCGGTCCAAACCAACCAATGCTCTCATACTCGGGGCGCCCAACGGGGATCGGCCCATCGGTTTTGTACTTGCCTTCTTTGATTTTAACCGTAGCTCCACAGCGTAATGGGCAAACGACGCAAGAGTGATACTTTTCCCTGTACTCACTGTTTAGAAGCTGCCCGCCTATGCGTGCAAAATCTTCCTGTGTTTTTCCCGTTTCCTCAAGTGAAACCGAGTAGTTCTTAACACAGCAGTCGCCGCTCATCAGGTTAGGGATGAATGCGCCGGAGGAACCCGCAGAACGCATGTTTTCCTGCATAGGGTGGTTATTCAGAAATTCCGCTAAGAACTTATTAAGTTCGGTGATGCCCTGCTTGTTTGCAAACTCAAGCGGTAGTTTGCCGGTGCAAACGACGCCTTTTAGCTTCTTGGAACCTATTACCGCGCCGGTTCCGCCCCTGCCGGCAGCCCTATGATAATCGTTCATTACGCAGGCCAACGGCGATATCATTTCACCGCCCGGCCCGATGAAAGAAGCGCTATATTTGACGCCCAAGTCGCTCTTGAGCGCTTCTTCAAATTCTCCGCAGGTAAGCCCCCAGTATGCTGAGGCGTCGCGGATCTCCGCCTTACCGCTGTCAATGAATATGTAAACGGGTTTTTGGGAGATGCCATTAACGAAAACGCCATCATATCCTGCGGCTTTTAGCGCCGGCCCGAAATCCCCGCCGGCGTTTGCATCGTTCCAACCGTCATAAATAGGCGATTTTGATACTACAGTGTAGCGGCCACCGCAGAAATAGTTTGAACCGCTGAACGGGCCCGGCAGAAAACCAACCATGCTGGCCTCGCTGTATACGTCGCATCCGCCCGGCATGTACTCGTACAGGATGCGAGCGCCAAGCGCAGGCCCGCCGATAAAGTCCTTGTACCATTCTTCGGGAAGGTATTTGTCCTCGAGCTCACCTGTCGTCAGATTTGCAAAAAGCATTTTACCTGTATAACCGAACATGTTCTTCCTCCTGTTTTATAAAGTACTGTCAAACAATAAACTTCTGATAAACTCTCATAAATATTACATTACTAATGATTATACTATATTATTTATCAATGTCGATGTTCTTTTGCACAATGTTGAATAAAAAATATTGTATATTTACCCTCACGCGCCGGAAACCGTCTGATAGCGATAAGCGTCCTTGCACATATCTTCTATTGTCAGTGCCGCCTTCCATCCAATGGTTTTTTCCGCTTTTGAAGCATCGGCATAGGTTTCGGGCAGGTCGCCGGATCGCCTTGGAGCGATTCTGTATGGTATCTTTACTCCGTTTACACGCTCAAAAGCGCGGACAAGCTCAAGTACGCTGCATCCCAAACCTGTTCCCAGGTTCAGCACCTCGACGCCGTCGTGTTCCACGCAGTACTTCAATGCATCCACATGCCCTTTTGCAAGATCGACGACATGGACATAGTCGCGAATGCCGGTTCCATCCCGCGTGGGATAATCGTTTCCGAATACGTTTAGTTCCGGAAGACTCCCCGCTGCTACTTGCATGATATATGGCATCAGATTGTTCGGAACGCCGCGTGGAGACTCACCAATCAGCCCGCTTTTATGAGCTCCAACAGGGTTGAAGTAGCGAAGAATGACAGCCGACAGCCATCCGGTTGCCGCAGTGTCTATTATTATACGTTCGATCATCTGTTTTGTACAGCCGTAAGGATTTGTACACTCGCCTGTTTTCATATCCTCTGTGTACGGGAGGCTTTCCTGCGCGCCGTAGACAGTCGCCGACGAGCTGAATATGATATGCCCTATGTTGTGCATTTTCATTGCTTCGAGCAATGAAAGAGTGCAGTCAAGATTATTCCTGTAGTATTTCAATGGCTCGCTGACCGACTCGCCGACAGCCTTGAATCCTGCCAGATGGACTATAGCATCAGGCTTGTTTTCGCAAAACAGCCTGTTAAGAGCATTCCTGTCAGCAACGTCAATTTCATAAACCGCCAAGCCTTTTCCCGCTATGTTTTCGATGCTCTGCACAACGTCAGGAGAGCTATTTGAAAAATCATCCGCGATTATCACGTCATAACTTGAGTTCAAAAGCTCAACCGCGATATGCGAACCGATATATCCTGCCCCGCCAGTCAGAAGGATTTTCATGCCCACACCTCCATATCTTTATATTAATAGTAACCAAAATCTGATGAAAAGCAATAAAACCGGTTGACAAACCCATCATGAACAAATATAATTAGCCTCACATTTGCGAGAGTGCTGGAACAGGTAGACAGGCACGTTTGAGGGGCGTGTGTCGACAGGCGTGTGGGTTCAAGTCCCATCTCTCGCACCAACTGAGAAAAGCCTTGAAAACACTGCGTTTTTGAGGTCTTTTCTTTTATGGTTGCTAATCAAAGATGCAAATCACGATAGTAATCGTGATTTGCAATACATAGGGGTGAAATATTTTTTTACCTAAACCTCCAATAGGGCCATAAGTGCGTTTATTGATTCCAGGGATTCGAGGTTAAGGGTTTTGGTTACTACATTCGCAGCTTGGGTTTCGGGCATATGCTTTTTTGCGCTGAGCATAAATCTCCCAATTACGTCGTCCCGGGTCATTGGGATCAGGTCTTCTTGGAAATCGCTCAGCGTTTCGCCATTTTTTAGCAATATGCCAAGGCGCGCGCCGGTTTTTTGCGGAAAGGCTTTGTCAACTTGCTCGTCTAGCTCAACAAATATCCTCTGTGCAATGGCATTGACTTCAGGATCGTCGAACTTCTTGACTGTATCGATGCTGGTTTTTCCATGCACCAAAGTGGAGGCTACCATAAACTGATGGCTCATCATAGCGGATATGGCGCCAAAGTACGGGCCTGAGTTGTCAGTCCCCGGGAAGTCTTTAGCGCGTTGCGAAACGCCGACTGTCACTTTTTCGATATCGTCTAGGGCAATCTTATGCTTCGTGGCTAGAGACTCTGCTGCTTGGGCAGTCGATAGGACGTGTCCGCATCCCGGGTATCTTTTAATGAAAGATTCGTCGATCATATAGTGGCCGGGGTTTTCCTCTATGGCCGGGGTCCAATCAAGCTCTTTCCTGTTCATAGCCAGCCCCAATCCGAAACGGCCCTCAAGAATTGTCGGTGACCCCGTGACACCTCTTTCCGCGAGCATCGCTGCCATTACGGAATTTTTTGCGGCAAAGCAGTTTTGCAGGCAGATATCCTCAGCGCCTGAGTTGACGAACTCCATTACGCCGGAAGAAGTGTTTGCTACTGTCGATAAGGCGGCGCACATGTGCACAGTATCAAGACCCATGATTACCGAGGCTGCGGCAGTCCCGCCGAACGGCGCAAGAGTGCTTGCGGGGCGCAGGCCATAATCCGGGAACCCGGGCGCAATCAGCGCTGAGCCTATACGGCCCATGCTTTCATAACCTGCCACCACGGCTTCAATGATTCGCTTTCCGCTTGCGTTGCTGTTTTGTCCCAAAGCGAGCGCGACCGGTATAGCAACTACCCCGGGATGGCTCAGCGTATGTTCATGGCAGTCTTCCAGAAGATAAATCTGCCCCATAAGCGCATTGACTGACGCTGCGGCTAGTGGCGATACTCCGCCGCTTTGGCCTACTATCACGCAGCTGCCGGGACTGCCCGCCGTTTCCCATACGGAGCGTTCCGCCTTCGTGATGGGGGAATCTGATGCATCAAGGCTTGTAGCCAGAAAGTTCAGGATAGTTATTTTAGCTTTTTCTATTGTCAGATCCGGCAAGGAATCGTATTGAATTGATTTTAGAATTTTGCATAGTTTAAGAAGCATGGCGCTCCTCCTGAGTAAGTAATAAATTACAATGTAAATAGGACGAGAGAGCGGGGGAGTTGAAAGTTGAGAGTCGTGTGGGGAGCGTGCAAAATCGGATGGGATCAGATTTTAGTTATTGCGGTAGTTTTCCCATACTTTCTAGCTCATCTGCTATTTCGGACATGCCAAGGCGTTCATACGTCGCTCGGGTTGGCCAGCCTGTAGCTTTGTCCCAGCCGCGTTCTTTGTAATACATGTCCACCAGATGATTGAAATCGTTCCAGTCTGCTGTTTTTCCATCGGCATCGGGGTATGTGAGAATCGGAAAGACTTCATTTACCTCCATATCCCTTGTGCGGCCATGATTGCGTATTAGTATGGCGCGGAAAAGGTTTTTAATGCGTTCGGCTGCAAGGTATATTTCCTCGGGCGTCATTTTAATTCCGGTTGCGGCTTCGTACATATCAGCTTCCGTCGTCCCTCTGTCGAAAACTGTCGGCAGTTGGAACTCGCAGCTCATCAGGGCTTCTTTCAGTTCGGCGCAGTGCTCATTATAGAGTATGGACGGGGCAACACGCGGGCTGTAATATGGGTTGTCCGTGACGTCCATAAACCATTCCCATGTGTCATGGTGATGCGTGTTTGTCTGAGCGTCCCTTGTGGCGGTCATAAGCTCAATGGCGATCGGTAGCCAGCACGCTATATCGTTGCTGCCCTGAAAACCCCGTCCGGCCCAGTGGCAGCAGTGCCCCCAAGCTGCTTCAAGGCTTATCGGGATGATATTTGGCTCATTGGTTCTCACAGACATTCTTCCTTTATAGAGCGTTTTGCCATACTTATCCATACCGAGAGTCCGGACTGCCCTTGCCATGCCTTCGGCAAATATGTCACCGTATTTTCCTTTACGGTACACTATCATCTCAAGAAACCGCTTCATGAATTCTTCTGAGGATGGGTCGATCTCAATGCCAAGCCCAAGGTCAATATCACCCAGTATGCCTTCTGCTTTGCCCATTGCAAGCCACGACATGTACCAAACGATGACGTCCCACCTGTCAATGCCATACTGAGTACACAAGTCGTTAACCACATTGCCCCTATCATAATCTCCGTCCCAGTAGTTGACGGTATCTCCGTAACGACGTGTCAGGAGGCCTTTCTCTATGGCCGGATCGGAAGTGTCCGGAGTGAACCCGTCGCCTGATATGAACCGGCAGCCGTTGTAGTCGTTTTCAGGGGAGTTGAAAGACATTTGCGGAGTCCAACCGCTGTCCTCCATCATCTGATATGCATAGATGCCTACGCATTTGTTGACGACGTTCGTGCGCCCGTTTTCATTGCCGCCGATGCCGGCTTTGACGTCGAGCAGGATAAGGTTACAGTGCTGATTGCACCCATATGAACAGGCGACGCGGCCCTCCTTGACGCCTTCGGGGACAGGGAAGTTTATATGCGGCCTTGGGTCGAACCTGTCCTTGTATTTGATTGGGCGGGGTTCATAGAGCGGTTTGCCAAGCGTTTTTTGGAGGTGCAATACTTTCTCAACGCTGCCTGGGGTCACTTTTCCGGTGCCGCGTACGGATATGGCTTTCAGATTTTTTGCTCCGAAGACAGCGCCGAAGCCGGCTTTTGCCGCTACGCTGTCGTTTGATGTGGTGATGCTTGCATTGCGCACAAGGTTTTCCCCGGCAGGGCCTATTACTATGCTGTTTATGTCGTTGCCCAGCATATCCTCTAACTTCTTTTGCGTTTGGTGGACTAATTCGCCGCGCAGTTTTTCTGCGGAATGGAAAGTGATTTTATCGTCGTCGATGAAAACATATGTCAGTTCGGACGCTTTTCCTTCCAAGATAAATCCGTCATACCCCGCGAACTTCAGCATTGTGCCAAACCAGCCGCCAATACCGCTCCAACAGTACTGCTCCGGCAGGTTGTTGGGTGATATGCCGCACATCGTGCTTCTGCCGCCGGTAGGAATCCCTGTCGCAGTTGTGGCGCCTGTCATGAATATCAGTTTGTTCTCCGGGTCAAACGCGCCTACTCCCGGGCCGACTTCGTCCCAGAATATTTTGTTGCACACGCCTCGGCCGCCGATGTACTTGGGGACGTAATCGGATGTCGGGACGTATGTCACAGTTTCGTCCGTTAGATTGATGCGCGCAATTTTTCCGACATATCCGCGTAATTTATCCATTCGTTATTCTCCTTCTCCGGGTATCGGATCGTCGCTAAGACCCAGACATTTCACCTGGCAGTATTCAATGCAGGCGGGGCCTTCCGTCCTTTCGCGGCACAGGTCGCACTTTAAGGCTTTGGGGGTTGCATCTAAGTTGAATGATATCCGCTTAGGTTCAAAAGGGCATGCTTCCCAGCACTGCCGGCATCCTATGCAGTCGTCTTCTATTATGTACGCTGCGCCTGTGTTGTCGTCGATTTTCATGGCGGAGCCTTGCAGCGGGCATGCGTTGTAACATGGTCGGTCGGTACACTGCTGGCAGGCGAGCGCCTTGTGCATGTCTTCTGTCATGGTTGTGTCGCGAATAAGGAATATCCTTTTGATCGACGGGCTGGTAACGCCGTCGTGCGTTAGTCCGCAGACTGCTTCACATGTGCCGCATCCCGCGCACATTGAGTAGTCCGGGGGATATTGCACTACATGTTTACCGTATTTCTCGTCCAAATTCTATCACCTACTTTGGATGTTTGTGTGAATGTAACTGCTCTTAAACCGGTGAGGATGGCAGTTTTAATTTCCCGCAAAGCGCAACCAAGGACGGTGGAGCGCTCGCGAGTT
>Ga0099364_10013301_pt1 | contig 11056 bp, 9 predicted proteins | sample TergutTh196P3_FD_73070 | JGI IMG/M metagenome (GOLD analysis project Ga0099364, IMG submission 73070) | Microcerotermes parvus P3 segment gut microbial communities from Pointe-Noire, Republic of the Congo - Th196 P3 | ecosystem: Host-associated > Arthropoda: Insects > Digestive system > Gut ... | reverse complement strand
AAATCGGCTTGTCGGAATTTACTTTGCAGATGTTAAAAGGCAATACCGCACACAATGCAGCCGCTATGTTGAATATGCATTTTGAGTTGTATGAAAACATAAGTATGATAACATCGCTCAATCCGGAATATGCAGATGCAAGTATCAAAGGTAACTGGTTGCCGGTTTACGGTATGTTCTTCGGCAGTTTCGACGGTAACGGCAACACCATCCATAATATGATTATTGAATTGGACGATAACGACGATTTTGTAACCATATATATACCGGAAGTAGATCTGAACATAAACGGTGTTGGTATGTTTGCCTCTGTTTTCGGGTCGGTAAGCAATCTGACCCTTGCCGGCGGAAGTGTTACAAACAACTTTACGTTTGAATATTCCTATACAGGCAGTATTGCCGGCGGTACATTGGGCGGCACAATTAATAACTGTTACAATACCGGAAATATTAGCAGACAGATTGTAGATCTTCATATTACCATGGAAGATATATATTGGTCTTTAGGTGGTATAATCGGTATTGCGCACAGCGGAACTATTCAAAATTGCGGTAATACGGGAAATGTAACAAGTTTTACTGCGACAAGCGGAATCGTAGGTTTGGCCCAATCCTCAAGAATTGAAAACTCGTTTAATACAGGGAATGTTTCGGGTTCGGTGAGCGTAGGCGGAATTGTTGGTGAACTTTCTGATGCATCCGAATTAACAAATTGTTACAACACAGGAAACGTTTCTAACGTTGAAAATGCCATTCTTGTAGCTGTTGGACGCGTCGGTGGCATTGTCGGAAATGTTATTTACAGTAGCAGTGTAACAAACAGTTACAATACAGGTAATGTTGCAAATTACGAAACAAAATTCCACGTTTATTTGGGCGGTATTGTTGGAGTTAGTTACCTCGGCGGAAGTATCACCAATTGCTATGCCTTGAATAACAGTATAAGTACAACAACTGGTATATACAGTAGCGGTATAGGCAGAATTACAGTGGATGCGGATTCTGCTAATGATCTTTTTCTCAACAACTTCGCCCTTAACACTATGCAAGTAAACGGTGCGTATTACACGGGAGATGACGGCTACGATATAAGTTTTGCAGAAGCTACCGATACGAGCAATATACACTATGTAAATAATGGTTGGGATTTCAATAATGTTTGGACATTCGATTATGCGGGCTTCAATGTAACAAATACCGCTAATTTACCAATTTTGAGAGCATTTACGCCGGAAAAATCCCCGAACGTGGTGCAAGGTCCGCGTATAGATTTTTAGACAGTTCTGAGATAATTTATCACAATGCTGCGCACTTTGCTTTGTGCGTTGTGTAGCGGATTAATTTTCTGAACCGGGATTAGTAAGATTTGTTTAGTGAGGGGTTGAAAATTTTCGACCCCTTGCTTGTTTTTGTAGTAACTAATTTTAAGTTGCCGGCTAAAACGATGCGGTTTTATGCCGAATTCTGTATTTTCATTCCTTATTCTGCATTTTTATTCCTACTTTTGCGGTCTTAAATAACAAGACTGAAATGGATACAATCAAAAATACAGCCATTTTATTAATGTACTGTCCCGACCAAGCAGGTATTTTGGCATCGGTTACTGAGTTTATCAACGTAAATAAAGGTAATATTCTTTATCTTGACCAGCATGTTGATTATGAACAAAACATTTTTTTCATGCGCACGGAATTTGATTTAACTGAATTTCTTATTCCGCGCGAAAAAATAAATGAATATTTCGGCACGTTGTTTGGTAAAAAATATGAGATAACTTTTTCGTTGTATTTTGGTGATCAAAAACCACAAATGGCGCTTTTTGTTTCGAAAATGTCGCACTGTTTGTTTGATATTTTGGCACGCTACACAGCGGGTGAGCTGAATGTTGACATTCCGCTCATTATCAGTAATCATCCCGATATGAAATGGGTTGCCGATCGTTTTGGAATTGAATATCATGTTTTTCCTATTACCAAAGAAAACAAAGAGGAACAAGAGGCAAAAGAAATGGCATTGATGCGCGAAAAAGGCGTAACTTTCATTGTGTTGGCGCGCTATATGCAAGTGATTTCCGAAAAAATGATTGCTAATTTTCCGAATAAAATTATCAATATTCATCACTCTTTTTTACCTGCTTTTATTGGAGCAAAACCTTATCATGCTGCTTACGAAAGAGGTGTGAAAATTATCGGCGCAACGGGACATTATGTAACTACAGAATTAGACGCAGGTCCCATTATTGAACAAGATGTAGTGCGTGTAACTCACAAAGATACTGTTCAATCGCTTGTGCATAAAGGGCGCGATTTGGAAAAAATTGTGTTGTCGCGTGCAGTAGAAAAACACGTAGAGCGTAAAGTGCTGGTTTATAAAAATAAAACAGTGGTATTTAACTAATAATTTCAACTTTTTATTATTTTTTAATAGTAAAATTTTGTTCCATTCATTGAAATGAGTAATTTTGTGCGATTCTAAAAGAAACAATTAAAATTTATTAAAATGATTAAAGTAGGTATTAACGGATTTGGCCGTATTGGTCGCTTGGTATTCCGCGCGGCTCAAGAGAGAAACGATGTTCAAGTAGTGGCAGTAAATGACCCTTTCTTGGATTTGGACTATTTGATTTACATGTTGAAATATGACACCGTTCACGGTAAATTCAACGGTACTGCAGAAAACAAAGGTGGTAAACTTTTTGTAAACGGTAAAGAAGTAGCTTTCTTCGCAGAAAAAGATCCTGCTGCTATTGCTTGGGGAAAAGTTGGCGCTGACTATGTAGTTGAATCTACAGGTGTTTTCACTACAAAAGAAAAAGCCGGCGCTCACATTGCAGGCGGTGCGAAAAAAGTAATTATCTCTGCTCCTTCGGCTGACGCTCCGATGTTTGTTTGCGGCGTTAACTTAGATAAATATACAAAAGATATGGACGTTGTTTCAAACGCGTCTTGTACTACAAACTGCTTGGCTCCGTTGGCTAAAGTTATCAACGATAAATTTGGTATTGTAGAAGGTTTGATGACAACTGTTCACGCTGCTACAAATACTCAAAAAACGGTAGATGCTCCATCGGCTAAAGATTGGAGAGGTGGTCGTTCTATTCTTGGAAACATCATTCCTTCTTCTACAGGCGCTGCAAAAGCAGTAGGTCAAGTTATCCCTTCATTGAACGGAAAATTGACAGGTATGGCTTTCCGTGTTCCAACGGCTGACGTTTCTGTTGTTGACTTGACAGTGCGCTTGGAAAAAGCTGCTTCTTACGACGAAATCAAAGCTGCTGTTAAAGCTGCTTCTGAAAACGAAATGAAAGGAATTCTTGGATATACCGAAGATTCAGTAGTTTCTACAGATTTCATCACTGATGCTCGCACTTCTATTTTCGATGCAGGTGCCGGTATCGCTCTTAACGGAAACTTCGTTAAATTAGTAAGTTGGTATGACAACGAGTGGGGTTATTCTTGCAAAGTGTTGGATTTAATTGCACACATGGATTCAGTGAAATAAGAATTTATTGATAAAAAAAGAGGCTGTTTAAACAGCCTCTTTTTTTGTTCCCTTTAGTAGATTTAGGGGTAAATAATTTCATTAATCAACCATCTTTCTTCGTTGCTAAACTGAATATTATCAATCGCTTTAATATTGCTTTTTAGTTGTTTAACCGAACTCACACCGACCAATGCCGACGTTACGCTTTTGTTGCTAAGCACCCACGAAATAGCCATTTCTGAAAGTGTTTGCCCTCTTTGTTTGGCAATGTCATTTAGTTTAATAGCTTTTGCAACGATTTCTTCGGTTACATCGTTTTTTTGTAAAAAACCGTGCGGATTGGCTGCACGCGAATTTTTCGGAATACCTTTTAAATATTTGTCTGACAACAATCCTTGCGCCAACGGCGAAAACGCGATATAACCCGCGCCGCTTTCGTTTAACACGTCGAACAAACCTTGCTCGGCTTCCTTAACAAACATATTGTATTTGCCTTGATAAATAAGGCATGGCGTTTTGTTTTCGCTCAACAGCCAAAGTGCTTTTCGCGTTTCTTCTACCGGATAATTGGAAATGCCGACATAGAGCGCCTTGCCTTGTTTTACAATATCGCTCAATGCTTGCATTGTTTCTTCAATCGGCGTAAAAGGGTCGAAACGGTGCGAATAAAAAATATCCACATAATCTAATCCCATACGTTTTAAACTTTGGTCGATGCTTGACATTAAGTATTTGCGCGAACCGCCGTCTTGATACGGACCTTCCCACATTTTATAACCTGCTTTGGTGGCAATAACCATTTCGTCGCGGTAGGCAGAAAAACCATTTTTAAGGATTTTTCCGAATGTGTTTTCTGCTGCGCCCGGACCCGGACCGTAACCGTTGGCTAAATCGAAATGCGTAATGCCGTTGTCGAAAGCGTAATGAATCATTTCCGTAGCATTGTCAAAATCGTCGAATTCACCGAAATTGTGCCACAGTCCTAATGAAATTAATGGCAATTGAAGTCCGCTTTTCCCACATGGGACATAATTCATACGATTATCGTATCGTTTGTCAGAAGCTTTGTATTTCATAATGTTTGTATTAAGTTAAGTGAGTATTTTCGGCAAAAATATATAAAACAGTACAGAAACCAAATTAATATTGAAACATTATGCCGATATTTGTTGTTTAAATAACGAATGTAAAATTAATATAATAGAATTATGAACAATTATTATCAAACCGGCAGGGAAAATTTAGCAATAAGCGATGCCGTTTCTGCTTTTATGACAAGAGTTTATGCGTGGATGGGATTTGCGTTGTTATTGACAGCATTGACTGCTCATCTTGTAGCATCTTCGCCATCGGCAATTTCGTTTGTTTTTAACAATTCGCTTGTGTTTTATGGACTGATTATCGGGCAGCTTGCACTGGTAATTGCTATTTCGGCTGCTATTAATAAAATATCTTCGCAAACGGCTTCGCTGTTGTTTGTTATTTATTCGCTACTGACAGGTGTTACGTTTTCTTTTATTTTTATGATTTACGCTAAAGAATCGATAGCCACTACATTTTTTATAACCGCGGGTGTTTTTGTGTTGATGAGTATTTACGGCGCGGTAACAAAAACAGACCTTACCAAATTAGGCAGCATTTTGTTTATGGCGTTGCTTGGGTTGATTCTTGCTACGGTGGTTAATATTTTCTGGGCAAATTCAACATTGTATTGGATTACCACTTATGCAGGTGTATTGATTTTTGTAAGTTTGGTAGCTTACGACACGCAAGCGCTCAGAAGATTGGGTGCGCAAGTGGAAGAAGGTGAATCTGCCGCTAAAATGTCCATTGTCGGAGCGTTGAAATTATACTTGGATTTTATCAATATGTTTTTGTTTTTACTTCGTATCTTCGGAAGAAGAAAGTAAGATTAGAACACAAAAGTAAGCAATTTTATTAGTTGGAACACACACAAAAAACGGAATATCACAATCTGTGTTATTCCGTCAAATCCGTGTATTCAGTGTGCTAATTAGTTAGAACTTATATTGCAAACGTAATGTGAATACATTGTCAGGTCGGTCGTTGATATAACCATAAGAAACGATTCTTTTGTCATCTGCCGAAACAGTTTTATCTTTGATGTTTTCGGTTTTTTCGTTGGTAGTTATATCACAGTAAGCAGTAAGCCTAAGTGCATTGTTAATGCGCCAAATAAGACCGAAACCGATGTTCGATTTCATAATTTCACCGTAATTACCTGTGCCTTTTGCAACTATATCTGTTGGTTCTTTAAGCGTTTCTGTCGATGCAATATTATTGCCTGATATTTGAGTGTTAGGATTGAACCAATCATATTTTACCACCGCTGTAAAAGGAAGCTTGCCCAAATCTTGCGTTAATATCACATAACCACCGCTGATTTTGCGCATGAAAGTTGCCCCCGAAATAGCAGGAAAAGACGTAGCATTAAATCCGAAACTTCCGGCTTCATTTTGTGGGTGTTCGCCCCAGATATATTCACCTCTTAACTGCGTTAAACCAGCTGCCGTCATTGCGCTGTATTGCAAGTCAACACCGAAATAGTTACGTTTAGCAAATGCACCAATGTTGTTGCGTTTGTCGCTGTTCAACACAAATCTGTTGTCCAGCATTACATAAACCATACTGTCGCTTTGTCTTACGCCGCCCAAATAAGTGGAAACACCTCCGCTCAACGACATGTCGCTTCCAAAAGTTTTAGCAAACGACAAGCGACCGATAAAGTCGAAGTGACTGTCGAATTGACGGAAAGCAGCAGTTGTATTAGAACCATTTCCGGCAAACAAACCGCCTTCGAGTTTAAACATATTCCAAGGCGTGTCTTTAGGTCCTTGCAGTGTTAGCATGGCACCCAAATCGCGTTCGCCCGGGAAAAGGCGTTGGAAAATGCGCGAACGTTCCGGTGATTCACGGCGCGAAGACGAGTAAGAAATTTCGTGTCCAAATGGACGGTCGAAAATACCTGCTTTAAAAGAAGTAGTTCCAATCCAAGGATCTTTTATACTTAAATAAGCATCCTTAAAACCAATTCCCGCCTCAGTAATGTCAAGTTGGAAAACTCCTTCAGCAATACCTTCAGTGTAAGTAAACTTGATACGTCCGCGGCGAATGCCAAAACGACTGAAATTGTCCAATCCTTTGTATTCGTTTGTTCCAGGGGAAAAAGCGTTACTTTCGTAAGCATTAGCACGATTCAATTTAAAATAAGTACCGTCCTCAGCAGCTTGACCATACTGATACTGTGCTTGAACATAGCCCGACACTTTGAGTTTTTGAAGACTTTTTACGGCGCTTTCGAGTTTTTCGGTTCGTTGCTCTAATTTTTCGGTTTCGGTAAGTTCTACTTCTTGCGCTTTTAATCCTACGTTTGTTAAGCAGAAAAAGCCTAATACAATTAATGGTAATTTAATTATCATTTTCATAATTTTTTTGTTTAAAATTTACACGGCATAAAGTATAGCGCTATTTTTTATTGATTTGTTACAAAATTATTGAAAAAGGGAAAGCCGATGATAAATGGTAAACGGTTAAAGGTTAACAAAAGACATCTTTGCTTTAACCTTTAACCGTTTACCTTTAACCGCTGATATGAGACTATCAACTATCTATTTTCATACTGCGACAAATAATATTTCTGATACTCGCCGCTGGTAATATTATTCATCCATTCTTCGTTTTCGAGATACCAATCAACTGTTTTTTCCAAGCCTTCGGCAAATTGAAGCGAAGGCTTCCAATTGAGTTCTCTTTCTAATTTAGTAGCGTCGATGGCATAACGAAGGTCGTGTCCGGCGCGGTCGGTAACAAATGTGATTAACTTTGCAGAATCGCCCGTCGCGCGATTGAGTTTTTTGTCCATTATTTCGCAAAGTTTGTGGATAAGATCGATGTTTGTCCACTCGTTGATACCGCCGATGTTATATGTTTCGCCATTTTTTCCGGTATGAAAAATCACATCAATAGCACGCGCGTGGTCGTTTACCCACAGCCAGTCGCGCACATTTTCACCTTTACCGTAAATCGGAATAGGTCGGTTATTTTTGATATTATTAATCGCTAGCGGAATTAACTTTTCGGGAAATTGGTTTGCACCGTAATTGTTTGAGCAGTTAGATATTACTACCGGCAATTTATATGTATGGTGATAAGCTCTAACTAAGTGGTCGGAACTTGCTTTTGAAGCGGAATACGGACTGCGTGGATCGTAAGCTGTTGTTTCGGTAAAAAGTCCCGTTTCGCCAAGCGATCCGTATACTTCGTCGGTAGAAATATGGTAAAACAATTTACCGTTCATGTCGTTTCTCCAACTTTCTTTGGCAGCGTTCAAGAGATTTACAGTTCCTACAATATTGGTTCTGATAAATGACAATGGGTCGGAGATAGATCTATCGACATGCGATTCGGCAGCAAGGTGCACCACACCGTCAAACTTATTATCTTGAAACAACTTATTGATAAAATCGGCATCAGTAATATCGCCTTTCACAAAAGTATAGTTGGCGCATTGTGCCACATCTTTTAAATTCTCCAAGTTACCGGCGTATGTCAGCGCATCGAGGTTTATAATGTTGTAATCGGGATATTTGTTTACAAATAAGCGAACTACGTGTGAACCGATAAATCCGGCGCCACCGGTAATTAAAATGTTTTTCATATCTTTTTACATTAGTATGATGCAAAATTAATCATTTTTTCAACAATTGATGAAAACCTGTTGAAAACTTTTTACGGGGATAAATTTCGAGACAGCATATAATCTGTACCTTTGCTGTGTGAAATGAGCATTTACATTAATATATAATAATGCACACGACATTAGTGAAAAAACTATCGGAACATATTGAAAAACTCCTATTGAAACACGATTGTGTTATCATTCCTGATGTAGGCGGATTCATCGTAAATTATGAGTCAGCACGCTTTGTGTCTGCCAAAAATTTAGTTGTTCCGGCAACAAGAAGAATCGGCTTCAATGTACATCTTACCTTTAATGATGGCTTGTTGGCGCAATCTTTTATGCAGGCGGAAAAATGTTCGTATGAATCGGCAATGAAACTGATAAAACAGGAAGTCGAAAAAGCGATGAAAATGCTCAAAGCCGATGAAAAGATTAACGTTGGTACGATTGGTTCATTATTAATAAATGAAAACAATCAACTTGTTTTTGAACGGAATGAAGCGGTTGCGCTCGCGCCTCAATATTTTGGTTTAAAAGAAATACAATATTTACCAATAAATAATGTGAAAACAACGACTTTCCCCGCATTTATCTGGAATTCGGCAGCTGTTGTTATTTTATTTCTGTTGTTTTTGCCTGTAAATATTTTTGACAATCGACCGGTAGAGCAAGCATCTGTGATTTCTTTTAATTGGAATGAGCCGTTTGCTCAATCTGTTGTTCAAGAGGAAATTATGGAAGAGGAAAATCTCGCTGACGTTGTGTTGATAGAAAACAAAGATACAGAAATTACAGATAATGAATCGGAACAATTTTTCATTGAATCCGGTATTATTTACCATATTATTATCGCGAGTTTGCCGAGCGAACGATTAGCGTATCAATATTTACGGGAAATAAAAAAATATAATTTTAATAATATTACCATTGTAAATACCGAAAACCGGTATCGCATTTCAGTAGAAGATTTTTTTGATAAACAGGAAGCAGAATCTTATCTAAACAGCTTCAAAACCGAATATCCTTCTTTTGCTTCGGCTTGGGTTTGTGCAAAATCTGCTAATTGAGATATTTTTTATCCGGATTATTATTTTAATTATTAATTTCTTTCATTATTTAATTATAATTCATACCTTTGCACCCTCGAATTAAAAGTTAGTTAAATCATTTAAAAACAAAACAAAATGCCGGTAAAACTTAGATTACAAAGACACGGGCGTAAGGGGTACGCGTACTACCACATTGTTGCAGCAGATAGCAGAGCACCACGTGATGGTAAATTTATTGAAAGAGTAGGTTCATTCAACCCTAACACTGATCCTGCTACTGTAGATTTGAATTTTGAAAGAGCTCTTTATTGGATTCAAACAGGTGCACAGCCAACAGACACAGTGAGAAATATCTTGTCTGGCGAAGGTGTTTATATGAAAAAACACTTGTTGGGTGGTGTTGCTAAAAATGCGTTTACTGCCGAAGATGCAGAAACGAAATTTGAAGCTTGGTTGAAAAACAAACAAACAGGTACAGATGCTAAAAAACAAAAACTAGCAACTCAAGCGCAAGCTGATGCTAAAGCTCGTTTGGAAGCAGAGAAAAAAGCCGACAAAGCAAAACAAGAAGAAATAGCCAAGAAAAAAGCCGAAGCGTTAGAAGCACAAGTAGCTGCTGCGGCTGAAGAAGCGGCTGCCGAGGCTGAAGTTCCGGCTACAGAAGAAGCTGAAGCTCCTGCTGCGGAATAAATATTGGATATTTTTACGATAAAAAGAGGCTGATTGTAATAGCCTCTTTTTTTGTTTCGTCATTGCGGGCTTGATCCACAGTCTTGTAATTAATGAGGAGATTCCGTGTCAAGTACGGAATGACAGACTTTTGAAACAAATTAATAATCTCTTTTTTTTAAAAGAATTTAATTTCTTATATTTGCTTAGAATAATTTTTCAAGATGAAAATATCAAAAACACAAGATATGTTGGTGTCTGTTGCACGGGAACTTTTTGCCGAAAACGGTTTCCACAACACGACCATGAACGATATTGCCAATGCTTCGCAGAAAGGCAGGAGAACGTTGTATACTTATTTCAAAAATAAAGATGAGATTTATGCGGCCGTGATAGAAAAAGAACTTTCGCGAGCTATCGAAAAACTCAAAGCCGTTGTCGAAAGAGATGTAAATCCCGAACGGAAATTGATAGAATATATTTTTACTCGTCTGGACACGATAAAAGAATTGGTTTCGAGAAACGGCTCGTTACGAGGCAATTTTTTTCGCGATGTATATGAAGTAGAAAAAGCGCGGCGCAAAATCGATGCCGAAGAAATGATTCTGATAAAAAGAATGCTTCAAGAAGGCATTGACAAAGATATGTTTTATGTTGAGAATATCGACATTACAGTTATGATGATTCAATTTTCGCTTCGAGGAGTCGAAATTCCATACACTCGAGATAATATTCGCGAAAAGCTTCGCAGTAATCGAGAAAATATTATAAAGTTTTTATTGCGAGCGTTGAAAAAACCGAATTAAAAAAGTGTTTTATTAGCCGAAAAATATTATTGTTGTCTTTGGATTTCAAACGAATTGCTGAGTTTTTCTCCATCGGGAAATTTTATCATGTAAAAGTAAATTCCCGCATCGGCAGGTTTGCTGTTATACATTAAATCCCAACCGGCGTTTCCTTCATGCACTGTAACGGCGAAACGGTTAAAAATGGTTATTTCGAGCTTTAACTCGGCAATAGAGCTTTCTTTTCCGGTCATAAAAATAGCCGTTGGCCACGAAATATTTTGTTTAGTCATAGCAGGTGCTCCGCTTCTTCCAATAACTTTTATTTCTTGATTGTTTTTTATTTGTACAAGATACTTGCCCTGCGA
>Ga0099364_10013300_pt1 | contig 11057 bp, 7 predicted proteins | sample TergutTh196P3_FD_73070 | JGI IMG/M metagenome (GOLD analysis project Ga0099364, IMG submission 73070) | Microcerotermes parvus P3 segment gut microbial communities from Pointe-Noire, Republic of the Congo - Th196 P3 | ecosystem: Host-associated > Arthropoda: Insects > Digestive system > Gut ... | reverse complement strand
ATGACGAAAACAGGGAAAAGGGCTGTTCGAAAGAGCAGTCCTTTTTTTTACGCTTTTTAGTTTGAAAAAAAGGAAAGACAGTAATGAATAATGACACCGAAATACGAAACGAAAGTGTAAAGAATTATTTCTTGTTTTCCGCACTTTTTTGCAGCACCCAACATATATATTTAATGAGTAGTTGATTATGAAATTTGATTTTAAGGAGTGACTAAATAGTATAGAATAGTACAGTTTTTTCAAGTGTTATCGGAAAATAAATTTTTAGACTGGAGAATTTTTAGCACATTGGGGGATGACTGTAAGAAGTTGGCAACCTTTAGAAAGTCAGCGTATAAGTTCAATATTTCATTGGTTGAGGGTACATCATACATCCTATTTGATGGATATCGGATTATTTATCAACATTCATTGCCCGATTTTCATCACTTCTTCTTCCAGAAAATCTTTAAATAAGGAAGTGTTTTTCAATCTGCTGCGGTAGGCTGAGACCGTTTTTGCAGAGCGGCGCAGGAAGAGTGCGATTTTGGAACTGCTGTTGATGCCCAAACGAATCAGCGCATAGATTCGCAACACGTTATTGAGTAATTCGCCCGATTTGGGTTTTTGCTGTTCTGTTTCAGGAAACAAGGTATTAAAATCTTCCATAAAAGTCGGATAAATCCTTAGAAAGGTTTGGTCGAAATTGCCGTAAAATTCGTTTAGTTCGCTTTCGATGTATTTGGTTGATTTGAGCACGGCATGTAATTCGTCCATTTTGCCCGAAGTGGCAATTCGCCGGAGATTACGGCGGTAATTATCCAACTTTTCGATGTAGTTTGAACACAAATCAATGAACTTACCGAGATACGTTTCCTTAACCAAATTGGTTTCCGACAGTTGCCGGTTGAGCATCATCAACTCATTGTTTAACTCATGCAATCGTTTATTGGAGTTTGTTAAATCCGCATTCAAATCATTCAGTTTCAGATTGGTATCATACAGTTTCGCTCTTATTTTGGCAATCTTTCGCATTTGCCGGTAGACATAGATTACCGCCGCGCCCAAAAACACCAATAAGATACTCACTAACAACAAATAAAGCCTTAATACATCATTTTGTTTCGTTGTTTTGGCTTGATAGGCGCCATCGATAATCGGAAAAATTTTGCTGATTTCATACGTTCTGAAACGGGCGTTACAGAAATTCGCGTCCTCCATAGATGACTGTATATACTTGTATGCCAAATCAATATTGCCTTCCTGAAATAAAATCAACGCGAGGGCTTGCATGGAGGTATTTTCTTTGAAGGCGTTTCGGATATCGTAGATAGCCGAGATGGCATAATATTTTTTCTCCATTTCCGTATTCCCTTCTTTTTGGTATATGCCGGCTAAGAGATTGGAAAACATGGCGCGTTCGTGGTCGGTCGTAGTGACTTGCGCCATCAGGTCGAGCAGGATTGCGGCTGCTTCGTGCGTCCGGCCTTCATCGGTTAATTTCTCTGCTGTCAACACTTTATATTGGTCTGAACCGGCGGGGGCGATTTGCAACAACGAATCGCGGTACAAATTGCTGAAAGCATAGTAAGCGTTATGGTCATCGGCCTGTGCATTTGCATAATAACGATACAACACTTTGTAAGTCTGATAATAGTTACGCAGCAACTCCTCCGGCAGATGGTTAAAGCGGTTGCGGTCGAGGCTTTCGAGGTTCTGAACAGCCTCAAAAAAGTGTCCGCATTGCCAATACAGATACGATATATCCAATTGTGTTTCGTAATAGCAGACTTCATCCTGCTGGTTTTGGGCAATGACTAAGTTGTTTTTCAAATAAAGCATTGCCGAGTCAGTCTGATACGCTTTGTATTCCAAATAAATCCGGCGGTTAAGCGCATATTGTTGGTTTGGCGTCATATTTGGGGCATTCAATAGTTGTTTGATCTCCCTGATTTGTGCCTCTTTTTCATTCGTATAGATACCTTTCCTGGTCAATTCATAGTTCAGCGCCCGAAGAATGGAGTCATTCTCAGTGCGTGTATATGCCTGATGAATAAAGCATAAAAAAAACAAAGAAGATAATACAAATCGTTTCATTGTATTAAAGATTTTCCGAAAAGACAAATTTACATCATTTTTTTGAAATGCACCCGTTTAGGATAAAAGATTTTGTAATTTATGGAAAAATGAGTTTTTAAAGGTTAAGAAAACTTATGTCAATTCCTCCGTCCCTTTGACACAAAAATAAGCATTGTTTTGAAAAAAATACCTTTTTCGGTTCATTTTTATTCTCTCTGCGGATTACTTTCAGGCAGTTGTTGAATAAGTTCCTGCAATCGTGTTTCGGAAATGGTACTTCGTCTGTTATCAGGCGCAATCATCGGGTGTTCCTTTATGCCTCTGAAAAACATATCATCCCTGAACTGTATTAACCGTCTACGCACAAACGCTAACGTTCCACTGTTACTCTGATTGTTAGCCATTTCTGTGGCGACTAATACATTGACAAACATATAGCGTGCCCGAACATCATCATTTTCCAATCTACCCAAATCTGTTGGCCCATAAACTGACCAAATTTGGGACAGTTTGTCGCGTTGTTTGGTGGTCAACCACTGTTGATAATAGATGGCTGCCGCTTCTTGTTGGCGACCATCACGAACGTATGTGTCGGCTCGAAATTGTAATAACAAGTCCATATAAGTATTATAGGCCATATAAGCCAGATTCTGTGGTAATACTTCTTCTTCTGCCCATTCAAAAAGTTCTAACGCCCTTTTGCGATCATAGGTGCGACCTAAAGCCGAACCTAATAACAAGCAAACTTCGATATCTGAGGGATCTTCTGCATGCGCTTTTTCCAACGTTTCGATGGCAACATAGTGTTTACCGGCATAGTATCTGGAACAACCACTGTATTTTATATTAATATAAGAGGAGTCGCCTTGCGCCAGAAGAATGGTGAAAATACTGTCTGCCTCCGTATACCTTTTTCCTGTAAAAAATGTCATGCCCTTGTTTTGTAATATCGTTTTGTTCCCGGGATTATAGACTAAAGCTGTATCGCAAACCTCAAGCGCTCTCTCAATTTTGTCTTCATAGGCAAGCGGAAGTAGTGTATTGACTACCGTTGAGGCCAAGCCTGCATTTTCTTTGTTGTTTTGAAAAGCATGCCAATAGGAATCAAATGCTACATTTTTGTTATTCAAACGATTATAACAGTCTCCAACCGCTCTGAGTAAAGTGGCGTTGTTGGGATCATGCTCTAATAAATACTCATAGTATGCGATTGCCTGCCAATCATTTCCGGATTGTACATAGAACCGTGCTAACTGGTAGTTTGCATAAAAATCGGTGGTATCGGTTTCCCATATTTTCAAAAAATACGATTCCGCTTCCTGCGTTCTTCCGAGATTGGCGGCCATGCGACCGGTCGTATTCAGAAGTTCAACCTGCGTGGAATCAATCGAGAGGCAATGCAGGTAAAAACGATAGGCATCACGGTATCTTAACAGTCCTTCGTAGGCCTGACCGATCAAATACATTGTCTGATAATCGGACGAATCGGCAGCCTGAAGTTGATCTGCAAATGCAACTATCTGATTATATTGTTTCCGGTTCAGCAACTCTTGCAGGTTTTCCTGCTGCGTTTGCGCTATCACTGCATGGGATAGCAACAATAATAGAATTACGATTTTCTTCATGTTGATCTGATTTTCAGGATTTATACTATTTCCATATAACGATTTTTTCGTATGAAATGATATTTCAGGCAAATATAGCAAATTAAAATCGAATCCGACAAAAATAAAATCTTAATAAATTATAATGTTTAAAAAAAACAAGTAAATCATTTGAAATTTAACGCTACGATGACTAATTTTACAGCCGTTTTGTTAAAATCTATAAAAAAAGCATATCAATATGTCAAAAACAGGTATTAAAAAGGTGATTGTGTTAGGTTCGGGCGCATTAAAAATCGGACAGGCGGGTGAATTTGATTATTCCGGGTCGCAAGCATTAAAAGCATTACGCGAAGAAGGTATTTATTCAGTGTTAATCAATCCGAATATTGCGACGATTCAGACGTCGGAAGGCATTGCGGATACGGTTTATTTTCTGCCCATTACCCCTTTCTTTGTGGAAGAAGTGATCAAAAAAGAACACCCCGACGGTATTCTGCTGGCATTTGGCGGGCAGACAGCGTTGAATTGCGGAACGAAACTTTATACCGACGGCATATTGGAAAAATATGGAGTCAAGGTACTTGGTACTTCTGTCGAAGCTATCATGTATACGGAAGACAGGGATTTGTTTGTCAAAAAACTGAATGAAGCCGACTTGAAATCCCCTGTCAGCCAGGCGGTCGAAACGATGGACGATGCCATAGCGGCAGCCAACCGTATCGGTTTTCCGGTAATGATCCGTTCGGCCTACGCATTAGGCGGCATGGGCAGCGGCATTTGCCAGGACGAAGCCGCATTGCGCACATTGGCCGGCAGCGCATTTACCTTTTCCCGGCAGATACTGGTGGAGGAATCGCTGAAAGGATGGAAAGAGATTGAGTTTGAAGTGATTCGCGATAAAAACGACCATTGTTTCACGGTCGTAAGCATGGAAAATGTGGATCCGCTGGGTGTGCATACGGGCGAAAGTATCGTTGTGGCGCCCACCTGTTCGTTGACTGATGACGAGTTAGCCATGCTCAAGGATATATCCGTGAAAACCATTCGTCATCTGGGGATTGTCGGCGAGTGTAATATCCAGTATGCCTATGATTCCGAAACGGGCGATTACCGTATCATTGAGGTGAATGCGCGTCTGAGCCGTTCGTCGGCGCTGGCGTCGAAGGCAAGCGGCTATCCGCTGGCGTTTGTGGCAGCCAAATTAGCCCTGTGGTACGGATTGGATGAGATTGGCGAAATGGGAACTCCCAACTCTGCCTATTATGCGCCCGAAGTGGATTATATCATTGCCAAGATACCGCGTTGGGATTTGACCAAGTTTGCAGGTGTGAGTCGGCAGATTGGGTCGAGTATGAAGTCGGTCGGCGAAATCATGTCTATCGGGAAAAGTTTTGAAGAAGTGATGCAAAAAGGGCTGCGGATGATTGGGCAGAGCATGCACGGATTTGTCGGCAACAAAGACCTCGAATTTGACGACCTCGACGAAGAACTGGCAAACCCTACCGACCTGCGTATCTTTGCGATTGCCAAAGCGCTGGAAGAAGGATACACCGTCGACCGCATCCACGAACTGACGAAAATCAACCACTGGTTTTTGGAAAAATTAAAAAATATTGTCGACTACAGCAAGCTATTGGGAAACCACCAAAAAATAGAAGATTTGCCCGTTGAGGTGTTAAAAGAAGCCAAACGGCTTGGTTTTTCCGATTTTCAGATTGCCCGTTTTGTGGAAAATCCGAAGGGAAATATGGAAAAAGAAAATATCCGGGTACGCACGTTGCGCAAAAAGCTCGGCATCCTGCCCAGTGTTAAACGCATCAATACGATTGCCGCCGAACATCCCGAACTGACAAATTATCTGTATTTGACGTACAGTAGCGAGACGGAGCATGATATTCCCTACTATAAGAACGATAAGAGTGTAATTATCTTAGGTTCGGGCGCTTACCGGATTGGTTCATCGGTCGAATTTGACTGGTGTTCGGTCAATGCCGTACAAACGGCGCATAGCCTTGGATATAAATCCATTATGATCAATTACAACCCCGAAACGGTATCGACCGATTACGATATGTGCGACCGCCTTTACTTCGACGAACTGTCGCTTGAACGCGTACTTGATGTCGTCGATCTGGAAACGCCCAAAGGGGTGATTGTGTCGGTGGGCGGGCAGATTCCGAATAATCTGGCGATGAAACTGCACCGCCAGCAGGTGCCTGTTCTCGGTACTTCCCCGCTTTCGATCGACCGCGCCGAAAATCGCCATAAATTCTCGGCCATGCTCGATTCGTTAGGTATCGACCAACCGCTTTGGGCTGAACTGACAAGCATGGAAGAAATCGACCAATTCACTGATAAGGTAGGTTTTCCCGTATTGATCCGTCCGTCGTATGTATTGAGCGGCGCCGCGATGAATGTCTGTTACGCCAAAGAACACATGATTGAATTTCTCGACTTAGCCGCCAAGGTATCCAAAGAATACCCGGTGGTTGTTTCCAAGTTTTTGCAGGACGCCAAGGAAATCGAAATTGACGCCGTAGCCAAAAATGGTGAAATCGTAGAATATGCCATCTCGGAACATATCGAATTTGCAGGCGTTCACTCAGGCGATGCCACGCTGGTTTTTCCGGCACAGAAAATCTATTTCGAAACGGCGCGCCGAATCAAAAAAGTAAGCCGTATGATTGCCAGGGAATTGAATATCAGCGGCCCGTTCAATATCCAGTTCCTTGCCAAAAACAACGAAGTGAAAGTTATCGAATGTAACTTGCGTGCATCGCGCAGTTGTCCGTTTGTTTCAAAGGTATTGAAACGCAATTTTATCGAAACGGCTACCCGCATCATGCTCGACGCTCCGTATGTGCAACCCGACAAAACAGCGTTCGACATCGACTGGATTGGCGTCAAGGCTTCGCAGTTTTCATTCAGTCGCCTTCATAATGCCGATCCTGTATTGGGCGTGGATATGAGTTCGACCGGCGAAGTGGGCTGTCTGGGCGACGATTTCGACGAAGCACTGCTTTCGGCCATGATTGCGGTAGGGAATCATATCCCAACGAAAAACGTGATGGTATCGTCCGGAGAGGCAAAGAGTAAGGCGGACCTGCTCGAACCCTGCCGGATACTGCAAGCGAAAGGATATACGATCTATGCAACGTTCGGAACAGCCAAATATCTGAATAACTGGGGCGTTTCAGCAATCCCTGTATGTTGGCCCGACGAGCAGGGCGAACTCAATATCATGGATATGTTCAATCAGCATATCTTCGAATTGGTAATCAATATCCCCAAAGATTATACGCGGCGGGAACTGACGAACGGCTATAAAATTCGCCGCGCTGCCATCGACCGTAATATACCGTTGCTTACCAATGCACGCTTAGCAAGCGCTTTTATCCGGGCATTCTGTAATATTTCCGAAAAAGATATTCAGGTGAAGAGTTGGAAGGAGTACAAGTAATTGAATAACAATGCAAATACGATCCATCGTATCTTTACAATGGAAAGGTTTTGTTCGCCATCCTTTGTTTGAACAAACGATTATACTGCGTTTGTTGACAGCGGGATTGTATCTGTTTGCATTCTTTTTTTGCTTGTTTTTTTGGGGTATGTTTTTCGTAGACCGGGTTGCTTTATTGTTTCCGGAAGAAACCGAACCCTTATTCATATTCTCCCTAACACTCTTACCCTTACTTATTTTTGATTTTGTCCTGAAGTTTATTTTCAAAAAACTTAATCATCTGTTTTACAGTTGTCTGTTACGCTTTCCAAACAGCAAAAAAAGCATTTTTATTTATACCATTATAAATGAGGTATTTAATTTTTGGAATTGGTATTTGCTGATTTTTTTCTATTTCTATCTGGCAAACAACATATATCCGGATTATGGTCTGTTCGTAACGACTACTCTGTTTATGCTTTTGTGGTTGGCTCAAATACAGATTAGTCTGATTGTCAATACGATTAAATCAAGACACAAAGAATCAGTTTTTGTGTATCACACCTCACTAAACCTGAAACCCACAGGAAGTATCTCAAATTATCTGTTATTGAGTGTAAGAATGTTAATGCGTTCACCTCTTTTCAAACGTTCACTTTTTATCTATTTAATTTTTGGAGGACTGTGTGTCTATATGATTCAAAAAGAAGGATTTATGTCTAATTTTTTCATGCAGATTCTATATATTTCTGTGTTTTTGAATTATCTTCCGATGCAGTTGACTACATTTCTGTTTTCAGCAGAGGCCGCATTTTTTGACCATCTGATGATTAGTCCTGATTTCAGAAAAATCCTGACGGCAAAATATATTTTGTGTCTGTTGTTTGCTTTTTTTTCGTTCTGCATCCTGTGGTTGGTACATCCTTTGAGATGGGAATCGTTGATTCATCTTGTTGCTATCTTCGTTTATAGTATGGGGTTTACCGTATTATCTTTTTGCAGTATCTTATTTATTGATAGAAAAATAGATTTATTCGGTTCATATCGTCAAATGACTGCAAACGGTCAATCCGTCCAATCGTTTGTTATTGCTATTATACAATTTATTTTAATAGCCATCGTAATCCTGATTTATTATCTGTTTTCTCTGCATTCCGCAATTTATTTTATGCTAATTTCAGGGGTATTATGTATTGTTTTTCACCAGCCATGGTTTAACTATCTATACAGATGCTTTCGTGCCATTAAATATGAAAAAATGGAAATTTTCAGAATTCAATAAATCAAAAAAAGATGGAAATCGAAATCAAAAACCTGACAAAAGTATACAATAAACGAACCGTTTTGGACATTGACCAATTGACGATACATAAAGGCGAGTTAATCGGGTTGATTGGTAATAATGGCGCGGGGAAAACCACGATGTTGCGCTTATTAACCGATTTAATCAAAGCCGATTCCGGTATTATATTTTCAAGAGGCAGAAAGGTGAATCGAACCGAAGACTGGAAATTGTACACCTCCGCTTATATTGATTCCGGCTTTTTGATTGAATTTTTGTCGCCTGAAGAATATTTTGAGTTTATTACATTGAATTACAAGACAAATCGCGACGAAGTAAAAAACGTACTGGAACAATTGGCTGGTTTTATGAACGGTGAAATCATCGGTCAACGCAAATATATCCGCGATTTTTCGACCGGCAACAAGCAAAAAATCGGCATTATCGGAGCGCTAATAAGCAAACCTGAAATTTTGTTTTTAGATGAGCCGTTTAATTTTTTAGATCCAAGTTCACAGTATTTTATCAGCCATTATTTAAGCGAACTTAACAAGCGACATCGTACGACCATTATTGTTTCAAGCCATAATTTAGATTGTGTATTCAATATTTCGTCCCGGATATTACTGTTGGATAAAGGAAAGATTATCAAAGATTCATCGCCTGTAGACGACAAATTAAGGGAAGAATTAAACAGTTATTTCAAATTGAATTAGAAATCCGTTTTTTTTTATATCTTTGCCCCATGATCAGGCTCGGTAGCTTAGTGAATAGAGCGCCAGATTCCGGTTCTGGAGGTCGTGGGTTTGACTCCCACCCGGGTCACAGGAGGAATTGACAATTGAGAATTGACAATTGAAAATGAAAGGTTTATATACATAATTCTCGTTTTTTTTAATTGAATCATATTCTTTATTCTCATATTCTTAAGTCTTATGTACCAAATCTATAAAACGATTAATTAAATTTATCCATTATGTACTTATTAGGGTATGACATTGGCAGTTCGTCGGTAAAAGCGAGTTTGGTAAATGCAGAAACGGGGAAGAGTGTAGCTTCCGCTTTTTTTCCGAAAGAAGAGATGGCGATCACAGCCGTAAAAGCCGGTTGGGCTGAGCAGGAGCCGGCAATCTGGTGGGAAAATCTGAAATTAGCGACGCATGCCGTTCTGCAAGGTTCGGGAATCAACGGCCATGAGATTGCCGCCATCGGTATCTCATGGCAGATGCACGGCTTAGTGTGCATCGACAAAAACCGGCAAGCGCTTCGTCCGGCCATTATCTGGTGCGACTCAAGAGCCGTTCCTTATGGCGAAAAAGCATTCAATGCACTTGGAAAAGATTTTTGCCTGCAACACTATCTGAACTCGCCGAGCAACTTTACCGCATCGAAATTGGCATGGGTACAGGAAAACGAACCGGCTGTATATGAGCGGACAGACAAAATCATGTTGCCGGGCGATTATATTGCCATGCGCCTGAGCGACACGGTAAATACAACGATTGAAGGTCTTTCCGAAGGAATCTTGTGGGACTTCAAAGAACAAAAAGTAGCCGACAACCTGCTAAGTTACTTTGGTTTCGATACAGGTCTGATTCCGGATATTGTTCCTAACTTTGGCATTCAAAATGTTGTCTCAAAAAGCGCTGCGGTCGAATTGGGGCTGAAAGAAGGTACTCCTGTGACCTACCGCGCCGGCGACCAGCCAAACAACGCCTTGTCGCTGAACGTATTTAATCCCGGCGAAATTGCCTCTACGGCAGGTACATCAGGGGTTGTCTACGGTGTAAACGGCGAAGTAAACTATGACCCGCTATCACGGGTAAATACCTTTGCACACGTCAATTACACCAAGGAACAAACCCGATTGGGCGTTTTGCTTTGCATCAACGGTACGGGAATACTGAACTCCTGGTGCAAGAAAAACATCCTTTCCGACAGGCTCAGTTATGATGAAATGAACAACTTAGCCGCCCGGTCGCCTGTCGGAAACCGTGGCATATCCATTATTCCATTTGGCAACGGCGCCGAGCGTATGCTGGGTAATAAGGAAACAGGCTGCTCGGTTCATGGCATCAATTTCAATATCCATTCTCAGGCCGATCTGATTCGGGCTGCCCAGGAAGGCATCGTCTTTTCGTTTCAGTATGGTATGGAGATTATGACCCAAATGGGTATCCATATTCAGATGATACGCGCCGGAAATGCCAATATGTTTTTAAGTCCGATATTCCGTCAGACATTGGCAAACGTAAGCGGCGCAACCATCGAATTGTACGATACCGACGGAGCGGCAGGCGCTGCCAAAGGAGCCGGCATCGGCGCAGGAATCTATGCTTCCAACGTGGAGGCATTTGCCGGTCTGGAAAAGTTGGCGGTTATTGAGCCGGAATTACAGCAGAAGGAGCAATATCAGGAGGCGTATCTGAAATGGAAAACATTTATTTAACGCATAAAAAGTCAGAATAATTATAAAATCATTGTATAAACAAATTTTATCATGAAAATTTTAACAGGAAGTAAAGAATTTTTTCCGGGAATCGGGAAAATCAAGTTTGAAGGAAGAGAAAGCATGAACCCATTGGCTTTCCGCTGGTATGATGAAAATCAGATTGTTCTGGGTAAATCGATGAAGGATTGGTTTCGTTTTTCAATGGCTTATTGGCATACC
>Ga0099364_10013299_pt1 | contig 11057 bp, 10 predicted proteins | sample TergutTh196P3_FD_73070 | JGI IMG/M metagenome (GOLD analysis project Ga0099364, IMG submission 73070) | Microcerotermes parvus P3 segment gut microbial communities from Pointe-Noire, Republic of the Congo - Th196 P3 | ecosystem: Host-associated > Arthropoda: Insects > Digestive system > Gut ... | reverse complement strand
AGAAGGGGTCGAATATTACGGGGGAGAGAGCGAGATTTGACTTCAATTTTGATAGGGCTCTAAAAGACGAAGAAATAGCGAAAGTTGAGCGAAAAATAAACGAATGGATTGAGGCGGATTTGGGGGTGGTTTCCTCGAGTATGCCGAAGGAGGAGGCTTTTGGCGCGGGGGCGCTACATTTCTTTGATGGGAAGTACCCCGATGAGGTGACGGTTTATAGCGTGGGGAAAGTGAGCAAGGAGATTTGTATGGGGCCGCATGTGGGGCGGACGGGGGAGATTGGGAAGATCAAGATTGTTAAGGAGACGGCATCTAGCAAAGGAGTGCGGCGGGTTTATTTGGAAAGGGTGGGGAGCGATGAATAATTTTCATATCAGATATGCTAAAGAGGGAGACGAGGGATTAATTTTACAGTTTATTAAGGATCTGGCAGAATATGAAAAGCTTTTACACGAAGTTGTTGCTACAGAGGAATTGCTCAATGAATGGTTGTTCAAAAAGAAAAAAGCAGAGGTAATTATTGGTGAGTTGGACGGCGAGCCAGTAGCTTTTGCGTTATTTTTCCATAATTTTTCCACGTTTTTAGGTAAGTCTGGGATATACTTGGAGGATTTGTATGTTAAGCCTGAAATGCGTGGGAAGGGCTTGGGCAAAACAATGCTAAAACGGCTTGCTAAGATTGCATTGGAAAGAGGTTGCGGGCGGTTGGAGTGGTGGTGTTTAGATTGGAATAAGTCGAGTATAGATTTTTATTTATCTCTGGGGGCTGAGCCAATGAAGGATTGGACTGTGTATAGAATTGCGAGGGATACTCTGGCTGAGCTAGGTAAAGAATGATACAAGGGTGAGTTTTAATGTTGACATAATGATGAATTATGTATATAATACGTATATATGCTTGAGATTATCGGTGCTGGGTGCTGGCGAATAGGAAGGAGTATGTATGAGCAATAAATCAATTTGCACTGATGCCCCGAGAGAGATCGAGGAAAGCCTAAAAAGGTCGGTAGTCGTTCCTAATTTTGAATTAACACCAGAGGGGGTGGCGGAGTTTGAGGCGAGTAGGAAAAAGAGGCAAATAAGTATTTTTTTGAATGGTCGGACGATTGATCGGTTTAAGAAGGCGGCTGAGGAAAAGGGTAGCCGCTACCAAACCATGATCAGCAGCGTTCTCGATGCCTATTCTAGTCGGTATTTGTAGAGGTGGCTTGGAGACTGGTGTTAGGGTGAGTCCTGAGGAAGAAAGAGATGTGGGTCGTAACTGGGGTTGGTGAAGATTTGGATGGTTTCGAGGAGGGCGGCGAGTTGGTCGGGAGTGAAATCATCGGGTAGGGTGTCATCTAGGTTGGGAATATTCACGAAAGCGGTGCCCGAAGGTAGGTTGGAGGCAGATTGGTCATAGGAGCCGGAAATGAAGGCGACAAAGCCCTCATAATTGGCAAAAGAAGGGGTGCTGACGGAGGAAGAAAGGAAGATGGCGCGTTGAGGGGCAGGACGGGCGGAGCCGCTTTGGAGGACGAGGAGTTGGTGGGCGAGGTGATTTCCAGATTTGCCAGAGGCGAGGACCACCCAGTCATTAGGGCTGTCGCTGATGGGTTTGAGAGAGTCGGGGCTAGAGGAGATGAGTCTGGCGGTATGGTTGAGGGAGCTGGGGCGTAGGAAGGATAAATCGAAGGGGAAGCGAGGGATAATAACATCAAAGCCGTTTTGGGCGAGAGTTTGGGCGAGAGGGGCGTAGGACTCTGGGGGGAAAAACCAGTTAGGGTAGAGAATGAGGGGAGGGGAGGAGGAAGGGGTAGTGGAGAAGAAGGCGAGAAACTTAGAAGTGGAAGTGACGGCGACTTGGTCTGAGGATTCTAAGGCGGCAAGAGCAGCAGGGGAAGGAGTGTGGCGGTTAGTTTGGAGGATGAAGGCGAGGGTGGCAACAACTACTAGGAGAGCAGCGAGGGTGATGAGAAGAATACGACGTGACATAGGTTGATTATATCAGTTTTTTAGGAGATAAAAAATGTCGGGGCTGATGGCCTCAATTTTTTGGAGGGTGTTTTCGAGGATAAAATAATGTTTGATATAAAAGATCTCGAGAATGGTGACGATGGCGGTCAGGATCCAGAAGATGAGATTGTCGTTGAGGGAGGAGAAGATAAAGGAGAGAAAAAGTAAGAGGCCAAAAAAGAGGGTGACCAGAAGGTGAATGAGGCGTTCGTGTTGGAAGTCTCGGATGCGGGAGCGGATGATTTTGGCAGTAAGGGTGGTTTTGGCTGGGGAAGCGGCGGAGTGGCTGTCTTGGAGCTGGACTAATTGCTGATAAAAATCTTTGATTTGTTTTTCCATAGAGATTATTAGAGCATAAAAGGGAGTGGTTGTAAATGTGATGATTGCTCTTGACGGCAGCATGATAGGGTTAGAAATTGGGGTTGTTTTTTGAATGATTTTGTTTTATACTGAAGTTGGAGCCTATTAGATTTGTTGATGAGGATGTTATGGTCGCAAGCGGCCGATAGACTAGTCAAGGAGCCTACTCAGAGAGGAAATCGCAACTTTGTTTCTTGTGTTTGGTTTTTAGTGGCGATGATGGTGGCAGGAATGGGAGGGAGTCCTCAATTGGCGGCGGCGCAGACAACTTTGGTCGACCTCTCTAAAGGCCAGATTATCCAAATTGCTCCCAACTCGGGGACATATATGTGCGGCGATGATGACTGTCTTGGTGGTGCCGTTCCCGCCGAGCCCTATAAACTCATGTATTCGGGAATAGATGATGGTGCCGCTCGCGCTTTCATTATGGTCGATAATTATTGTGCTTGGGAAAGTGCAGATTGTGCTTATAATTATGGAGTGGGGAGTGCGTATGGGACAAGTTGGAATGGGGATGGAGATGCTAATACCACCGGTAGTGCTCTTGGCTATCATAGTGACCTTGGAGGCTCACGTAAATCAATTAATATCCTCCAACAACTCGAAAACTTCTATAATTCTTTCCCTGCTACCCTCGGTGGAGTGGCTAAGGGCAGCGCCATACCCTCCAAAGCCTTTGATACGACTGCTGTTCTCTATAGCTCTGACTCAGGAGCTGTCTCTCTAGGAGTTTGTCAAACTTCCAGCAACTCCATTCCCTATGGCAATATAGGAGCTACCTTTACCGGAACCATTGGTTCTTCAAGTACTTGCGTCATGACTTCTCGTGTCTCTCTCCCTTCTTATGAAGAATGGTTGGGAGGTCTTTATGGTGTTGCTTATTATCCTCCTTCTGGTACTCTCGGATATGTTTTTTGTCAGGCCCGTTTTAATGCTGCTGGTTGTGATGCCGCCTTGGGAACTGATTTAGCTAATGGAGCTTCTCTTAATCAGTACAGTTTTTTTGACGGGGCCAGTGTTTTTAAGCGTCCCTTCCACCCTTGGCTTAGAAGTCCGCTTTCGGGCAGCACGACGGGTGTGTTCAATGTTAATGCGAGCAGCGCGACGTATTCGCTCAGCAATAACAGTGCGTACAGCAACTATGGGGTTCTGCCTTGGCTTTATATCCAATCTTCCCTTCCTCTAAATACAGCTTTTCCCACACAAGGAAGTTATAACTCTCCCCATTGTCTTTTAGGGGACAACTCCTGCAATACCCCTCCCGCTTACTCCTCCGATCCCACTGCGGAAAACTCAGCCGATCCTACTATTGGAGCTTTCGCTTCCTACATTTCCGGTTTTGATAGTTTAGTTTTAGCCGGTACCGCAAAAGATGAAGATATTGGCCAGACGTTAACTATCCAATATCAAATTGACTCCACTTCAGGCTCTTGGTCTAATCTCACCACTTTGACTGCTAATGGCAGCAACCAAACTTGGAGCGGGACAGTAACTATCCCTGCGGGCTTAGCTGCGGGATCCCATACCATCTACATCCGAGTTTTCGATGGGCATAGTTACTCAGGAAATAAGTCGGTTGCTTTTGTTTTGGATTTGGCAGCTCCCGTTAGCGCAGCCAACTTAGTGGGGGGAGTGTTGTGTACTGGCACCCCAACTATTTATTGCAGCGCTCCTACCGGAATTGATTTCTCCGCCTCAGACAATGCTGCTGGCTTTGGAGCATATAGAACGCAGTGGGATACAGTTTTTGCTGCTGGGGCAGCGGTTCCCGTATGGATAAGCGCGCCGCCGCCCTCCAATCTCGCTACTACTGGTCATACTACTCCTAGCCAAACCCACACCCTCTATTATCAAACTAGGGATAAAGTGGGCAATACCTCCTCAGTGGAAAGTATTAGCTACTATATTAACTCCACTCCCACTGTTGCCCTAAATAATGCTGCTCATCACCATGTGGTCACTCCCTATAATCTTTTAGTTTTTAATGGTACTTTCACTGACTTAGATTTAAGTCAAACAACTACTATTAAAGCTACTATTGGCGGAGTAGATTATGTGTCTCAAACTTATGCTACCACTGGCGGGATAGTAAATTGGGAGCTGGTTATTCCTTTTTCTGCTGCTCTCGCCTCGCTCCCTTCCTCTCAATTGACTAATTTTCCCTTTGTCGTAACTGATTCTGCTGGAGTTTCATCTACCACCTATTATGATGGCCAAATAAGTGTTGCTGCCTCCACTTCTTCCCAGATTTATATTTCAGTGATGAGAAACACTCCTTTTTCTATGGCTATTGGCAAGGTGGGCGCTTTTAATATTGCTTATGGTACTAATTCCGGCGTTACTGTTTCTATCAATTCTGCCGATGAGATTGTGGTAGCTGGCGCTCTTTCTGCTCCCACCTCTCTTTCTTTTGGGGTTACTACTTTAGTGTTTACTATTTTGGATGCATTGAGTGATCAAGTACAGAAGATTGAGTTTGTTTAGGAGTTATTTCTTCGCCAGCTTAACATAAATCGAAAGGTCGGTGTAGGGTTGGTGGGAGATGGTGGGGGAGAAATTGGCATAGCTGGGGAGAGAAAAATCGAGTTGATGCTCACCTAGGGGAAGATCGGTGATGATTTGGGGGGTGGTGTGGTAGGCATCATGGTTGATTTGGAGCATGACATTATCGGGGAGAGAAGTGACTTCGATGCGGCCTATTTCTTCGTGGGTGGGGGAGGGTTGATAAACAATGCCGGCAGTTTTGGTGGGATCATCGGAGAATTGCCAATCGACGACAGTGAGGTAGCTATCATGAAGGGTGAGAAGGGTTCTGAAAGTTTGCTCGGAATCAATGAAGGGTTTGAGGGTGAGTTGATAGGTACCGGGGGCGAGGGTCTGGGAGGCGAAAGGACTTACGCCGAGGAGTTTGTTATCGAGATGGATTTCGGCGCTAATGATACCAGTGGTGATTTGGAGTCCGGCACGAGGGCGAGAGAAGAAGATAAAATAACCGATGAGACTGCCAATGATGAGCAGAAACACTAGCCAGATGAAAACTCTTTTCATAAGGGCTATTATATGATATAATGGGGATAATTAACAAGTAAAACACTGTCAACAATGTCCTGAATTGTTGTTGAATTGGTTGTTTGGAGGAATCCTAGAAATAAGGACAAAATGAAAAAAATATCCCTAGAAGAATTGTTTGAAGCGGGCAGCCATTTGGGCCATAGCGCTAAGAAGTGGCATCCGAAAATGGCTCCTTGGATTTATACTGAGCAGGCGGGAGTGCATATTTTTGATTTGGAAAAAACTGCGGCGCAAATTGAAAAAGCTTATGAAATGGCTTTTGAGCTGGGCAAAAATAAAAAGAATCTAGTGGTGGTATGTACGAAGAAGCAGTCGGCGGATAGAGTGGAGGAGTTGGCGAAAGAAAACGGAGCGATGTTTATTACTCATCGTTGGATGGGGGGGTTGGTGACTAATTGGGAGCAAGTGGGCAAATCGGTTAAGAGAATGAATGAATTAAAGACTGGTTTGGAGGGAGAAAGGTATACTGAGCTCACTAAATATGAGAGAACAGTTTTGGCAAAAGAGCTGGATAGATTGGAGAGATTCTTTATCGGAATTAAGGACTTAAAGGGGACTCCCGACGCGGCGTTTATTGTTGACGTGAAACACGAAAAAAATGCGGTGAAGGAATTGAGCGGGGAGAAAGTGCCGATGATGGCGATTGTAGATAGTAATTCCGATCCGACACCGATTGAAGTGGTGATGGCGGCTAATGACGATGCGTTGTCTAGTGTGGAGTTGATTGCGGGGGCAGTGTTGGCTGGTTATAAGGCCGGCAAAGAAGGCAAGGTGGTTAAAGAAGAAGCAAAAAAGGAAGAAGTGAAAAAGGAAGAAGCGAAAAAGGAAGAAATTAAAAAGGAGAAAAAGAAAGATTAATATGTCCGGCTACACTATTGAACAAGTTAAACAATTGCGCGAGGAAACTGGGGCAGGGATGATGGATGCGAAGAATGCACTGGAGAAAGCGGGAGGTGATTATAAAAAGGCTTTGGAGGCAGTAAAAGCGCAGGGATTGGCCAGAGCTGAGAAAAAATCTGCTGAGCGAGAGGCAAAAGAGGGCTGTATTGCGTCTTATGTACATAGTAATGGCAAGATTGCGGCTTTGGCGCAACTGCTTTGTGAGACTGATTTTGTGGCGAAAAATGAGGAGTTTGGGGAGTTGGCCAGAGAAATTGCCATGCAGGTGGCGGCGATGGATCCTAAAGATGAAAAGGAATTGCTGGAAATGGAGATGATTAAGAGGGGAGAGGAGACAGTGGAGGTAGCCATAAAGCAATTATCAGGAAAGATCGGTGAAAAAATCGCTTTGGGTGAGTTCACTCGAATGACCATATAAGCCGTTTTGGCGGGTCCTGTCTTCGCTCTTCCCCCGCTAAAATTACTCTCTTTCGTTCGTAATTCTTATCGGGGGTCCCCCTTCGCTCGCCACCCGCCAATGGGCATTACTTAGTTAATCGCAACTCCAATAAGCCAGATTCTGTACATCCCTTTCGGGAGGACAACAATTTATCTAGGCCCACAGCTTAATCACCATGATAGGGTCGAGGTCCATTAAGGTGAAGATCGGTGGTTGCAACGATTAGGGATGACCGCGTTTCACTCCGTACTAAAACGGCTCGTCTCTGTGGCTCTGACCTAATCTCTCGACGGTTGTCTGGACTTTCCTCTTGTGCCAAAGCACAAGTAGTTGTCTAGAGTTATGACCAACTGGGGGTATTTTACCACTTATGACGGCAAATGTCTCTTGTCGCGAATGAAAAAGATATAGAGAGTGCGGACGATGATATAGGCGGGAATGGCGACTAGGGCGCCGAAAACGCCAAAGAGGCTAAGACCAGCGAGAATGGCCACAATGGAGATTAAAGGGTGGACGTGGGTGGTTTTTTGCATGACTTTGGGGATAACATAGACATTTTCGATTTGTTGGACGATAACACAGAAGATAAGAGTGATGATGCCGATGAGAGGACTGACACTAAAGCCTAGGGCAATGGCGGGAACAGCGGCGACTGTGGGGCCGATGATGGGGATTAGGTCGAATAGACCGATGAAGATGGCGAGAGGGAGAGCAAACTTAATGCCCAAGACTAAGTAGCCCAGATAACTTAAGACGGCAATGAATAATACGAGGATGAACTTGCCACGGATCCAACCGCCAAGATTGGAGTTGAGAAGATCGGCGAGTTCTTGGTAAACTTTGGCAGCATGGGCATTTTTGGTGATATTCTTGATGCGTCCAGCAGTCTTGCCTTTATCCATATTGAGATGAAAAGCGACGGTGATGAGCATGAAGGAGCGAAACACATGATTAAAAGTGGTGCCAATCATGGAAAAAAGTGATTTTCCAATGTCGGAAAACTGAGCCATGATGGAGTCGAGAGAATTGATGAAACCTAGGTCGATGAGTTGGTCGTTAAAGCCTCCGTAGTCAAAATTGCGGAGAAGTTCGAAGATTTGGGTGGTGAGGGGAGGAATGAGCCAAATGAGGCCAGAAATGATGAGGGAGAGAATAACTATATAGGCAATGATAGTGGCCAGAAGGCGTTTGATCTTACATTTTTTTACTAATAATTCAATGGGGGCGTTCATGCCCAAAGCAACTAGGTAAGCGACAAAAACGAGGGCGAGAATGTCGCTGACCATATAGATGGCGCCGGCAAGTAGCCCCACGATAATAACGACGATGACTGTAAGGCCGACTTTAATTATAAAAGGGAGAAAATCTCTAGGGGTTTGGTCTATTTTTGCCATGCAAGTATTATAACACGATTAAGAAACTGGGGGCAGTTTGATCCCTAAATTGCGGTAGGCTCTGGCTCGGGAGCGCCCCATGGCGCGCAGCATGGGGACATGGAGGTCGAGGTAGTCGTAGATATAAGCGCTAGTTTTATGTTCGCTGAGGCGCTGTACTCGACCGACATATTGGATGAGCTTGCCCTTCCAAGAAAAAGGGTAAACTAGATATAAATGGTCGAGGTCGGGCCAGTCGAAACCCTCGCCAATAATGGCGCCGGTGGCGACTAAAATCTCAAAGTCATTATTTTTAATCTTGGGGTAGAGGGCTTCGCGCTCTTTTTTGTCGGTTTGACCGGTGACGAGAATGAGTTTTTTGTCGGGGTGGAGGTGGTGAATGTCGGCATGGAGAAGCTGAGCATGTTTGACCCGCTCGGTGAGAATGAGGATTTTGCCTTGGCGCTTAATACCTTCGGCGATGTCCTTGAGAATGAGTTGATTGCGAGGTAGGTCCTCGACGAGGAGAGAACCTAACTGGACGAAATCAATGAGGTCGGGGTTAGGGACGGAGAAAGCAGTGGAGGTGAGCGAGAGATGGAGACGATCGCTAGAGAGAATCTGGGCATTATCGGGAATAGTCATGCCTTCGAGGAGCTCGTCTTGGAGTAGGCTTTCTTTACTGCCGGATTGTCCGGAAGAAATGATGGGGCCGACAAAAAAAGTCATGAGCTTATCTAATTTGTCCTTGCGGAAAGGGGTGGCGGAAAGGCCTAAATAGTAATGGGCGCAGAAGGAGCGGGCGATTTTGGTGAAGGTGGCGGAAGGGACATGATGGGCTTCGTCGATAATGACCTGACCAAACTCGCGGACAATGGATGTTGTTCCCCGAGAGAGAAGGGTTTGATAAGAGGCGATGGTGATTTTGCTGCCGAGGTGCCACTTACCTTCGCCGATAATACCTAAATCGCCTTCCTCGAGAGTAAAATGATCCTCAACTCTTTTTTTCCATTGATTAAGGAGGGTGCGGGTATGGACAATAACCAAGGTTTTCTGCTGTCTCTGAGCAAAAACGAGTAGAGCGGCCATGGTCTTACCGAACCCCGGCTTGGCTTCGAGGATGGCGCGGTCGTGGGTGAGGATTTTAGTTAATACTTTTTCTTGGGAGGCGCGAGGAATAATGTCGGTGGTGACGGGGGGGATGGGGGAGAGAATGCGCTGGTCTTTTATGGAAACCTCGATGTTTTTGCTGGCGGCGAAGGCGAGTAATTCGGGCAGAAAACCGAGAGGAATATGCCAGCTGAGGGTTTTTTCGGTGAAGCAGTTGATGGAGCGAGGTACTTTCCAGATGGAGAAACCCATGCGCTGAAGGTCGAAGATTTTGGGGTTGGGGAAGTTGAGTTGTTTGCGGAGAAAAAAACGCACTTCGTTCCACCAAAGCCCGCGGTCTTTAGGGAGAGGAATGGTGATTTCATTACTCAAAACGAGAGTAAGTGTTTTTGCTGGCAGCATAATTATCCTTCAAGGATGAAGACTTGTTGCTCGCCTTCGGAAGTGTCTTGTACTTGGAAGCCTAGGAGACGTAGTTGTTCGCGAAAAGCGTCGGCAGCGGCGAAGTTTTGGGCTTGTTTGGCGGTTTGGCGCTGCTGGAGGAGTTTTTTGACTTCGTCACTCAGAAGGGAAGGGTCGAGAGTTTCTTTGGGCAGGGTTAGCTGTTGGAGCAGGTCGGGATTGGCTTCTATGTTGGCTATTTCTTCTCGTAATCCTAGGCCTAAGACCTCGTCGAACTCGAGCAGGAGCTCATATTTGTCGCGAGTGGGGAGCGCGGATTTGAACACTTGGCCTAAAACGGTGAGGGCGGTGGCAGTGTTGAGGTCGTCGAGTAGGGGGGTATAAAACTTGGCGTGTAAGTCGTCTAATCTATCTTGGAGGACATCGTAGAACTCGTCGCGGGAGGTAGTATGTTTTAATTCGTAAGCTTCTTTGACAATTTTATTGTAGGCTTTCTGGGCGGCGGCCATGCTCTCCCAAGTGAAGTTGAGTTCTTTGCGGTAGTGGGCGGTTAAGAAAAGGTAGCGCAGGGCACGGGGATTAAAACCGCGCTCTTTAATATCGTCAAGAAGAATGATATTGCCTAGGCTCTTGCTCATTTTGGAGTTTTCGACGCGCAAGAAGTTATGATGAATCCAATAGCGAGCGTAAATGTCTTGGTTGGTGGCAGCATGGGCGATGGCGATTTCGTTGGTGTGGTGGACGGGAATATGGTCGATGCCGCCGGAATGGAGCTCGTAACTCTCGCCTAAGTATTTTTGACTCATGGCGACACATTCGGTATGCCAACCGGGGAAAGTGCGCTCGCCCCACGGAGAAGGCCAAACCATGGCGCGTGACTTGTCGTCGTGGTGTTCGAACTTCCAGAGGGCGAAGTCGGTGGGGTTTTTCTTACCCTCGACCATTTCGACGCGCTCGCCAGCGCGCAAGCCCTCTTTGTCGAGACGGGCGAGGTAGCCGTAGTTGGGGGATTTGCTGGTGTCGAAATAAACGCCATCGCCCTCGATGATATAAGTGTAGCCTTTATCCTCAAGTTTTTTAATTAAGTCGATTTGTTCTTGGATATGGGCGGTGGCGCGAGGGATGATGTCGGGGCGGAGATTGCCGATGTCGTCCGAGGCGGAGAAGAAATAATCCTCGAAGTAGCGGGCGATTTCTTCGGGGGTTTTGTTTTGGGCGGCGGCGGTTTTCTCGATTTTGTCTTCGCCTTCGTCCTCATCGGAGACTAGATGGCCGATGTCGGTGACGTTTTGAACATAAGTGACCTCGAAGTTTTGGGAGCGGAGCAGCCTTACAAGCACGTCGTCCATGACGTAACGACGCAAGTTGCCGATATGGGCGTATTCATAGGCGGTGATGCCGCAGCT
>Ga0099364_10013298_pt1 | contig 11058 bp, 8 predicted proteins | sample TergutTh196P3_FD_73070 | JGI IMG/M metagenome (GOLD analysis project Ga0099364, IMG submission 73070) | Microcerotermes parvus P3 segment gut microbial communities from Pointe-Noire, Republic of the Congo - Th196 P3 | ecosystem: Host-associated > Arthropoda: Insects > Digestive system > Gut ... | reverse complement strand
TATGGTGATGTTCTATGGCGCCGCCCTGCACGGCAGTTTTGGAAAAGGAGCGTTCAAAGTCAATGTCTGCGCTTCGGCGGGTATGATTAACTGGCAATTGTTAAATCGTGTGCAAGAAGGTTCAACTATCGACAACACAAGTTCTACGTCTGCCGGCGGTTTGTTTTCTGCCGGCGTCAGTTACTGTTTCGCAAAGAACATTGGCATCGGCTTGAACGTGCAGACAATCATGGGAAGCATCAAAAACGAAGCCGAAAATATAGAACGCAAACCGTCGGGAACGGGAGCAACAGTGGGGATATTTTTTAGTTTTTAGTTTTTTTTGCACAATCCATTTTTTTTTGTAATTTTGCGCCAAATAAAAAAAATAAATTTCAAGCATCATGACAAAAAGTGTATCATGATAGAATAATAGAAAATAAAAAATTGAATACACAACTTTTTTCATCAAAACTTCTTGAAATTGTTGTTCAGGAGTTTTCCAAATTGCCGGGTATCGGCAAGAAAACGGCATTGCGCATGGCTTTGCATCTTCTTAAGCAGGACGAAGAAGATGTAAAGCAGTTTGGACGGTCTGTGATAGAGTTGCGCAGTCGGGTAAAGTATTGCAAGGAGTGTTACAACCTGTCTGACACTGAAGTTTGCGAGATTTGCTCAAATACACGTCGCGATCATTCGCTTGTCTGTGTTGTTGAATCCATACGCGATGTCATGTCTATAGAGGACACTATGCAGTATCAGGGTGTTTATCACGTTCTTGGCGGCATCATTTCGCCAATGGACGGCGTAGGACCTGCCGACTTAACCATAGAGCCGCTTGTGCAGAAGGTTGCCGACGGAAAAGTGGCGGAAATAATTCTTGCCTTAAGCGCAACAATGGAAGGCGACACAACAAATTTTTACATCTACCGTAAAGTAAGTAATTATAAGATAGTTGTGTCTACCTTAGCACGCGGCTTAGCAGTAGGCGACGAGTTAGAATACGCAGACCAGGTAACGCTTGGAAGGTCAATTGTAAACAGATTGCCGTTCGAAAGCACAATAAGAAACGGGTAATTTTAATTCTTAATTCTTCATTCTCAATGTATTCTGACGATTATTTTATGCGTAAGGCTCTTGAAGAAGCCCGTTGTGCCTTTGATAAGGACGAGGTTCCTGTTGGCGCTGTTATTGTTGCCGGAAACCATGTCATTGCACGCGCTCATAACCTTATTGAAACGCTCAACGATGTTACTGCCCATGCGGAGATGCAGGCTATCACGGCTGCTGCATCTTTTATTGGCGGTAAATATTTGAAAGATTGTATTCTTTATGTGACGCTGGAACCATGCCTGATGTGTGCCGCCGCGCTTTATTGGGCGCAAATAGCACGCATTGTGTATGGCGCAAGCGATACAAAACGAGGCTTTTCACTAAGCCCGTCATCTCCGTTGCATCCCGCAACGACAGTGACAAGCGGTATACTTGAAAAAGAGTGCTCTACGCTGATGACGGAGTTTTTTAGGAGTAAACGGTGACAGGTATGGTAGACAACAAAGAATACAAATCAATAAAAAAATTTGAATGTAAAAAGAAAATTCGTATTTTTGCACTTTAATTCTTAATTTTTTTTTCAAATGCAACGTATCATAGAATTACGTAAAGAACTTGAGCGACACAATCATTTGTATTATGTGCTGTCGCAGCCTGCCATCAGCGATGCTGAATATGATTTGCTGCTTAGGGAGTTAGAGCGTCTTGAGCGCTCGCATCCCGAGTTTGCCGACCCCAACTCACCCACAAGGCGCGTAGGGAGCGATATTAACGTGGAATTTGTGCAGATAGCGCATAAATATCCGATGCTGTCTTTGAGCAATGCCTACAATGAGGCTGATTTACACGATTTTGACGCCCGCGCACAAAAAGACCTCTCAGAGCCATGCAGATATGTTTGCGAACTGAAATACGACGGAGCTTCAGTGAGTCTGACCTATCGCAATGGCGAACTGTTGCGAGCCGTAACCAGAGGCGACGGAGTGCAGGGCGACGACGTGACAGCGAACGTGCGCACAATACGCAGCGTACCGCTTAAACTGCAAGGAAACGACTATCCCGAAGAGTTTGAGATACGTGGAGAAATAATGATGACCCACTCCGTGTTTAGCAAGCTGAACGACGAGCGCACACAAAACGGCGACACTCCCTTTGCCAATCCGCGCAACGCCGCCTCGGGAACTTTGAAGATGCAGAACTCGGCGCAGGTGGCAAAGCGCTCGCTCGACTGCTTCCTGTACTACATGCTGGGAGAGAACCTGCCAACGCAATCGCACTACGGAAACCTGCAAAAAGCCTGCGAATGGGGTTTCAAAGCGCCTGAACACGTAACGCTGTGCGACACAATACAAGAGGTTATGCAGTTCATTAACAAATGGACAGACAACCGCCACCAACTGCCCTTCGATATTGACGGCATAGTTATTAAGGTTGACAATCTTGCCCAGCAACGTCAATTAGGCGAGCGCTCTAAAAGTCCGCGATGGGCTGTGGCATACAAGTTTCCTGCTGAGCGTGTGGAAACGCGTCTGCTCTCAATTTCGTATCAGGTAGGGCGCACCGGAGCCGTCACTCCGGTAGCAAACCTTGAGCCGGTGCGACTTGCCGGAACAACCGTGAAGCGGGCGTCGCTGCACAACGCAGACCAGATACAACTGCACGACATCCGCATTGGCGACACGGTATTCGTGGAAAAAGGAGGCGACATAATACCAAAAGTTATAGGCGTGAACATCGAAAAACGACCCGCCGATGCAGCGCCAACGGTATTCGTTACGCATTGTCCCGAGTGTGGCGCCGAACTGTTTCGCAACGAGGGTGAGGCAGTGTGGTATTGCCCTAACGACGACGGTTGTCCGCCACAAATAAAAGCGCGGATAGAGCATTTTATCGGGCGCCGCGCTATGAACATTGACAGCCTTGGCGAAGGCAAAATTGAAATGCTATATGAAAACGGCTTGGCACGAAACGTTGCAGACCTGTATTCGCTTAAATATGAGCAATTGTTCGGATTGGAAAAGACGATAACCGATGAAGACGGAAATACAAAGAAAACAGGCTTCAGAGAAAAGACAGCCGAAAAAATAATTGCAGGCATAGAAGCCTCTAAACAGGTTCCCTTTGAGCGAGTCTTATTTGCCATAGGCATACGTTTTATTGGCGAAACGATAGCAAAAAAATTAGCGCGCCACTTCGAAAATATTGACAATTTAGCATCCGCCGACTACGAAAAACTTGTCAGCGTAGACGAAATAGGCGACCGCATAGCTGCCAGCATAGTAGATTTTTTCAGCCGACCGGCAAATCGCACGCTTATTGAGCGTCTGAAGCAAGCCGGAGTTCAGTTAGCAACACAAACAGGCGATGGGCAAGAAGCTAAATCGGAAGCGTTGCTGGGCAAAACGATTGTTGTCAGTGGCGTCTTCAGCATACCCCGCGACGACATAAAGAAAATGGTGGAAGAGCATGGAGGCAAAAATTCAAGCTCCATTTCGTCAAAAACAAGCTATGTCTTAGCGGGCGACAAAATGGGACCCGAAAAACTCAAAAAAGCCGAAGCGCTGGGAGTACCGATAATTTCGGAAGAAGATTTTTACGGGATGGTAATGTTAAAAGAATAAAGAAAATGACCTATACTGAACTTGAAATATGTGTATTCTCTGTAGATGCGGCTATTGCAGCAGAAAATGCCGGCGCCGACCGGATTGAACTTTGCTCCGGTTTTGCTGAGGGTGGTCTGACGCCGGGCGCCGGAACAATTCGCATGGTGCGCAGACGCGTTGATATAGAATGTTATGTGATGATACGTCCGCGCGGGGGCGATTTCTGCTACAGCGACACCGAATTTGAGCAGATGCATCACGAAATAGAATATGCCAAAACGTGCGGCGTTGATGGCGTTGTGCTGGGCGCCTTGCAACCTAACGGACACGTAAATATCGTCCGTACCCGCAAGTTAGTTCAACACGCCTCGCCTCTGAAGGTGACCTTTCATCGCGCGTTCGACCTTGCCTTGGACCCCATGCGCGCCTTAGACGACATCGCCTTTTGTGGCTGCAGCCGGATACTGACCTCAGGGCAAAAAGCAACCGCAATGGAAGGGCTCGAAACTATTAAGAAGCTTGTTTCACACTCTGCCGGACGCATAGACATCATGGCGGGCAGCGGGGTCAGCCCCGAAAATGCCAAAAGTTTTATCGAAGCAGGAGTGCAGGCACTACATTTTTCTGCAAAAAAAATAAAACCGGGACAAATGACATATAGAAACCCAGATGTACCTATTATGCAGGCAAACGCAATGTCTGATTATGACCTTATTGACGTGGACGTGGAAAAAATAAGGAAAATGGTGAGGGAGATAAGAGATAAGAGATAAGAGATAAGAGATAAGAATGAAGAATGAAGAATTAGTTATCGAAAATAAAAAATCGAAAATCGAAAATCAAAAATATGTTTGCCCACAATCTAAAAATCGCCTTCCGGAGCCTGCGGAAATACAAGACCCAAAACATCATCAGCATCGTCGGGCTGGCTGTAGGGTTTGTCTGTTTTGCTTTTTCTGCCTTATGGATTAGGTATGAAATGAGTTACGACGGTTTTCATGCAAATGCCGACAGGATTTATCGCGTAAATATTGCTCTTTTCAAGTGGAATACCGATGCGTCCAGCGTATCTAATGAATTACACCCCGGTACTCCCTATCCGTTAGCCAACTGGCTGAAAGCAAATTTTCAGGAAGTTGAAGATGCTGGCGCAAACGTAAGAAGCGCAGTTGGCGGCGTGTCAGATAATTTTTCATTTTTGTTTATTGACTACTCCTTTTCCAACATTTTTAATTTGAACCTCCCCGAAGACTTTTTACTACGGGACGTACAGATCAACCAATAGCAGTAGTACCCGAATTGAATAATGAAGAAACAGTAAGACATTTTAACGAAATGCGAAACTGGGATGTGCATATTCAGACTACTATCCCTGGTTGGCCCGCCAATACCAACATTAAATTCAGGACAGCAATTCCTTTAATCCGTCGCTATAACGAAACAGTACTAAATTTCTGGGGTATAAGACCGTTTGATACGTACGTGTTGATACATAAAGGAATAGATATAAAAGCGTTTGAAGATAAATTAGACAAGGTTGAAATTCCGGAATGGCAACATCCTGTATCCCTCGTGCTGACACCAATAAAGCAGTTGCGACATAACGACCCAACGGGAAATATACAATCCGAAATAAAATTTGCTCACATACAAATTTTTGCTATTGCGGGATTGTTGGTCATCCTGTGTGCCATGTTTAACCATTTGACATTGTATGTTACCCGTGTCCGTATGCGATTGCGTGAATTGTCTTTACGAAAAGTAAGCGGCGCTACTGACCGACAAATCGCAGCAATACTATATACCGATTTTCTGCTGGTAATATTGCTATCGCTAATTTTCGGTTTCATGCTTATTGTATTGTTACTTCCTGGGTTCAAGTATTTTGCAATAATTGAGAGCGCAAACGTTAATATTTTTAAAGAAATATTGGTTTATGCAACTATGCAAACAGTGTTCGGTTTCGTGGTCGGCAGTATTCCTATTTTATATTTCCGCAAACAAGTTCTTAACGAGAGTATAAAACGAACAGGCAATCCGAAATTTCACAAGGGCAGTCTGCTTGTACAGTTATCTATCAGTCTTGGAATGATATTTTGCGCCGCTGTTTTTATTAAACAAATACGTTTTCTACAGGATACCGATTTGGGTATTAACCGTCATAATGTTGCCGCTGTATCGGCAACAGGTATACAGTTATCACCGCCTTATGCCGATAGGCTTCGACAAGTACCGGGAGTTACAGATGCGCTTCCTGTATTTGACACCTATTTTCTAAAGGATATGATAATGGGGACAACCTCGCTAAATTATGTGGTAGACGGAGAGGAAAGAACATTTCCCGTTACCTGGATGCAAGTAGATGCTCATTTTTTCGATTTTTTTAGAATTGAATTTATTGAAGGCACTGTCTTTTCCAATGAATTTGACCCCTCCAAAATGGTTGTTAATGAGGCTATGATGAGAGAGATGGGTGATGCTTTTTTATCGGGACACATCAGTAAAACAGGCGTCGTACACGACTTTTATTTAACTCCAACCGCTCAATTAGGACCGACACAAATTCGTTATCCACCTCCCGGATGGATAGAACTTTTCAGCGCTTTAGCATACAGATACGAAGAAGGGTTTCGTCAGCAAACCGAACAAGCCATTACGCAATGGTTGCGCGAAGAATTTACGGAACATGGGGAATTTGTGATAGAATTTGTCTACCTTGAAGAAATATTTGATGAATATCTACAATCGGAAAAGGCATTAATTACGCTTCTATCCGTTATGACCCTTGCATGTATCCTGATAGCCGTTTTCGGAGTGTATTCGCTCACAAGCCTTACCTGCCAGCAACGACGCAAGGAAATAGCAATCCGCAAAGTGCATGGAGCCGAAGTTTTGGATATTATGAATATATTTTTCAAGGAATACCTGATTTTGCTTGCGTTAGCGGCATTAGTAGCTTTCCCCGCAGGATACCTGATTATGAAACGCTGGCTTGAAGGCTACGTAAAACAGACTTCGATGTACGCATGGCTTTATGTGGCGATTTTTCTGGTCGTGTTTGTGGTAATTGTGTTTTCGATATTTTCGACGGTTTGGAGGGCGGCAAATAGAAATCCGGCGGAAGTGGTGAAAAGCGAGTAGCTTTAAGTCGGTAGTCGGTAGTCGTTAGTCGTTGGCAGAGTATATAGTTTGTATAGCGCTGATTATCAAATATATCGAACTTTTAATTTTTTTTTAATAGTTCAAAACGAGGATTTGGCAGGCTATTCAGAAAATCTGTGCAAATCTGTCGCATCAGTGTTATCTGCGTGCAAAAAAAAAATTGAAAATTGAAAATTATTCGTATCTTTGCCGCGAATTTAAAAATCGAAAATCGAAAATCAAAAATCAAAAATAAAAAATCAAAAATAATATGTTAATACATCACTTAAGAATCGCTTTTCGCAACCTGCGGAAGTACAAAAGTCAAACGTTCATTGGCTCGCTGGGACTGACAGCCGCCTGCGTTGTTTTTGCGTTCTGTTGTTACCTCATATTCTGGTGGTTGTCTGCAAATACGGCATATCCCAATCATGAACGGATATATGAAGTAAATACGCGCAATTTTCGTCCCATTAAGGGCAATATGCATCAAACGCTCGGCGAAATGAGCGAAATTGAAAATTTTACCGCCATTGATTGGGGCAGACAATATTACGGACGTTTTCCTGAAAATATCAACGAAACCGACCGTCACTTCAGGTTTTTCCTGTGGGAAGCAGATACGAGTTTTTTGAGTTTTTTTTCGCTAAAGCCAATAATAGGCAACATACAAACCATTTTGAACAGCCCAAACAGCATTGTACTGTATGAAAAAGCGGCAGAAAAATATGGCGGTATAGATTCGTTGCATGGTAGGTCTATTCTGATAAACGACGAGGTTTATACAGTTACAGGCATAATGAAAAATATGCCTTCGAAAAACAATATGTATTACAGAGCAGACGGACTTATTTTCAATCAAATAAACGGCTTTTTTCAAAATAATCAGGAAACATGGAGCACGAGGGTATTGGTTATGTTGAGAAAGGGTATTACTCAAGCCAATTTTCAAACGACATTAGACAAGTATCCTTTTGAGGTTGAGGCAAATGATGAATACGGTGGAAATGTCTATATTACTTCCGTTAGCGAATTAAGCCAAGAGACAAAATTGGCGCTGCTGTTGACGTTTATTGTCGGACTATCGGTTTTACTTGTCGCCCTGTTTAACATTATTTCCTTTCAGACGGCGCAATTTTACAACCGCTTGAGAGAATGTGCCATCAGAAAGGTCAGCGGCGCTGGAAAAGGACAGTTGCTTGTTGCGTTCTATATGGAAATCGTCATAATTTTTGTACTTTCATGTATTCTTGGCTTGATGGCGTTAGAGTTGATATATTCTACAATAATTCAACAGCCCGGAATAGCCGAGACATTTCCGGAAGATATGATTTTAGGCATGAGAAAACATTTTTTTTTATCTGTAGTTTTTGGGTTAGCGCTCACTTTTCTGTTCTGTCTTGTTCCTGTACATATGATTAGCCGTCAGAGCATTAATGTCGTTTTTATGGGTTTGCCGGGAAAAATCAGCAAACAGCGGGGACGAAAAATCATGCTTTTCATTCAAATGCTTATTTTGTTGGTCTTTATGTCAGGTACGTTAATATTGCGATTGCAGGTAGACAAAGTAAAGGAAAATATTTGGCATACCTTATCAATTGAGGAACAGAAAAATATTTTCAATTTTTCTTTCGATAACGAAGAAATGCCCGGACAGTTTGACATTGTCCTGCAACAACTGAAACAGTCAAGCGCCGTTGATGATGTTTTCTTTGCTATTTACCCGCTCTATACCTACGGTTCTTTATTTGGAATGAATATTGATATACATGAAAATCAGTCCGTGAGAGAATACAGAGTAAGCAATAATTTTGCGGATTTTTTTAACGTAAAATTGTTACATGGACGAGTTTGGAGTGAAAATGACATTCCTGATGCAATATTGGTAGACGAGACGTTTGCCGCTCTGTTTCCCGATAATAATCCTGTAGGAATGAGCGTTGGAAATAAAACCATTATCGGAGTGGTGGAAAATATTCAAATGGTTAAAGAAAATCAGCAATTTACACAAGCGAAACGACCTGTTTTTTACAGTCGTATCGACAAAATAGAAAGATGGGGAGACTTTTACGTTAAGGCAGTAACGGGTAAAAGCAGCGAAGCCCAACAACATATTGCTCTGATACAAAATGAATTTTATCCCGATTTTTCGCAAAAGGGGTTTGATGATTTTCATACTAATATCAACAAAAATACATTCGATATGGAAAATACGCTATCACTGTCTTTCGGTATTTTTTCCGTGATTTGCCTGATACTGTGTCTGCTCGGCATTTATTCCGCCATAACCATGAACACCGAAAAGCGACGCAAAGAAGTAGCGATTAGGAAAATCAACGGCGCAGAAATAAAAGATATTATTTTGCTTTTCAGCAAAACATATATTCTGCTGTGGAGCGGCGTTTGTTTATTTATGTTTCCCGTCATATATTTTGTAGGTAATCAATGGCTCGAAACGTTTAGTCAACGCATATCGCTGAATGTGTTTTTCTTTTCAGGAATTTATTTCAGCATTCTGGCGTTGATATTTTTTATGATTCTTTTCCGGATTTTGGAAGTAGCGCGATGTAACCCGGCAGAGGTGGTGAAAAGTGAATAGTTGTTAGTCGGTAGTCGGTAGCAGAGTTTAGCGCTGAATATCAAATATATCGAACTTTTAAATATTTTTTAATAGTTCAAAACGAGGATTTGGCGGGCTATTCAGAAAATATGCGGTCATCTTATAAATCTGTGTTCTCTGCGTGCAAAAAAAAATAATTGAAATTTGAAAATTATTTGTATCTTTGTCGCGAATTTAATAATTAAAAATATGAAACCTTTTTTGGATGAAAATTTTTTGTTGCAGACCTCCACGTCGCAACATTTGTACCACAATCATGCGGCTAAGATGCCTGTGATTGATTATCATTGCCACCTTGACCCGTCTATGATTTCTGCTGACCGCCGGTTTGACAACTTAGGCGAGATATGGTTAGAGGGCGACCACTATAAGTGGCGCGCCATGCGTGCAAACGGCGTAGACGAGCGATATTGTGCCGGCAAGGGCGCTACCGATTGGGAAAAGTTTGAAAAATGGGCGGAAACTGTGCCGTTTACAATGCGCAACCCGCTGTATCACTGGACGCATTTGGAATTGCAGCGCGCCTTCGGAGTAGAAAAAATACTCAATCCGGCAACGGCAAAAGAAATATTTGACGAGTGTACCCAAAAACTGCGTACGCCCGAATACAGCGCCCGCCAACTGATGCGCAAGTTCAACGTAGAGGTGGTATGCACTACCGACGACCCCGTTGATACATTAGAACATCACATAGCCTTGCAAAAAGAAGGCTTTGAAGTTAAAGTTTTACCAACATGGCGTCCCGATAAAGCTATGGCTGTCGAAAATCCGGTAGTATACAAGACATACGTAGAAAAACTGTCGGAAGTAGCGGGAATAAAAATCAGTAAATATGACGACCTGATGGAGGCGCTGCAAAAACGGCATGATTTTTTTGCACAGGTTGGTTGCAAGCTGTCAGACCACGGCATAGAAGAATTCTATGCCGAAGATTACACGCCGGCTGAAGTTGAAATCATTTTCAACAAAGCATACGCAGGCAAGGAACTGACGCGCGCCGAAATACTCAAATTCAAAACGGCGTTGATGGTGGAGGGCGCAAAAATGGACCACGCAAAAGGGTGGGTACAGCAGTTTCACTATGGATGCATACGAAACAACAACACGCGGCTGTTCAATAAGTTGGGTCCCGATACCGGCTTCGATTCTATAGGCGATTTCGTTGTGGCGAAGAACATGTCGAAGTTTTTCAACACGTTGGATACCAACAACCAATTAGCCAAATCAATTATCTACAACCTGAACCCTTGCGACAACGAGTTGATTGCCACTATGACGGGCAACTTTCAGGACGGCAGCGTTGCCGGCAAAATACAGTTCGGCTCAGGCTGGTGGTTCTTAGACCAAAAATCAGGCATGGAAGCGCAACTAAACACGCTTTCGGTACTCGGCTTGCTGAGCCGTTTTGTAGGTATGCTAACCGATTCGCGCAGTTTTCTCTCGTACCCGCGACACGAGTACTTCAGGCGCATATTGTGCAATCTCATAGGCAACGATGTAGAAAACGGCGAACTGCCGGCATCAGAAATGACGTTTATTGAAAAACTTGTCGAAAACGTTTGCTATTATAACGCACGGGATTTCTTTAAGTTTTAGTCTCTCCGTGACGCTCAGACAAGCCTACGGTGAACGCTGCTGTGATGGCTATTACCTTCAACATGT
>Ga0099364_10013297_pt1 | contig 11058 bp, 4 predicted proteins | sample TergutTh196P3_FD_73070 | JGI IMG/M metagenome (GOLD analysis project Ga0099364, IMG submission 73070) | Microcerotermes parvus P3 segment gut microbial communities from Pointe-Noire, Republic of the Congo - Th196 P3 | ecosystem: Host-associated > Arthropoda: Insects > Digestive system > Gut ... | reverse complement strand
ACGGATCGTGGAAATGTCCCGAATCTCGATGTTCATGGACGGAACCGAGGGGACGGGGGAAACAGAATCGGGCATCGGAAGCCTCGTTATATTGGATGGAGCGGAGGATTGACCGAGGTGGAACGCGACCGGGGAATCCACGCCAAGTGAAGGGAAACGGTCAAGATTGGCGACCGGAGCGTCGCCAGTGGTGGGTCGAAAAGACAAAAAGCACCAGAGGTATTCTCGCTTAAAAGCAAAGAACCCCAAAATCGTCGTGGCGTCGCGTGGCCGATTGACACGCAACATAACATGTGACATATTAGCAAAACATTCGAATTAATCGCTTTGGGGGATTAAAGGCAATGACTTTATCGTATATTTCAGGAATTAAACCAAACGCAGATTTCGCCGAACGGATAAAACGGCTACGAGCAAAGATTGGATTAACACAGCAATCCTTAGCAGACCGTCTTGAGGTTTCCTTCGTAACCGTCAATCGATGGGAAAACGCACAAACAAAACCTTCCAAACTCTATTGGGGCAGACTTCGAGAGTTGGAAATGGAAATCTCTGGTCGTGTGCCCGATGTGATGGCTCCACCGTCCCTTCAAGCAATCCCACGACTCGATTTTACCGGCGATCCCGATGCCGTCAAGGTTTTGGCAGAAGGGGAACGACTTTCGTTTGGTTACTTGATGAATCCGACATTCGGAACGGAAGTGTCGCGCATTGATCCGTTGCCTCATCAAAGAACCGCAGTGTACGGACACATGCTTTTACAACGACGGCTTCGTTTTCTGCTGGCCGACGACGCAGGGGCAGGAAAGACAATCATGTCTGGCCTCTACATTCGGGAGATGCTGTCCCGAAAACTCTTGCGACGCGTAATGATTGTTGCTCCCGCCGGTTTAGTTGGGAACTGGTATCGGGAGATGCAGTCCTTGTTCAATCTCCCCTTCCGTATCGTTACTGGAGCCGATACTCGGTCGAGAAATCCGTTTTCCGATGAGGCGGGAAATCACATTATTATTAGCATTGATACACTTTGCAGCCCCAAAGTCTTCGCCAGACTACAAGAACCTGATATTGCCCCTTATGAATTGGCGATCTTTGACGAAGCGCATAAATTGTCTGCGGACCAAGGAAGAGACCTGAGAATTCACAAGTCTGATCGCTATCTCCTCGCCGAAGCCATTGCCGGTGCCCAATCCAGTAGCGAACGCTTTCGGTTGAATTGGTCTGTCCATCACCTTCTTCTGCTGACAGCAACGCCCCACATGGGAAAACAGTATCCCTATTATGCGCTTTGGAGGTTATTGGAGCCAAACTTGTTTTCAACGATGGAGGCGTTTGCCGACTCACCACCGGAGTTGCGACAAAGCCGCTTTATCCGAAGAACAAAGGAAGAAATGGTCTTTCTCGATGGGAAACCGCTTTATCCCAAAAGAATTTCCGACACTCTTGCCTACGAACTTAACCAAGGCAAAATGAGTGAACAGACACTTTACGACGAAACAACCGACTATTTGCGATTGGTTTACAACAAGGCAAAACTCTTAAACCGAGGGGCCGCGAGATTGGCAATGAGCGTGTTTCAGCGTCGTCTAGCCAGTTCAACATACGCGCTGTTGCGTTCTTTCCAGCGTCGTTTGCAAAAACTGAACGCCCTCATCGACGATATCATCGGCGGGCAAATTTCCACGGAACAAATGCTGTTAATGCAAGCCCGATTGCATGAAGATGACCTCTTGGAAACGACGACCGCAGACGAGGAGGGAGATGAGGAACATGGCGAATCTCACGAAGAAGCGGAGGACTCAATCCTCCAAGGCGTTACTGCCGCGTCGCTGGTCGATTTGCAGACCGAGAAAGATCAGGTTTTTGATCTGCTCAAAATAGCCGAAACGGTCTATGAAAGAGGTCACGAATCAAAATTTGAACGTTTACGGGAAATTCTGGTGAACGATCAATTCCAAGGTGAAAAACTCATCATTTTTACGGAGCACCGCGATACGCTTGAATTTCTCGTCAAACGCCTGGGCGGATTAGGTTACACGGACCAAGTGGCTCAAATTCACGGTGGAATGAACTATCTCCAGCGTGACGACGAAGTGAATCGCTTCCGCAAGCCGATTGCCCAAGGGGGGGCGAGATTTTTGGTTTGTACCGATGCTGCGGGAGAAGGAATCAATCTGCAATTCTGTTGGATCATGGTCAATTATGACATTCCCTGGAATCCGGCACGCTTGGAACAGCGGATGGGCCGAATCCATCGCTATGGTCAAAAACACGATCCGGTCGTCATTATGAACCTTGTCGCTCCCGCCACGCGAGAAGGCAAAGTATTGAAGGTACTACTCGATAAACTGGAGACCATTCGCAAGGAATTGCGGAGCGATAAGGTATTTGACTGCATTGGGCGCATCTTTGAAGGGGTTTCCATCAAAGAATACATGGAATACGCCGTTGTCGAAAACGCGGAGGAAATTGCGAAAAAAATCGAATGGACACTGACAGCGGAACAGGTCGCGGCGATGCAGGCAAAAGAGAAATCGCTTTACGGCAAAGGCGGCGATGTCGCAAAAGAACTGCCGCAACTCCGACACGATATGGAACAAGAAGCCTATCGCCGTCTATTGCCGGGATACGTTCGCCAGTATTTTCAGCAGGCCGCCCCACTTGTTGACATCGACATCAACGGCGACATCAACGCGGTTTTTTCATTGAAGCCAAGAACATTGGTTGCAATGGACCGACTTTATCCTGTTTTGGAAATTTACCCCGAAAAATTGAGAAATCGGTTCTCGTTCGTCAAACCGGTTGGAGATAAAGATGCCGTCTGGCTCCATCCAGGCGAATCAGTTTTCGAGCGGTTTCGCGCAATGATCGGTGAGCGGTTTTCGGACCACGGTATACGTGGAGCGGTGTTTATCGATCCTGCTGCGGAAAAGCCGTACCTGTTCCACTTGGCTCTCCTTTCTGTTGTGCGAAAGGCGGATAGCGATTTTTCCGATCTGGCCGAGGAGGAAACACTGGAATGTCGCTTGGTCGGAATTCGCCAAACAGAGGGAGCCGACATATCGCTTTGTCCCGTTGAGCAACTTCTGTTGCTCAAGGGAGCCCACGGACTACCATCGATTGCTCAACGGCTGGCGGTTACGGCCTGCGAAGAGAAAGAACTTGTTCGCGCTTATTTGGTGGAGCGAATGTTGCGTGAATGGACGGCGGAACGAAAAAACACAATGATCGCCCGGCTTCCTGAAAACGAGCAGTTTATCATACGCGGCTTCGAATATCGGGAAATGGAACTGGCAACAGCGAGAGTCAAACATTCGTGTAAAGCACGGTCTGGAAATCGTAAAGTGATCGAAGCTCTGGAAACGGTAAAGCGACAGCAACGGGAACTTTTTGCCAATCGCGATGTCGCTCTGGCCACTGCAAGACGTGAACCGGAATTGGTCGTGCCGGGCGAAATAAAATTCGTTGCGCACGCCTTGGTGGTCCCCTCAACCGACCCGGAAGACGTCAAACAGCACAATATCGATGTTGAACGACATGCGATGGAAGTCGTTCGAGCGTTCGAAGAGTCGGCTGGAGCGAAAGTCATCGACGTTCATACACCTGAATTGGCAAGGCTTGCGGGACTTCCTGACAATCCCGGTTTCGATCTTTTGTCGATCCGACCGGGAAACGAACGGCGTTCCATTGAAGTCAAAGGGCGTGCAAGCGGCGGCGACATCGAAGTGACGGCCAATGAATGGGCCAGAGCGTGCAATATGGGAAGCCTCTATTGGCTCTACGTCGTTTTTCATTGCGCCGCACCGATACCGCACCTCGTCAGGGTGCAAGACCCGTTCACAAATTTATTGGCAAAGTCAAAAGGAAGTCTTCTTATCAGCCAAGCACAAGTCCTTGCCGCTGGAATGGAACAATGATTAAAATACACAATCACACGGTCCCTACCCATTAAGAACATGACAGACCAACCGCGCCTTATTGAGCATGCGTTCCCTTTGAAACAGGCTTCGCTCGACTCCGTTCACGAGAAAAACGTAAGACACGGACATATTTCAACGCTCCACATTTGGCCGGCGCGGCGTCCGCTGGCGGCATGTCGCGCGGCACTCATTGCCACGCTGCTTCCTGACCCCGGAACACCGGAAAAACGACGGGAACTCTGTGAAAAAATCGGCGGCACCATCGTCAAAAAAATCAAAAGAAAAAAAATGCCGGGAAGTTCCGCCGTCGACCGCGAAGTCGAAGAAACTGAAGGCGGAATCCTCCACTGGGGACGCGAAACGGAAAACAAGGAAACGCTTGACTGGTTTCGTAACGAAATCCGTAAAGCCTATAACGGACGAACTCCAAAGGTGCTTGATCCGTTCGCCGGTGGCGGGGCGATTCCGCTCGAAGCCATGAGGCTTGGTTGCGAAGCAACGGCAGTGGACATCAACCCGGTGGCGTGGTTCATCTTGAAATGCACACTCGAATATCCGCAAAAATTGGCCGGGAAAACGCTCCCGTTGCCGGTATTCATCCTCGATAACGAAGAATTCATGAACGCCTTTTACAAGGCAAACAAGCATCTTGTCGGACGGACCAAACCGACGAAAAAACAACTGGCCGCACAGAAAGACACCTTCGACGAAACAAAGACGCACCGAACAGACAACACCCGCGCACCGCAGGCTGACCTTGCGTGGCACGTCCGCGCTTGGGGACAATGGGTGCTCGACCACGCACGAAAAGAGTTGGCCGAATTCTATCCGACCTACGCCGATTTCGAACCGACGAACCTCAAAAATCCGAACTCTTACGAGAAGAAACCAATGAAACTCGTGCCGATCAAGGAAGACGGCAAGGCGGACATTGACAAACTGAACAAGGCGTTCAGTAAGGAATATCTGGACGACAAACGAAATCCCCGCTGGGTGGCCAAGCCGACTGTCGCTTATCTTTGGGCGCGAACCGTAACGTGCAAAAACTGTCGGGCGACGATTCCGCTGTTGAAAACCCGTTGGCTCTGCAAGAAGGACAACAAGCGGGTTCTCCTGACGATGATGCCGAACAAAGCGAAGGACGGTGTCGTCTTCGGCATTGATCCGAAGGTCCCATCGAAGGGAGGCAACGCCGCCCGGAAGCGGGAACACGACAAACGCATCTCCGCCGGAACCATGTCTCGCAGTGGTGCCAAGTGCCCCTGTTGTCCGGCCTCAATGACGATGGAAGATATTCGCATCGAAGGAAAGAGCGGCAAACTCGGTTCGCTGATGACTGCCGTGGTCGTTGACGGGCAAGACGGCAAAGAGTATCGACGGCCCACCGAACTTGAACTCCAAAAAGCCGCCGACGCCGAAAATTGCCTCGAAGAACTTTTCGCACAAATTCCATTCGGATTGCCGGAGGAACCTACCCCTAAAGGTGGAAGCGGTGCAAGCAGAGCGTTTTCTGTAGACGGTTACGGTTTCGACAAATGGCGAAAACTCTTCACGCCCCGGCAACTGCTGGCAATCGGAACTTTTGTGAAATGGACAAGAGAGATTCATGGAAAAAGCGACAATATAATGACTGAAGCGACTCAATGGATGCTCGGGTGTGTCCTTAATCGTGCAATCAATTATCTGAGCACGATATGCATTTGGGCAATCGGCGCATCGGAAATCAAACAAACATTTTTACGGTTTGCCCTTCCGATCACTTGGGATTATGCCGAAGGAAATCCTCTCTCGTCCGTCGACCGTTTTTTCCGTGGTGGCGTCTCAAATGTTGCAAGATTTCTCGACGGCAACATGACTCTTTCGGAAGGTATGCCAACACCACATGTTATAAACGGAAGTGCCATTTCCTCTCATGTGAAGAATGTTGACGTAATCGTCACAGACCCGCCGTATTATGATGCAATCCCCTATTCCGATTTAATGGACTTCTTCTATATTTGGTTGAGAAGAATCTTCGCTGATCGCTTGCCCAATGATAATAACCCTTTTTGTGCAGTATTATCACCCAAATGGGATCACACCAAAGCAGATGGTGAGTTGATCGATGATGCAAGTCGACACAATAATGATAAGAACCTCTCGAAACGTGTCTATGAAGAAGGAATGACCAAGGCTTTTGAATCTTGTCAAAAAGCACTCACGGATGATGGTCGCCTTGTGATCGTTTTTGCCCATAAGAATCCCGATGCGTGGGAAACATTGGCCTCGGCTATTATTCGAGCAGGATTCGTTGTAGGCGGTAGTTGGCCCATTACGACTGAGATGCAAGGAGGAGTACGAAATAGTGGTAGGGCTTCGCTTGCATCCTCAATTTGGCTTGTGTGCAAAAAGCGTCCTGAGACGGCGAAGGCGGGTTGGGACAATGTGGTGCTTGCCGAGATGCGAAAAAAAATCCGGGAACAGTTGCGTGAGTTCTGGGACGCCGGAATTCGAGGACCGGACTTCGTTTGGGCTGCAACGGGACCGGCAATGGAGGCTTTTAGCAAGCACCCCGTCGTGAAAAAGGCAAATGAATCAGGTATAATGTCCATCACGGAGTTTTTGGAACAGGTTCGACGAATCGTGGTTGACTTCGTGGTCGGTCGCGTTCTGTCCGGCAACCAGGACGAAGGGGACGAGGCGGCATCGGAAAAACTGGATGAACCGACGGCGTATTACCTGTTGCACCGACACGATTTCGGCATGGACGACGCCCCGGCGGGGGCCTGTATCCTCTATGCGTTGTCGTGCGGCGTCTCGGACCGGGAACTCGCTCAAACGTGGAACCTGATTGGCTTTTCGGCAGGAAAATCGACCGACGACGAGGAAGACGATGCAGATTCGGACGAAAATACAGCAAGCGATTCCGGCAACAGGGTCAAATTGAAGACTTGGGCGCAACGGAAAAGCAAAACGCTCGGTTTTGAAACGCCGAGCGGTCGTCCGATTCCGCTCATTGACCGGGTGCATTGCCTGATGCACATTTGGCGTGAGGGAGACCTTTCGCAGGTGGACGGTTATTTGGACGAAAACGGTTTGCGGCGTCAGGAACTGTTCAAGCGGCTTTTGCAATCGCTGATCGAACTCTCGCCGCACGGCAGTGACGAACGTTCCCTGTTGGAGTCGATCAGCAACCACGTCGGAGCGCGGGGGGCGAAAAAGAAAGACGGGGCGGTCCTGTTTTAGTTTTCAACGAAAAGAATTCAATACTCAACTGCAATACGGAACGAAATTATGGCGAAACAATCTTGGAAGGCGTGGCACGAAGTGGTCGAATTGCGGGAAGACTTGCGCAGCGGCGAGTTGCCGATGCACATGTTTGCCGCCGATCTGTATGAAGTGCTGATGCAGGACGGTAAACGTCCGATTTACGAGAAACCGGACGAGTTTTTTGCGCTCACGTTTCCGACCTATAACCTGCGTCAACTTGTCCGTGATGTCGTTCTGCGTCTTGCCGGAAAGAACGACAAGGCGGTTCGGCAACTGGAATTAACGTACGGCGGCGGCAAAACGCACACGCTCATTACGCTTTTTCACCTTGTCAACGATCCGGGCAAACTGCCGGACTTGCCTGCCGTTGCGGAGTTTACCGAAGCCATCGGTCTGAAACCGCCGCACTGCCGCATTGCAGGATTGTGTTTCGATAAACTCGATGTCGAAAAAGGAATGAAGGTTCGTTCTCCCGATGGGAAAAACCGAATCTTGAAACAGCCGTGGAGCGTTTTGGCTTATCAACTGGGAGGCGATGCGGGACTCAAGTTGCTCCATGCCGACAACAAGGCCGAGGAGCGTGACTCCGCTCCCGCCGAGAATCTGTTGACCGAACTTCTCGAATTGCCCGGTAAGGATGGATTCGGTACGCTTATATTGATCGACGAAGTTTTAATGTATGCCCGCGAAAAAGTTGCGCAGGATAAAGAATTCCGTAGTAAACTGGTCAATTTTTTCCAGTACCTTACCCAGGCAGCCGCCAAAGTGGACCGCTGTTGTCTGGTCGCATCGCTTCTGGCAACCGATCCCCGAAAAAGCGATACGCTCGGTCTGGAGATTCAAAGTGAACTCTATAGTATTTTTCAACGCCAACGTGAGGAAGCCGTCGAACCGGTTGTTAAGGAAGATGTCGCCGAGGTGTTGCGGCGTCGCTTCTTCACCGTTGAGTCACTGGCGAAACGAGATTCCTTCAAGCAACACGTTTTGGCCGCACTCAAGGGCATCGCCGAGGTCGATGAATCGACCGCCAAACAAAAAGCGGAAGCGGAAGAACGTTTTCTCAAAAGTTTTCCGTTTCATCCTGACCTGACGGAAGTTTTGTACTCGAAATGGACGCAACTCGCCGGTTTTCAACGAACCCGCGGCGTTTTGCGCACATTCGCCTTGGCTCTGCGTGAAGCCGAACCGTGGGACAAAAGTCCTTTGGTCGGACCTGCCGCCTTTTTGACCGCACCCGATAAAGACGGTCTTTCCGAGGCTCTTCGTGAAATGGTAACCGTTGCCGACACCGAGGAGTGGGAAGGCAAAAAACAAGCCTGGACGGGAATTCTCGATAACGAATTCAAAATTGCGAAAGAAATACAAAATGAATCGACCGGTCTGAGATTCCGTGAGATCGAACAGGCGGTTGTCGTAACGTTTCTTCATTCGCAACCCGTCGGTCAAAATGCGCGAATTCGTGATCTGGTCGTCCTGCTCGGTGCAACGCGGCCAGACAGAATTGAACTGGATAAGGGGTTGGCTCGCTGGTCGCAAACCAGCCATTGGCTGGACGATCAATTTGCTTCCGTGTCAGGCGATCAGATTCCAGCAACGTGGCGGCTTGGCAATCGCCCCAATTTGACCCAGATGCACTCCGTTGCGTCGAAAAATATCTCCGAAGATGTCGTCCGCGCTCGACTATTCGACGATATTGGTAAAACCAAGGAGTTGACCGCCAATGCTCAGGCCGCCGGCGCGCGCCCTCACAATCTTCCGACCAGTCCTAAAGATGTCGAGGATGACGGATTGTTTCACTATGTCGTTCTCAGTCCCAAAGCCGCTTCGGAGTCGGGTAAACCAAACGCGGAGGCCAAGCGGTATCTCGAGGAAACAACCGGGGCTGACCGTCCGCGAATCAACCGAAATGCCGTCATTCTCCTGACTCCTTCCAAGGATGGTGTTGAAGTGGCTTCTGCCGGTGTCCGCAATTATCTGGCGTGGGAAACCGTCCGTGAGGAAGTCAAAAAGCAACAGTCGAGCGGAAGCGTCGATGCCGCTCGGATGGGAACCTTGAATGTTCACGTCGATAAAGCTAAAAGTCGCATCAAAGAAACCATCCGTCAAGCCTATTGCATTGTTGTTACCGTTTCGGAAAAAAATGACATTCAGGCATTCAAAATTACCGTAACGGACGAACCTCACTTCAATACGATCAAGAATGATCGGCGTTCACGCCTTCAGGATACCGCGATCACCGCCGAAGCATTGCTTCCCGGAGGACCGTATGATCTTTGGAAACCGGAGGAAACGGCTCGCCGCGTGAGATTCCTGACCGAGTCGTTTGCACAAATACCGAGTTTGCCGAAGATGCTGAAAACCAGTGCCATTTTGGATACTCTTGCCGACGGCTGCGAGCAAGGAACATTTGTACTTTCCTTGAAACGCCCCGATGGAACGAATCGAACCTGGTGGATGACAAGACCGGACGGCGGGGATCTCACCGACCCGGCATTGGAACTGGTTCTTCCGCAAGCCGCCACTCTTACCGAGATTGCATCGGAACTATTGTCACCGGGAAAATTGCCGGAACTGTGGAAAAACGATTCTGTTGCAGAAAATACCGTTGTCGCTTATTTTAACGGCGAGCAGACCGTTTCCATTGAAAAAGAAGGATATCAGGAATCAATATCGATTCCGAAAGCGGATCGCAAGACCGTTGATGCGGCCATCGAAGTCGCTGTCACCGAAGGAAAAATTTGGCTCGTTTCTGGTCCGGCCAGCCTGTGCGGAGAATCACTTCCGATGGGGGTACTCTGCTCGGAGAGTTTACTGTTACCGCCTCCGACAGCTTCCCCCCCTGCTGAAATTTTGCCGGAAATTTTGCCTAATGCCTGGAGGGAGAGCGATTCCGGTGAAAAAACGGCAACCGCACTCTCCATTGCAACGGCATTATCTGTCAAATCCGGACGAACATTGCCTTGGAAAATGATTCGAGATACCATTTCCGATGCGATTCGGGCAAACTTTATCGTGGTGGAACAGGGGCCGCAATCATGGCCTTGTGATTTTTCGTCCGCCTCGTATGTCCATTTCACTGTAGCGACGGGAGCGCAATCGAAAAAAGAAGGGGAACAAACTCTTGCGGTCCCTAAAATTCTTACTGCGTCCGCCGACTTGGAACCATCGCAACTTCAAGAGTTGGGTGATGTCGTTCCCAAACTTCTTGAAATCAAGACCAAACAGAATGTTTCCATGCGATTTCATGTACGAATTGAAATAGGCGATGGACACTCTTTGCCCTCCGACGATATCAAAAAGAAGATAAATACCATTTTGAAAAACATCAAAGATGATTTCCACGTCCGATAGCAACTTTTTACCACAAAATGTGCCGTTTACAGTTCCTGCTATCAAATGAATGGAAACCGAATTGACATGGATACCATCGATTTGAGGCAAGAGCCACTCAAAAGGCTGATCGGGGATTTTTTCTATCCTAGCTTGGGTAAAATTCGTTTTGAGGGCAAATTTCCCGCCGAGGCAATAACAGCAAACGTGTATTTGGCAGTGCCCCTCTCTGCGGCACCCCGCCAATGACGGCACCTTGACGAGGTTCTCATTCGAACTTGTCGCTTGGCGGTCAGGCACCAAACGAAGTCTACTTCAAACGCCGTGCCGCGAATGCCATACCTCGAATTGAAACGCGACCGTTGGCGAAACACGCAACGCCTTGTGCCGCTCCGCGAACTTGCATTGCAGGACGAGCCGGTGCGAAGGTCAAGGTGATGCTCGAATTTCTTGAAGGGCGGCGTCATCTACCGATTATCAAGGTCGAACGAATTTGATTTCTGCCTGGTTATCAAAGATCAGGCCGTCCACAGTCTGCGCGAGTGGCGATTTTCGGACG
>Ga0099364_10013296_pt1 | contig 11058 bp, 12 predicted proteins | sample TergutTh196P3_FD_73070 | JGI IMG/M metagenome (GOLD analysis project Ga0099364, IMG submission 73070) | Microcerotermes parvus P3 segment gut microbial communities from Pointe-Noire, Republic of the Congo - Th196 P3 | ecosystem: Host-associated > Arthropoda: Insects > Digestive system > Gut ... | reverse complement strand
GCGTTGCCGAGGGTCGAGTTGTGTACATGACGATGGAAGAACTCGAGGAAATGGCGAAATGAGGGTTGCATTTGACGAAAAAGCCCTAAAGCAATATTTTGCATGGCAGACGGAGGACAAAAAGACGTTGAAACGCATCAATGAGCTTATCAAGAGCATACAGCGCGAGGGTTTTATGAAAGGGATAGGAACGCCCGAAGTTTTAAAGAACCGTAAAGAGTACAGCCGCCGCATTGATGACGGGATCTACATTTCTGACATTTAAGAAGGAGGAAGATTAGTATGTTGCAAGCATATGAGGGATACTTAGAAGAGGGGCGGTTTTTCCCAATCGGGCCGCCTGTGAGCTTGCGAGGCCGGCGGCGCGTTATAGTTACGCTCTTAGAGGAAACGATCCCAGAGGGCAGCGATGTAACCACGACCGTGATAGCCGCTCCTTTGCCAGACAATGAGCTTCTTATGCAACAGAGCGCAGTGAATGAATTTTTGGAGAGCTTATGCAATTGTGACGAACCTTTGGGACCTGAGTTTGACGAAGTGATTAGTCAACGGTTCAACATTTCACGGGAGCTAGAAGTATGAAGAAATATGCACTAGACACAAATACGCTATCGTATCTGCTGAAGAAAGATCCAACTGTTTCCGCGCGTCTGAAGGCCGAGAGCGACATAGGCAACCGTCTGACAATCCCACTTATGGCGTTCTACGAAGTCAAGCGTGGCCTTCTGGCGGTCAACTCTTCCCAAAGAATGCGGTACTTTGAGCAATTCTGTGGTATTCTTGGGATTGGCGATATGAGCTTTGAAATTGCAGACAAGGCCGCCCATATTTACGCTGACTTGCGGCGTATAGGGCGGCTTGTGGAAGATGCCGACATTATGATCGCGGCTTTCTGCATCGTAAACGGCTGCATCCTTGTTACCGGCAACACAAAGCACTTTGAGCATATAGACGGTCTACAACTCGCCAACTGGACAGAATAGAATACGGCTGTTCTTCTTAAATGTTTTTGGAAAACTCAAATCATCAGGCAGTTGACATATCGGAAATTCTATGATATCTTTGGCAGCACACATAGCGGGGGAACTGTTCGCAGTTGAGAAGGTAAAACCTGACCCTTTGAACCTGTTGGTTAATACCAGCGTAGGGAGCGACATATCATCCGTGATAAACAGGGCTTCCAAATGCCGGAAGCCCTGTTTTTGTGAAATTATCAGACTGGAGAGAATTTAGAAGTGAAAAGGATAAAAAAAGGGTGCGCAATACTAATTGCGGGAGTGTTATTGACGGGCTTCATTGCAGCTTGCGGCGCCGGTTCCGGCACGCCCCGGCAAGCTGCCGCGCCGGAAACTCCGAGTGTCGGCGAAATAAGGATCGCGCTGCTCATCGACGACTCAAACCCGCGTTCAGGGGTTGTGTTTGAGGATTTCCGCAGCGAGCTGGAGGAATACATAGGCATTCCCGTCACCGTCATAGAGGGCGCGACGCATCTCGTTGGCATTGAAGCTATGCGCGCGGGCAATCTGGACATTATGTGGGGCTCGCCGTTTGTGTACCTTTTGGCGCAAAGGGACATGGATGTTGTTAGGCTGGCGGTCACGGAAAACCCGGCCTCAATAAATAAAGCCGTGTTTATCACAAGCAGGGACGACATTCATACTGTCGCTGACCTTGAGGGCAAAAGCTTCGCGTTTATCAGCGCCGCTTCCAGTTCCGGGTTTTTATATCCCATGTACCATCTTATGGGTGCGACCGGGCTTGATAAAGATGAGCTTCTATCGGGCGCCTTCTTTAGCACGGTAACATACTCCGGCGGACAGGACGCCAGCATCATGGGGGTTATCCACGGCGACTTTGACGCGGCCGCGGTAGGTAATCTGAACCTGCAAAGCATCATCGCCTCGGGCATGATCGCGGAGGACGACGTCAGAATCATCGGCAGCTCGGAAATAATCCCGTTCCCGGGCTATATCGCGGGCGCCCATCTGCCTGACGATCTGCTCGAGAAAATTCGCGGCTTTATGCTCTCATATGACAACGAGGAGTACTTCGGGCAGAGGTTCGGCACACCGGACACCCGCTTTGTGCTGCCGGACGAATCGCAGATATTGCATCTTATGGGTATGGTGGAAGCGCTGGATATCGACCTCGAAGCACAGTGAGGGGCGGGTGAATGAGCATTCCGGTATTGTCAATACGCGGCTTGAAAAAAACATATGACGGTAAAACCTTTGTCTTAAAAGGCCTGGATATTGAAGTCGGCCGTGGGGAGCTTGTGGCTGTGGTCGGCCCATCCGGCGCTGGGAAATCTACGTTTATACGCTGTATCAACCGCCTCATTGAGCCGACGTCAGGTGAAATCATCTTTGAAGGGCTGCCGGTCGAAACTGCGGGCGGGAAACAATTGCGGCGGATCCGCTGCAGGATCGGCATGATTTTTCAGCATTATAACCTGATTGGCCGGACAAGCGTAATAAAAAACGTGCTGCATGGCAGACTGGGCAAAACCCCTTTCATCAAGAGCCTGTTTGGACTCTACACAGAAAAGGAAAAGCGCGATGCTGAGGAGCTGTTGGGGACTGTAGGCCTTGCGGAGCATATGAATAAAAAGGCCGCCTCGCTGTCCGGCGGACAGATGCAGAGGGTAGGTATTTGCCGCGCCCTTATGCAGCAGCCCGGGCTTCTGCTGGCCGATGAGCCGATTGCCTCGCTGGATCCGCAATCGGCGAAGACGGTAATGGACTGTATCAAAAAGATGACGACGCAGTTGTCGCTCGCCTGCATTGTCAACCTGCATCAGGTGGAGTTTGCAAAGCGTTTTGCCACAAGGATCATAGGCCTGAAAGACGGTCAAATAATTTTTGACGGCGCCCCGGAGGGGCTGTCGGAAGAGATGATTTCATATATTTACGACAGCGAGGAAGATGAAATGCCGCCGGGAAGCGGCCCGGGGGGAAAAGGCAAACAGGAAAGCAAGAAAAATGTGCAATTTACGGATAAGCTGAAAAGGCTGTTATTTCGTTCTGTTAAGCGGCAATCACCACCTCCCCGCGTCACAGCGTGCTTGACGCGGAATCCCATAAACGGTGAGTACAGTGGGGGATTGCGGGTCAAGCCCGCAATGACGCTACTCCTAAATTTAATGACATTGGCCCGGAGCATATGCAAAAAAAAAGCTGCTGCCGTATTACTCGCCGCTGCTATTGTCATTTTCTCATTTCGTTATTTAGACGTGAGCATATTAGATATATTCCGCTCATTTCCAAGCCTTTTCAGGTTTTTCGCAAACAATTTCTTCCCGCCAAATTTCAGCAGCATAAATCTGCACCTGCCGGTAGTGATGCATACCCTTCTGTTCGCGGTAGTAGGTACTTATATTTCGGCCATCCTCGCTTTTTTTCTGGGAATACTCATGACGGAAGCATTTTGCCCGCTGAAGCCCGTGCGCGCGGCAGTCCGTTTTTTAATGTCGTTTTTACGAAACGTGCCGCTGCTGATATGGGCTACTATCATGGTGTATATATTTGGGATTGGGACAATAGTCGGGATTATGGCGCTTGTTTTATGTACGCTGGGATTTTTGGCGCGGTCATACGCCGAATCCATCAATGATATCGCCTCCGGCAGACTGGAGGCGCTGAGGTCAGGCGGGGCCGGGTACATGCAGGTATTAGTTCACGGGCTGATCCCCGAATTTATACCCGCATGGGTAGACTGGACACTGTTTTCATTTGAAATAAACATCCGCGCTTCGGCAATACTTGGAATGGTCGGGGCGGGCGGGCTTGGCTTTCTGATACAGACAAGCCTCGATCTGCGGAGCTACCGCACGGCTTTTTCGCTGATCATTATTTTGGTTGCTTTGGTCTTGATCACCGAAGCGGCCGTGAATTATTTGAGACGTTTTATCGATCGGCAGAAAAATGTGCAAAGATCCCCCGCACGGGAAAGGCTTTTGGGTTTTATTGCGGCGGTTTGTTCTGTGGCGTTGTTTTTGATATGCGCGCGGCTTCTGAATCTTGATTACGCGAGGTTTTTTTCACGTCTGGCAAACGCGGGTACGGTGATCCCGCGCTTTTTTGTATTCAAAGCCTCCGCCCTTCCTGAGATAATATCTCAACTCCTTATTTCTTTTGCCCTGGGCATTTGCGGCTTGGTTATCGGCTGTGTGATTTCGGCAGTATTGGCGTTTCTTGCGGCGGACAATATTGCATTTAGCAAAACAGTGAGCATAATAATAAAAAGTGTTGTGGGCGTGATAAGGGCTGTTCCGTCATTGGTTTTGATTCTGATGGTGGTGGCAAGCTTGGGGTTTGGATATACCTCCGGCGTGGTTGGCCTGGTTTTTTCTTCAGTCGGATATTTGACGAGAGCCTTTATCGGTAGCATTGAACAGCAGGATTATGCCGTCATCGAAGCAATCCGCGCGACAGGCGCAAGCAGGATGCAAATTGCAGTTAACGGGCTTTTTCCCTGCGTATCGAACTCTTTTTTGTCTTGGATTTCCATTCGGCTTGAAAACAGCGTCTCGGATTCTATTTCGCTTGGAATCGTCGGCGTTGGCGGGGTAGGGATGCTGGTAAGCCGCGCGATCAGGCAGCACGATTTCCCAAGCCTGTCAACAACAATCGCCGTAATTTTTACGGCATTGTTTATTATGGAGATTTTTGTCACTCATTTGCGGAAAAAACTGACCTGACCTCAACCCATATAATTGATGCGCGACTGCTTGTATAGCTCTTCCCTAAACGCGTTTGTAAGCATTGCGATGCTGTAGAAGTTGAATGTTGACGGCTTTTTCGGATTGCAGAATTTGTTTGCGTAATCCTTTGCGGCGGCTCGCTGCTCAGATTCGGAAAGTGTTTCCGGGTCGAACTGATCCGGCGCGACGGCGATTATGATTTTGTCGCCGTACAGCTCGTAAATCTTATGCGTGTCGTTCATAAGCTGGGGGGTCCATATGTCCCAACCGGCATTTATTATATTTGGAACCTGTTTAAGCAGTTGGCCGCAGCTGTGAAGCTCGGCGCGTTTTCCTCTGGAATGGATGTGCCCGGTTACCTTCTGCATATAAGGAACGATCATCTCCCCGGCGGTAGCGGGGGAGAAGAAAGTCTCTTTTTGTGAGCCCCAGTCGTCATGGATGGTAAAACCGTCTATTTGCGGGAAATATTCAAGATATTTGTCAATAATACTGATGTAGAGGTCGGAAAGCTTGTCATAAAGGGCTTTGACGGCGTCGGTCTGATCCTCGTCGATCATAGCCATGATCGCGCCTTCAAAGTCCATAAAAGAGATAAGCCTCTCATACCAGCCGTTCATAATCCAGCAGTTTATGTAATTATCCCCGGAAAGATACTCGGCGTTATATTTAGCGGCGCCTTCCCAGTCCCATGCTTCTATGTCAGGCCAGACGACTTTTTCATACCATTCGTTGGCGTCCTGCAGAAGAGCCTTGCCCGGGCGCACCATCGACCCGCCGACTTGGGCGATGTATTCCCACTCAATGCCGAACATATCCTTGCCGCCGCCTTCCCCTCTGGACATATCTGAGCCATCGACGACAAAAGCGCGCGCAATGTAGTCAGGGTTTATTTTTGGGCAGAACAGGCATTGTTCAACCCCGGTAATCTGCCAGACAGCTTCTTTGTTAAACATTGCCAGATATGCCTCTCCGGGCGTTACCGGAAAGCTGTAAACCGGCATTGGCGGCCCTCCGGCAATGCCGGGGACTTCTCCGGCTACGATTAATTCTTTCTGATCAAACGCTGGTATGGACATGCTTTGTTCCTCCTATACACAAACTATTACAGCTTTTCTTCCAAGATATCCGCAATCCGTTTTGAGGCGAACCCATCGCCGTACGGATTTGAGGCTTTGCTCATTGACTGATATGCCTCTTCGTCGGTAAGCAGTGTCCTGAAACCTCCATATACAGAGTCCTCGCCGGTTCCGGTGAGCTTGAGCGTCCCGGCGGCGACGCCTTCGGGCCGCTCCGTCGTATCGCGAAGGACAAGGACGGGCTTGCCGAGGGACGGAGCTTCCTCCTGAATGCCTCCGCTGTCGGTCAGGATGAGGTGGGAACGCGCAAGAAAATTATGAAATGGCAGGACGTCAAGGGGCTGTATCAGGCGGATGCGGGGATGGCCCCCGAAACCGCTTTCCGCAGCCTGCGCTACAAGCGGGTTTAAATGGACGGGATATATTATTTTTATATCCTCAAACTCATCGGCAACGCGGCGGATTGCCCTGAAAATATTGAGCATCGGCCCGCCGAGGTTTTCGCGCCTGTGCGCGGTCAGCATTATCAGACGGGAGCCATGAGCCCATTCCAGGTCAGGATGAGTGAAATCGTCGCGGACTGTCGTTTTTAGGGCGTCGATGACGGTGTTTCCGGTGACAAACACAGTTTCGTGAGATTTGCCCTCGCGCAAAAGGTTGTCACGGGCGGTAGGCGTCGGCGCGAAACTGAAATCAGATATTATATCGACCGCCTGACGATTGAACTCCTCGGGAAAAGGCGAGCGGATGTTGTATGTGCGCAGACCGGCTTCGACGTGCCCGACAGGGACGTTTAAATAAAAACTTGATACCGCGGCGGCAAATGAAGTCGTGGTATCGCCGTGTACCAAAACGGCGTCGGGGCGCGCGGAGGCAAGTACATCGCGCATACCTGCCATGACCTTTTCAGTGACGTCGAACAGCGTCTGACCGTCGGCCATTATCGACAAATCATGGTCAGGAGCGACGCCAAAGGCGTCCAGCACCGAATCAAGCATCTGGCGATGCTGGCCCGTCACACAGACGGCGGTTTCAAAATACCCGCGCCGGCGAAGCTCAATGACGAGGGGGCACATCTTTATCGCCTCCGGCCTGGTTCCGAATACAAGCATAACCTTCTTCATAAGCAGTACTCCCGGCGCACGCTATAAATCCCAGCTTGTGAGATACTTTTTCTGCTGCTCGGTCAGTTTGTCTATCGACAGGCCGCAAGACTCCAGCTTTTGCAGTGCGACGGCTATGTCGATCTCGGCCGGAACCGGAACGACGCCCGGCGAAAGTTTTTTGTAGTTGCGCGCCAGATACCGGGCGGAGAGGGCCTGGATCGCGAAGCTCATATCCATGATTTCAACAGGATGCCCGTCCCCCGAGGCGAGGTTCACAAGCCGGCCTTCAGCCAGAACAAAAATAGTTTTGCCGCTTTTCAGCTTGTAGCCCATGATATTCGGCTTTACCTCACGCCCTTCGGCGTTTTTATCCAGCCATGCGACGTCTACCTCGACGTTAAAGTGGCCTGCGTTGCAAAGTACCGCGCCGTCATTTAGCATATCGAAATGGCGCTCGGTAATTACCCCGGAGCAGCCTGTAGCCGTGATGAACAAATCGCCTATCTCAACGGCATTATCCATAGGCATGACCTCGAAACCGTCCATCATCGCCTCAAGGGCTTTGACCGGGTCTATTTCGGTGATAATGACTTTTGCGCCGAAACCCTTTGCGCGCATGGCAATGCCTTTCCCGCACCAGCCGTAACCTGCGATAACGACGCTTTTGCCCGCCGCGATAAGGTTCGTCGTTCGGTTTATTCCGTCCCAGACGGACTGCCCGGTGCCGTACCGGTTGTCGAAGAGGTATTTGCACTGGGCGTCGTTGACGGAAATCATAGGGAATTTCAACGTGCCGTCCGAAGACATGGAATGTAGGCGCTTAATGCCCGTCGTCGTCTCCTCGCAGCCGCCGAAAACGTCCGGTATGAGGTTTTGCAGCTTCGTGTGCATGATGTTCACAAGGTCGCCGCCGTCGTCAATGATGATATTTGGGCCGGATTCAAGGGCAGTTATAAGATGGCGCTGATACTCCTCGGCGGTCGCGCCATGCCATGCGTGAACAATTATGCCGCCGGCGGCGACGGCGGCGGCGACGTCGTCCTGGGTCGAAAGAGGGTTGCAGCCGGTGGCGTGCATCTCAGCACCGCCCGCCGCGAGGGTGCGGCATAAGCAGGCGGTTTTTGCTTCCATATGGACGGACAGCGTTATTCTTAAGCCTTCAAACGGCCTCGTTTTCTCAAAATCCGCCTTAACCGCGCGCAAAAGCGGCATGTTCCGCCATGCCCACGCAATTTTTTTCTCGCCGGACGGGGCGAGGCTGATATCCCTGACCTGGCTCCCATTTCCGGCGTCTGAAGTAACGGCGGGGGCGTTACGGGCGGCGGAAGCGGGATTTTGCCTGACTGTATGCGCTTTAATCTTCATCTTGTTCCAATCCTTTCACAAACCTTTTCGGCTTCATAAATGACTCTTTTGCTGTCTATCGTCAAAAATTCCCTGTTTTCCATCAGCACCCGCCCGCCGACCATTACCGTTTCGACTTCGCTGCCGTTTGCGGAATAAGCGAGGGCCGCCGCAGGGTTGTTTAATGGCTGCATGTTCGGGCGGTCAAGGTCTATTATCGCAAGGTCTGCAATATTGCCGGGCTTTATTTCGCCCAAGCCGCCGTATCCAAGGGCGGCAGCGCCGCCTAACGTCGCGATCCGGAAGCCTTCCCGGGCGGTCACGGCCAGCGCGTCGTGGCCAACGCCTTTATGGATAAGGGTCAGCATTGACAGCTCCCGGAACATGTTCAGTGAATTATTGCTTGCTGCGCCGTCGGTACCGAGGGCGACTTTTACGCCGGCCTTAAGCAGTTTTGGAACAGGCGCGACGCCGTTAGCCAGCTTGAGGTTGCTGACCGGGTTTGTCGCGACTGTTACGCCGCGCCCGGCAAGGATTTTAATATCGCCGTCGGTGAGGTGTACGCAATGAGCGGCGACAGTCGTGTCCGTGAGCAGGCCGGTCCGGTCGCAAAGCTCCGTTGGCGTACAGCCGCAGCGTTCGCGTATCGTATCTATTTCGGTAAGGCTTTCCGATAAATGGGTGTGTATTGGCAGGTTGAGCCTTTTTGCCTCGGCCGCAACCTCGCGCTGAAAGCCTTCGTCGCATGTATAGGGCGCGTGCGGCGCAAGCATGAAGGTGATGTTATCTTTGCCTGAAAACCTGTCGATTTCATCGAGGGCTTCCCGCAGCTTGCTTTCCGCGGCCGGGGAATCGCCGGTCATGCCCCGTGAATAGGCGCAGCGTATGCCGGACTGTTCTATAGCGCGGATATAGTAGTCCGTGAAGTAATACATATCAATGAATGCCGTTGTACCGGAGCGCAGCATTTCCATAACGGCAAGCTGTACCCCCCAGTAGACGTCGTCACCGGTCAGTTTTTCTTCAAGTGGAAAAATCCTTCCGAAAAGCCAGTCGTTGAACAGCAGATCGTCGGCACAGTTGCGCAGGAGCGTCATAGCCGCGTGGGTATGGGCGTTTACAAACCCCGGAATAAGCATTTTGCCCGAGCCGTTTATCGTTTTGTCCGCCAAAAATCCGTCAGGCGCCTTTGAGACAGACGCGATGACGCCGCCGCTCACATAAACCGAACAAGTTTCCGCGCCGCCGGGCAGCATGGCAAGTATGTCGCTGATAAGAATATTCAAAACATGAAACCTCTCGTAACTGCTCAGCACCCCACTGCTGAAACCTTCCAAGCCTCGTCATTGCGGCCTCCGAGCCGCAATCCCCTCGAAATCCGCAGGGGATTGCGGGTTAAGCCCGCAATGACGGGAGGGGGTTCTGAGTAGTTACAACCTCTCTTTGATATATTGGCATAATATCATGCGTCTTCGTTCGGTCAGTTCCGTGTCAGTGGACGGAATGCCCTCACTTTAACGCACAACACGCCCTGTCCCGGTTACCTCCCGAATACCCTGTGACCCAAGTGAGTGGGGTTTCGGGGAGAGCCGCGATTGGAATCAATCGGTTTACCAAGACATCAATGCTACTCTTAATATGAACATAGGTCATTTATTCCGATGGCAACAGCATCCACATCCAAATTTCAAAGGCAAGGTCAACGACTATCCGGCTTCAAGTTCCAAATCCCAAAGCGAGATTCCTTATAATCAAAGCACTCGGTTGACTGCGCCTGCAATTCTTTGAAATCGAATCTTGGACACAATGTTATCATGCCATCTTTTGCCAAATCAGAGCTATAGGTCATGTCTATATTGAAGTTTCTGAGTATGTTCATACCAAGGATAACATCATATCTTGTGTCATCGGAGAACTCAGCTACAAGCGTGGTTACGGGTCCCAGATGCATTCCTCCGATGACAAGGTCGGTTAGTATTGCATAATCCGCGCTCTTCTTTCCTCCAAAACCTGATACTTCAGTGCTTTTCCCGCTTATTATCAAGTGGTCAATACTCCTGACGATATCTTTCGATGTCGCTGTCATTGACGCTCCTGTGTCAAATAGGGTAAAGGTTCTCTTGTATTTGGAGTCATAACTCTTAAACTCAACGGGAATCTCCGGAACATTTGACACAAGCTCAAACTGTGTCCTTATATAGCTCATATTGACAAACCTCCAAGAGTATTTCCTTTGTCACCTACATAGAACACAGTAGTATCTCCAAATATCTCCGGAGATTTGTCGATTTCTCTCATTTTTTCATAGAGTCCGGTGCGCTTATCCGCATAGAACCGCACAACGCCTCCTTTTATACCATCTCCCGGCCCTATATTGCATAGGAGTAACCAGTATCCCCAAAAATGCTTTTTTATCTCGCCAAGTTCCATATAAACGGGGTTCTCGACGGTTTGTATATTGTGCAACATTGCGTGTGTCCTTTCTGTGTAGCTCACCTGAAAACATAATGTCTGCAACTCGCGTCACGTCATTACCGGATAAAAAAATAATGATATAGCAACGCATGGTTAGTATACCACGATTCCTGACGGATTGCCACAGCATTTTTCCCCTTTGGCAAACGGCAGAGAAGCATGTTCGCCGTGCGTTAGCAGCATTGTTGTGTGGTAACTGCTCAGCAGCCCACTGCTGAAACCTTCAAAGCCTCGTCATTGCGGCCTCCGAGCCGCAATCCCCTCGAAATCCGCAGGGGATTGCGGGTCAAGCCCGCAATGACGGGAGGGGGGTCTGAGGAGTTACGTTGTGTGTTAGTTGCTATGACACGGA
>Ga0099364_10013295_pt1 | contig 11058 bp, 11 predicted proteins | sample TergutTh196P3_FD_73070 | JGI IMG/M metagenome (GOLD analysis project Ga0099364, IMG submission 73070) | Microcerotermes parvus P3 segment gut microbial communities from Pointe-Noire, Republic of the Congo - Th196 P3 | ecosystem: Host-associated > Arthropoda: Insects > Digestive system > Gut ... | reverse complement strand
AGTTTCATCTACCTTAGTTATTATTATACTATTGAAATTAATTGTATTAAAAGCCTGAAAAATATCATTTAAATCGTTTTTTCTGATATTTCCGCTGACACAAAGAATCTTTTCAAAGTCATGGTCTATCAAATCGGCATAATTTTTCATTTCGGCTATTTTAAGCCGGTTCCTCTGGCTTCTACCCGATGTATCGACCAATATCACATCGGCCTTTTCGTTGGCAATTATGTTTTTAAACTCCTTTTGGTCGGTCACTGTATGTACCGGAATACGCATAATTTCGGCATATTTCTTGAGTTGTTCGGTTGCCGCTATTCTGTAGTTGTCTATGGTTATAAAGACAACCCTCTTTTCTTCTTTCAGAGTATAAATAGCGCCTAATTTTGCCATAGTCGTAGTCTTGCCTACACCGGTAGGGCCTATGAACATTACAATTTTTTTCTTACTGCCTAATTTTATGGGACCTGTCGTGGCAATACGGCTTTTGAGGAGTTCAGCAAGGCTTTTTTCTATTTTATATGCGTCATTCAGGTCATCATTGCTTACCGAATTTTTTACGCCTTTCATGATTAATGCGCTTTCCTCGTCGTCAAAATCGTTTTCTTTAAGAATATTCATATATTTTGCAATAATCGGAGGATCTTCCTTGCTCTCGCCGCCCTTTGCATCAAGGCCTTTATGACTTGCAACGAGTTTATTGAAGGCTTCTTTCAATTCACGAAGTTCTTTTTCCAAATGCAGTTCTTTTTCCAAGCTGAGGCCGGATTGATGCGGTTCAAGGCTGTTCTTCATCAAAGGCTCTTCAATGGAGTTTATAGTCGTCAACGACTTGGCATGGGCGCTCTTTATCTGATTTATTGTTTTTAATATATCAGCGGTATTCGTGCCCGTACTGTTCTGCGGCTGCTGCCTCAAAAGGGAACTTAAGTCATCTTTCACCGTAATGTCAAGACCCTGCTTTGCTTTCGATTTACCTTCACTTTTGCGCTCGCGGACATAGGCGGTAAGCTCTACCATGTCTTTGCCTAAAATACGCGATTTAAAAAAACCGCCTTCTTTTATGTTCTTGTGGCTGATTGGAACGGCATCGTCGCCGTAATCAATCTTCAACTGCTTCATAGCCTCTTGATATGTTTCTGCTTTAATTTTAATGTAAGTCATCATCTATTCCCCCTTTCATTATATACTATTTATTTTATACCAACTTTAGACAGCCGATGGCAGCAAAGCTGAAACTACAACATTTACCTTGAGAGTCTTATCTATTTCACTGTACGAGAGTACGACCGGCTGGCGTATCTCTCTTTCCAAGAGACCGAATACTACGCTGCGAACAACAGGAGAAACCATAAAGATCGGCTGGTAGCCGTTATCTTTCGCCCTATTGTAAGCGTCTAAAAATGCCCTGATTATAATCGAATGTGAATCAGGATCAAGGGCAAGCACCCTTCCCTCTAATGGGTCATCGTGGATTGAGCTTCTTATTGCCGACTCAATCTCAGGGTCAACCGTTATTACATGAAGCGTATGCGCCTTGTCCGTATAATCGGCCGTTATAGACCTCGACAAAGCCGTCCGTACATATTCTGTAAGCATATCGGGGTCGCCCCTGAGCGGCTCGGCATACGTTGCAAGCGTTTCCATGATGGTCAGCATATTTCTTATTGAAACATTCTCGCGCAGAAGATTTTGCAAAACCTTCTGTATAGAGCCAAGACTCAATTTTTTTTCTTCAATTTCGGCAACGACGGCCGGGTATTCGTTTTTGAGATTATCGACAAGCTGTTTGACTTCCTGTCTGCCAAGTATCTCGCCGGCGTGTTTCTTTATTATCTCCGTAAGATGTGTTGCTATTATTGTGGGGCAATCTACTACGGTATAGCCCTTGCTTTCCGCTGCAGCCTGTTTATCGGCTTCAATCCAGATTGCCTTTTGTCCAAAGGCAGGCTCGATAAATTCATCACCCTCGATTTTTTGTTCGACGCCTCCGGGATCCATAGCCATTAATTTCCCTACCTGAAGGCTTCCGGTTCCTATTTCAACGCCCTTAATGAGAATCGAATAAGTCTGCGGTTCAAGCTCCATATTGTCCCTTATGCGTATGGGCGGCACAATGAGTCCCATGTCGAGAGCGCTGCGGCGGCGTATATTTGTAATTCTTTCAAGCAGCGTACCACCCTGCTCTGGATCGACTAAAGGTATAAGGTTATAGCCTATTTCAACGCCAAGCGGATCCACCAGGGGGGGCGGTTCGCTGCCCGGTCTTGGGGCGCTCTCTTTCTCTTGCTTACGTTCACGGTCAACTCGTTCTTCTTTGCGCGCCTTGCTCAAGACATAGCCGAGGCCGGCTAACGTGCCCGATAAAAGAAGAAGCACAATAGTCGGAAATCCGGGCAAAAAGGCTGCGCCGCAAAGCGCGGCAGCCGTGATATAGAGCGCTTTCGGCTGAAATGCGAGAAGCTGTTCGCCTATTTGGTCGCCCAAATTTTTATCTTCAGAGGCAGCCCTTGTTACTATTATACCTGTGGCAGTCGTTATCAAAAGAGATGGTATTTGGCTTACCAAACCGTCGCCTATGCTCAAAAGCGTGTAAGTATTAAGCGCTGTATCGAAACTTTCTCCCCTTATGAGCATACCGGTTGCAAAACCGCCGATAATATTAATGATAGTTATTATGATACCTACTTTGACATCGCCTTGAACAAATTTTGAGGCTCCGTCCATTGCCCCGTAAAAATCAGTTTCTTGCTTTAAGTCCTGCTTGCGTCTCGTTGCCTCTTCTTCGTTAATAAGGCCGCTCCCGAGATCAGAGTCTATGCTCATTTGCTTACCGGGCATCGCATCTAATGCAAACCTTGCGGCTACCTCAGCCGTTCTTGTCGCGCCCTTGGTTATTACCATAAATTGAACCGCTATTAAAACTATAAAGACGATGAATCCCACGACATAGCTTCCGCCGACTACAAAGCTGCCGAAACTCTTTACTATTTTGCCGTCAAAAGAACTTCCCTGCAGGAGTATAAGCCGCGTCGAGGAAACGTTCAGAGCAAGCCTGAATACGGTCGTAATAAGCAAAAGCGCCGGAAAAATCGAAAACTCATGCGCCTTGTGTACATACATGACGGTCATCAAAATCAGAAGACCTATCATAATACTTATCGCCATGAAAAAATCCAATAAAAATGTAGGCAAAGGAATAATAAGCATCGCCACTATGGTAATAATGCCGATACCGACCAATATATCGCTCTGTTTCACCCACTGAAAGTTTTCAGCCGAAAGCAACGGTCTCGTTCTATCTGCCATACATCATCCCCCTACACAGCCTCCCGAATTTTATTTACATTGTGCTTTCTGTAGAGTTCCTCATAAATAAGCACTACAGCAGTAAAAAGTTCCGCGGGGATGGCCTGCCCCACATCTATTTCTTTGTACAGTTTTTGCGCAAGAGGCCTGTTTTCAATCATAGGCACATCATTTTTTTTGGCAATTTCACGAATGCGAAGCGCTATCGCATCCTCTCCCTTTGCGGTAACCGTAGGAGCCTCCATCGTGTCCGTGTCAAAGAGAAGCGCTACCGCATAGTGCGTAGGATTTGTAACAATAACGTCGGCCTTTGGAACAGCCGCAAGCATATTCCTGCGATACATTTCGCGAATGCGCGCCCTTATGTGCGGGTCTCCCATAGACTCTTTGATTTCTTCTTTCAGTTCCTGTTTGGTCATTTTCAGGGATTCCAAAAATTCTCTCTTTTGGAAAAAATAGTCGGGAATCGACAACAACAGAAGAATGATGGAAGTGAATAATATTATTTTCAAGGCCCCCATGCAGATTATTTTCAGAGCCAAAGCCATTGATATATCGGGAGTAGTCATAAGTTTTTCAAAATCGGACATTATGATCAGGTAAGCCGTAAAACCTATTGCAAGGACCTTGGCTATTGACTTAAACAGGTTCATCGCAACCTGTTTTGAGAGAAATACTTTTTTCATAACCGTAGCAGGGTCAAAGCGCACTTTTTTCCAATCCACTTTAAGCGGATGCGTTGAAATTTGAAAGCCAACCTGCATTACATTACCGGCAATTGCGGCTATGAGCACGGCCAGAAAAACGGGCAGCACCACTTTGGCCCCTTCTGTACCCATAGCCACAAAATCAAGAAACAGGCTTCGCGGGGTAAGACTGAGCCTTGAAAATGAAGACAGGTAATATTTCGTCATGGCGGCCACCGAGTCATATATCCAGGAAGCGAACATAAATACGACAAGAACGCCGAAAATAACAACCAAACTCTGCGGAAGCTCCTGAGTCTTGGCCACCTGCCCTTTTTCGCGCGCTTCGCGTATCTTTTTTTCAGTGGCATCTTCGGTGCGCCCTTCATCTTCGGCCGCAAACAATTGCAGCTCAAATACAAAGCCGGGAATATTCGGGCGTACAAGATTATATTCTTCTAAAAATTCTCTCATGCTAAGTAGGCCAACCCTGTATTACTTTGGATATAAAACTAAATGTTCTTTCAAGCGAAACCCACATAACGCGTATGATGAGCGGCGAACTTATAAGCAGTATGCCAAAGGCAACCATAATCTTAAACGGGAAGCCCATCATCATGATATTCATCTGCGGAGCCGCTTTTGCAAGCAGGCCAAGGCTGACCGATACAAGGAATATGGCGCCCACAACCGGAAGCGCTATCTTCATTGCCACGACAAACATTCCGCTGAAGGCATACAGCATATATTCGAGCAGCTTTCCGTCTGCGGCGCGCTCCATATCAATCAAAGGAACCAATTCATATGAACGGTAAACCGCCCCTATCATAAAATGATGCCCGTTCATTGCCAAAAGCACAAGAAGGGCAATCAGGTTCTTCATCTGCCCTATAAGCGGAACCGATATCTGCGAAAGCGGGTCAAGAACCTCGTTTATGCCAAAACCTATTTGAACCGCAAAAAACTGCCCCGCCAACTGGAAGGCCGCAAATACGACCGAAACAAGGAACCCTATGTAAAGGCCTATGCAAATTTCCCTGAGTATCATAAGATAATAAACGCCGGTATTGTCTGATATGGCAATACTATAACCTTGGGCCGTAACCACAGGGAAAATAATGAGCGCTATAAAAAAAGATAAAAGGGCCTTTAACCTGAATGGAATAATCTCGCTTGAAAAAAAAGGCGCAACCATGAACATCGAATTCATTCTTACAAGAATGAGCAAAAAGACCTGAAAATTATAAACAAAATAGGTCATCAGCCTGTCCCGATTCTTCCAATAAGAGTAAATACATTAATTGTATAATCCGTAAGCATACGCGACATCCACGACCAAAGAAGCATAAGAACGAGAAATATCGCCACAATCTTGGGAACAAATGTTAAAGTCTGTTCCTGAATAGATGTGGTAGTTTGGAAAATAGCCACAATGAGGCCCACCAGCATACCCATAAGCAAAACAGGCGCCGCAACAATCAACGTTATTGTCAGCGCGTCGCGCAGCAATTTCACAACCAGCAACTCTGTCATTCAAACAACCTCTGTATTATGTCTCTTGAAAAAACGCTATCCAAATGAACGCACAAGTTCATATATTAATAAGTTCCAACCATCCACGAGAACAAAAAGAATGAGTTTAAACGGCAGCGAAATCATAACAGGGGGCAGCATGATCATACCCATCGCCATAAGAACGCTTGCAACAATCATATCTATAACAATAAATGGAAAAAATATGTAGACTCCTATCTCAAAGGCGCGCCTGAGTTCGCTTATCATAAATCCCGGAATAAGGCAGTACGTTGGAACATCATCCTGATTTCTTGGCTTATCTATTTTTGCAAGATTGATAAAAAGGGCTATATCTTTTTCGCGGGTTTGCTTAAACATAAAGGCGCGAAGCGGCTTCAAGGCCCTCTCGCCAAATTGTTCATTGCTTAATTTGCCGTTAAGATACGGCTGCAAAGCGGTCTCGTTGATTTCCTGAAAAGTGGGGGCCATAATAAAAACCGTGAGAAACAGGGCAAGGCCTACTATAATCTGGTTTGGCGGCATCTGCTGAAGTGAAAGGGCGCGTTTAATAAAATCAAGAACTATTACAACCCTTGTAAAAGAGGTAACCATGAGTATAATAGAAGGCGCAAGCGTGAGAATAGTAAGTAAAAAAAGCACCTGCAGGCTCAGGGCAACATCTTTAGGACTGCTTGCCTCTTCTATATCGAAGGTTATTTTAGGAATGGGCATACGGACATCCTGCGCAACAAGCGTTATTGGGGTCAGTATTAAAGCCGCAAGCAGAGTATATTTCAGTATCTTTTTCATTTGCACTTAAAGTTTTTTCAACCTTCCATGTTGGTTTTTAATATATTCAATATCGTTCCCGCTGTCATCGATATATTCATAGGTTCTGGTACCGGATGGACGACGTTCATAAATTTTTCCGGCTACCTTGCCTATACCTCGACCTATACGTTTTTTCAAAAAATCCTGGAAAGTCGAGGAGCCGCCGGAAGCCTTATCGTCATATGAATCCATAAAGCGTATCCGGTCTATGTTGTCTTTATCTGTAATCTCCGTAATCAGGTTTATACCGTTGTCTGCAACGCCTATAACCAAGAGTTTACCTGCCAGATCGACCACCTGAATGTGCTTGTTTTGCCCAATGGGGAGAACGGCAACGGTACGCATTATGTCCCCGCCCCGCGCGTTAATTCCCGTTTTTTTTGAAATATACCTGAAAAAATAGTAAAAGCCCCCTACCATGAGGCCAAGTATGATAAGCAATTTAAATATGTCCCAAACATACGAAGAGCCGCTTGTTCTGGGCATAAAATCGCTCTCAGTGTAATCGGCGGCCGCAAGTCCTTCTGTTTCAGGCTTGTTTTCGTTTTCTTTATTTTCTTTGTTTTCGTCGGCAATAGCGGCCGCAATAAAAACCTTATGCGTCTCTTTTGGCAGCGCCGTAAAAAGAGGCTGCACCGCGCAAAATACAAAAAATAAAAGGAGACCGACTGTCCCTTTTTTTATTATGTCGCATTGCAGTGTATTCATTTCCTTCTTTTTTACTCACCCATTGTTTTAGTGATTAATACGCAGAAGCCTTTCGTCGGGGCTTACAATATCCGTTACGCGGACGCCGAAATTTTCATCGATTACAACAACTTCGCCTTTGGCTATAAGCTTGCCGTTTACTAACAGGTCAACAGGTTCGCCGGCTAATTTATCAAGCTCAATGATTGAACCTTCGCCCAAACCAAGTATTTCTTGCACAAGTCTTGAGGTCCTTCCAAGCTCGACCGTTAAGGTCATCGGCACATCAAGGAGCAACGATATATCGCCAAAATTCCCCTGCACTATGCCTGTATCAAGGTGAGGAAATTTAACGGAGTTAAAACCGGTCGTTGACTGTGACTGTACAGACTGCTGTTGCTGCTGAAACTGAGACGCGCCCCCGCTTGCACCCGGCGGCGCAATCCCGCCGGATATATTGGCATCGATTATGTGATATATTTTGAAAGCGGAAACGCCCTCAATGTTAAGGTCATACGTTATTTTAACCGGATTTACCTGCGGTATGTTCAATTCGGCCGCAGTTTCCGCCACAGACAAATTAGCCGCCGTTGCAGTGACGGCGCCGCCAAGTCGGTTGCTGAACTGGGTTGCCATTGATAAAAGAAACTGGCTGGTAAATTCCTGAATCGTGCTCAAATGCGCGCCGGTAAGTTCAACCTGCGTAATAGTTTCATCGTTCATCATAAGCGAACTTATGAGACCGGCGTCCGGTATGGTAAAAAGCACAAGGTTTGCGCCGCTTAGCGCCCCCTGATAGTCCATAGAAACCTGAACGTGGCGGCCCGGGAAATCATTCGGGAGAGAGGCGCGAGGCTTGGACTCGATTATAACATTTGTAAGCGTAATAGTCCTGCCGCCCAAATAACCCGACAGGGATGCAATAACAACGCTGACAACCGAACGAAGAGTACTTTTAAGCGCCTCCTGCTCAGGCGAAAACGCAGCGCCAGACGACGGCGCAACATTGTCAGGTATTTTTACATCGTCACTTCCCTGTAACAGGGCATCAATTTCGTCCTGTGATAATGAACCGTCGCCCATCCGCTCCTCCGCAATTATATAGACAGGTCAACGCCCGTCAGTTTATGATCAAATCCTTAAAAAAGACTTCTCGTATTTTCCCGCTGGAAAGACTTACATTAATATGAGCCTTTATATCTTCGGCCAAAGTAATAGCCCCCATTCTTGTGCTTATATCTTCGTATTTTTTGTCCATAAGTAAAAGATTTACCGTATTTAAGATTTGATCCCTTCTGCGTATAAGTTCATTATTCAACTCGACACTGGGTTCGTAAGCAAGCGAAATCTGCATCTTAAAAAAATGAGGCTCAACATCAGAGGTCGTCTTTGCAAACTCCGGAAGTTCAAAAGTGCTGTATGGCGGAGGCGGAGGCGCTGCTATAATTTCCTGACTTCTGGCATAGTTTTTTTCAGCGGTATACTTTGAAACAATGTACGAAATACCGGTAATTAAAACGATAAGCAGAAGCCCACCAGCCACAAACAGAAGTATTTTGACAATCTTTGAAGTCGCTTTCGTTTCGCCGGCGGAACTACCGCCTTCGGAATCTTCTTCATCGTCTAATAAATCTCTTTCGTCATCACTCATAAACGCCAACCCTATAGTAATAATTTATACAATTAAATTAAAACTCTAAAGATAATTACAATAAGACATAATACAAACATTAATTATCTTGTCAATTAATTTATTCATTTTTGCTAAAATACTTATATTTTAGCGCCACTCCTCATCAGGCAATGGCCTTTCAATTCTATCGGTACTCTTGGGTACCTGGTTATCGCGAAGTATAACTATATCGACCCTTTGATTAAAGGCTCTGCCCTCTGGCGTATTATTGATACCGAGAGGCCTGTATTCGCCAAACGAAACGGCTGAGAGCCTCTTGGAAGCCACTTTGTTTTCTTCTTCCAAGTAACGCAAAACGTTAACACTTCTGGCCGCGCCTAATTCCCAGTTCGTAGCATAACCGCTTACTCTTGAAAGACCTATGGGCGTACTGCTGGTATGCCCCTCAATGCGCACAAAATTGGGAACCGAGTTGACCACTCTGCCGACTTTGTCGATTACATCCCTCACCTCGGTTTTTAAGACAGCGCTGCCGGGATCAAAGAAGATATCTCCCGAAAGGGTTATAATCAACCCGCGCTCATCTTCAGATACCCTTACTTTTTTTGAGCTGATTTCGGGCTTAAAAATCGATATAGCCTCCTTGAGGCTCGTCGACAGGGAACGCCCTTTAGTAGCAGAAGGCAGACTGTTTACATTCATCCCCATTTCTTCAAGACGCCCTTTCGAAAGAGAGGAACCGCCCGTCAAAATTCCCAATGCCCCCTGAAACGAACTCATAACAAGGTAAAAATCCCTTCCGTCCGTTTCGGAGAAGCTCATCATTGTTATAAAAAATACAAGCAAAAGCGTGGTCATATCCGACCAGGAAACCATCCAGGCCGGAGCGCCTAATTCTTTTTTCTTTTTTTTCTTTACGGCCATCAGTCGCCAACCTCTTGAGTAATCTCTTCCCTTTGGTTAGGCGCAAGAAACGATACAAGTTTATCGCGGACTATGCGCGGGTTATCGCCGGCCTGAATAGAAAGGGTCCCTTCTATCATGATCAGTTTGACGAGTACCTCTTGATTTCCGCGGACAGCCAGCTTGTTCGCCAATGGAATAAGAAGTACGTTGGCCATAATCGAACCGTATAGAGTTGTAATAAGAGCGGTCGCCATACCTGGGCCGATGGCGGCCTTATCTTCCAAATTCGCCATCATAAGTATGAGGCCTATGAGAGTTCCGATCATACCGAAGGCCGGCGCTAAAAACGCCCAATCATCAAACAGTTTTTTACCCATGTCATGTCTTTCCATAATATATTCAAGTTCGGTTTCCATTATGCGCCTTACGAGCTCAGGGTCAGTACCGTCTACGACAAGCTGTATGCCTTTTTTAAGAAAATCATCATTAAGTTCGTTCAAATCATCTTCAAGCGCCAAAAGGCCCTCGCGGCGGGCTTTTTCTGAAAAAGACACGAGGGTTACAATCATATCTTTAGAATTCATTTCAACCGGAAAAAAACATAATTTAGCTATATTAATAATCTTTAAAACATAACTCAACTCATTTGATGCTATAAGAGTACAAAACGAACCGACACTAGTAATCATAATTGAAGTAGGGTCGAAAAAAAGCGTGATATCACCCTGAGCCAAAACAATACCTGCTATCAAACAAAACAAACCACCAACGATACCGGCTATTGTTGCTATATCCATATATTATCTCCGTCAATTCAATAAAAGTACTCATTTTATTTTCGGCATATTCCGGAAATATGAACCAGCATTTTTTTATATGGCAGCTAATCTTTCACGCGTTCTATTTTGATATCGCGCACCCCAACATGAATTTTGTTATGGTAACGCGCTATCAGGTCGATAATCTCTGCGGCCGTTTCTTTAACAAGGTATTTGCGGTCATTTATAAGGGTTATGACCGTATCGGGACGTTCTTCAATTGTTTCAATGTGCATGGCGTTCAGCGTGAATTCTTCGCCGCTCATTTTATGCAATGGTATCATAAAAACTCCTTTTTTAGCGGCTAAAGCAGCGCCGCCAGTATATTATTCAGGTCAGTTTTGATAACCGAAGTTTCTGAGCAGCCGGGAAGGCTGCAATCATAGACAGGGCAATTATGCTCCTTGAAAAGTTTTTCGAGCCACGCCTTGCCCGCAAGGAACTGGGCGTTCGTGTAAAAAATCCTGCCATTTCTCCTTATTTCGTAATGGCGCGAACGCCTTGCCCTCGAAAACTGCAGCGAGACAAAGGGCGCAAGCCTGTCACAGCGCGATAAATCCTTGCAGAGAGGCTCGCAGCCTCTCGCATAGTAACTGTCGGTAAAACCCATGTCATTGCCTGCAAGCACGACCGAAGCCCGAGAACAACCAAGCGCTATGGATACGGCCTGTGT
>Ga0099364_10013294_pt1 | contig 11059 bp, 3 predicted proteins | sample TergutTh196P3_FD_73070 | JGI IMG/M metagenome (GOLD analysis project Ga0099364, IMG submission 73070) | Microcerotermes parvus P3 segment gut microbial communities from Pointe-Noire, Republic of the Congo - Th196 P3 | ecosystem: Host-associated > Arthropoda: Insects > Digestive system > Gut ... | reverse complement strand
TTCATTGAGAAACTTTACGAAGACCGTGTGAACGGAATCGTCCCCGAAGATTTCTTCCGCAGACAGCTTGAAAAGTACGAACAGGAGCGGGTTGACAGACTTCAAACGGCGACAACTCTTGAAAGAAAATTAAGCGAAATTAAACTGCGAACTGACAAAGCGGGAACGTGGGCAAGGTTAATCAAACAGTACACGCAAATCGAAACTCTCGACAGCGAAACACTGTTACTGTTGGTTGACAAAATCATAGTCGGCGAGGCGAAAAAGGTTGACGGCAAGCGGATTTGCGATGTTCGCATTTCTTACAATTATGTCGGCAATCTTGACGGAATCGGGGGTGCTGATTATGAGTAATAAACTTTACAATGTCGGCGCGTATGTGCGGTTGAGCGTTGAAAAAGACGAGTCGCAAAGTATCGAAAACCAACAGGAAATGCTCTCACGATTCATTTCGATGATGCCGGGGTGGGTGGAGAAGAAATTCTATATCGACAACGGTTTCAGCGGCGGCAACTACAATCGCCCCGCTTTTCAAGAAATGATGACTGATGTGCGGAGCGGAAATGTCAACTTGATTTTGGTAAAAGACCTTTCTCGTTTTGGGCGAAATTACCTTGAAACGGGGCGTTATCTTGAAGAAGAGTTACCGAAATTAGACTGCCGATTTGTGGCTCTGCTTGACAATGTTGATACCGCTGATGGCGAAAATGACATCATACCTTTTATTAACGGTCTGAATGACTATTACCTCAAAAATCTAAGCGACAGAATCAAGTCTGTTCTGACCGCAAAGGCGAAAGACGGGCAGTACATCACAGGCAAAGCTCCCTACGGTTACAAGCGTGACCCCGATAATCATATGCGGTTACAAATTGACAAAAATGCCGCTGATGTCGTCCGGAAAATATTCGCTATGAGGGCAGACGGAAAGGGCGTTCACAAGATTACAGCGGAGCTTAATCGACAGAAAATAACGCCGCCGAGATTGTATTATTACAACTTGAAAAATCCGAATCAACCACCACCCGATTCCATTCCGCAAACGTGGGAAAAGACAGCCGCAACTCGTATTCTTGAGAACGAAATTTACATCGGGAACACGGTTCAGTTGAAGCACAAATCGCTCTCTTGTCGCACGAAAAAGCAGGGCAAACGTGACAAAGACGAGTGGGCGCGGGTTGAAAATACTCACACTCCCATAATCGACAAAGCCTTATGGGAAGCGGTTCAAGCGGTTAATGAGAGAGGGAAAAGTAAGTACACCAATCGCCGAGAACCGCAACAGCACTTGTTTTCAAAGCTTCTGCGTTGCCCCGATTGCGGTAGAAGTTTTCAGTGTAATGAGGTTAATTACACACGCAAAGACGGTAGTGTAACGGGGAGCAAATCATACATTTGCAAGTCATACGCTACCACGGGCGGCGCGAAATGTACACGTCACGCCATAAGCGAAAATTCGCTTAAACAGATTGTTCTTGCAGAAATACAGGAACATTCACGGCAGGTAAAACTCGATGAAAACAGGGTTTCGGAGTTACTGAAAGAAAAGTTAATCGGTAATTCCAAAAAGAAAAACATTGCAAAATCGAAACGTGAATTTGAGCAGAAACTTTACACTTTCGAGGTGCAAACGACCAAGCTTTATGAGGACAGGTGTGAGGGAATTATCAGCGATGCACGGTTCACGGAAATGATAGCGGAACTTGAAAAGAAACGCTGTCAAGTTGAGTCGGAATTAGCGGCTCTCAATCAGTCCGAAAGCGACAAACAAGAAAGGCTGTCCGATATTCAAAATTGGATTGCTTGTGTGAAAGAAAATTCCGATGTTGCGGAATTAGACAGAGCAACGCTCGAAGAGTTGATTGACAAAATCGAAGTCGGCGAACGTGAAGTTGTTGACGGCGTGAAACGGCAGGACGTGCGGGTTTATTACAAGTTTGTGGGGTTGGTTTAGAGAGTTCCTTATGTGAACGTAGTCTTATAAAAAGCCATGAGCTCGGGTAAATTCTGAAATTGAGAAAACCGTGTTTTCAACTTATAAGTGTCGTAAGCTGTCTGCTCAAGTTGTGTTGTTACATTGCCGAAAGTGGCGGCCCAATCATCGAACCTTGAAATCCCCGCCTGTTCAAGCAAATCGGGTCGCAAATACCGTGTCATAACGTAAAGTTCAGTCATGGAGTTACTTACAGGCGTTCCGGTACTCATAAGAATATGACCATTACCAAGTTTCTCATTGAAATAATCACACTTCATTTGCATATCGGCAGCTCTGCCCGATTCACGAGTAGTAACCCCTGCAACATTTGACATTTTCGTGAGTACAAAGCCATTTTTATACGCATGAGCCTCATCGGCTACGAGATAGTCAAAACCGATTTGCTCAAAGTTAAGTAAATCGTCTTTCCCCTTTGATTTACTTTTAGAATCGGTGAGTTTCTCAATCTTAACTTCAAGACGTTTTTTTGCAAGTTCGAGATTTTTTGTCGTAGGGTCTTTGCCGTTTTCCGCTTGTTCTCTGTGGTAAATTAAGTCTTTGAGTTCGTCAAGTTGGTTTTGCATAAATTCCCTGCGATATTCAGCACTCATCGGGATTTTCTCGAATTGCTCTCTTGACAAAATCACGGCATCGTATGTGCCTGTGGCGATTCGTGACGTGAATAAGTTACGCTTTTTTTCGTCCGATAAATCATCGTTAGTCACGGTTAAAAGCCGTGCATCGGGATAGATTTTACGCCACTCTTTTGCTATTTGTCCCGTCAATGGTTTAGGAACAATCACACAAGCCTTGCTGATTAAACCGAGTTCTTTTTTTCGCATAACGCTTGCACATATTACAGCAGTTTTTCCCGCACCGACAACGTGAGCAATTAAAGCATTACCGCCCATTGTAGCCCGTGCGACTGCGTTCTTTTGGTGTTCACGCATTTTTCTTGCGAAGTTAGTATCCATTCCCGAAAAAGTCAACCTTGAACCATCATATTCCCGCCCGACAAGACAGTTAAAAGTATCGTTGTATTTTTTCTCATACTTTTCTCTGCGTTCTTTATCGGCGAAAATCCACTTACCAAATTCATCTTTAATAATTCGTGCTTTTTCGTGTGCGGCTCGTGTTGCTTTGTGGTCGGTTTTGGTTACTGTACTGCCGGGGTCGGTGGGGTGCGGATATTGCTTTTTAACGATAATTTGCCGTTGATTCAAGATTTTTTCGGCAAGAGCATAAACGCTGTATACCGCCGTTCCATACTTTGTGTGTTCGTTAATATTCAGATTTTCTTTATACCGTGCTTTGGCTCCCGTAACTTCAAATTCACCCGTTTTCGGAAAATACGTTACATTTCCGTTAGCAGATGTGTTTTGCCCTGCCAGATAATTGAGAAATTTTGTGTAATCCTTGTTGTCAATCCACGGACAACCCATACGAACAGTGATATTCTCAGCCCGTATATCTTCGGGAATTACCTTTTCAAGAGCTTCTATATTGCGTTGATATTGCGGTTCAATGTTTAGCGATTTTTGTGCTTCTTTTAATTTCTGCCGAACATTTCCCGAAAGGTATTCACTCCGTTCAACAATCCCCGAATATGGCATACCGGGAATTTGTTTGTCGGGGTCACAGAAACAAAGTTCTTTTTCAAGAAGTTCTCCGCAGACTTCGTCCGGTTCACTGCCGAGAAGCGTTGCCATGTACAAAATATCCGTTGTACCTCGCTTGTCAAGCGAAATTTGCAATGCCTCCTCAACGTCTTTTGCCGATGTGATTTCCGGTAACGGTCTGACTGTACGGCGATAAAATATTTCAGCTTTTTGATATTCTTGCGTTTCCTCGTTCAATTCCTCAAGCCCTTGCAACAGCGGAAAATCCGCATCCTTGCCGAAAAGTTTAGTAGCCGCCGCAGAATTAAGAACACCATACGTTTCAAGATATTCATCGTATACCGCGCTTAATTTATTTCGTATCGGCATAAGTGCCTCGTCCGGCACGGGTTCTTTTTGCTTGTCAATGAGCAAACGAGTTCCCTCACGTAGTTTACACAAGTGTTCAAGGTGCTTTAATTTCGCCTGTGTTTCAATGACTTCGGTCATTTTATCGCCCTCACGGAAATAAAACTTACCGTTTACATACTTTGCATAGGTGAAGTTTTTTATTTTATCGTCCGCTTGAATTACCCCCTCACGTTCCTTTGCGGCTTTTTCCCGCTTATCCACCGTTATTTTAGCGTTGAGATTTTTTATCGCCGTGTCAAGCTGTTCTTTGAGGTCAGCACCCTCAAACGGCACACAAGTCAACGTGTCGTAATAGGTTGTCTGCTCCATTTTGCCGAGTACCATTTGCGGATTGCTCACAAAGTATGAGTTCACTCTAAGACCATCAGCGTTCGTTATTGTATAACACCAATCGGGCATTTTGTCATACGCTAATAACGGTGTTTCACGCTTTTTAAGAAACACAATATCTGCGGTTACTTTTGTCCCGGCTTCCTTGAAAGCGTTATTTGGCAGTCTGATTGCTCCGATTAAATCCGCTTGTTTCGCTAAATATTCACGGATTTTCGGGTTTTGCTTATCCATAGTCCCCGATGAAGTCACAAACGCAACGACACCGCCGGGGGCTACCTTGTCGAGAGCCTTACGGAAAAACGCATCGTGAACCCGCCAATCCTGTACGTAATCGGGGTCGTTTAAGTTGTAATTACCATACGGCACGTTCCCAATTGCGAGGTCAAAGCTGTTGTTGTCGAGTTTTGCGTGTTCAAACCCGCTGTGTAAAATTCGTGCGTTGGGATTGAGATGTTTCGCTATTCCCGCCGTAATTCCGTCAAGTTCAACTCCCGTAATTTCCGCTTGGTTATCGCTTTTGAAATATGACGGCATACGGCGAATAAAATTCCCCGTACCGCATGACGGTTCGAGGATTTGTGCATTTCGGGGAAGTTCCATATTTTTGATTGCCGCATACATAGCATCAATTATAACTTGCGGAGTGTAGTGTGCGTTCAACGTAGTTTCCCGCGCCGCCGTGTATTCGCCCGGTGTTAGAGTTTCTTTCAATCTATCACGTTGATACCGCCAGTTATTATTTTTCTCATCAAACACTTGCGGCAGACCGCCCCAACCGCTATATTTCGCTAATCGCTTATTGGATTCTTTTATTGAATTTGTGCTATCGTCATACAAATCCTCATATCTGTTACCGCTTTCATTTTTCTTGATAATTTCTTCGAGCCTTTTAAGTTCATGCAAGGCTGTCATATTATCGTTGTATTTGTCGTGCGGTTTTTCGGGATAGGATATTTCGGGCAGTTCTGTGTCGGGGTCGGGTTCAGCTTTAAGAATGTTATCATTGTTTATAACATTTTCGGAGTTTGCAGAATCCGCTAACATCTTTTCGCCGTTTGAATGATGATACCCTGTAATCGGACGTTCCGCTTCCTTTGCGTTTTCAAGTTTTTGCATTAAGTTTTCTTCAAGGGCGGCAAGTAGTTTTTTATCCTCTCTGTTGAAATCGTCATAAACACGCTCATAGACTTCCTTTTCTGCTGATGTTTCATCTTTTCGGAAAAGGGTAATGTCAAGCGTTTTTTCCTCTTTATCAAGTGTAAATTCAAAAGAGGGGTCACGCAAAAGTCTTTTGTTTTCTGTACACCATGACGTAAACGAATAATTATTACCGCCTATATGCTGTATCTCAAACGGGTCAAATGAATCGCCCTCGTTACCAAACCGCAAGTGGGTATATTCACCGCTTACTATTTGCGGGAACATTTCTTCAAACTGTTTATACAGATTTTCGGCACGGGTTGGCGGTAATAACGGAGGTATATCCAACGAGTCACGCCAATTATTCCAATCCACTTTCGGAAACCATTCTTTTGCCTGTATGTCGCTTAACTCGTTGATTTTATCAACAAGCACGTCTGCCGATATTCCCGTAAGTGTAGCCGTCATTGTACGCCATAATTTCAAATACTTTGCGGCTTCTTGTATTTTTTTATAATCCGGACTGTCGCTCATTAAATCTACTTTTCTGTCAAGTTCCCTTTCGACTTCCTCTGCTGTTTTGAATTTCGGAGCAGGAGTAATACTTTTCTGTTTTTCAGCCCTAACACTGTCATTATGCTCGTCAATTTCCTTTTTCCGCTCTTTCAACTGTTTATCTTCTCTCGAAAGAATGTCAAAAGCATTTTTAACGTCATTGTGATTTTCAAGCACCTCAAATAATGCTCTGTTTATACGTCTTTGCTTGACTATCGCCGCAATATCGGTTTCGTTGTCATACCCCTCTTGCTTACTTGCTCCAAAGGCTTTGCGTAACTTTTGTGCCGTTTCCTCACCGAACGCAGTAGCTAATTCGTCCGCTAATTCGCCCTCGTGTGTTTTTGGTTCGATTGCAACAGGCTCAATAACACGAACCTCACTATCCAATTCAGCAACGGCGATTTTATGCCCGTTTTCGTTCAATACACGAGCATAATCATCAATCATGTGCAGAGGAAATCCACACATTTTTACCCCTGCACGATTTGACAGCGTAAAACCTAATAATTCACTTGCTATTTCGGCATCGCTCCCAAACATTTCATAAAAATCCCCCAACCTTGTAAAAACAATGTGGTCGGGGTATTCTTCTTTTACTTTGTTGTAATGCGGGATTGGTATAGTTTCGGGTTCTTGTTGTGTTTCAGTTTTTGGCTGTTCGGGCTGTTCGGGATGTCTTTTCTGTTCAATCGGTGTTGCTCTGATTTCCTCACGCAGTTTATTAAGATAACCGCCGATTACGGTTGAGTTACCCTTTGTTTTGTTTCTGTAATAACGGTAACTATCTTCGTTGACCTCGGCAAGTCCGCTGTTCACCCAACCTTGCGTTCGGAGCGGGAGTTCAACATTGTACAGCTTGAATAAATCAAGCATAGGGTTTTTGCCGTCATACTCATACTCGTCATAGCTGACGTTTATTGTCGCGCCTTTTTCAATAGCTTTTGCGATTTCGTCAATGCGTGAGTTATATTTTTCCTGTGTCTGCCGTTCCTGCTCTTTTCGTTCTTCTGCGGCTTTAGCACTGCGTTCTTTCTCTCTCGCCTTTTGTGCTTCACGAACGGGAACATTATGTGCTTCGCACTCATTAAGGCGGTTTACAATAGCCGCGTGTTGATACAACACAAATCGTTGAGGGTCTTTTAATTGACTTTCAAAACCATATACAGCTTGTTTTACAACCTCGTCAAGTTCGGCTTCTGTGGGACGGTGAGGAATTACATTATTATTTTCGTCCCTATCCCTACTGAAATATCGTCCTGTACCCTCAATCATTCCGCTTGCTGTAAGAAAATATAAGGCTTTTTCGTTAAATTCGATTCGGCTGAATAGCTGATATTTTCCCACCGGTTCTTCAACTGTTACTCGTATTTGTTTTCCTTTACGGTTAAAGTTCATATCATCGAACACAGGCGGCATTAACACGTTTGTACCGACTGTAAGGGGTTTATCGGTGATTTTGTTTTGCTCATATACACTAAGAATTAACGGTGCGGGCTGTTGTTCCCACCACTTTTGATGTGTAACTTCGGCAAAATTGCAAAATACACCCATATCATCTACGTTCGTGGTAAAATCTGCGGGGGGTTTCGACATCGTTTGCCCAACGCTTAAATGATATGTGGATTCTTTTATCTGCTTCATAAAACTTAAAAGTTCCCGCAACAACAGCAGTAGTCCGCTCTAAACCGTATTGTGCTGTAACCTCTGCAACTGCTTTTTCCATGTTTTCAAGGTTTACATCTTCCATATTAACTAAAACACGATTTATTGCTTTGGCACAATCAAGGTTTAATTTGTTGCTTTCATTGCAGATGTCACGCTCGTTATGCTCGGTTGCGTATTGAATCGACTGCATATACACAGCAGGGAAATCGGCGGTGGGAGTATCGGGAGTAATCTCAACACTTTCAGTGATGTTCGATTCAGCCGTATTCTGTTCGTTCTGAACATTTTCTAAGCGTTCAGCGACTTCAGGAACAGTCTTTTCACGTTCCTCCGCAACATATTCGCCTGCACGAACAGCCGCACTAATCCGCTTTGCAACGTCATTCCAACCCATCAGAGACTTGTCGTACTCATCATAAGCGTAAATGTCATGCCCGAATTTGGTCTGATATGCCCGTTTCAATGTCAACCCTTGTGAGCTACATTCACTGCTGTAACCGCTCCGATGACTACCACTGTGAGTGGCATAATGCGACTTCAAGAATTTTTCGGCTTCGCTTGAAGTTGCGACATTATTGCTACGGAAAAATTTTGCAATTTCGTCTGTCCTGTGAGCATGATGACCGCTCGCAACAAGTTGATTTTTTTCATCTTCGGTGATAAAAAGTTGGCTGTGCAAGCCGAACGTCGGGTCTGCTTCAAAGCGAATCGGAGTAAGTTGCAAGTCACGCAAATTAGCAAGAGTTTTAGTCGGATTGTACCAATGAAACCGCATAATGTCACGGTTTTGTGCGTATTTGTCGGTGAAGTCGCTCATGCTGTCGATGATTTTTTGCAACGATTCCGGCTCCCTCAAGAACTCCGCAACTTTCGCAGTATCAGCGGGATAGCCGCCTCGCCCCTCCCATTCAAACGGGAAAAACTCGTGACCGTCCCCGCAATCCCGATTTATGTCCCACGTATTGTTAGCACGGAGTTGGATTTCATAATCCCACGCTTGGTCGAGGTTTTCTTGAGTAGCGAAAGTTCCTTGTTGCAACAACTCGCTAATCCGCTCTGCAACCGTATTCCACGGTAATACAAGTTGAGGAGTTTTCGCAGACTCACCCCTGCTGATTTTGATTCCGTCCTCACTATCGAACCACACCGCATATTTGTGATTATCAACAACATGACCTCTGCCGATAACATCTCCTGCTATTCTACCTGTGAACTCCTCACGCAAGAAGTCGGCATTTTCGCTAACATTTTTACCTTTTTGGAACTGTGCAATAATTCGCAACAAGCTGTCCCTATCGTTCCCGCCGTGGGACAAAATATTGTCGATTACAGCTTGATTTATCGGTGTTGGTGCGGTTCTGATAGGAGTATTTTCCGCAACTTCACCGCCGTCCAACAAGTCAAACAACGTACCTTGGTTGGGGTCAATTTTACCCCGTGAACGGCTATTTGCTTTTTCGGACAAAGAAAAAACATCAGCCTTGTTGACTGATGTTTCGTCTGCAAACAGATTATTTATTTTTTCTTTGGCAGTGTCGGTTAAGGTTGTGTCACGGGAATCAGCACCATCGTCCTCATCACTTCCCCGTCCGTGTAAAACGTCCTCGTTGTTTCCCACGCCACTGTGTCCTCGTACCCTTTCGGTCGGGGGTTCGCCTGTGCGTACTGCCTGTCGAGAAGAAACCGATACTCCCACGCCCTCTCGTCCACCGCTCTCGCTACTGTCAAAAGTTTGCGTTTCAACCGCATTTGTGCCACCAAGTGTGGGTGATGTTCTTTCATGAAGTCCAGCCATGCCAACCCGTAAGTCCCAATTGGTTCTTCCGTCATCGACGGTTCCATGCCCGTCAGATTCATCTCGTATGTCGCCCAATACGGGTTCAGCCTGTACCACATCATCTGCCCCGACACGTTCATCTGTTTGTACTCCGGAAAGATTTCCGTCTGTGTTTCGCCCTGTGTCTGCACTTCCCAAAACCGCTCTTGCAGACGGCTCCCGTCCCCGTCTTTCAGAATCATTCTCGACATGATTAGGTCGTTCTGCAATTCCTCCGGTGGGATTGTCGGAAGTCTGTCTTCCGCCGTCGCTGAAATCCTGTCTTGTTCCTCCGCTGTGAGGTTTAGCCATTCTTGATAACTCATTTTCTTCGTTCCTCCTATTAAAATTTTTAGCATTGATTTTAGTTGCAGCTTTTTCTATATGCAACAGGGATTTCCGTGCCGTATCAGCCACAAGCGTGAGAAAGCCCATTTTTCCCGTTTCGGACAACTCGTTAAATGCCGTCATATCGGGAGTAATATTGAATTTACTACCGCCGATTTCAAGCCGCCCTGCGATTATTGTTTGAACCGCAACGTAAAAGCTCTTTTGGAATTTTTCAAAGTCATGTGGCGGGATTTCAAGCGATTCCATGCAATCCGTGACCCGTGAATTATTCACGGTCTGCTCAACCACAGCACCGATGATTGACTTATTTTTGGCTATTCCGAGTTCGGCTTTGATTTCCCCTGCGTTTTCAAAGTTTATTTCCCAAATCTTAGGGGGATTACTGCCGATAACTTGCGAAAAATCGAATAAATTCGTGCCGTTCCCGTCTTCATCGGTGAAATGAATCGCCCTACCGCCATTCTTGACCCTGTATCCCGCCGATTTCCACTGTTCAGCCGTGGCGATATACTGCGTTCCGGGCATTTGGGCGAAAAATTCCATAGCGACATCGGATTTCTGTTTGAAAACTCTGCCTTGGAATTTGAGATAGTCCGTGTAAACTGCATTATCATCGGACATTTCTGCAAGTTTCGCCGTCCCTGCATCACTCAAAAGATTGATTTCAGATTTCCTCATATCTGTGTGTTCCTTTCTATTTTAGCACATTAAAGCGTGAAAGTCAATAGTCATTTTAACTAAATTTTTCGTGCTTTTCGTGCTGATTTTTGACAAAAAGAAAAAGCTACCATAAGAATGATAGCTTTTTGTTTGTTTGATGTGGGTATTACCCTATCTTAAAATTTCAACTTGTTCACGGGTCAACCCTGTAAACTCCATAATTTCCTCAATCGGTTTGTTTCGTTTGAGCATACGTTTAGCCATAGATACAGCGTGATTTTCAATAGCTTTTTCGGCAGCTACAGCACTTTCCCTTTCAACCATTCTATTGATTGCATAAGTCATAACTTCTACATCTCCTTTCCGAAAAGCCTCAACAGCTTCCTTTTCAAAATTTTCGTCAACTTGACCTTTGTGGATTACGTTCGCAAGCCACGAAACAAGGGTTTTAATGTCATCGTCCGTCAATTCATGCGGTAACTTTGCAAGTTTTTGAAATTCTCTTCTTAAATCCTCAAAACTTCGTGAGTG
>Ga0099364_10013293_pt1 | contig 11059 bp, 10 predicted proteins | sample TergutTh196P3_FD_73070 | JGI IMG/M metagenome (GOLD analysis project Ga0099364, IMG submission 73070) | Microcerotermes parvus P3 segment gut microbial communities from Pointe-Noire, Republic of the Congo - Th196 P3 | ecosystem: Host-associated > Arthropoda: Insects > Digestive system > Gut ... | reverse complement strand
CCGTATAGCAATAGAGGTATGAGTTTTCCGTGCAATTCTTTCGCAAGCCGCTGCCTCGACGCTCCACGTAGTCAAGGCGTTGGAACATTTCAGCAATGATGGGATTACGGCGGGTTGATGGAATTTTTTCAATTTCACGTTCCTGTATCAACGTCCCGTCCGGCATACCACCAGGTGAATAAACCTCCAAGCGGTCATCATACATATCCACATGTACCTCGCTCCCAATTATATCGTAGTTTCTGTGCATGAGGGCATTTGCGAGAATCTCAAAAACCGCGCGGTCAGCGTAGTCCGGCTTATTGACACGGTGATCGGACATTTTCCTCCACCGGACTTTGGAATTCATTTTTACAAAGTCATGGCTTTTTATTAGTTGAGATATAATATCACCGTCAAATTCCTTATCGTCAATAGCATCGTCGCCCACGGAGCCTTTTGCCAGCCCGTTCCAGCGGGTGCAGAAAACCCGCGACTGCAAAAGAGGACATTCATCCGAGAACATCAATCCCACATAAGTCAAAGTGTCATCCGGTTTACACATGCCGAAAGATAAATAATCGTTTTGCGTGACAATCTTTTTTGTGATTTTTTTGAATGTGGCCTCGAAGATAGTAAAAGTCAAATCATCCAGTTTATAATCAGTCGGCAATGAATCAAACGTTAAATTCTTGCCTTTCATAACAAGCTCTCTCAAGCGGCTAGGCGGAGCCGGCTGACTGTCGCTGCCTATGCGGACAAAGGCCGTGAGGTTGCCGTTTGCCGAATAAAAGTATGGCGTATCATCGCCCGGTAAAACTTCTATCGACAAGACTTCTTTGCCGTTGTCTGTGCGAAAACTGGTAAATTCAATATTAGGCATGGGTTCAATATATTCTTTTACTCTTTTACTGATGATGTCGATATCGTTATTTATATCCGCAAGTCCGACAATCCGCTTATCGTCAGTAATCCCAAAGAGCAAGACGCCACCCGCAGTGTTTGCAAACGCGCTTATGGTCTTCAGCCAGCTTTTAGGTTTTTTCACTTCAACCATCTCTTTGAGTTCACACTTTGTCGCTTCTGTGAGTATCAGGCCTTCAAGCGTTTTCATTGGGAAAAGCCTCTTTTCCGGTGCACATTTTCCACATTTTTCAATGTATACCTTACAAATTGCGTAAATAAAAGTTGTCATTCAAGTATTTTATGAATCCTGTGGCAGTACACCTTGTGTCTCAATTGTTTCTGCTCCATCGTTAATATATTAGCCTCCGCAAGGGATTTTACCACTTTCGAAGCTGTGTTGTAGGAAACTGAAGGAGGTTATCCCTGATCTGTGAATCATCGCCTTAAATTTAGTAAATACGCTACCCCACAGCCTTACGTATCCGTCCGATGATTTTATTTCCCTTGGTGCGGCGGTTCAGGACTTGCACGGCGTTTAATTTGCTTTGCGGCGACAAGTGCGCGTATCGCTGCGTCATTTTCATATCAGAGTGGTTTAGAAGTTCGCGCACAGTGTTTAGATCGGTGCCTTTCATGACGAGTTGAGACGCGAAATCATGCCGCAGATCGTGCCAGCGGAAGGATTTTATTTCCGCGTCCCGCAATATCTTTCTCCACGCTGTTTTTATCTCCACTATTTCGCCGCCTGTCTTTGGTGATGGGAATATCAGCGCGTCCGGCGCTTTGTTCGGTGATTGTTTGTGCCACGACTTGAGTATGTCGGCGGCGTCATCATTTATAGGGACACGCGAAACTTTGCCGTTTTTGGACACTTCGCCTATCAGGGTGACAACTTGAGTTGAAAAATCAACGTCGCTCCAAAGAAGGGAAAATAATGTTTTTCGCCGAATCCCAGTATTCAATGCCACTAGCGCGGCAGGGCGCAGATAATCCGCAAATTCACCCGTGGTTTGTCCAGTCTCACGGCGTATTCTATCCTCGCGTGCAATCAAGGCGATCTCTAAGCGGTTGCGTTCGTCCTCAGTCAAAAACCGCAAAATATGTTTTGAATCTACTTCCGGCGTTCTGTCCATGTGCTGAATCGGGTTTTGGTCGAATAGTCCGCGTTTAATCCCCCAATTCAGAGCTGCTTTAAGTCCGGCAAGCGCGCGGTTAAGCGTCGCGGCTTTAATCCCGGCGTCAAGCCGTGCGGCTCGCCATTTTTCAAAAGCGGCAATCGTCAAATCCTCGATAGTCTTCGGGAAGAATTTTGCGAAATTAGCGTTGAGGCTCCTGATAGTTTTCTCGTGGCTTTTGTGAGTGCGCCGTATGAAAGGATAGTAAATATCATTCATGAACACGCCAAGGATTATTTTATCCGAGGGCTTTTCCTTGCGTATATTTTCGCCGCGTACAACCTTGCCGCCGAAGTCTTTAACCATTTGGCGGGCTTGCGCCGCCGTCAGTAGTTGAGCATCGCCTAATTTGCGGCTTGCCATTTTACCGTTCGCGTCGCGGTAATAGTAATACCAAACCTTAGCGCCGGTTTTGCCTACGTAAAGTTTTAGCCCCTTAATAGAATCGTCGCGTATCCATTGCTTTTTGTCTGGGTTCGGTTTGAAACCGTCTACGATAGTTTGAGTCAAACGCATTTTATTAGCACCCCCTAGAAAATTTTCTGTCGTTGCACTGTCGTTGCAAAAAAATTATATCATGCCGAAATATAACTAACAAGACAAAACCATTTAGAACAACTTTATTTCTTGCTATTACTGATGTTATGCGGGTTTTTGTGGTTGCTGTCAGTAACGAGAAAATCGCTAATCAGCGCACTCGTAATGCGCAGGTCAACGGTCCGAGTCCGTTCACCGGCTCCAGGAATAACAAGGATTCAGCCGATTTGGTTGAATCCTTTTTTATTGCTGTGTCCCATATGTGTTCCAATAAATATGAAAAGCGATAAGGAAAGCAATCGCCACAACATCATTATTAATGCCCTAAGCCCGCAAAATCTGCGGGGATTGACGTGAACGGATTCGTGAATATAATCGAACCAATTTATCAATTCAGGCGACATGGGCATTTACTTGGTGGTGTATCCAGTAGTCTATGTTCAATACGTTTTTTCTTTTACTTTGAAATAATTGCGCCTCTATAACCTGTCACGGGAACCATATGTGCGCCATTGGCGTCTGCAAAATCCCTAACGACTTTGCAGACGCCAATGTACTTGGAACTAAAATAATCGTGAACACATATGTATCCGCCTTCCGATAACCTCGGATAAAAATATTCCAGCGCGTCATGTATCGGTTTCGACAAATCACAATCTATATGAGCAAAAACAAACGTATCTTCAAGTCCGTTAAGGGATTCGGGGAACCGACCTTTTTTAATCACGCATTGTTCGGGATAATACATTCTTTGCAAGACGTCATTTTCATTGACGGTAAAGCTAAATTTTAAAGCCTCAGTTTCATTCAATGTTTGAAGCGACCGCTCATACTCTTTGTCCTGCTCTGAAAAACCCTCAAACGTATCAAATAAATACAGTTTTCTGTTTTCGAAAATGAGGTTGATATATTTTGCGGTATCACCGTAGTGTACGCCCAGTTCAACCGCTGCTCCGGGTATATTTTTCCTGTGTACCTCATTGGCTAAAGCAAAGAACTGCTGTTGTTTATTAAGCTGATAACCGTACAGTATGGACATTATTCGGGTTTTACTCTCTTTGCCGAGTATTCTTTCATATTCCCTCAACACGCCGTCGTAATCTCCCGCTGCGACAAATATATAATCTACGTTTTTGTCTGGCAACGAGTGAAATTTGTTGTAAATGGGAATCCCGTAAAATTCTTTTTCACCAATACCGCGGTCAATAAACGCACATATATCGAAAATATAGTTTGAACGCATATAAAACTCTTTCCCAAATATATTCGCACCGTGAACAATCGCTTTTTTCATTCTGAAGTTCCTTTCATTATTTGCTTCAATATCACTATTACTGTATTAAGACTCCTGTTTGTTTCTGCCATGTGCACCCTCCGTTACCCAACCACGAGTATTTTTCAACGCTTCCGTAATTTTTGTGGTCGAAACTCCTTTTGTATAGGGGAAATAGACAACTCTAATACCACAATCGTTAAGTTCACGCTCAATATCATTCCACTTGGGCGTGTTATACCAATCGTCGCCGACAAACATAATTTGCGCGTTAAGCTTTTTGCAAATGGCAAGCTTGTCCATGCTTTCCTGGGTAATAACAGCATCAACATATACAATGCTCCTGACAATTTCCAAGCGATCTTCAAAAGGTATTAACGGTTTTTTTCCTTTATACGCGACCAATTCATCACTGGTAACTCCAACGATTAGCTTATCGCACATACCTTTGGCGTTCTTTAAAAGATTTAGATGGCCTATATGAAATAAGTCAAAGACACCTGATGTATAACCGATAATCACGCTAATCAATCCTTCGTTTTCCAAAAAGGCGTTGTGGGGTGTTTTCGCCGCTCATTCTCGGGCGGCAATTGCATATAATCGCCGAATCGATGCATTAAATAATGCTCGTATCCTATTGGGGCCGAAAAAACCTCCCCTTCAAATTCTACGGATACAGATTCCGCAAATACTGAATGCGGAACTAACCACATCGGTTTAAATTGGAGATGAGTCTTACCCGTCATCGGGCTGCCATCAAAGGGTAGATTATTTTTTAGGTTCTTAATATCACGCCGTAAGTCCTGCAACTCACTTAGAACCACTGTTTTGGCATTCTGATACCAATACCATTTCAAATCCAACAATGTATTCGTGTTCAATTTTTGCTCAATTTCATTTTCTCCATCTGGATACCCGCATATAGGAATCACGCATATTGAAATACCCTGCAACCATTGGATAGGATATCCTCCGTGTGTAATAATTGTGTCGTTATCAACCAGTTTTGCGAAGTCGAGAGGAAATTCAGGATTCTTTTCCCAATTTACAACTTCATAACGTCCGCCAACAGGGAACATTTCGGTAAATCGCAAATAATTTTCATAAGGCAAATAGACGTCAGCGTCGTCATCCCATGGAATAAACCCCTTATGTCGAACTGCGCCCAGCAATGTCCCTCCCGCCAAAAAATAACGTAATCCATTTGTATTACAGAAATCTCTGAACACTTTCAATATATCAAGCATAACAAGCTGCATTTCCCTGAGTTCCATTCTTTTGAGCCCGGCGGTTTGTTTGAGCAGTAAATCATGCGCCATCGCGTCGCTTTCCTCGCGTGACAGCAATGTGATAATTTTTGCGGCGTCCACACCCAAGCCCGACAACTGACGCCGCATTTCCGGCTCGAATCTTGATGAGATAAGGAAAAACGCGTTTTCTTTATAATTGTTCACAATCTGCTCGACAGGGAAAACGATCAGATCATCCTCTAAAATCATTCCCCATTTGCCGGCGTCGTTATCAATTATGTAATGAATACGCTTTCCTCCGGAGATAAGCGCTTTTTGAATGATGTCAATATAGACGGTATACCCGAACCATACGACCTTTTCTTTGCGAGTATCAATATTACGCAGAGCGTCTAATGCTTCATCTACGATAAATTGCAGCGCGTTTACAGACGTTATCCGAACCATTGTTATTAAATCCTCTCTAAAGCGTGGATTATGCATTGCGTTTAAATCAACGCATAAAGCACGGTTTCTCCGCCAAAGTATGAATATTGCCTAATCCAGAAGCGATATTCCGGCACTAGACAATTTATGTATGAAAGTATATTCACGATATCTTCCGGCTTATGATAAATAGATATGGCAAGACGTGGTTTATATCTGCGAATGGTTCCGGCCGCACCCTTTAAGGCTTCCAGTTCGGCGCCTTCTATGTCCATTTTGATAAAGGTAACTTCGTCATCGGAAATCAGTTCGTCGATTGTTACTGTTTCAATTATATTATCGCCGTTTTTATCAATTTTTCCTATCCCTTTTTGGGCCTCGCTGCCGTCAAATCCAATCGTTCCGCTGCTGCTGTAAACGCCTTTATTAATGATATTCACGTTTTTAAAGCCTTTCGCGCTTACGGCTTTTACGCATTTCTCATAACATGCTTTATCGGGTTCAAATGCTAATATTTTTCTGTAGGTTACGCCGTCCATGCTGCAAAACCGGACAAATCGCTCTATAGTGTCAGTGGTATGAAGGCCGATATCCAAGTAATATTCATTCTCTTTGGGCGTAATAAATTCAGGGCCGAAATACATCTCAGCGGAGTTAACCAATGAAATTATGCGGCTGGCCGGTATTTCAGCGTCCAATAAGAAGCTCACAATACTTTTTGCGCCAAAAAAACCGGTTATCATTATGTAAAATGTTTTATAGTTCTTTACCAGTATTTCCGGAGAAATAATAGTATACCCATATATATTTCTACCTTGTTTTTCAACGTTACTGTCGCAAATAGCGCAAATGTTAATGCCAAGGCGTTTTAGCACAGGGAAAACCAATCCTAAGCTGACGCCGGCCCCATATAATACGACACTCTTTTCTTTATACTCAGGAATGTTTATAAAGTCGCTGAGAAGCGATAAACCATACTCAAACCGTCGTTTGCTCTTTGAGCCGAAAAATATTGCGGATTCTATCATGTCATACCAATAGCGAGGATCCTCCGTGAAAAAATAATTGATTCGCGCCATAAACATAGCCCTGGATTCATCGTCTTGTAAACAATCATAAATTGCTTTTAATCTTTCAGAAATGGCGGCAAAATTATCATTCATCATGATTTTTAACCTCTTATGTATTCCTTTAAGTCTTTCGCACTTTGTTTCCACGGCGAATGCATCACACGGTTTTTAACATCGCAGAATCTGCAAAAAGGTACGGGCGTCGCCATAAATTTCGCGATTTCTTCATAGGATTTTGCTTTATAAATATCTATGCCGTCGTCTTCCGATACTTCAAGGGCCTGATTAAAATAATTATTGAAGATGTCAATATTCGGTATTACATGACAGGTGTACAGATGCCCATTTTTTAATGCCCGGCAACGATTAAAATACCAACAACATACGGCTTCATATATACGCTGCTTGCCATCAAGATCCAGCGGCTCCTTCTGTGAAATTTTGTCAAAAACCGGCGTCGCCGACGAAACCTCCGCTGACATCCGGATTTTTACATCGTACTTCTCAGCCAGTTTCTCAATCACAGCGTAATCTAAATCGATTGGATATAATGTGACAAAGACATTCACGCGGTTATCTTTCAGCGCCTGCCACAAATTGCCGTCTTCTGAATGTTCAAGCTGCTGCAATAACAAACCGTTTGTCGTTATTACTATGTTGGCCTCCGGGAATTGTCGCCGTCCAATTTCTATAAATTTGATGATCTCTTTATGCATAAGTGGCTCGCCACCTGCCATATTTAGGAACGCAAGCTTATGTCCAAAGAGGTATCCTAATCGTTTGATATCTCGCTCATACGAATCCACATCAAGAAATTGTTCCGGGGAAAGTTGGGAAAAATGATTGCACATCTGGCAGTTCAAATTGCAGTGAGTCGCCAGGTCTACTTCAAACCCAAACTTTTCGGGCACGGGGGCGGGTGATAATTTATCTAAAACAGCGTTTTTGCTGTGCTCACTCAGAATAAAATAATCATTGAAACCTTTTTCTCGGAGCCACGGGATTATTTGGCCATAGTGGCTATCGGACATGCCAAGAATTATTCCTGTGTTCTTGCGTTTAATAACATCCCGCGCAAGCTCAATCGGGATATTGCGGTATTTAAGTTTTTTCTCTGCGTTAAATGAGTCAGCATAACCGTCAATCTTCACGCCGCAAAAATCCAAGAGTTTCAAAAGACATTCCTGTTTTTCCAGCGATCCGTAAATGTAGAGCCGTTCATATTTTTTGCAAAATTCAATCAAATCCTCAATTTCATAGGCATGTGCCATTAAGTGTTTTCTCATATATACTCTCCTTTTGAAGGTTTATTCAAGTTCACTCAATATCTGTTTCAATACTTCGTCCTTTAAATCATCGCGGTACTCTATCTCCACCGCGTCGTCGCACAGCCCCATCTTTTTCAAGCTGAAATATTCAAACTGTGAGGATTTGTAAAACAAGCCGTCCTTCTCATAGAGAATCACCTTCTTGCAGCTCGACGAGCTGATCACATCACACAAACCGCTCCTGACGCCGATAAAATATCCCGCAGCGTCCATAAACGAGATTGCCTGATTCAGCGGGAAGAATACCGCCGTTGTGCCCGCAACGGACTTTTCCTTTCCGGCGCAGTTGGTGCAAACTGTATAGCCGCGCTCCTTGCAGTATTCCACTATCGTTTCCAGCACATCGTCCGGCAGGTCAAACAGCGTGTTGGAGTACGGCGACAGCACCACGGTTTTACTCTTTATCAGTTCATATTTTTCAAACAGCTCGTCAATTTCCTTGCCGTAATCCTTACGCGGGGGCAATTCGTGAGGTACGCTGTCGTCGAATCCAAAGACAAAGCAGCGAAACATTTTCTCGAAGTTCAATCCCTTGTATCCTCTAAGCCATTGCAAAGGGTCGCCCATCCAGCCGTCATTAAGCGTAATAATATTCAGATTCCGTCCCGTTGAGTGTTCAAGCGAAATAATGTCGTCGCTGACTTTGGGCGGCAGTACGACGATATTCTTGACGTCGAACATATCCGCGACTTTCCCGCAAGCGTTACTGACGACAGCGAACACATAATCCGTGACGCCGTTTCTCCTGACGTACTCGTTGAAAAATAGTCCGGTGAGGTAAATATCGCCTATCCCGGTGTAGGGGGCGATAAAAATTTTACATTCTTTAGAATGTTCGCGCGTTATTTTCCTGTACCAATATAATCCACGCAGTTTTGTCGCCGTTAAATATGCGAAAATAAACAATGAATCGTCTATTTTAAAATTCATAACAAAGAAGTGCCGTTTATTCTTATATCCCATTTGTTCAAGCTGTGCCGTTATTTCCCCGTAAAATCCCGGAGAAATAAAAAGAATAATAAGATTACTATTGAATGGAATAAGCGCGTCCTCCGGCTTTTGAACAGTCATGCCAAGGCAGCGGCGTCCGATTTTCCGGCTGTCGTTGTCAACCACTGCGTCAGCGGAAAAACCGTGTTCTTTCAAACATGTCAATATTTCTTTGGAAAAAACCGAAGCGCCAAAAAGCACTATTTTTTTGTCGGCTAGAGTGCCGTGTTTGGCAAGCTTGCTTACACGCTTCTGGAGTTTCGCCTTTTCATAATTATCCATTAGACAACCCGGTATTTTCCCAATTCCTGATGATATAGAACCCCAGACACGCCATATCCTCTTTCGTTATTCCGTTTACCGTTTCCGCGAGAGCAAGCCGTTCGCCGTGCCAACCACGCAAAGACATCATGATGAACCGCTCGGAAAACCCCTGATAGTAAAAATAATTGAAGTAGTGTTTATATTCGCGATCACTTATCCATTCCACCGCTATAACGCGCTCCGAAAAGCGGCGCGCGTTATTTGCAGTCCATTCGTCAGTTGTAAGTATTACGGCCGAATTGCCTTTGCGGAAATCAAGAAAATCGTCGATACGGCGCAGGGCGCATTCATTGAACTCACGGTCGGCGTCGGGCATCATGACGACATAAACGCCCTCGCGGTCGACTTTGTATCTGCGTTTTATTTTCAGCCAGCGCTTCCGCCCCGACAAAGCTTTAATCATCGCGGATAAAATCATAAATCGCCGTCAACCTTTACTGTTAAATTAAACCGTTCATCCCGCACAACACTCAGCGCAATCGCCGTATTCAACCCAGACGGCTTCCTGTCATTGATCAACACCCGCTCCCCATACGGCGCGTTGTAGATAATATGGTTGTAACGTATGCCATGCTCAGTGAGAAAACTCTCGGTTATCTCCTTATACTCATCTGTTCGTGACGTTATAAACACAACCATGTCGCCTTCGGGAATGCTTCGCAGAAACTCCAAAGCGCCGTCAAGAAGCGTGTCATGCCCGTCTGTCTTGTAGCCGTTGTGCTTAACAAACGTTCCGTCCAAGTCCAGTATCCAGGTGTGCCCGAGAGGGGAGAGCGTTAGTTTTTCCGTCATGACACCCCGCCGCCCAACCGCGCGCCTATCGCCCCGCCGGGATGGTTCAGCCGTAATTCGTCGATGCTGACGCGTTGTTCCTTGGCGATCTGCATAGCCAGTTCCTGCAAAACGATAAGATTCAGCAGGGTCGAATTGTTCGGCAAAATATTCCACTCGTCTCCCTCATGTTCAAGTTCGACTATCAAGCGATTCGGAATCTCACGGTACAACGTACTGCCGCGGCTGAACGACAGCAGCCAAAGCTTGCAGCCGCGTTTTTTCAACAGGTTCACAAGATGTACGGAGTCGGACGTTTCGCCGCTTTTTGTCAGTAAGATCACGAGATCGCGGCCTCGCACAATACCCAAGTCACCGTGTACCGCCGAGTTCGTATGCATAAACGCCGAGGGGATTCCAATTGAGTTAAGAGTACCGACGAATTTCTCACAGATCGGCACGTTTTTTCCAAGCCCGGATGCAACGATTTTGCCGCCAAGTTTCAGCGTGTCCAGGCAATCCTGTTTCATAGCGTTGAACTCATCCTCGCGTATGGAGCGAACCGCGTTATTTATAATTTTCAACGTCTTTTCAAAATGCTCCATTACAGCGCCTCTTCCAGATAGTACAAACCGTTATAGAATGCGCCGCAGATCGAATCAAAATCCTGCCAGGCGTAGGTTGTGAGCGAAAGCCAAATAACGGCGTGGAGCAGTTTTATTGTCCGTGGATCCGCGTCGGATAATTCGAAAAAATCCCCCTCCAAACTCTCCCATTGATTGGACTTGATCTCTAGCTCAACATCGTTTTCGCCAATCGAAAGTCGGAAGTCTTTTAAATTAAAGCGGTCATAATTCCCGACCAGGGAATAATAGAGTTTCGCCCAATCGTAATTCGGATCGCCGTAAAGCTCCGCATATCCGAAATAACCGCGAGGGTCGATGAATACCGGTTCGGAATTATCTTTCAGCATAAGGTTTGAGAATGTGCAGTCACCATGAATAAAAGCGAAACTGTCGCAATGCAAAGC
>Ga0099364_10013292_pt1 | contig 11059 bp, 6 predicted proteins | sample TergutTh196P3_FD_73070 | JGI IMG/M metagenome (GOLD analysis project Ga0099364, IMG submission 73070) | Microcerotermes parvus P3 segment gut microbial communities from Pointe-Noire, Republic of the Congo - Th196 P3 | ecosystem: Host-associated > Arthropoda: Insects > Digestive system > Gut ... | reverse complement strand
TCGGCTTGGATGTGGCAGAGTTTCCTTTGTTTCTTGCGGAAATGTGTATTCTGCTCCGTCAGTTGCCGCTGATTGTGAACGATCTCTACAATGATCCTGTTGAAAAGAAATTGAAACTATTCAAGACGCGGGATAGTATTTCGGAATTTGTTGATACAGGAATTACTGTGCAAGAAGCACCGGTTGACTTGCTGTCTCATTTGAAAGAAAGAGCCTTGGATTACAATTCATTTATGCGTAACGACACGAACCTAACGGAAATGCTCTTGTCTATGCAAAGCAACGGACAGGATCGTTTGCGGTTCGATTATGTCATCGGCAATCCACCGTATATCGGATACAATGAATGTGCAAAAAGAGGCTTGGATTTTATAAAAAAAATCCAAGACTCAAAAAACAAATTCAATATGGGTGATGTCTTCGGCGTGAATCTTCATTCCGTACCGGGAAGACCCAAAAAGAATGTGCCGAAGCCTAATTTGTACGCATTTTTCATTGCGCTGGGACAAGCATTACTGAAAACAAACGGCAAAATGTCTTTAATCATTCCGCAGAATGTTTTGCAGTCAAGAGATTTAGATGTCGTGCGTTATCACCTTGCAAACGCAATGACCATCGAAAAAATAATTACTTTTGAGGCGAACTTGTTTATCAGCCGCGGGTTATCCATGAACAAAACGATTCCGACTTCGTCGTTGATATTCGTCGTTTCTAAAAGACCGCCGAAAGAGAATCATAAAGTCCGCATCGTCAATTATCAACATTACACCGAAAAGCAAAAAGGGGATTTCGAGCGGTACTTAAAAAGCCGAAACAAACAGGTAAAGACTATCAATCAGTCCGAACTTCTTAAACGTTTTGAAAATTGGAATTTTATTACGGAGGATGACAAGTTCCTTCCATTGCTGGAAAAATATAAAGGACACTCATTGTCGATAGAAGAATACCGCCGCCAGGTTCTTAACGATTATAATGATGTGTGCTTTGACATCGGATACTTGATTGACGAACGCACCTTGTCGGACACGCCGGAATACTACATGTATCCGCATATCGACAAACGTTATTTCACCATAAAATCGGCAAAAGGATACTGGGCAAAGGATCGGGAAATAAAACTACTACGTGCAAATCGGGGGTATCTGTTGCTGTCAATGCGGTATAAAATTCTTTGGCGGTATAACAATCCCAATAGGTTTCACTTTACGGAAAAAAACGTTATTTCGTCCCGTAACAATATCTGTTTTCTCGGACTCAATGACAAAGAGGAACTGTTGTTTATTTTATCGCTCCTTAATTCGCCGTTGAATTGGTTTTTGCTACACAAATTGTTGCGGGTTGCCCATGAAAAATCCGTATTGATTGGATTGTCGTCCATCAAGGATTACGTCCGTATTCCTATAATAACAAAGGATAACAAAAAACTGAAAGACAAAATCATCGCTCTGACCGAGTCAATGCTTGCTCTCGAAAGCGTGATGATTCGGGACATTGTCGATTTCGCTCGATTGAACGTGCAAAAATTTGACACGATCTACGTTGAGAAAAACGAATTGCTCTTGTCCAATGGTAAAGATTTCCGATTGAAGATAGCGGACGGCAACAGCAAGTTGGTACAAAATGTCATTCAGGAAAAGTACAAAGACGGCATCGCACAATCTATTGCTTTATCGGAATTAAAATCATTGCCAGCCATTGACTTTGATAAGCAGAATGTTATCAAAAAAGAAATCGACGACATTATTTTTGCGCTGTATTTCGATGTGCCGGTTAAGGACGTTGCGGCACATGAGTTTTATGATTATGTGAATTTATGAGCATGCAACATCGCACGACTGGGAAAAACTCTGAGTCCGCGACGGATCCGTCCGCACAAGCGTAATCACTCCAGCAAGCCCGTTGCTTACCTTCGGCGGAGCATTGCCTCCGATTCCTGTTCCGCCTTACATCTTCGGCTGCCATCTATCCGGCAAGAGATCATTCAATTCCGCTTGACTCCTCAAGTCCGCCAAGCGATCCAACACATCACAAAGATACTCAAACTCATTCAAACCATTCTGCTTCGCACTCGCCAAAATAGAATGCAATAGTTACGAAGTACCTTCGTCGTGCGTGAATCGACGCTGCGGACTCGATAGCTGAATTGTCGCAGGTGTTTGATGAATTATACCGTAAACTATTGAGTTTTGCTGTGTTTTGACAAATTAGCCCTTAAAAACCGGGGATAGCGCACCACAAAAAACGCAAAACTCAATGGCGTTTGGTATAACTCGGCAAGGGTTAGAACCGATTAGACTTATCCTCTTGACACTCCTTGTTGCTTTAGGAAAAATCACGCCTTCTTGCGCACCTAAAAATACCCCGAATTTCTCTGATTTGGGAGCATTTGATGTCAGACTTTCCGGTATAACTGCCGCCGGAATCTTACCGTACATCGTCAAAACTGATAATGGAGAGAATTTTTTTAACTGGCTCGGATATAATTTCCGAATTACTGCTGGCGGTGCTAAAGAGGGGCTTCTCTACAGGTATCGGCTGGAAGTTGATGGTGTCGTGATTCTCATACATCATAATCCACCAAAAGGTCGGCAACCTGCCAGAGTGCGTTTCAGTGCCGAGACCCTGATGGTAAATACCGCTCCAGCGGTCTGGCAAAAAGTTCTCGAGTTCTTTGCTGCCATCGGATTCGTCATTACCAAAGCGGTTCCCAGCCGAGTCGATTTGCAAGTAACGACCGATTGCCTCTCGATGTCGGAATATGCCACTCTCTTGAAAAATGGGCACGTTGTTACGAAATTGCGCAAACAAGCCCTGTATGGCAAGGATGTTTTAGGCGGCGAAGTGGAGACGGTTGAACATGGTGCTGGCGGCAGTCCTGTCAGAGTTACTTTCTACAATAAGTGGAAAGAATTGCACAGCAAGGGAAATAGTTTGACGCAAAAATACGTTCTCAATCTGGAAAAGATGGGGGCAGATTGGGTAAACAGCGGTCATCCTGTGACTCGAGTGGAAATCAGTATAAATCGTGATGGGCTTAAGGCGATGGGTGTGCATACCGTCGAGGATTTATTCGGAAATGAATGGGCGATTATCAATTTGGTTACTCATAACTGGATTCGGATTCTGAACGAACCGAAGAGTGCCGGGAATGAATGGCGGCAAAAAAATCATCCTGTTTGGGATAAGATTCGTTCGTTGTTTCGACTCCACTTTCCCGAAGGGCATGACAATGCTAAAAGTGAATGGAAAACTCCCAAGCCTGTGTCGTGTAATCCTGAAGCACTGGAAAAGCAAGCATTGGGTTGTTTATCGAAAGCGTTTGCAAGTCGTCATGGCGAGCAACCTAATGAACAATCATCAAAGAATTTAGCCTGCGGTTGGGTCGATAAAGTTAACGAGGACTTGCATAGAAAATTGAATCAAACTGCGAAGTACATGGTCATCAAGTCGGGGATTCCATTGGGCGAATCAAAATCTCAAGAGGAATTCTGGAATAGCATAGAACCAGCATTGCTCAAGCGGAAACGGGACATCACTGCTTGGCTTGCCTCGCAGTCCGACGAAGTACAAAATTTTTACGATGAGTCAAAGGAATACTACCGTCGGGAATGATGGGACTTCCGGGCGGCATGATGGTTTTGTTTTTTTGTTTGGAGTTCGGAGTCCTCAAACAATTTTACAGCATAGCTATCGTCATCGTTCCTGACATGATTATATTTTGTTTTTTCGTCTCGTCGTCGTCATCCTCGCAGGTAGTTCCGATGGCGGCGGCGAGACAAAAAAACAAAATACAGTAGTAACGATGGCGATAGTCGTTCCTTGTAATTTGAGAGTTACCTTGCCAGCAGGGTAGTCCCGACATGGGCAAGTCGGAATATCTTTTTGCGCACTATCGAAAACACAGCAACATGGCATCGGATATTCATAAGTGTTTGAACAAGGCGGGAGTCAAGGTCTGGGCAAAACTGTTCTACAATCTCCGGGCATCTTTGATAACTGATTTCAAGGTGGCGAGTGTCCCGGAGTACGTCATGGATAAATTTTTGGGGAACACTGAAGCGGTTCGGCGGAAACACTACATCAATTTGAAAGCCGTTTCGGACAGTCAGTATGCGGCGACTTTGTCCGCCTATTGGGGGGGTGGGGTGGATTGCGCACCGAATTTTGCCGACCCTTATGAGTTTGCGGAGTACGGCTGGGGACTGATTGCTGACGAGTTCGGTATCGAAATGACCGGCAAGGAGTTGCTTGATAGTTTCCTCTCAAGTAAAGAGTTTAAACAAGCCATAAACGATTTGGATGTTGTTTTTCAGGCATGTCACGAGTTTAAGGCTGGGCAAATCACCGAGCGTCAAGTCGAAAAGACAGTGCAGAAGTACCTTCGTCGTGCGGGAATCGACGCTGCGGACTCGATACCTGAATTGTCAGAGGTATTTGAAGAAATAACCCGGCAAGGACTCGAACCTTGGACGAGGGAACCAAAATCCCTTGTGTTGCCAATTACACCACCGGGTTAAGAACCATTCTACCCCGATATTTTTTTCCGTCAAGAGACCATCATTTCCGATGACGAGGATTGCAAAACCCGAAGCAGTGTTTTGTTAATGCAAAAACTTGGGGAGACAACAAAAGCCGGAATGGAGCAACGCAATGACAGGAGATTACTTTTCGGCTCGCCGGTAGAACAGTGCCGATAGCCGGGTAACTTTTGGAAGATCACGCAAGAATATCCGATTGAGTTTTTTCAATCGGTCATGTGCTGTGTTTTGTTTCCATAGTTGCGCGATAAGCCGCTGCCCAACGTTTGACAGCAGTCTCCACGGCGTTTCGGATGTCCGTGGACCGATCGTTTGAAAGGTGTTGCAATGTTGCCAATGCGTTCTTCGCCAACGCCGTGGACAACGCCGAAATTGCCGCAAGCCGAACCGGCATCTCGTCGTCATGTTCCGCAATATCAATGATGTGCGGCAAAAATTCCTGGGTGTAACCTGTTGCCATCGCAACTTTACATGCCGCTGCCCGGCGAATGGGGATCGGCGACCTAATATCATCGTCAATCACGGTATACGTGTTTGAATCAACGAGTCGAACATATCGTCCCATAGTTTGGGCTGTCATCGGTGTCATTTGACTAATTTGGGATGCAAAGGATTCAGCGCGGAGTTCCGGCATCATTTCGTAAATTGCCCTTCGGATAACCGGGTCAGGACGCTCTATCAACTGGGGCAGGATTTTGTCGATGTCTGACACGCCTCGTGATTTCAGGAGTTTGAACAGAGTCGCCGCCGTTTGTGAATCGGAATCATTCACGCATTTAAGCAACAGCCGATTGATTTCAGCGCCGATAACCCATCGGGCAGATTCTGCTGCCGCCCGACGGGATTCTACCGACGGACGCTCCAAAAAGAAGCGGTACAGAGAAATAACACGTTCCTTCGGCAAACTCAATGATTGCAGCAGTTGTATCGCTTGGGGCTCCAGAGCTTCGACGAGGCGGGGTAATTCAGGATTTTCGGCATCGAACCAGACGACATCTGTAAAACGTTTGAGGGCGGTTCGGAGTTCAGGACTCGGATCGAGCCCGATGACTTCCAAGAGTTTCCGTACGAACAAAGCATCAGAACGCTCCGAAATGATGACGTCCATCGTGGCAGGCGATTCGAGGTCTTCCAGATAACTCAACAGGAGACGGAAATAACTTCGATGAGTGCCTTCCCGCAACAATTCGGCAATTTTTTTTGCCGTTACCGAACGGTGGTCGGCTGTTACGATTTTCATCGTGTCAAATTCCTTTTTTGCGATGATCAAAAGGCTTTGCAAGACTTCGTCGATGGGAATCACGGCATACCGTTTGACAAGAGCATCCAACTGCATTACAAACCATTCCCGTTTGCGGTCGAAGTTTCGCCGCTCACCGGGCGGGGCATTCAAGATGTCATTGTAAAAGGACTCCGCAAGATGAAGCAGAAGTTCTCGCATCAGACCGACCAATTGTTTATCACTCGATGGTTTATCACTCGAACCGAGATAGAGTACAACGGTGGGAAGAATTTCGTAAAGTTTGTACTGCTTCGCAACTTCAATGGCACTTAGGCGGTCTTGCCCTTTTGTGTTTCGCAGGGTCGCATCGGCAAGCCGGGCAAGCCGGTCGCTGGGCAATTTACCGGGGGCACCCCAATATTCTTTGTTCTTCAGAAACTGCTTGAAAAGAAGAACATAGAGGTCAGTTTTTTTTTTCAGATAGAGCGCATTGAAAGCGAGTGTACGGAAATCGGTATCGTCGTGCTCGAGCAAGCGTTGCAAAATTTCGATTGCCGCCGGATTTTCGGATTTTCCAATGAATTTAATCGTTTTTTCTTGAAAGTCGGTCATATTATCGGGTGCGACCACGTGGTTTGTCAGTAAACCAGTCGTCGTGAAGTTTTTTTAATGTAGTGTGTTCTTCGGTGAAATCGCTGTCGCTCAGTGCGCGAACCAACGTGTCCGCCTCGATGAAAATCTCGGCGGGACGCTGCATGTGGTACTTTTTTGCGAGCAACAGCAATAGTGCTTTCGTTTTACGGTCAATTCCATGAAACCGGCATACTTCGCTAAACAGGGCGTCGTGTCCGACACGTGGTCCAAAAATCGCCATGTTTCCAGTGTGATATCAGAGACACAAGAACAACTACAACCTCTCATGATACCGCAAACACGGAAGTCTGCAAGCCAGTCCGACTGCAAGTTTTTTTCTTTTTTTCCTCACAGAGGTTAACATGAACGCATCGATTGTACATCTGAAAGACGCACTGCAAAACATTCCCGATCTCCGAATCGCTCATCACCCCATCGCATCCCTAGAAAAAATGGGCTACTAAAAAACTTGCAGCCAGACTAAAACACTGCATACAAAGAATTGCCAGATAGAGTATAATTGCCGCCGTTGCTTTTGAACTTAAAATTTTTCGATAATGTCCGATTCCGCTTCTAATCTTGACTACCTCACGCCGGAACGGCTCCGGGAACTCCAATGGGCGAAACTGGAAATCATGCTCCGCCACGCCTACGAAAACAGTCCCTGGTATCACACCCAAATGGAACATTTGCGTCTGAAACCGAACGACATCAAAAGTTTCGACGATTTGCATAAATTGCCGTTCATCACGAAACAAACCCTACGCGATACCTATCCGTTCGGACTCTTTGCCGTCCCAATGGACAAGATCGTCCGTATGCACGCTTCCAGCGGAACAACAGGCAAACCGATTGTCGTCGCTCATACGGAAGGCGACATCGCTATTTGGACGGAAGGTGTGGCACGGTCCCTGCAAAGTTATGGAGTCAATTCCGACGACATTTTGCAGAACGCCTACGGTTACGGACTCTTCACTGGCGGACTGGGATTGCACTACGGCGGACAAGCCGTCGGCGTTACCGTCGTGCCGATCTCCGGCGGAAATACCGAACGGCAAGTCATGCTCATGCGGGACTTCGGAGCAACCGTGATTTCCTGCACTCCTTCCTATTTTCTGCATATCATTGACCAAGCGAAAGAGATGGGAGTCGATCTTCGGGAACTGCCGGTGCGGATCGGTGTATTCGGCGCAGAACCCTGGTCAGACGAAATGCGGCAGAAGATCGAAACCGAAGCCGACATTAAGGCTTACGACATTTATGGTCTCACGGAAATCTGCGGTCCCGGAGTCGGAGCGGAATGTGTCCATCAAAACGGCACCCACCTTTTCGAGGATCATTTTTATCCTGAAATCATTGATCCTGACACTTTGGAACCGTTGCCCGATGGTCAAATGGGGGAACTTGTCTTCACGACGTTGGATCGTTTTGCGATGCCGATGCTCCGTTACCGAACGCGGGACTTGACCTGTCTGATGACCGAACCTTGTCCTTGCGGTCGGACGATTCGCCGAATGAAACGGATTGCTGCCCGAAGCGACGATATGATGATTATCCGGGGAGTCAATGTGTTTCCGAGTCAGATTGAGGCGGCGTTGCTTCAGGTCGAAGGAGCGGAGCCGCACTATCAGATTATTTTGACTCGAGAGTTCGGCGGTCTGGACGAAATCGAAGTTCGTCTGGAAGTGCGGCAGGAAGTATTCAGCGACAAGATTGGCGTGATCGAGTCGTTTCAGAATCGGGTGCGGTACGTAATTCATCAGATCACGGGCATTCACGCCAAGATTTCGTTGGTGCAACCGGGAGCAATTCCTCGCAGCGAAGGCAAAGCAAAACGGGTCATCGACAAACGCGTTATCTAGTGCTTTTGTCTTTCCGACATTCGTCCCAAAATCAAACAATGGCAAGGCGCGAGTCGGCACTTGGGTTATCCCGCACCAACCCAGAGCAGTGCCAGGCTGATTCCATTCAGGCAAGCGTGAAGCAAAATGCAGTACGAAAGATTCTGTGTTCTGCTGTAAAGAACGCCTAACACCAACGAGAAGAAAAAAATGGGTACTGGACTGACGTTCGTATTCGGAACATTCACGGTCAGAACGGCGTTTAATGCAAAGCAAAACATAATCGCTAGCAGGCAGTATCCAGCACCTAGGGAGAATCCCGGTCGGAAAAACTGTTGCGTGCCGAACAAATAGTCGGCAATCCGTACATGCCTTATCTGTGTCAGATAAAAAACGCCCATCGTAAAAACCAATAGACTGAAAGCACTCGACGCAGCAAGTCCTTCGAGCAATGCCTGTGCGTCGATGACACCATAATTTTTTGCGTGAATCGCTGCAAAAAAGATTGACACAATCACGATGGCAATGCCGCCTGCGCCTGGAATTCGGCGCCGTTTAAATTTTGTTTCGAGCCAACCTTGAAGGAGCATCCGAAACAACAGTTCTTCGATGAGCGGTGCCGCTACGACGGCGGAAAGGAAGACGAGCAGAAAAACCATCGGCGAGTTTTTTCCCTGCTCGACCAGTTGAGCAATCGGATGTCCGTGATCTTTTGTTTCTGTTGTCGTTGCCGTTTGAGAAGCGAAATAGGCAATGGCGATGCCCACGATCAGCGGGGCAAACCACGCAGCAAAGAACAAAAGGACATCGAAGCCCGTCCACGGGACAGATGATTGCTTGGGATCAGGTTTCATTGTTCCTTTCTTGCAAAGACCTTGTTCGCATTACTGCCCTAGCGGTAAAATCTTCCATGTATTTGTTCTGTCTCCGTCATTCCTGCGTAGGCGGGAAACCAGAGAAACAGGGATAACCATTTACGACTCGATTTCCGTTTTCGCGGGAATGACGAAAAACTTAACTGCCAGCCCAATATACAAATAATCCAAGTCTTTACAATACCAATTTCAGCAGGTTATTTGCGCACAAGCCCAGACTTGAAATTATTGACCCTAATCTTTGCAATGCGCATGGCAAATGTTCACATTTCGATGCCCTCATTGTGATGTAAATGAACGATATTTGCAAGATACCACAATTACGGTTGCCCAGAAGTATCGGCTAAATCTTGCCATTCCGTACCGCCTTCCAACATCAACGTAATGAAGCCCGACTGGTGCAGCGTCGTGAGCATATCGTCGAGTTGTTTCTGTCCTTCCTTGACCCACTTGTCGCTCATCAAACGACGAGCGACCATCTTGCGTATCGGTTCAATGTCCGAATCCAACGTTATAATATGTGCCAACAACCGCCAAGGAATCGTGCCGCGACTCGCCAATCTGCCCGGCGGCATATCCTTCAACTTCCAAAATTGCTCCTCCGACCAATACTGCTCCGTCGAGCGACGAGTCGGTGCCTTCTTTTTCATCTTCTTTTTCATCTCCCGAAGTTTCGGATCCTTCGTGTCTTCAGGTATCTGATCATACTTCGCCTTAAAGCGGGCAATTTTTACATCGTCTTCGTGAGCAAGAGCAAAGACAAAACCCTGCGTGTCGTACTGTGGTCTGCCAGCACGACCGAAAATCTGATGAGCGGAACTCGACTCGATCAACTTCTTTTCTCCCGGCTTGCCTTTGATAATGCTCGGCAACACGACTGACCGGGCTGGCAGATTGATTCCCGCCGCAAGCGTTTCCGTACAGATACAAACGGAGAGCAACTTCTGTTGAAACAAGTCCTCGACGATCCGCCGGTACTTCGGCAGAATGCCTGCGTGATGGATTCCGACTCCGCGTATCAACAGTTGCCGAAGTGCCGGTCCCGCTCCTTCTTTCCAATCGTATTCATCGAGAATCTTCGTAACGGTCTTTTGTTGTTCTGCCGAAATCAATTCACGTCCTCGGATTTGGTCGGCAATCGTCCAACATTCGCTTCGGTCAAAGCAGAATACCAGCGCAGGGGTGAAACGCTCCTCGTCGTTGCCCCGACACATGATTTCGATTTGTTCGGTCAACAGTTGATCGCCGATCCATTGATACGTCAGCGGCACTTTGCGTTCGGTCGATTCGATTAACGACAGTCTGCGTCCGCCATTATCACGCAGCCAGGCAACGAAGTCGTAAGCATTGCCGACGGTGGCGGATATGAGTAGCGTGCGGATATGTTTGGGAAGCAGTTGCAAGGTGAATTCCCAGACGAGTCCGCGTTCGGGATCGGCAAATTGGTGAAACTCGTCCATCACGACGGTGGTTACGTCGTCGAAGGAATGAAAGCTGGGAACGGAGCGCAGCGCAGTGACCGGATCGTTCGGCGGGTTGATCCGGTCGCTACATTGCATTGCGCTCCCGGCTTCCATTAACAGCCGATTAAAAAGTATCTCCGCAACGACGACGAGAATCGGCGCATCGGGATTTTCGCGTCGATTGCCGGTAACGAGTCCGACGTAATGTTTGCTGTATCCCCAGCGTTCGAGGGTGGCTTGAATTTCCCGGTATTTTTGTTCGGTCAGAGCGATGAGCGGCGTGGTATAGTATGCTTTCTTGCCGGTCTTCATGACTTCGTAGATGCCCGCTTCGGCAATGAGGGTTTTTCCCATTCCAGTCGGTGCGCAGACGAGGGTACCTTGTTCGGAGGAGAACCAATCGAGAATGGCTTCTTCTTGAAAGGGATACGGCTCGAACGGCAGTTGTTCGAGATACATAAAGGCGATGTCCTCGCGCGTGAGCATA
>Ga0099364_10013291_pt1 | contig 11060 bp, 6 predicted proteins | sample TergutTh196P3_FD_73070 | JGI IMG/M metagenome (GOLD analysis project Ga0099364, IMG submission 73070) | Microcerotermes parvus P3 segment gut microbial communities from Pointe-Noire, Republic of the Congo - Th196 P3 | ecosystem: Host-associated > Arthropoda: Insects > Digestive system > Gut ... | reverse complement strand
ACAAATGACGACATTGGCTTAGGGCGCGACAGCGGCTGCTGTTCCCTCGATGATGCTAATGATGCGCGCCGTGCTGCGGAGCGCATGGACATGCCTTTTTATGTGTTTAACTTCACAGATGCCTTTGCAGAGCAAGTTATAAAGCGTTTTGCGGCAGCATACGAAAACGGGCGCACGCCCAACCCTTGTATAGACTGCAACCGCTACATGAAGTTCGAGCGTTTGCTACACAAAGCCAATGAAATAGGGTGTGCTTGCATAGCGACCGGCCATTACGCAACAATTGCATATGAAAACGGCAGGTATCAGCTCTATAGGGGGGTTGATCCGCTAAAAGATCAAAGCTATGTGCTGTATGCGATGACGCAAAATCAGCTTTCAAAGACTGTGTTCCCCCTTGGCAGGCTGACTAAAGCCGAGGTTCGCGCTATCGCAGGCGAACTGGGATTCATAAACGCTGAAAAGCGGGAAAGTCAGGATATTTGTTTTGCGCCTGACGGCAACTATGCGGCTTTCATCGAAAGATATACGGGAAGGCGGACAGAAAAAGGACGGATAGTAGATTTGCATGGCCGCGACCTTGGCGAACATGACGGCGTCATCCATTATACCGTCGGCCAGCGCAGGGGTTTGGGCGTTTCGGCATCTGCCCCTTTATATGTTTGCTCCATTTGCCCGGGCAGCAACACCGTCGTCGTCGGCCCGGAGGAAAGCGTTTATTCAAGTGAACTGGTAGCGAGAGATATTAACCTCATAGCCGCCGAAAAGCTGGACGCGCCTATAAGGGCCGGCGCCAGAATACGCTACAACCAACCCGAGCAGCCGGCGTCCGTGCGGCAGCTTGATGAGGATACATTGATGGTCGAATTCGACTCCCCTCAAAGGGCTGTCACAAGGGGGCAGTCCGTAGTGCTATATGACGGAGGGGCAGTCATCGGCGGCGGTACAATAGTTTAATAAACTAACTCAATCTGTTTTCTTGTTTCCAGTCTGCGGCTTTTTCATCTTTTAGCAGCTTGATGGCAGGTTTTTTATATGGGCTTTCCGGCCCGCCTACGCCATATAAGAAATACTGGCCTGTTTTTGTGAGGAAAAGCTGTTCCTCGAAACCGTCGGGCGTGCCAAACTCCCCGACATGTTTAAATCCAAGCTTTTTTGCGACATTTGTGTCACAGACGATCCCTTTGATTGTTCTTTTCATAATTATAATTTCCTTTCGGTTGTTTTGTGTAAATTTCTCTTTTTTTCGTTTTTTTGCCCGCCGGGATTTCCATTATCGTATGTTATCATTAACCGCCTTGCTTAGTCAAGAGTTTTAATTTTAACATTATTAATAAGCTCTTCCAGTTTTTCTATAAACCCCGGCGTGTGTGTTTCTATGTATTTCAAATCATTTTCGTTCCCCGCCACCTCCAAAGTTAGCGCGGTTTTGGATAGCCCGTCGGCGCCTATTATCGCACATGCGCCTTTCAGTCCATGTATGTGTATCGCGTAAAGTGGGATATTTCCGATTTCGAGGCATTTTTTTATTTCTTTGATTCTCTCGCTGCTATCTGAAATAAACGCGGAAAGCACTTCCGTGTATAATTCCGCCGTCCCCCCTGCCATTAGAATCCCTTTTGATACGTTAAGACCCTCAATTTCCATATTGCTTACATCGCTTTCTTTATCTTTTTTATGCGTAAAAGCTTTTTGCTTTTCCGCAGGGATCCATTTTTCAAAAACTGCATTCAGGCTGGCGGTGTCTACCGGTTTTGTGAGAAAATCGTCAAATCCGCTTTCCAAAAGCGTTTCCCTGGTTCCTGAGACGGCGTTTGCTGTGAGCGCAACAATCGGCACATTTTTATAGTATGGGTCGCCCCCTCCCATTTTTCTTATTCGCCGGGTGGTTTCGATACCGTCTATTTCCGGCATCTTTTGATCCATCAGCACCATGTCGTATTTTTTCGCTTTTATTGCTTCGATTGCCTCAATGCCGCTTTCGCATATGTCAACGACCATGTTGTACGGCGCCAGCAGGCCTTGCGCAACTTTGAGGTTTGTCATTACATCGTCAACGACGAGCACTTTTGCATCGGGCGCCGTGAACCTTATGATTGACTCTTTGTTGACGTTGCAAGAGAAACCATCGCTCACGCCGTTGATTATATTCGCTATCGTTACGCAGTAAACCGGCATTGTAAGAACTATTAAGCCCAATTCAGGAGCAGCTTCGCCAAATTCGGCAAGGATTACGATTTTTGAGCCCTTTGCATGTTTCGATAAGGCGCTTTTGTTTTTTTTGTACAATTCGGATGAAATAAACAAATAACTGTATTCATTGCTTGATAGCTTTTCACTCAACTCAGAGTCGTTTTCGATTCGCGTGCTGCATATGCCAAGATTTTCGGCGGTATCGATGATCGAGCCTGCGTATACATCGCTCCTGTCGTATACAAGCGCTTTTTTGCCCTCATTGTTTTCGACAGCCGCAAGCGCTTCGCGGATGTGAAACGCTTGCGGCAGCGTAACGATAAAGGTGCTGCCCTTTCCATATTCGGAACTGACGCTGATCCCGCCGCCCATCACCGTCACGAGGCTATGCGTAATTGCGAGGCCTAGACCCACGCCTTCGATCCCCCTGTTTCTTTCAAGGTCAAACTGCGTAAAAACGTCAAACAGCCTGCTTATGTCCTCTTGTTTTATGCCGATCCCGCTGTCTTTTATTTCAAAGATGACATTTACAGTTTCCTCGTCAATATACTCGGCATTCATGGTGAGGATTATGTAGCCTTTTTCCGTATATTTGACGGCGTTTCCCAGAATATTTATCAGCACTTGGCGTATTTTTGATTTGTCTCCGAACAGAGATGCGGGCATAGTGCTGTCGATGTTGACAACGAATTGTATTTGCGAGTCGACGACCCTCGTTCTTATTATGCTGATGACATCGTTTATCAAGGATGAAACCGAGTATTCTTCAGGTATTATTTCCAATTTGCCTGTTTCAATTTTTGAAAAATCCAGAATATCGTTTATTATTGCCAGGAGGTTCGAGCCCGCCTGTTTCACTGCCAGTGCGTATTCGCGGGATGTATTTGAAATATCCTCGCGCAGCAGCAGTTCTGTCATTCCGATGACTGCGTTCATGGGCGTCCGTATTTCGTGGCTCATTTTTGCGAGGAAGTCGCTTTTCACGCGGTTGCCCTGTTCTGCCAGTTCTTTTGCCGCAACAAGCTCGGTTATGTCATTGACTGTGATTATCTTGCTAAGCACATCGTTATGCGCATCTCTCACTACCGTCAGAAGCATGTCGCAGTTTCGGCCCCCCGGTTCGTCGGCCACCATGACTTCAATGTCTGCATGAGCAAAGCTTTCATCGAAAAATGATTGTTCAGGCTCTTTTTGGCCGACCATGATGAGCTCCGCCATGTTGCGCCCGATGATCCAGTTCCCCCACAAGTCCGTGGCGGCGTTGTTTGCCAGGATGATACAGTTGCCGTGGTCAAGCACGAGTACCGGCATTTTTACCGAAGTGAAAATGTCTTCGGAAACGTTGCGCACTGTGATGTTCAGCGTTTTATTCAAATTCATTGTGCGAAACAGGTTGACCGAAACACAGAAAACCAGTATTGAGGCCAGCGGGGCTATCGGCGTATTGAAAAAGGTTGGTATGAAAAAGTCAAATGACAAGGCGGGGAAAACTATGATCGAAGACAGCACCGTGAATAAGGAGGCTTGTTTTTTCTCACGCGTAAACATTGCGCCTTCCTGCCATTTTCTGAGAATCGAAAACATGATGGTGAATGGTATCCAAAGGTAAGCCGCCGCAATCACTATTATCGGGCTCGCGTTGTATAGGAATTGATAACCATAGGCTGTTTTTGCGAGCACTATGTCCATTAGTGCGGGGCATAATACCCCTAAGGCCAGCGCGGCAAAATATAGCAGGTATAAAATGTATTTTGCCTTTTTTGGGTCATGAGGGATCAAGCTGTACAAAAAGCTGACCCAGCAGGGGACAAAGAAGCAAAACGCGATAAATCCTATTGCCCAGAACGTGCGCGCCGCTGTTTCGTTGCCTGCAGCAGTCATCAGTCCGTAAAACAAGCTCCATGCCGCGAGCAGCAAATGCGCGATAAAATATCTTTTGCGTGTTTTTGATGTTGTGTCGGCCAGGTATACATAGACGCCGGTTACTAAAAACAAGATGCTCGTTATTATTAGCAGCATGGCGATCAAAAAAGATAAACTCAAATCCTCACCCCCTACCTAAGCCGGGCAAGCCAAGCAAGCCGGAATGTGAAAATTTCTAATACATTCAATTACAATGTCAACAGGTTAAGGTAAATCTATATGATTTGCGTAGGGGACGGCGTCCTCGACGTCCCGCTGATTTTAGTATTGCCCGCTACAGCGGGATGTCCAGAGGCCGTCCCCTACAAGCGCTAATCCGTTAAACTGTTGGCATTGCATTTAATTATAATGATTTTGCGGCAAAAACGCAATATTTTATGAAAAAGTGGTATACTGTGTTAATGAAAAAGGTAGTTCTTTTGGCGGTCAACGCTAAGTATGTACATTCTTCGCTGTCTGTGTGGTTCCTTGCGGCCGGCATTGCGCATAACGCATGCTTGCGCTATGACGTTGTGGTAGCCGAGTCCACGATAAACCGGCCAATAAACGAAATAGCAGGTCAGGTGGCGGCGCATGAGCCGGATATTGTCGGCATATCGGCATATATATGGAACGCTCAAATGCTTCCTGAGTTGATAGCGGCTTTGCGCGGGAGGCTGCCGCGCGCCGTTTTTGTGTTGGGCGGCCCCGAAGCTGCATATAATGAGGATTTCTGGCTTGAGCGCGGCGCCGATTATGTGCTGCGCGGCGAAGGCGAACAGCGCCTCCCCATGCTACTCGATGCACTGAGCGGCGGTGTGGTTTCCGCTCGGGACGTTGGAGGCTTGAAGCTGCAGCCTCAAGCGCCTTTGAACCCATACAGCAGTTCTTATTTTAACGCGCTTGATGGCAGAATCGCATATATTGAAACTTCCAGGGGATGCCCGTTCAGGTGTGCATTCTGTTTGTCTGCCGGGAGCGGCGTAAGGTTTTTCCCGATAGATGCAGCAAAAGAGCAGATACGCAAGCTTGCAGGTTCAGGAACAAAAACTGTAAAATTTGTTGACAGGACGTTTAACTGCGACCGTGAAAGGGCATATGAGTTATTTGAATTTATTCTGAATCTGGAAGCGCACTGCTGTTTTCATTTTGAGGTGGCTGCTGACTTGTTTGATGAGAAAACACTGACGCTGTTGGCCGCCGCACCGCCGGGTCGGATACAGCTTGAGGCGGGGATTCAGAGCTTTTTTCTGCCTGCGCTCGAGGCTTCTGCAAGGCAAACTGACATAGAAAAGGCGGAAAGGAGCATCCGCGCGCTTGTCCTCGGGCAAAACATTCATATTCATGTCGATCTCATCGCAGGCCTCCCGAATGAGACGCTGAGCGAATTTCAAAACAGCTTTGACCGTGCTTTCGCGCTTGGCGCGCATACGTTGCAGCTTGGTTTTTTGAAGCTGATCCACGGCAGCTTGCTTCGTGAACAGTCCGGCGCCTTAGGCATCAGCTTCTCGGATTTTCCGCCCTATGAGATAATCAGCAGCCCCTGGCTCAGCGCGGAGGATTTGCATGTACTAAAGAGCGCGGAGAATGCGTTGCGACGCACTTATAACAAAAGCAGGTTTTTGTCATCTCTGGAGTATGTGCTGTCCGCTACGCATTTGAGTCCGTTCTCGCTGTTTCGCATGCTGGGCGAAGCCGCGCCAAACAGCGGGATTCCTCTGGACGCATATGCCATGCTATTGTTCGATTGCTTTTCAGGGCTTCCCGGTGTGAAGATGGATATGCTTCTGGATTGCATGACCTGTGACTGGCTCGGAATGGTAAAAGGCAAAAACATGCCGCTTTTCCTGAAGATGCAGGATAAGCGGCGAAAGCAGATTGCATCGGCAGCCGCAAAGCGGCTCGGCCACGCTGTCTCCGTCGGTGAGACGGCTGTGTTGTCGTGCGGCAGCAGCGTTTTTGTAGATATAAAAGACCGTGATCCTGTAAACGGCCTGTACCGGGTTTTTAGGAGTGAGGAGTGAGGAGTGAGGGGTGAGGAATGAGGGGTGAGGAATGAGGAATGAGGAGTGAGTTACTTTTCAAAAGGGTCGAAGTGCAGTGTGCCGTCGGTGGATTTTTTTTGCTGTGAAAATGGCGTGACCGCAACCGGTCTGGGGTATTCTTCCTGTTGCGTGTTATCGTGAAGCACACTTCCTTTTGGCATACTGTCCTTTAACGATGCGCTATCCGGGAATGTGCTTTCGGGGAATGTGCTTTCGGGGAATGCGCTTTCGGGGTTCGCACTGCTTTGGAATGCTCTTGCGGAGAATGCGCTGCTTAGGTCTGCACTGGCCGGGAATGTTCTTTCCGGAAATACACTTTCCGGGAATCCGCTTTCGGGGAATCCGTTTTCAGCGTTTGCAGTGCTTTGAAATGTTCTCTCTGGGAATGCGTTGTCCGGGAATGCGCTTTCCGGGAATGTGCTTTCGGCGTTCGCACTGTTTTGGAATGTCCTGTCGGGGAAAACGCTGTCTGCGTCCGTACTACTTTGGAATGTTCTTCCCGGGAATGTGTTGTCCGGGAATGCACTTTCGGGGAATGCGTTTTCTGTGTTCGTGTTGCTTGGGAATGCACTTTCGGGGAATGCGCTTTCGGTGTTCGTGTTGCTTTGGAATGTTATTTCGGGGAAAACGCTGTCTGCGTCCGTACTGCTTTGGAGTGTGCTTTCCGGGAATGCGTTGTCCGGGAATGCGCTTTCGATGTTCGTGTTGCTTTGGAATGTTATTTCGGGGTAAACGCTGTCTGCGTCAGTACTGCTTTGGAGCGTGCTTTCCGGGAATGCGTTGTCAGGGAATGCGCTTTCGGGGAATGCGCTTTCTGTGTTCGTATTGCTTTGGAATGCTCTTTCGTGGAAGACGCTGTCTGCGTCCGTACTGCTTTGGAACGTGCTTTCCGGGAATGCGTTGTCCGGGAATGCACTTTCGGGGAATGTGCTTTCAGCGTTCGTATTGCTTTGGAATGCACTTTCGTGGAAGGCGCTGTCTGCGTCCGTACTGCTTTGGAGTGTGCTTTCCGGGAATACGCTCTCGTCGTTCGTTTTTTGAGAAAATGCTTTATTGATGTGTTCTTTTTCTGCGCTTTCGCTGTCGTCCTCGAAGTCCTTTTCAATCAGTGGCAGTAAGTCGTCATAGATTTTTCTCAAATCTTTTTTTATCATGTTGTATCCGCTTTTCAGCTCAGAAACTTTTCGGTGTGCTTCGTCGATGATTTCGCCGGCTCGGGCGCGTCCGTCGGAAATGATCCTTTCCGCTTTTTCTGCGGCTTCCCGCCCGGTTCTTTCTGCTTTATCAGCAGTCTCCCGCCCAATTCTTTCCGCTTCGGCCATCGTCTCCCGCTCGATCTTTCCTGCTATTTCCCTTGCTTCCCGCTCAAGTCTTTCCGCTTTAGCGACGTGTTGGTCTGCCTTGATTTTACTATCATATAAGAACCCTTCAGCCTTGGCTTTTGCTTCATCTTTCATATTCTTGACGACAGCATGTGTTGTTTCCAGCAAGCCTTGCAAATCTCCCTGTGAAGATTCAAGTTCTTTTAATCTCTCGCTTAGTTGCGTGTTTTGGTTGGCAACGTGTTTATTTTGCGTGGTAACTTTAATGTATTCCTTGCGGATAAGCTCGATGTATTGATCGACCTCATGCTTGCTGTAGCCATGTTTTTGTTCGGTGAAATTAGGCGACATGGGTAAACCCTCCTCCAGATGTTGTTACAGTGGGTGTTTATTATATATAATCGGTATGTTTTAGTCAATGATTAACTCTTTTGAACAAATAACTACAAATATTTAATTTTTTGTAACTATTCAGAACCTTGCGCTCGGACGGCTATTTCTGTTCACGCAATCGCTCGGTGGCGCTTCCATGCGCCAACTCGCGAGCACTCCACCGTCCTTGGTTGCGCTTTGCGGGAACATAAACAGCCATCCTCACCGGTTCTGAGTTGTTACAATTTTTTTAGTAATTCAACTAAAATGTTGACTAATTTGTTACGATTATGTATAATGCAGGTGTTAGCGCGAGTTGGAGTAAATGCTTTTGGCTTGCAATAGAATTGTGAGTAGGCGGATATGAAGAGTTTTGCCGAAGAGGTTAATAGCGGCAGCGTTGCGTTTATGGATTTGGACGAAATAGACGCCGTGTTTGTTGCGCTCAAGGAGAACGACTGTGCCGCTGCAAGCGACAAGTCCAACGGGCGTGTGGCAAGCATTTGTTCCGAGCCGGCGTCTGATGCATGTTTTGCTCAGCCTGAGGCGGGGTCAATTTCGGCAGAAGGTTTCGACGAGCTCAGGGCAAGGCAGAATCCCGCTGCAAGCTTTGAGGCGCTAAAAGAAAGGCTGAACCCTGCTATTGGCATTGAGGCGCTGAGGTCGCTGATGAGTACGGATGATACTTGCAAGGCGCCGAATCAGGGTTCTGTGTTCGGCGGCGCATGCAGTTCGTCAGGTGCGGGAACGGTGTCTGCGGGTGGTTTTGACGCGCCTTGTCCGGAGCCGGTTTTTGCGGGAGGTTTTGAGGAGCCTCGCCCGGAGCCGGTTTTTGCGGGAGGTTTTGAGGAGCCTTGCCCGGAGCCGGTTTTTGCGGGAGGTTTTGAGGAGCCTTGCCCGGAGCCGGTTTTTGCGGGAGGTTTTGAGGAGCCTTGCCCGGAGCCGGTTTTTGCGGGTGGTTTTGAGGAGCCTCGCCCGGAGCCGGTTTTTGCGGGTGATTTTGACGAACCCAGACCGGAGCCTGAGGTTAAGGATAGTATTAATTCGCCCTTGCCGTGGCCGGTTTTTGCGGATGGTTTTGATGCACCAAGCACGCCGTCGGTTTTTGGCGAGGGTTTTGATCCTTTTGAGGCTGCGGCGGATTCGATTGCAGCATTTGATTCGCCTTGGATGGGGTCATCGCAGGAGAATGTTTTTGGTACTGCGGAACCGGAAGAAGCGCTTGGCGGGGGTTTATCCAACTCGTGCGGGTTTGCAGAGTTGAGTTCGATAGATGCGAATTTCAATAGGTATTTAGTGGAGCAGCAAAGAATAGCGGCGGATAGAAGGAAAGTGAAAACCATTTCCTATATCAGTACGGTCATCGTCTTTTTCCTCGGCGTGTTCACGTTCGCATTGTACAGATACGTTGCTGATTTGAGGGAGAATGTCCGTATTTCTAATCTGGCACGGGATTACATGACCGAGGCTGCGGCTCCTCCCGAGACGGATGCATTCCCGCTTGACAACGATAATGTGCTAAACGAGCTGCCTGTGCCTGCTGCGCAAGAGGTAAGGGATGAGCCGGTAATTGATGATTCGGCGCCCAGGCCTATTTTGTCAAAAATCCTGAATTTGCGCGAAGCGTTTGACAATGACGATATCGTCGGGTATGTCAAGATAGAGGGTACGGAGATTGATTATATGGTAATGCAGTCGGACGACAATGATTTTTACCTCGATAGGGATGTTTACGGTCAGGTCACCGCCGCCGGTTCTGTGTTTATGGATTATGAAAGCGATGCGGCGAGCCTCGGCCGCAATACGATACTGTATGCCCACAATATGCGCAATGGGACAATGTTTCACAATTTGCGTTATTATCAGGATAGGCGGTTCTTTGATGCCAACAGGTATGTTCATCTGACTACGCTGCATGATCAAACTGTTTGGGAGATTTTCGCGTTTTATACGACGACGATTGATTTCGAGTACATTCAGGTTTATTTTCCTGACGATAACAGTTTTTTGGAACTTATTGACGAGATAACGGCAAGATCGGTGCACAACTCGGGAATTGAGATAGGAAGGGACGATTTGATGCTCACGATGTCCACCTGTTCCGGTGCCACAAGAGACTCGCGCTTCGTCGTCCACGCCAGGCTTGTCAGCATCGTTGCGGTGGAAGACCTTGAAATGGCTGTAATGTAGTCCAATCCGAGGGTAATATGTTTTTTGATACGCATGCGCATTATGATGATAGGCGGTTTGATGATGACCGTGATGAGTTGCTTTGCTCTATGGCGGGGGCGGGGGGGACTCTGATTTTGAATTCCGCCAGCAGCTTCAGGTCGGCTGAGTTCAGCTTGGCGTTGGCTGACAAGTATCCGTTTGTCTTTGCTTCTGCCGGGGTGCATCCGCATGATTCAAAGAGCATGACAGATGATACTTCGGCGGCGCTTGAAGCGCTCCTTGTTCATCCTAAGGCTGTGGCCGTCGGTGAAATCGGGCTTGATTATCATTACGACTTTTCTCCGCGCGATGTTCAGCGCAAGCGGTTCAGGGAACAGCTGGAGCTTGCGAGGCGCGTAAAAAAGCCTGTCATTATTCATGAGCGCGAATCGACTGCCGATACGCTTGATATTATTAGCGATTTCCGCGACCTTACCGGTGTTTTCCATTGTTTTTCGGGTAGTTGGGAGACTGCAAAAATCATTCTCGGCATGGGTTGGTATCTTTCGTTTACGGGGGTAGTAACGTATAAGAACGCGCGCAAGGCTCTCGAGGTCTTAGAGAGAATGCCGGCTGACAGGATGATGCTGGAAACCGATTGCCCTTATCTGGCGCCTGAGCCTGTGCGCGGCAGGCGCAACAGTTCGTTGAATCTGCCTTTCATTGCTGAGAAAATTGCCGGGGTGCGCGGTATGTCAACTGAGGATGTCGCTGCGCTCACTATGGAGAATGGGAAAAGGTTTTTTGGGATTGGCTAGGCAATGTCAACAGGTTAATGATTCTCGTGTAGGGGCGATTATTAATCGCCCGATACGCAATGCCATGCAGAGACACGGGCGATTGATAATCGCCCCTACAGGGGAACGATGAACTAACGCCTTAACCTTTTGACATTGATTGGCTAGGCTATAACTTTGTCGCAGTATATGCATCGGCATGAGTTTTTGTGGGCGGCGGGTTGTGGCAGGTATGGCTCCGTCTGCGTGACGCAGGCGGGGTTTTGGCATTTTATGGC
>Ga0099364_10013290_pt1 | contig 11061 bp, 7 predicted proteins | sample TergutTh196P3_FD_73070 | JGI IMG/M metagenome (GOLD analysis project Ga0099364, IMG submission 73070) | Microcerotermes parvus P3 segment gut microbial communities from Pointe-Noire, Republic of the Congo - Th196 P3 | ecosystem: Host-associated > Arthropoda: Insects > Digestive system > Gut ... | reverse complement strand
CGCAGTTCATCAATGAAAGCGACGACAACAAGACCCAGGCGCTCAATTTGCTCATTGAGCATGAGTATATAAGCTCGGGGATTGATGTCGAATACATGGTCGGACTGATGGGGAATTGGCGTTGGGGTGTGCCGCATGACCTCGTGGAGCAGACACTTAACACGTCCATTGACGAGTATCAGGCGATGGGGGTAATAAGCCCCGATCTCGCGCCCGCAGACATAAAGTCCCAAGTGTGGTATCCGCTGGGAATTGAACAGTCAGCGCGATGATACTTAAAACCAAAAGACGCGCCATCGCAGTTACCCCGCGTCTGATTATAAATACGGCGATCTCCGCTGTCATATCGCTGCTACCGATTGCGGCGGCGTGTCTCATCATCGCGCAGTATAGGTATGTTCCGAATTTCAAGGAATTTACCCGCCTGGACCAAAACGCCCCGACTAATGTGTGGCCTCACTTCGTTGTGCTGATAACGGTCGCGTTCTATGTGTTCACCTTTCTGGCGGCGCTGTTGGGACCCAAGACTCCGATACTCGACGTGAGGCTGGATGTCCCGGGTCTGGCAAAATGGGACGGACGCCGCCAGTGGTGGGAACTGGACGCGGGAGAGGTGTTGCGCTTTTACCGCAGGAAGGCGCCGCTGTTCACGGTAGCGCTCCTGCTCCTTATGCTCTACGATTGGGCGACGCTCAAAACCGGCATATTGCCGCAACCGTTCGTCCCGTGGCCGGACGCGATATTAAACGCCATGCTGCGCGACCAGGCCATGCTGACAAAGGCGGTACTCCACTCGCTCCGGCTCCTGTTTACCGGCTATGGCATAGGTGTTGCCGCCGGTATCGTCTCGGGGATCGCGGCGGGGTGGTCGCCGCAGGTCCGCTATTGGGTGCAACCGCTGACGCGGTTGTTCGGCGCGATTCCGCCCATAACATGGGTGCCGATCATTGTGGTCTTGCCGATGAGCCTTTTCAGGGGCGCGGTTTTACTTATATCACTCGCGGTGTGGTATCCCGTCACGAACACCACCATGAACGGGGTGCTGGGCATCCCGCGCGGGGTCTTTGAAGCGGCGCGGACGTTTGGCACGGGGCGGTTTAAGATGATTTTCAAAGTCGCGCTGCCGGCGGCGTCGCCCTTCATTTTCGCGGGGCTGGCCCAAGGGATGACGACGGCCTGTATCGCACTGTTAATCGCCGAGATGATGGGGGTCGAGGCGGGGCTGGGCGTGTATATCACCATGCAGCGCGGCTGGGCAATGTTCGCGGAGATGTACGCGGCGGTAGTGATCATTGCCCTAATCTTTTTCAGCGTCAACAGTATTATAGCATTGATACGGCGCATGGCCTTGCGCTGGGCGGAGGGGAATACATGAACAGCAATAAAAACAAAGTCAGCAAAAATACCCGCCGCGAGAACAGGCTTATCCGCAGGGCCAACATGCCCCGGGAGCAATCGGGGTGCAGGGGCAGGGTCCGCGTTTGTGATTTGAACAAAACTTTCGTCCGTCCCGACACGAAAGAAATCGTCTGCGCGATAGAAAACTTAAACCTTGTGATTAAACCCGGGGAATTTTATTCCATTGTCGGGACGAGCGGCTGCGGCAAGTCTACCCTGCTGCGCCTTATCGCGGGGCTGGAAACGCCTACCCGGGGTGATGTGTTGATTGACGGGATAAACGTCATCGAACCCGCCCCGAATTGCGGTATGGTGTTCCAAGACAGTTCATTGTTTTCGTGGCTTTCGGTGCGTAAAAACATAGTATTTGCCCTAAAATCCGCCGGGCGATACAAGCAATACGCCGATACCGTGGATCCTTTGATTGTTAAAGCAGGGCTTAAAGAGTTCGCGGACGCCTACCCTAATCAGCTATCGGGTGGCATGCGTCAGCGCGCGGCCCTGATCCGTTCTTTGGCCGTGGCGCCCGACGTGTTGCTGCTGGATGAACCCTTGGGGGCGCTGGACAGTTTTACGCGGATGATGTTGCAGGACGAAATTATCCGACTGTGGCAGGAGCGCGAAAACACAATGGTGATGGTGACCCATGACGTAGACGAGGCCATATACCTCAGCACGCGGATTATTGTCATGTCGCCGCGCCCCGGGCGCATAATGGAGATTATTGATGTCCCGGCGACATTTCCGCGAAACCGTGGCGCGTCCGATTTTTCGCATTTGCGAAACCAGCTGCTGAAACAGTTGAATTTCGCCCACGATACGGGCCAAGAGTATAACTTGTGACACCAATCATAGCCACACATTAGTGGAACATAGAGCAATAAATGCTAAAATTGTGGAAGAATATAAAGCAGTGCTTGTCTATAATGGAAATGTGGGACAATGTAAAACACTATAAGGAGAAAACAACATGACCAAGCAAACCTTCAACAAGACCGCATATGACAATCTTAACGATTTTATATTCGGTAAATCACTGTACCCGGTAAAACTCAAAAACGGCATGCTCATCGGCGGCGGCACGGTGTACCCGGAGATAAACTTCACGCTGCCCATCATGCTCATCCAAACAGATACCATGCCGGAAGTAATCCGCCACTACAAGGAAATCATCACGGGCATATGCGAAAGGGCCAAGGAACTGTATGTGCCGGGCTTTGTCGCTGAAATAGAGACCCTGCCGCCGCTGACGGAAAATCCCGAATGGGGGATAGAGGTGTGTAAAACCGTGGTGGACACCATCAAGGAATACGAAGCCAAGCACGGCATAAAGGGCGCGGTCCGTATCACGCCCAATGACATCCGCGAGGGCAACGACTTAGAACATATGTGGCGTGGCCGCCAGTGGGAGGCGATGCTTAAAACCTTCGAAGGCTGTGCGAATATCGGGGCGGACCTTTTGGCCATAGAATCGGTGGGCGGCAAGGAAGTGCACGATGAGGCGGTGATGTACTGCGACCTGCCCAAGGCCATCTTCGCCCTCTCCGTACTGGGCTGTAAGGACATGGACAGGCTCTGGACAGAAATCGTCCGCATAGCCGCCCAAACGGGCACCATCGCCGCCGGCGACACGGCTTGTGGCTTCGCCAATACCGCGATGGTGCTGGCGGAAAAAAACTACATTCCCCGCGTGTTTGCCGCCGCCGTGCGGGTAATTTCCGCTGTCAGGAGCCTCGTCGCCATCGAGTGCGGGGCCAAAGGGCCGCACAAGGATTGCGGCTACGAGGGCGTGTATGTCAAGGCCATCACCGGCACGCCCATCTCCACCGAGGGCAAGACGGCCGCCTGCGCCCATCTGTCACCCGTGGGCAATGTCGCCGCCTGCGTGGCCGATATTTGGAGCAACGAATCCATTCAGAATATTAAGCTGCTGGGCGGGATGGCCCCGACGGTGTCCTTTGAACAGCTGGCCTACGATTGCCGCCTGATGAACACGGCCACGGCAAAGGGGCCGGAGAGTGCCTTGCTGCTGCGCGACCTGCACGCGGACAGCGATAGTAAGCTCGACCCCCAAGCCTATGTGCTGCGTCCCGATGTCGTGCTGGATATATCAAAAGAGCTGGTCACGGTGGAGGGCCATTACCCCCGGGCCAAAAAGGCCGCCGCCCTGGCGCTTAGCCATATCCAAGCTGCCAATGACCGGGGTTTGTTGAAACTGGACGACAAAGAGCTCACGTGGCTTAACAATCTGTTAGAAAGCGTGGAAGGGCTGCCGGCCGACGTGGGTGAGTTCAGTGAAAACATCATCGGCGAATGTGAGAAGCTGGATCCGGGAAAATATGATATGTAGTAATTTATCTTAAGTCGGCAACCTCCGAAAATGTGCCGTGTGACTTAACAGAAAAGTAGACAGAACCCCTGTCCCCCTGACCTCCGGTGTCATGGGGATGGGGGGTTCTTGTGTCGAAAAAAATCTTGCGATTGTTCTGATAAAAGAATATAATTTAGAAACAGTCAACCGAGGAGAACAGCATGGAGTTTTTAACGACAAAACAAGCAGAGGGGCAGGCGAAAAATGGCAAGAGCTAAAAAAGAAACCGCGCCGCAGCCCATTGAGCAGGTTTTATGGGCGTCTGCCGATAAGTTGCGAAAGAATATGGATGCCGCAGAATATAAGCACATCGTACTTGGGCTTATATTCTTAAGCAAGCACGGTGGGCTGATTGATATTATCAGCACCATCGCGCTCGGAGACGGCGTATCCCGCTCCAATGACGTATTAGGGCGCGTCTACGAGTATTTCCTCGGGCAATTCGCCCTTGCGGAAGGTAAAAAAGGCGGTCAGTTCTACACGCCGCGATGCGTAGTGCAATTGCTTAGTTGAAATGCTCGAACCTTATGAGGGGCGTGTGCTCGACCCCTGCTGCGGCTCCGGCGGCATGTTTGTCCAGAGCGAGAAATTCATAGAGGCTCACACCGACCGTTACAATGGCGAAATAAAAGAAATCGACAAACTATTCGAGAGCGTCGTATCCGTTTACGGACAGGAAAGCAATCAAACCACATGGCGGCTGTGCAAAATGAACCTTGCCCTGCGCGGCATCGACAGCTCCAATGTGAAATGGAACAACGAAGGCTCGTTTCTGAGTGATGCGCATCCCGACCTGAAAGCCGATTTTGTCATTGCAAACCCGCCATTTAACGACAGCGATCGGAGCGGAGACCTGCTCCGCACAGATGGGCGCTGTCCACAGCGTCCCGCATACAAATGCACCAAATGAAGGAGGTCAGTATGTTAATAAATAATGACGAGTATTTTTCGGTTTTGGAGGATATTAAGACCCGTATTAAGACAACCCAGTATAGGGCAGTACTAGGGGCAAATAAGGAACTGATAGAATTATATTGGCATATAGGTCATATAATTATAGCCAACACGAAATACGGCGCGAAATTTCTAGTCAATCTTTCAAAGGATATTTTATTGGAGTTCCCTGAAATCAAAGGCTTTTCTGTTACTAACTTGAAATATATGCGCAAATTTGCTGAAACATATCCCGATTTTCAAAAAGGTCAACGAGGTGTTGACCTTTTACCGTGGCGGAATAATATCACACTTATTACAAAAGTAAAGGACGAATCCGAGAGAAGGTGGTATATTGCGCAGAACCTAGAAAACGGCTGGAACAATACTGTTTTATCGCATCAAATTGAAATGAAACTATACGAACGGCAAGCTATTGCGGATAAGGTAACGAATTTCGACATGCAACTTCTTTCACCGTTCAGTGAGTTGGCAGAAGAAACTCTAAAGGATCCTTATGTTTTCGATTTTGTAGAAAAACGCAAAGGTATTATCGAACGTGAGATTGAGCGGGAACTAGTTGCGAATATCGCCAAAACCATCATGGAGCTTGGTACAGGCTTTGCTTTCGTCGGCAATCAATACCACCTTGAAGTCAGCGGCAAGGATTATTATATCGACCTTTTATTTTACAATACTAAACTCCGCTGCTATGTCGTTATTGAGCTAAAGAATACTGATTTTAAGCCAGAATTTGCCGGAAAACTAAATTTCTATTTATCCGCAATTGACGATATGTTGAAACATGAAACCGACAATCCTTCCATAGGTATTATGCTTTGTAAAACAAGAGATAAGATAACGGCCGAGTATGCGCTCAAAGACATCAATAAGCCAATCGGCGTAAGCGAGTACAAGCTATCTGATTTTGTGCCTGCCGAACTGATTGATACTCTTCCAAGTGCCGAGGATATAGAAAAGCGGATCAAGATGGAACTGGATATTGAGGAAGGTAACGGCAATGGGTGAGTGGCAAGCAAAGACTTTAGCCTCAATGTGTATATAAATCGGAAGCGGTGCTACTCCGACAGGCGGACAGGAAAGCTATAAAGACGAGGGTATATCCTTGATAAGAAGCCAAAATGTCGGGGACTTCGTATTTTTATATGACGGTCTCGCTTATATTGACAGCCGATTATGAGAGTACCATTGCCGCACCATGCCTGAATACGATGTACATCGACAAGCCTATGAAAGACCATAATCTAATGCAGGCAATCGCCCGTGTCAACCGCGTTTTCAAGGATAAGCCCGGTGGTTTGATTGTGGACTATATCGGCATTGCGACCAACCTCAAGAAAGCCCTCGGTTTTTATGCCGAAAGCGGCGGTAAGGGTGTACCCGCAGAAACGCATCAGAAAGCAGTTGAAATCATGCTCGAAAAGCTGGAAGTCGTGCGCGGTATATTGCGGGGCTTTGATTATTCCGCATTTTTCTCTGGCGCGGTCAAGGCTCGTCTGACAAAGTTTGAAACCACTGGACACGGAACAGGCAGCGATTACGATTCAGTTATCCGCAATACCGTGGATTCCGCCGTTGCTTCTGATGAAGTGGTGGATATATTCAGCGCCGCAGGGCTTGAAAAACCCGAACTCTCGATTCTTTCAGAAGAATTTTTGAAAGAAATTGAAGGCATGAAGTATAAAAATGTCGCCATTGAAGTGCTGAAAAAACTGCTGAATGACGAAATCAAACTGCGTTCCAAGCGAAACCTCGCCAAATCCAAAACCCTTATGGATATGCTCGATAGCGCCATTAAGCGTTATCAGAATAATTTGCTGACCACCGCAGAGATAATTGATGAGCTTATCCGTATTGCCCGCGAAATAGGCGCTGCCGATAAGCGCGGCGATGATATGGGATTATCCGAGGATGAACTGGCGTTTTACGATGCCCTGGAAACGAATGATAGCGCGGTCGAGGTATTAGGCGACGAACAACTCCGCGTTATTGCGCGAGAAATCGCCGAAAAAGTAAAGAGCAACGCAACCATTGACTGGACGATAAAGGAGAGCGTCCGGGCTAAAATGATGGTTATTGTCCGCAGGATTCTGAATAAACACGGTTACCCGCCGGACAAGCAGCCCGCTGCGATTGAGCTTGTGATGAAGCAGGCGGAGAATCTGGCGGATATTTGGGTGGAGTTCAAATACAGATAGATTTTTCCAGATAAGGAGGCCAAGCGGGAATATGGAGGATATAATAGAATCTAGAATTAACGTCGTCAAAGCAGATTACGGAAACGCAACGAAATATTATATGGAAACGAAAAGTCTATTTAGATCAGGACTTGACTTTAATGAATCGGATAATCTACAAAAACTAATTGGCTCATGCCGTCTTTGTTATGAATCATTGTTTTGTGCATTTGAGAACATTATGAAGATCCTCGTGGGAGAATTAGAGGAGCCTCAAATCGGTAAAGGCTTCCCTTCGCTTATAAGTCTGTCAAGAGCTTTACACAAGATATCGGTTGGGTTGAGACAAGGACCAAAATACCCGAATCGGATAATTGATTATTCATATATCCGAATGATTGAACTAGATAAGATTGTTACCACCAAGGAAATTCGTAATGACTTGAGCCATAATGGAATAATACGCGAGGCACGACACTTTGGAAGCCTGTTTAGTAATTTAAAGCAATTAATCAGGATGGTTGATCCAAGTTTTGACGAAAATGCCCCTACAGTAGACGCAGAACTTGGGAAAGAAACATTTGGACATTTTATTCGTTACATCGACTTTGAGGACATATGGACTCCGCCGGCGCGCATACTTGTAATTGAGCCGGTTTGGTCTATACCGGATGATCAAGTTTCGCTACTTCTATCATTGGGCTGGGATGCGATTATTGACCTTGATGGGCGCGGCATCGGATTTTGGGAGACTGCAAGTGGGAAGAAATCATTTGGACTAAAATCTCTGAGCCGCATGGAGGAGGTCATTAAAACTAGCGGCTACAAGTCGATACCATTATTTGCAATTTCTCCAGACGAAAGTAGTTTTTCAATTGTCAAGACTCCTGACCGTATTCCGTACTTGAACTACTCTGATGGTGATATTTCACTTAATAGGGATAGAGAACAGAGTATAGACGTATTGAATATGAAAATGAAGGTTGCGATAAGAAATAACGAAAAGAAAGATGTAAGAAACGAAATACAAGGAAATTTGGATATAAAGAAAAGAAAAATCAACGCCATGCACAGATTCATTAAGGAATTCCTCAGCCGATTCGATTCTGCGGTTGTGGTTTGCTTGGCAGAAGCATTTGTTCAAGACAACAGCGCACAGCAAATCATATATGAAATTGCTCAGAAAGTGAATATGGATATTCAAGTCGTACTAGTGCAAGATGCACTTGGTGGAAATAAACCATATCCAGATTGGATTGATGAATCAATGTGCATGACATGGAATTGCGAATTACGTACTTTCTTCTATGAACTCTACAAGAACAGAGTAATGTTCATGAGTTCACCATCAATAAAAAAAGAGAATATCGAATGTTATCGGTTTTTGTTGCGAGACAGTGTGTCTGACAGAAAAAAAGAAGAATCAATCCCAACAAATGGAATCATCAAAGAAGTGGAGGATTATTTTGAACTGCTTCACTTGGATATTGGAAACGAAACAACTATTAATGGAGAAGAAATGTTTTATCGCGGACATCTTGCTGAATGGTCAACCTTTAAGTTTGATTGCGATGCAAACATAGCGCCAAAAACCAAAGAAGACCTTACTCACAAGATAAGGAGTTCGTTTACAACAGACCCTGAGAGGGAGAACACGTACTATATTTTACATGATCCCGGCGCGGGTGGAACAACACTTGGGAGAAGGATCGCATGGGATATCCATAAGGATTTTCCGGTAGCAGTGTTAAAACGTTTTGATAATAAGTTGACTAGTAATCGGATAGAGTCACTTTATAGAGTACTTGAAAACACGCCATTTCTAATACTAGCCGATACTGCACATGGTATTTCTGATGAGGACATTGATGATTTCATAAAACTAATGAAGTATAAGAGTCTGCCAATTGTTGCATTAATTGTTCAGCGCAAGCAAAGCAGCAAAAAGGTTGGAAGAAATGTCTATACCATACCAAGGTTGGAAGCAGACAACATTAAAGCAATCAAAGACAGGTGCATGAGAAGTGCACTCCATTGGTATGAGACGGAAGACGAAATGATTGCCCATGTTGACGAACTCGATAACATTAAAAAAACGGATCAAACGCCAATGATTATCAATATGTTCATCATGGACAGGAACTTCAAATCTCCGGAGCAATATGTCCGTTCATTTATCAACAAAGATGCTTTACCAGAAAACGTTCTTAATGTACTCAAGTTTGTTTCGTTTTACTCTATGTATACTGAGCGAGGCTTACCTATTAAACTATTAACTTCAGTATATAATGCTTCCACCGATCATCAAGAGAGTAAAGCTTTCAAATCGATTATGTTGAGCTTTAATAGGTTACTCCTATTTGAATCAAGGGAGAAATCAGGTCCTCCAGAAAGCGTAAGATGTATACACACTTTATTCGCAGAGGAAATACTACGTTGGTTGGATGGTAACTCATGGGAGAATAACCTTGTGAAAATTAGTGAGAGCTTCTTAGACTATGCAATGAACGTAATAACTGACAGTAATATAACGGAATGTATCTCGTGGCTGTTTGCTAGAAGAAATAGAAACTATTATGAAGAAACCAGTGGCAAAATGACAAAGCTGATTCAAACAGTTATGGAAAAATCGTTAAGAAGCGCAGGAGCAGAGTTACTTGAGAGTGTTGCAATACGTATTGCAGATTATATCAGCGATAACAGAGTTTCTATTGATGATGTTGCTTGCACGACAGATTATAGCCACATTATAAACCTTAGTGCGAGGTTGTGGGCGCAATGTGCCCGTTTTTACCGAAATAGCGAGAACTACGACGAAAACAAGATGGACATGTATACAGAATTATCCTTGAAAGCGTTAAGCAAAGAAGACACGGCTGCAGTAAGAGGTTTTCAGGACATATACCACATGGCGGGAATGTGCTGGGAGCAAAAGTTAAAAAACCTTTTTGAAAATGCACCGTCCGATATCAGTGAAAAGAACATTGATAATGCAAAGAGACTTTTTGAGACAACAATTGAATACTATGAAAAAAGTGTGCAACTAGGTAATTTTGACTACTGTTTGCCATCTATTATGTCCGCTTATGCCCTTGTAATCAAGCACATCTATAATATGTTAGATTTTATAAATGATGAATACCGACCGGATAAACTAGATAACGACAAATTTTCGTGGGTTCTTAGTGATGTTATTGAAGACGCAAACCGACTGATTGATGATATAGAACAGTATGACCTCACAGACGATGCCATGAGTATATTCGATTCACACGCTAATTCATTTCGCAATACCTATATGCTTGAAAATAACAGCAAGCTGTTACAAGACCTCAACAATTACATAGACAGGATGAATAATAGTAGTCAAGAGCATCCTATTTCGCTCCAACAAGCATATGCCCAACGAGTGTATTACATTCTTAACAAGTATTACGACAAAAAAACAAAGAGATATAATTATCTTTCGCTATACAAGACTAAGGATGATCTTGAAAAAGTCCTGACCAGTATTGAAAGCGCATTAGAATACTCAGGAAGAAAACAGAACTATCTTTATAAAATATGGTTTAAGCTTGCAAAACTTGACGATGTATCCTTTTCCAAAGCAAAACAAAGAGCAAATGATTGGGCGGGAATTATCGGTACTCAAAAAAGAATCTCACGCCAAAAGCTAGAAGTCGGTCCATTTTATTATATGTATATCATCTCTCTGCTGAGTAAACAACCATATGATAGTGTAAAGAAAGACTGGGATTTATTACAGAAAAATAGCAACAGGGACGAAATAAACAGGAATGAAGAGTGGATTTTGGATTACTATACAACTGGCAAAACCGGGCTAGGATGCTTAGTAGACCGTGAATGGGCGCCATATGAGGGAATTAGGGATAATAATGCGATTAGTTGGATTACAGGAAGAATAACTCATATCTCTGAAGAAGAGATAATTGGTGGAATTGACATAGATGAAAGTGTAGTTGACTTGCGAAAAAACCAGCATAAGAGTGAAGGACAGGTTTTCTTTAAGCCTCGAACTGCTGACATAACGATAAATCAACGAGGAGAAGAAATTGAGTTTAAGTTTGGCTTCACATTGTCCCGAATACGCGCAGTTGATAGTACAATGCGAGTCAGAAAGTCGCATGAATGGACGAAGAT